>Ga0187769_10001140_pt1 | contig 14983 bp, 13 predicted proteins | sample 0116_SJ02_MP02_1_FD_133140 | JGI IMG/M metagenome (GOLD analysis project Ga0187769, IMG submission 133140) | Tropical peat soil microbial communities from peatlands in Department of Meta, Colombia - 0116_SJ02_MP02_10_MG | ecosystem: Environmental > Terrestrial > Soil > Wetlands > Peat | place... | reverse complement strand
GGCCGATGCCGTAGGAGCCCATATGGACCGGCCGCTCGGCGCCGTCGTGGCCGGTCACGACCGCTTTCATCGGCTCGGAATATTTGGTGCCGAAATAGAACACCTGGCCGACCTCGATGCCGCGCGCCGACACCTGCTTCTGCGCCGGAACCTTGGCAAAGGCGGCTTGGTCATGCTTGTCGGAGGTCGCGGCGTAAAGATGCGTCCATCGATCGACGATCACCTGCAAGCCGGCTACATTGCTGAAATCGACGGCCGGCCCCGGAACCTCGAAATCGAGATAGTCGCGATGGCAGAACACCTCGCTCTCGCCAGTGTCGGCGAGGACGATGAATTCATGGGAAAGGTTGCCGCCGATCGGTCCGCTCTCCGCCACCATCGGGATCGAACGCAAACCCATGCGCGCGAAGGTACGCAGATAAGCGACGAACATGCAGTTATAGGCGTGCTTGGCGCCGGCAAAATCCACGTCGAACGAGTAGGCGTCCTTCATCAGGAACTCGCGCCCGCGCATGAGCCCGAAGCGCGGCCGTACCTCGTCGCGGAACTTCCATTGAATGTGATAGAGGTTGAGCGGCAGATCCTTGTATGAGCGCACATAGGCGCGAAAGATCTCGGTGATCATTTCCTCGTTGGTCGGCCCATAGAGCATGTCGCGCTCGTGGCGATCCTTGATGCGCAGCATCTCCTTGCCATAGGCCTCGTAACGCCCGCTCTCGCGCCACAAATCGGCCGACTGAACGGTCGGCATCAGGAGCTCGATGGCGCCGGAGCGGTCCTGCTCCTCGCGCACGATCCGGCAGACCTTGTCGAGCACGCGCAGCCCAAGCGGCAGGAACGCATAAATGCCGGCCGCCTCCTGGCGCATCATGCCGGCACGCAGCATCAAGCGGTGCGAGGCGATCTCCGCCTCCTTCGGCGTCTCGCGCAGAATGGGCAGGAAGTATCGGGAAAGTCGCATGAAATCTCGTCGGCGCAGTTCGCCCCCGGGAGTGAATCCGCAACGCCCGCAGAAACGCAAGAGGCCGATAAGACCCGGCAGCGATGCACTTACCCTATGGGACCGCGGCCCGGCTAAATTTTTTTGTCATCGATCGGAGGTAAGAGGATGACATTGGATCGAAGATCGAGTACGTACGGTCCAGCGCGATCCTGGAGCCGCGTGCGTATCTTGGGTCCGGGAAGCGGTCCAAGTCGTGGGAGGAGGGTCCACAGGCGCGAAGCAACGCTGCCGCCACGCCGCAAGCAGAAGTCGCGAGTACGAGGCGCGGAGATGGATCGGTGTTGAGAGTTTTTCGGCAGGGCCTCGGCCCTGCTATTTTTTTGACCCGCGGCCTGCTTGCGCCAAAAATAACAGCAGCGCCCGCGGCTGTCCGCAAGCCTATGATTTTGCGTCGTTTTCACTGCGAAGCGAACGGCTGCGTCAGCCTCTCGAGCGTCACCAGGCGCTCGACATAAACGACGTAACAGGCCGCAAAGATCACGAGCGATACCGCGGTCGTCCAAACGAGCTTGCGAAGGAGATGCGGGACCGCCGGCGCTCCCGGGTCGGTGCCGGGCACGATTTCGCCGCCGGCGTCGTCCTGCCGGCGCACGCCCCATGGAAGCACGGCAAACAGTACCACCCACCAGATCAGGAAGAAGATGGCGAGCGCCGTCGTCACCGGCATGTCAGCGCTCTTCCAGTTCGACCAACGTGCCGGAGAAATCCTTCGGGTGCAGGAACAGCACCGGCTTTCCGTGCGCACCGGTGCGCGGCTCGCCGTCGCCGAGGACGCGGGCGCCGCGCGCCTTGAGCGTGTCGCGGGCGGCGCGGATGTCATCGACCTCGTAGCAGACGTGGTGCATGCCGCCGTCGGGATTGCGGTCCAGGAACTTGGCGATCGGCGAGCCCTCGCCAAGCGGCTCCAACAGCTCGATCTTGGTGTTCGGCAAGGTGATGAAGACGGTGGTCACGCCGTGCTCAGGCTGCGGCACCGCCGCGGAAACGTCGGCACCGAGGGTATCCCGATAGACCGCCGCCGCCTTGCCGATGTCGCGTACCGCGATCGCGACGTGATTTAGCCTGCCGATCATTTCCGCCTCGCTTCCTGCATTCCGGCGATCCTACACCACAAGCACATGCACGTGGCAGATCGGCTTCTTGTTCCAGCGCCCGGCGATCGCGGAACGCACGGCGCGGCGCACGGCTTCTGCGACACCGTCTGGATCGCCACGACGCGGCTTCGGCAAGGTCTCGAAGGTTTCCTCGACGGCGTCGCGGGCGATGTCGGCCATCGGGCGGCCGCCGGCGTCGGTTTCCGGAATCCCGATCAGCTCGATTTCAGGATCTGCGACGAGCGCCCCCTTCTCGCTCAACGCAAGCGCGACCGAGATCACGCCGGCGAAACTCAACCGCCTGCGGGCCGCGACAGTTCGCGCCTCGGCGTCGAGAAGGAGAGCACCGTCCTTGTAGAGGCGGCCCGAAGGCAGCTCATCGATGATCTCGGCGCCCTCGGGCGCAAGCCGCACGAGATCGCCATCGCGGCAGACGAGCACATGCGGGACCCCGGCCTGCCGGGCGAGCTTGGCGTGCTCGGCAAGATGCAACGCCTCGCCATGCGCCGGGATCAGGATTTTCGGCCGCACCCAGCCGATCAGGTCGATGAGCTCGGCGCGCCGGGGATGACCGGAGACGTGCACCAGATGGTCGCGATCGGTGATGACCTCGACCCCTTGCGTCACCAAGCCGTTGATCACCCCGGAAACGGCCTTTTCGTTGCCGGGAATGGTGCGGGAGGAGAAGATGACGCGGTCGCCTCGCGCCAGGGCGACCTCCGGATGCTCGTTCTCGGCAATGCGGGCGAGCGCGGCGCGCGGCTCGCCCTGACTGCCGGTGCACAGCGCCAGGACCTTGTCGGGCGGCAGATAGCCATAGGCGTCGACGCCGCGGAAATCCTGGACGCCATCGAGATAGCCGGTCTCCCGCGCGACCTGCACCACCCGCTCCATCGCCCGCCCGACCAGGACCACTTCGCGCCCGGCGGCGCGGGCGGCGTCGGCAACGGCGCGGATGCGCCCCACATGGGAGGCAAATGTCGTCACCGCGACGCGCGCCGGCGCGGTACGGATGAGCTCGGCGAGCGTGCGCGCCACGTCGGATTCGGAGGGCGAGCGACCGTCGCGGACGGCGTTGGTGGAATCGCCGACCAGCGCGAGCACGCCTTCCTCGCCGAGCGCCGCGAGCTTTATCTGGTCGGTCGGCGCGCCAATGAGCGGCGCCGGATCGATCTTCCAGTCGCCGGTGTGCAGCACGGTGCCCGCCGGCGTGCGGATGGCAAGGGCGTTGGATTCCGGGATCGAGTGCGCGACGTTGATGAACTCGACGTCGAACGGGCCGAGCTGCAGGCGGTCGCCGAGCGGCACGACATTGACGGGGATTTCCGGCGCGCCCGGCTCCGACAGGCGGCGCGCCTCGAACAGCGCCGCGGTAAACGGCGTGGCGTAGAGCGGCACCTTGAGGCGAGGCCACAGATCGATGAGAGCGCCCATATGGTCTTCGTGGCCGTGCGTGAGCACGAGCCCGACAAGGTTGCGCCGTTCCTCGAGAAGATAGCGCACATCGGGCAAGATCAGATCGATGCCGGGCAGATGCTCTTCGGAGGCAAACGAAACCCCGCAATCGACGACCAGCCACTGGCGGCGCGCGCCGTCGCCTAGACCGTAGATCGAGAGATTCATCCCGATCTCACCGATGCCGCCGAGCGGCGCAAAGACCAGCTCGCGCCCGGCCATCAGTCGGCGCGCCCTGTTGCCGGAAGGTACTCGGCGGTCAGGCACGCCACCGGAAAAACGTCGCCGGCAGTGATCGTCTGCAAGGAGCCGTCGCCGAGGCGCAAGATCAGCCGGCCGCGTTCATCGAGCGTCTCGAAGCGGCCGAGAAGCTCGCGGCCCGGAAGCCGCACGCGCAGATCACCGCCGATTCCGGCGGCCTGCGCCACCCAATCGGCGCGGATCAAGGCGAACCCGGCGCCTCGGTTCCACTGCCGGAGCCGCCGCAGCATGGCGCTTGATAGCGCGGCAAACAGCGTTGCGGCGGAAACCTCGGCGCCGGCGGCGCCAAGGTCGGTTGCCGGATAGGCCGTCCCTGCTGGATGACGCACGCAGTTCACGCCGATGCCGATCACGATCACCAGTCGCCCGCCGAGATTTTCGCTTTCGATCAGAATGCCGGCAAGCTTGGCGCCGTCGCAAAGCAGATCATTGGGCCATTTGACCGCGAGCCGCGTGCGCAAGGTCGGGGCGCACTCGATGATCGCGTCGTTGAGAGCGAGCGCTGCGACGAACGACAATTCCGGCGCGCGATCCGCAGCGCTCGGATCGTCGAGAAGCAGCGTGGCATAGAGATTGCCGGGCGGGGAAACAAATTCGCTGCCGCGGCGGCCGCGTCCCGCGGTCTGCTGCAGCGCCGTGACCCAGAGCGGGCCGCGCTCGCCGCGACGGGCGAGCGCCAAGGCTTCGGTATTGGTCGATCCCAAGGTCTCGTGCGCCAACAGGCGATAGCCGGCCGCCGCCGCCGCGGAATGAAGCCGCATCAGAATAGCGAACGGGCGGCCGCGCTGGCGACGCCGATAAGCGGCCCCGGATAGAGGAAGAACAGAATGTTGAACAGGCCGCAAATCCCCAGCACGAATTTGATCTCGTCCGGCATCGGCGCAAATCCCTCAGCCGGCTCGTCGAAATACATGGTCTTGATGATCGCCAGATAGTAGTAGGCGCCGACGACGCTGGCCAAGACGCCAATGACCGCGAGCCAGTAGAGGCCCGCTTTGATCGCGGCGAGGAACACGTAGAACTTCGCAAAGAAGCCGGCGAGCGGCGGCACGCCGGCCATCGAGAACAACAACATGGCCAGGAAAAACGCCGTGGTCGGATGGGTGCGCGCGAGGCCGGCAAGCTGGTCGATCGATTCCACCATGCCGCCCTCTCGCCGCATCGACAGGATCACGGCGAATATGCCGAGCGTCATGGTGATATAGATCGCCATGTAAACGAGGACGCCCTGGACGCCTTCGGCCGTGCCGGCGGCAAGCCCGATCAGCGCAAAGCCCATATGCCCGATCGACGAATAGGCCATCAGCCGCTTGAAATTGCGCTGTCCGATGGCGGCGAACGAGCCGAGCAAGGTCGAGGCGATGGCGACGAAGACGACGATCTCCTGCCATTGCGCGGTGATGCCGGGAAAGGCGACGACGCTGGCGCGCACGAACATGGCGATGCCGGCGACCTTGGGCGCGGCGGCGAAGAAAGCGGTGACCGGCGTGGGCGCGCCTTCATAGACGTCCGGCGTCCACATGTGGAACGGCACGGCCGAGACCTTGAAGCAGAAGCCCGCAAACAGAAACACCAGGCCGAAGATCAAGCCCGGTCCGGCATCGGCGGCCGACTTGGCGATGCCGGCAAAGCTGACGGTGCCGGTGAGGCCGTAGGTGAGCGAGGCGCCGTAGAGCAGCATTCCCGAGGACAGCGCGCCGAGCACGAAATATTTGAGCCCCGCCTCGGTCGAGCGCAGCGAGGTGCGGTGGCTCGCAGCGACCACGTAGAGCGGCAGGCTCATCAATTCGAGGCCGAGATAAAGCGCGATCAGGTCGGCGGCCGAGATCAGCATCAGCATGCCGAGCGTGGACAGCATAATAAGGACGGAATACTCGAATCGTTCTTGCCGCTCGCGGTGGTCATAGTCGATCGACAGGACGATCGCCGCGGCCGAGCCGAGGATCGCGAGGATCTTGAGAAATCGGGCGAAGCCGTCGACCACGAAGCTGCCGTCGAAGGTGGTAAGCCGACCCGCGGGCAGCATCAGGACGATGATCCCGGCGACGGCGAGAAGCGCGATCGCGGCGGCGTCGACGGCGCGCACCTCGTGCTCGCCGCGATAGGCGCCGAACATCAACAGCGCCATGGCGCCGAGTCCGAGCACGATCTCCGGCAAGAGCGGCATCAAGGCGGGAAAGCTCAGCACGGCATTCATCGCCTCACCTTGCCAACGCCGCCGACTGCACGCTGCCGACGGCGTGGTGGAAATTGTCGAGAAGCTGCGCCACCGAGGCCGCGGAGAGGTCGAGCACCGGCGCCGGGTAGAGGCCGAACACGATGGTCAGGATCACCAGCGGCGCCAGCACCACGATCTCGCGCCAGCCCATATCGGTGATGTGGGCGAGCGACGCCTTCTCCAGCCGGCCGAAAATCACCTTGCGGTAGAGCCACAGCGCATAGGCCGCCGACAGGATCGTGCCGATGGCTGCGAGCGTCGCCACCCAATTGTTGACGCGGAAGGTGCCGATCAGCGTCAGGAACTCGCCGATGAAGCCCGAGGTGCCGGGCAGCGCGATGTTGGCGAGGGTAAACACCATGAAGATGAAGGCATAGACCGGCATGCGGTTGACGATGCCGCCATAGGCGGCGATCTCGCGGGTATGCATGCGGTCGTAGAGGACGCCGACGCACAGGAACAGGGCGGCGGAGACGATGCCGTGCGAGACCATTTGGAAAATGCCGCCGGCGACGCCCTGCGTCGTCATCGCGAACAGCCCCATGGTGACGAAGCCCATATGCGCTACTGAGGAGTAGGCGACGAGCTTCTTCATGTCCTCCTGCATCAAAGCAACCAGCGAGGTGTAGATGATGGCGACGATCGAGAGCGCGTAGATGAGCGGCGCGAATTCGGTCGAGGCGGCGGGAAACATCGGCAGCGAGAAGCGCAGAAAGCCGTAGCCGCCGAGCTTCAGGAGGATCGCGGCCAAGATCACAGAGCCGGCGGTCGGCGCCTCGACATGGGCGTCAGGGAGCCAAGTGTGCACCGGCCACATCGGCAGCTTGACCGCAAACGAGGCGAGAAACGCGAACCACGCCCAGGTCTGCAGCGAGCGCGGGAAGCTGTGGTGGAGCAGCGTCGGGATGTCGGTGGTGCCGGCGTCCCAGTAGATCGCCATGATGGCGAGCAGCATCAGCACCGAGCCGAGGAAGGTGTAGAGAAAGAACTTGAAGGCCGCATAGACCCGGCGCGGGCCGCCCCAGACGCCGATGATCAGGAACATCGGGATCAGCCCGCCTTCGAAGAACAGGTAGAACAGCACCAGATCAAGCGCGCAGAAGCTGCCGACCATCAGCGTCTCGAGGACGAGGAAGGCGATCATGTATTCGCGCACGCGGCGCTGGATCGCTTCCCAGCTCGCCAGGATAGAGATCGGCATCACCGCGGTGGTGAGGATCACGAACGGCAGCGAAATGCCGTCGACGCCCATGGAGTAGACGATGGCGCCGCCGAGCCACGGCCGCTTTTCCAGGAATTGAAAGTCGGCGGAGCCCTGATCGAAGCGCCAGACCAGGATCAACGACACCGCGAAGGTGACGAGCGTCGTCCACAACGCCACCCAGCGGGCATTGCGCGCACCGGCCTCGTCGTCGCCCAACATCGCGATGAACAGCGCTCCGGCGAGCGGCAGGAAGGTGACGACGGAAACGATCGGCCAGCTCGTCATCCGTGCACCCCCGCGAACATGAACCAGGTGACGAACGCGGCAACGCCGATCAGCATGGCGAAGGCGTAGTGATAGAGATAGCCGGTCTGCAGCCGGATGACGCTGCGAGTGACGTCGAGCACCCGCGCCGAGACGCCGTCAGGACCGAAGCCGTCGATGATGAAACCGTCGCCGCCCTTCCAGAGCAGCCGGCCGAGCCACATCGTCGGCCGCACGAAGATCGCGTCGTAGATGCGGTCGAAGTACCAGGCGTTAAGCAGGAAACGGTAGAGCAGATCCTGCTGGCGGGCGAGCGCCTCGGGCAGGTCCGGGCGGCGGATGTAGAACTGCCAGGCGACCAGGAAGCCGACGATCATCATGATCGTCGGGGTGAGATCGGTGAACAGGGAAAGGTGCTCCATGTCCTCGAGGACGGTATTGCCGGGCGCGAATTTGAGCGAGTCGCGGAAGAAGGCGCCGACGCCGTTGCCGGTGAACAGATGGAGGAACGGCCAGCCGGCTCCGAACGAGCCGATCGCGAGCAGCGCAAGCGGTATGAGCATCACCACCGGGCTTTCATGCGCCGCCTCGTAGTGATGCCGGTCGTGCGGCTCGCCGTGAAAGGTCTTGAAGATGAGTCGCCAGGAATAGAACGCTGTCAGCGCCGCGGCGGCAACCGTCATGACGAAGCCGTAGACGGCAAATGAATTCTTGCCGACGGCAGCCGCTTCGATGATCGCGTCCTTGGAGAAATAGCCGGCGGTTAACGGAAACCCGGTCAGCGCCAGCGTGCCGACCACCATCACGCCATAGGTGAACGGAATTTTCCGCCACAGGCCGCCCATGTGCCGGATGTCCTGCTCGTGGTGCATCGCGATGATCACCGAGCCGGAGCCGAGGAAGAGCAGCGCCTTGAAGAAGGCGTGGGTGAACAGGTGGAACATCCCGACCGAATAGGCGCCGACGCCCATGGCGACGAACATGTAGCCGAGCTGCGAGCAGGTCGAATAGGCGATGATGCGCTTGATGTCGTTCTGCACCAGGCCGACGGTGGCGGCGAACATCGCCGTCGTCGCGCCGATGAAGATGACGAAGGATTGCGCGACGGGCGCGAGCTCAAACAGCGGCGACAGCCGCGCCACCATGAACACGCCGGCGGTCACCATGGTGGCGGCGTGAATGAGGGCGGAGACCGGCGTCGGCCCCTCCATCGCGTCGGGAAGCCAGGTGTGCAGCAGGAACTGCGCGGATTTTCCCATCGCGCCCATGAACAGCAGAAGGCAGACCACGGTGAGCGCGTCGGTATTGAGGCTGAGAAAATGGAAGCTCTTGCCAACGAGATCTGGCGCCTGGGCAAAGACCGTGTCGAGGTTGATCGATCCGGTCAGAAAAAACAGCGCGAAAATGCCGAGCGAAAACCCGAAATCGCCGACGCGGTTGACGATGAAGGCCTTGATCGCGGCGGCGTTCGCCTCCGGCTTGTGGAACCAGAAGCCGATCAGGAGATAGCTCGCAAGCCCTACTCCCTCCCAGCCGAAGAACATTTGCGCCAGATTATCGGCGGTCACCAGCGCCAGCATGGCGAAGGTGAAAAACGACAGATAAGAGAAGAAACGCGGCTTGTGCGGATCGTCGTCCATGTAGCCGATCGAATAAAGGTGCACGATCGCAGAAATCGTCGTCACCACGACCAACATCACCGCGGTGAGCGGATCGATCCGCAGCGCCCAATCGACCTTGAGGTCTCCCGAAGTGATGAAATTGAAGATCGGCACCCGCGCGTCATGTCCGTTAAGGCCGACATCGACGAAGGCGAAGCACGAGAGCACCCAGGAGATCGCGAGGAGCGTGGTGGTGATGAGTTCGGCCGCCTGCGAGCCGGCGTCGGACGGCTCGGTCTCGTCCGCGCGCGCAGCGGACGAAACGGCATGCGCTTGGTGCGGCGGCGCCGCGTGCGGATGGTCCTCGGCGGCCGGCGCGGCGGCGTGATCGTCGTGCGGAGGCGGCGGGCTCGCGCCCGGGAAACGGTTGCTGGCGCTGATCAAGCAGATCGCGCCGGCAATGACGGCGCCGAGCAGCGGCAGGAAGACGATGGCTTCATACATATTTTCGACCGCCAAGCCTAAACTGAGGTTCAGCCCTTCATCAGATTGACGTCCTCAACCGCGATCGAGCCGCGGTTGCGGAAATAGGCGACGAGGATAGCCAGCCCGATCGCCGCTTCCGCCGCCGCGACGGTGAGCACGATCAACGCATAGACCTGGCCGACGATATCGCCGAGGAAGACCGAGAACGCCACCAAATTGATGTTGACCGCGAGCAGGATGAGCTCGATCGACATCAGTATGATGATGACGTTCTTGCGGTTGAGAAAAATCCCGAAGATCCCGAGCGTGAACAGGATCGCGCCGACCGACAGGTAATGGCCGAGCCCGATGGTCATGGCAGCCCCTGCCCCGCCTTGACCTTGACGATCTCGATCGCGCTCGAGCGCCGGCGCGCGACCTGCGCGGCGATGCTCTGCCGCTTCACGTCGCGCTTGTGCTGCAGCGTCATGACGATGGCGCCGATCATGGCGACCAGGAGGATCACGCCGGCGGCTTCGAAGAAGTAGACGTAGCGGGTATAGAGGACGAGGCCGAGCGCCTCGGTGTTGCTCACTTGGCCTTCGGCCGCGATCGGCGCCGTTACGACCTTGGGTATGCCGGGTGCAATCAACCAGGTGCCGACCACAAACAGGAGCTCGGCAAGCAACACGGCCCCGATCACAGAGCCGATCGGCAGATAGTTGAGCAGGCCATGGCGCAGTTCGGCGAAATCGACATCAAGCATCATCACCACGAACAGGAACAGCACGGCGACGGCGCCGACATAGACGACGATGAGGATCATCGCCAGGAACTCCGCCCCCATCAGCACGAACAGGCCGGCGGCGTTGACGAAGGCGAGGATCAGGAACAGCACCGAGTGCACCGGGTTGCGCGCGGCGACGACCATGATCGCCGAAGCGATGCACACTGCGGCAAAGAGATAGAAGAAGATGGCGCTGATGATCATTGGCGGCGCGGTTCAGCGGTAGGGCGCGTCGAGCGCGATGTTCTTTGCGATCTCGCGCTCCCAGCGGTCGCCATTGGCCAGCAGCCGCTCCTTGTCATAGTAGAGCTCCTCGCGCGTCTCGGCGGCGAATTCGAAATTCGGGCCCTCGACGATGGCGTCGACCGGGCAGGCTTCCTGGCACAGGCCGCAATAGATGCATTTGACCATGTCGATGTCATAGCGGGTGGTGCGACGGGTGCCGTCATTGCGGCGCGGGCCGGCTTCGATGGTGATCGCCTGCGCCGGGCAGATGGCTTCGCACAGCTTGCAGGCGATGCAGCGCTCTTCGCCGTTCGGATAACGCCGCAACGCGTGCTCGCCGCGGAAGCGCGGCGACAGCACGCCCTTCTCGAACGGGTAATTCAGCGTCGCCTTCGGCCTGAAGAAGTAGCGCATCGACAGCACGAAGGCTCCGACGAACTCCTTGAGGAAAATCGAACGGGCGGCCTGATCCAGTCTCATGTCAGCCTCGAATGACTTCAAGCACGCCGGCCACGATCGCGACCATGGCGATCGAGAGCGGCAGGAACACCTTCCAGCCGAGCCGCATCAGTTGGTCGTAGCGGTAGCGCGGCACGAACGCCTTCACCATCGCGAACATGAAGAACACCGCGCTCGCCTTGAGCACGAACCAGACGAGGCCCGGAACCCAGGTGAACGGCGGCACCGGGAACGGCGGCAGCCAGCCGCCGAGGAACAGGATCGTCGCCATCGCGCACATCGTGGCGACGGCGACGTATTCGCCGAGCATGAACATCATGTACGGCGTCGAGCCGTATTCGACCATGTAGCCGGCGACGAGCTCGGATTCCGCCTCGAGCAGATCAAACGGCGGCCGATTGGTCTCGGCCAGCGCCGAGACGAAGAAGACCACGAGCATCGGCAGGAGCGGCAGCCAATACCAGCCGAGAAATCCCCAGGCGCCGTTTTGCGCCTCGACGATTGCCGAGAGGTTGAGCGAGCCGACCAGAAGCAGCACGGTGATGAAGACGAAGCCGATCGAGACCTCGTAAGACACCATCTGCGCCGCCGACCGCAAGGCCGCAAGGAACGCGTATTTCGAGTTCGACGCCCAACCGGCCATGATCACGCCGTAGACGCCGAGCGAGGAGATGGCGAAGATGTAGAGCACGCCGACGTTGATGTTGGAGATCACCCATCCGGCGTTGACCGGGATCACCGCCCAGGCGGCCAGTGCAAGCGTGCAAGTAACAAGCGGAGCAAGCAGGAACACGCCCTTGTTGGCGCCCGCCGGAATGACCGGCTCCTTGAGCACGAATTTAAGGAGATCGGCGAACGACTGGAAAAGGCCCCAGGGACCGACCACGTTCGGGCCGCGCCGGATCTGCACAGCCGCCCAGATCTTGCGGTCGGCCAGCAGCACATAGGCGATGGCGATGAGGAGAATGATGAGCAGAAGGAGGCTCTGCGCCACCATCACCGCGAGTGGCCAGATATAATCGGACAAGAACGCCGCCATCGTGCCGTCCTCTATTCCGCCGCGGTCATCGCCGCGCGTCCGTGCGCGATCGCCGAACATTCTGCCATCACCGCGGACGAGCGCGCGATCGGATTGGTGAAGTAGAAATCCTCAACGCTGGCGCGGAACGCGGTCCGCTCGACGCTGCCGCCGCGGCCGGCGAGCTTGCCGATGTCGGCGGCATCGCCGGGCGTGATCTGCCCGATGCGAGCCAGGTGCGGATAGGCTTGGTACATCGCCCGGCGCAAGCCGGCGAGCGAATCATAGGGAAGCTGCGCGCCCACCACGGCCGACAGTGCGCGCAGGATGGCCCAGTCCTCGCGCGCATCGCCGGGCGGAAACGATGCGCGCATCGCCAGCTGCACGCGGCCTTCGGTATTGACGTAAGTCGCGGATTTTTCCGGATATGCCGCGCCTGGCAGCACGACGTCCGCACGCGCGGCGCCACGATCGCCATGCGTGCCGATATAGACGACGAACGCGCCGGGGGCGATGTCGATCTCGTCGACGCCCAGGAGGAACAGGATGTCGAGGGCGCCGGACGCCGCCATCTGGCCGCTATTCAGGCCGCCCTCCCCGGGCACGAAACCGAGATCGAGCGCGCCGACGCGCGCGGCCGCGTCGTGGAGCACGCTAAATCCGTTCCAACCGTCCTTCACGGCGCCGAGCTCGACTGCTGCCTTGGCTGCAAGCGAAGCGATCGCCGCCCCGTCGCCGCGCACAAACGCTTCGGCGCCGATGAGGACGAGCGGACGTTCGGCCTTGCGCATGGTGTCGGCGAAGCTGTGACGGGCAATCGAGGCCAGCGTCTCGGGACCGGCGCCGAGATAGTCATAATTATAGGTGAGCGGCGCTTTCGGGCCGATCAGGCCGATCGGAAAGCTTTTGGCGGTGCGCCAGCGTTTGCGGATCCGCGCATTGAGGACGGCCGCCTCCTTGCGCGGATTGGCGCCGATGAGCAACAGCGCGTCGGCCGCGTCGATCCCGGTGATGGTCGCATTGAACAGGTAGGCCGCCCGGCCCCAGGCCGGATCGAGCGCCGAGCCGTATTTCCTTGAATCGAGATTGCGCACGCCAAGCCGCGTCATCAGGTCCTTGAGGGCGAAGATCTCCTCGGCCGCGGCGAGATCGCCGACGAGCGCGCCGACCCGTTTACGGTTGGAGCGCACAAGCTTGCCGGCGATTACGGCAAAGGCTTCGTTCCAGGTCGCCGCACGCAGGCGCCCGGCCTCGCGCACATAGGGCTGGTCGAGCCGCTGCGTGCGCAGGCCGTCGACCACGTGGCGGGTCTTGTCGGAGATCCACTCCTCGTTCACGTCGTCATTGGCGCGCGGCAGGATGCGCATCACCTCGCGGCCGCGGGTGTCGATGCGGATCGCGCAGCCGAGCGCGTCCATCACGTCGACCGATTCGGTCTTGTTGAGCTCCCAGGGCCGCGCCGCGAACGCGTAGGGCTTCGAGGTGAGCGCGCCGACCGGGCACAGATCGACGACGTTACCCTGTAGCTCCGAGACCATCGCCTCCTCGAGATAGGTAGTGATCTCCATGTCCTCGCCGCGGCCGGTGGCGCCGAGCTCGGGCACGCCGGCGACCTCGGTGGCAAAGCGCACGCAGCGCGTGCACTGGATGCAGCGGTTCATCGCGGTCTTGACCAGCGCGCCGAGATATTTGTCCTCGACCGCGCGCTTGTTCTCGCGGAACCGGCTCTGGTCGACGCCGTAGGCCATCGCCTGGTCCTGCAGGTCGCATTCGCCGCCCTGATCGCAGATCGGGCAATCGAGCGGATGATTGATGAGCAGGAACTCCATCACGCCTTCGCGCGCCTTGCGCACCATCGGCGAGCGCGTGCTGATCGCCTTCGGCGAATTGTCCTTGTTCGGCGGCAAGTCCTTGACGCCCATGGCGCAGGACGCCTGCGGCTTCGGGATGCCGACGACCTCGACGAGGCACATGCGGCAATTGCCGGCGATTGACAGCCGCTCCTGGAAGCAAAAGCGCGGAATCTCGGCGCCGGCGGTTTCACACGCCTGGAGCAGCGTGTACTCCGGCGGAACGTCGATCTCCTTGCCGTCGACGATGAGCTTGGTCATGCCGCCTGTCCATCTGGCGCACCACAGCGTGCCGTCTTCCATAGTTGTGCCGCAGGAACGCTCTCCCAGCCGAACGCATGTTCGGACGGGCCGTGCGTCGTCAGATATTCGAGCCGCGCTTTCGCCTCGCCGATCGTGGGCCGATGGCCGGCCGGCACCCACCAGATGACGAAGTGCGGCTTGTCCATCTGCTCGAACCAATCGGGACGGCGGCCGTAAAAGCGCTTGTGAATGGTCTGCCAGACGAACCGCTCGAGCGCCTCGACGCTTTCCCACACCGACAGGTTCACGGCCATCTGCGGATCTTCGTAGGGCCGGATATTGGTGGCGTTGCCGCTGTCGTCCTTGAGCCGCCAGACAAATCCCTTGGTGCGCTCGGCCAAGCCATTGACCAGGTCGAGGTTATTCATGAAATCGGCCATGCGCGGATCGTCGGTCGGATAGCGCAGCCGGCCGATGTTGAGCTGGGCGAGGTTTCGGTTTTCACTCATGCCGCGCTCTCCTACTCCGCCGCCTCCGGCACCGGCGGATCGAGCACGCCTTCGGCGTCCGGATTACCGGTATATTCGTGAATGCGCCGCTCGATCTCCGGCCGGAAATGGCGCAGCAGGCCCTGCACCGGCCAGGCGGCGCCGTCGCCGAAGGCGCAGATGGTGTGGCCTTCGATCTGGGTGGTGACTTCCCAAAGCATGTCGATCTCGCGCTTGAGAGCGCGGCCTTCGGCCATGCGGTTGAGCACCCGCCACATCCAGCCCATGCCCTCGCGGCACGGCGTGCATTGGCCGCAGCTCTCGTGCTTGTAGAAATAGGAGATGCGC
>Ga0187769_10001139_pt1 | contig 14983 bp, 15 predicted proteins | sample 0116_SJ02_MP02_1_FD_133140 | JGI IMG/M metagenome (GOLD analysis project Ga0187769, IMG submission 133140) | Tropical peat soil microbial communities from peatlands in Department of Meta, Colombia - 0116_SJ02_MP02_10_MG | ecosystem: Environmental > Terrestrial > Soil > Wetlands > Peat | place... | reverse complement strand
GAGCCTCCGTACATGGCGCCGTAGTAGATCCCGGCCAGCATAATAATGGCGGTGACGGGTGCAACATGGAAAGTGTTTGGCAGGAGCAAGGCGATGGCTGCCGTGGGGCCCAGGCCTGGGAGTACGCCCACCAGGGTGCCCATGAGTACGCCGAGGAAACAAAAAAGGAGATTCATCGGCTGGAGGAGAACTTGGCCGCCGAGTAAAATGTGACTGAATATATCCATAGCTCACCTAAAACCCAAGGAAGCCTTTCGGCAGTTGAGTTTCCAGGAAATTGATGAAAAGCAGACGGGCGATGACTGAGCCGAGAACAGAGACCAGTAAAGTCCGCACCCATGTTTGGGGAAAGATGAACTTGACCAGAAAGGCCAAAAAAAGAAAGGTGGTAAGGGTGAAGCCCAGCGGGTTCAGGAGCAAGTTATACGCGATCAAGGACAGGAACGTTGCCAAGACCTTCTTCCAGGAGTCCGATTTCGGAAAAAAGGGAGGTTTGGCCGCCCAGGCCTTGCGGGCGTAACTTCCTATAAGAAGGGCAACAGACATGGCCGATAGAGTAATGCCGGCCCAGAACGGCAGAAAACCGGGACCGGGTTCATTCCAGGTCCCGATCTCCACGGAACGGGCGTAGAGGGCAAAAAAGACCCCTACGCCCAGGAAGAAGATTGCCGCAATACGGTTATAATGGCCCTGAGTATTTCCCATTCTTCCACCCATTTTAAAAATTTTAGGGGGAACAAATTCATTCCCCCTCATATGCACAAAGATCCCGTCTTTCTCGAAGGGATTGTAACGAGACGGGCACATTTTGTCAAGATTGTAATCGGTTTCATTGTATACATTATTTAGTCACCCTCTCTTTGGAAAGCTCGCAAAGTAGGAAAGAGATTTTCTCCCTTTCTCTGTCCCGGGGGTCAAAGGAATTCACCCGGGGATCCCCCTTGTTGGGCAGCCAGAGGTTGAAAATTTTCCCGCTGAATATTTCTCTGTCGAATATTTCCCTTGACAAGCCCCTTATTTTTCCCTATAGAGCACAGATATCTCATTATATTTCTAGCTTCATCTTCCTTCTCTTTGAAGAGGGAAGCGTCTGAAACAATCTGAGGAGCCGGGCAGCGGCAGAATGGACCGCCACCGAAGGAAAAGATTGGGGGATCAATGGGCCTCACCGAGGAATTGAAGGCAACCTTACTGCAGGAGCTTTGTGATTTAATCGCCATCGACACCTCCAATCCGCCCGGAAGGGAGCTGGAAGCGGCCAGATTCGTACACGGCCGTATGGGCTCGTTGGGAGCCCTTTGTAGTCTGCAGGAATTCAGCCCGGGGCGAGCCAACGCCGTTTGTCGTCTTCCTTTTTCCCGCCCGGAGGAAGGACCCTGCCTGATCTTCAACAGCCATCTGGATGTCGTCCCTCCCGGGGAAGCATCCTGGACTTACCCTCCCTTTGAAGCCCACATTGCAGGCGAGCGGGTGTTCGGACGGGGAGCCTCCGATGACAAGGGAAGCGTTGCAGCCATGATGGCAGCGATACGCCTAGCCCTGCAGAATACTGAAGGCTTGAGGGGAGAGCTGATCTTTACCGCGGTGGCTGCTGAAGAAACCGGAGGTCTAGGTACTCAATTCTGGCTAGAGAACCGGGGGAATGATTCCCGCTCCGTCATGGCGATTATCGGCGAACCTACGCACCTTATGCCCTTTATCGCTCATAAGGGTGTGAGCCGACGTAAATTGTCCGTGCGGGGGCGGAGCGTCCATTCCTCAGCTCCTAGCCAAGGCCGAAACGCCATCTATCCCATTGCCCGCCTGGCTTTGTTTATTGAGGAGTTGAATGAACGACTGGCTCAAAAAAGGGACCCTCTGCTCGGTGTCCCGGTGGTCAGTGCAAATGTCATCCGCGGCGGGGTAAAAGATAATGTCATCCCCGACTATTGTGAGCTGCACATGGATCGACGTCGGATCCCGGGGGAAGACAGCGCGCAATTCGACCGGGAGCTCCAGGAGTGGATTCGAGACATGGCTGCCCGGGATCCCTCCTTTCGATGTCAGGTCGAGGTCCTGGGGGCCGATAAGGAGTCGGTAGCTATCTCCCCCGATGAGCCGATTGTTAAAGCGGTGATCGAGAGCATTTATGAAATGACCGGTCGGCGGGAATCCCCCCAAGCGCTTATCGCTGCTACGGATATGACCTTCCTGGTCCATCAAGGACACATCCCTACTGTAATTTTGGGTCCTGGGTATGACTCTCATATCGTCGATGAATCCGTGGAAATCAGGCAGCTGGAAGACGCGGCGTTGATCTATGCTCGCTTAATAAGCCGGGTTTTAGGCGCCGATGGATTCAAGGGGTGAGGTAATCAGGAATCGCCTGCAAAAATTCGGGGAGAAAAGGAGAGAAAGATGAAAATTTCGGAAACTTTGATTTTTTGGGTAATTCTCCTTCTTGGTGCTCTCGGGCTGGGAGTGGCGGGGGGTGCACCCCAGGCAGATGCCGCCCCGGCGAATAAAAAGCCTGAATTCATTTTGAGATGTGCCGGAACCATGCCCATTGACCACTTTATGACCAAAACAATAGAATTCTATGATCGGATTATTCAAGATAAGACGAACGGCCGGGTAAAGTTGGAGATTTATCCAGTCAATCAATTATTCAGCGACAAAGATTTGCCCAAAGCCTTGCCTTCCGGAGCAGTAGATCTGGGTCAGGTCAACACCGCCATGTGGGTGGGATTGATTCCCTCTCTCGGGATCATCGAGCTTCCATTTTTCTTCAAGGATCGAGACCATTATTACCGGGCGCTCGACTCTCCAGGGGTTAGGGGCTTGATTGACAAAGAGTTTGAAACTAAGGGGGTTAAGTTTCTCTTTTGGATGGATTATGGATTTATGTCCTTTATCGGCAAAAAACCGATAAGGACCCTTGAAGATTTTAAGGGAAAAAGAATCCGGGGGCTCGGAGAGATTTCAACGGAGATTATCAAGGCTTTGGGGGGCGCCCCCGCGTTCCTGAGCGTGGGAGAGGTCTACATGGCCCTTCAGAGGGCGACGATTGACGGTGTATACACTTCTACCTGCTCGGTTTATGAGAGGAAATTTTACGAGGTGACTAAGTATTATACCCTTATGAAATATGGAGAGTTGAGTGTCGCCCCCTCGATGCTGATGAATCTTAAGAAATTTAAGGAATTGCCCTCCGATATTCAAAAGATTTTGATGGAGTCGGCTGTAGAGGCCCAGACCTGGGGGCTGAATGAATCGACGAAGGGCACAGATGAATGCCTCGGGGGGATCAAAGAAAAGGGAATGGAGATTTCCCAATTATCGGATAACGAGAGGAAGAGATGGGCTGAGGCCACCAGGGGGATCATGGCGGGGTACCTGGCGCGTACCGGAAAGACAGGCCAGGCTCTCGTTGAGGAAGTAAACAAATTTCGTTAATGACGGGAGGTTAGAAATTGGCTAAGGATGCTGGGATGCAAGAGGCGATCGAAAAATTGCGGGAACGCCGGGCACAGTCCAGGGTGACGGCAGGGGAGCATAAAATTGCCGAGGTGCATAAGAAAGGCTTGTTGACCGCTCGGGAAAGAATCGAGGTCCTTCTCGACTCGGGCACTTTTTGCGAGCAGTACCTTTTTGCCGAGACGGTGTCCCGGGATTTCGGGCTGGATCGAAAACGGTATCCGGGGGACGCGGCGATTGTAGGTTGGGGAGATATTGAAGGACGGAGGGTTTATGTGACCGCCAACGACAGTCTGGTTATGGGGGGATCGGGGGCGAGTACTCATATTCGCAAGTTGTCCCAGACCATCGATCAGGCCGTGAGCACCGGATCTCCATTCATCCAGTTGAACGATTCCTCGGGGGGAAGAATCCAGGAGGGAACGGACAAAACTTCCTATGCCGGATCAGTCTTCTACAGCCACACCCAGGCTTCGGGGATCGTCCCGCAGATTACGGCCATCATGGGACGCTGCGCCGGTTACGCTGTCTATGGGGCAGCCATGACTGATTTTGTTTTCATCGTGGAAGGTTTGGGGGAAATGTTCATAACCGGACCGGCGGTGATTCGGGAAATTACCGGAGAAGAAATCAGCTTCTCCGACCTGGGAGGAGCCCGGGTCTGTTCTCAGGTCAATGGGGCAGCGGACTTTCTAGTAGCCAGTGAACAGGAATGTTTTCAGCAGATCCGGCGGCTGTTGGGGTTTTTCCCTTCCAATTACCGGGAAAGCCCTCCGGATCGGCCTACGCAAGACCCAGCAGATCGCACGGTCCCCGAATTGGAAGATATGGTCCCTTCGAATCCTCAGCGAGCCTATGATATCCGCCGGGTCATCAAGAAATTCGTGGACGATGAAGATTTCATGGAGGCTAAGGCTGACTTCGCCAAAAACATCGTTACCGGATTTGCTCGCATGGGAGGGCAAAGCGTCGGGATCATCGCCAATCAGCCTATGTTCCTGGGGGGGGCGCTCACGGTGGACTCTTCGGACAAAAGCGCTCGGTTTCTCCGGTTCTGCGATGCTTTCAACATTCCTTTGCTCTTCCTGGTGGATACCCCCGGATACCTTCCGGGAATCCAGCAGGAGCACACGGGAATCATCCGCCACGGCGCCAAGCTTCTCTATGCTTTCTGTGAATCTTCCGTCCCCAAGGTGGCGGTGGTGATCCGCAAATCCTATGGTGGAGGGCACTGGGCCATGGGCGGCCATAAATCACATGGAACCGACATCATCTTCGCCTGGCCCAATGCGGAGTTCGCCATCATGGGCGCCGAGCAGGCGGCCAGGATCCTTTACAACCGGGAATTGAAAGCGGCAGCCGATCCTGCTGCGCTTCTTCAGGAGAAGGTCAGGGAATACCGGGACCTCTTTGCCAACCCCTACCGGCAGGCCCAGACCATGTGTATCGATGATGTGATCGAGCCAGGGGAAACCCGCCGGAGAGTCATCCAGGCCTTTCGGGCCTTAAAGGGTAAGTGGGAAAGAAAACTCCCCCGTCGGCATGGAAACATTCCGCTGTAGCCCAAGGGGCGGCACGCGGCGGGAAAGGAAGTAATTGGAAATTCGCTTTGCGCGGCTATGGTCACCCCTTTTTGTTATAATGCCCGATGCCTCGCCGGGGTACGATTCGTGCCGCAAACCCGGCAGGGGGAATTGGGCCCATATGATTTTGAGAAAGGAGATGGAGATGAGAATCAAAAATGGCTTGAATGTTTGGGGGATGGTAATCCTTTGGGTTTTGGGGGTGGGCCTAACCGGGATGGCATCCCCGGCGGAGGCCACCCCGCCCGAATTCCTGTTCCGGTGTGCGGGGACCATGCCCCTGGATCACTTTATGACCAAGACCCTCGAGCATTTTTCCACGCTCGTCCAGGAAAAATCCAAAGGCCGGATGAAGATAGAAAACTATCCGGCCAATCAGCTCTTCAGCGACAAGGACTTGCCCAAAGCCCTGCCTTCCGGAGCGGTGGATATGGCCCAAGTCAATATGGCCATGTGGGCCGGGTTGGTTCCCTCCCTGGCTATTGAGGAATTGCCCTTCTTTTACAGAAATCGGGATCACTTCTTTCGGGCAATGATGGCCCCGGGAGTCAAGAACATGCTGGATAAAGAATTTGAGACCAAAGGGGTCAAAGTTCTTTTCTGGATGGATTACGGATATACGGCCCTGATCGGGAAAAAACCAATTCGCACGGTGGAAGACTTTAAAGGGAAGAGAATCCGGGGTTACGGGGAAATCTCCACTGAGATCCTCAAAGCCCTGGGGGGCGCTCCGGTATTCCTGAGCGTCGGCGAAGTGTACATGGCCCTGCAGAGGGGAACGATTGACGGCGTCCTCACTTCTACTTGCTCGGTTTATGAAAGAAAATTTTATGAAGTAGTAAAACATTTCACCTTGATTAGGGTCGGAGAGTTCCAGAATGAACCGGCGGTCCTGGTAAATTTAAAGAAGTACCAGGAGCTACCGCCGGATCAGCAAAAGGTCCTGGCGGATGCGTCCCGAGAGGCCCAAGATTGGGGCCTGGATGCCTCCTTGAAAGGGACGGACGAATGTCTGGCTAAGCTTAAAGAAAAAGGGATGGAGATTTATTATCTCCCCGATCAAGAGAAGAAGCGGTGGGCGGAAGCCACCAAGAATGTAACCGCGGGATACCTTGCACGCACTGGAAAAGCAGGCCAGGCTCTTATAGAGGAAGTCAACAAGGTTCGATAGGGAGTTCTGAAGACCCGGGTCGGGGGACTTTTCCCGGCCCCCGATTTGATTTTGACACGGGAAAGGAGACACGGAATGGAGGAGCAGAAAGCTTCGGGCTCGATCTATGATTGGGGAGTCGTCGCCTGCGGCCTCCTGGGGGGGATCTTGATTTTGCTCAATGGTCTCTTTGTTACCTATGAAGTGACCATGCGTTACCTCTTTAACTCTCCCACCACCTGGGTAATGGAAATCAGCATTTACGTGACTATGGCCAGTACTTTCCTTTCTCTCGCCTACGCCCTTCGAGAGAAAGCTCACGTCAAGGTGGATTTCATCACTAACTACCTCTCCGGTCGAACGCTGATTATCCTGGAAATTTTCACCTCCTTTTTGGCGGTCCTTTATTGTCTTATCCTGGGGTGGGAAGGTTTGAAGATGGCCGCGACTGCCTTGCGAAATTGGGAGGTTTCCCCCTCTGTGCTCCGAGTGCCAGTATTTATCCCCCAGGTCTTTATCCCCTTCGGAAGTATCCTGTTGACCCTGGAATTCATTCGGCTCTTGAGAAACCTCTTTCGAGAGCTGCCCCAGGCGAAAGATGCCCAAGGAGGATCGATCATCCTCCGGTTTTGGATCACAGCCATCTTCGCGGCGGGGCTGGTGATCAGCTTCGTGCTTCTCAAGGTCTCCACGAATCTAGGCCTCCTAGTCCTTTTCTTCGTCATTCTCCTCTGCGGCATTCCAGTGGCGATCGCCCTAGCCCTTTTTGGGGTGTTCGGGTTTTACTTTCTTTTCGGGGGCGCCTCCATGCTGGTACAGGTCCCCGTTATGGCTTACTCCACCCTGGACAGCTTTGTCATGGTGGCTTTACCTCTTTTCATCCTGACCAGTTGCGTTCTCCGGCTGGGAGGGGTAGGAGTCAAGATCTACAGGTTCGCCAACGTTCTGGTCCGTCATCTGCCGGGTGGCCTGGGAATCGCCTCGATTATTTTCTGCGGCTTATTCGCCGCCATGACCGGCTCCAGCGTGGCCGTGGCAGCAGCCGTTTCCATGATCGCCCTGCCGGAAATGCTGTCCAGAGGCTATGATAGAAAATTCACCATCGGGTTGCTGGCCGCCGGGGGAACGCTGGGCATCTTATTCCCGCCAAGCATTCCCATGATGCTCTACGCTTCCATGACCAACGAATCCCTCGGCGCCCTGTTTATGGGCGGCGTGATCCCCGGGCTGATCCTATCCGGGATGTTCTGCATTTATGTGGCCTTCGTTGTCGGCCGGGACAGGAATGTCCAGCGCGAACCCAAGGCCAGCTTCCCGGAAATCATCAGCGGCACCAAAGAAGCAGCGGGAGGGTTGATCACCATCGTCATCATCATGGGAGGGATCTACTCCGGAATCATTACTCCTACGGAATCCGGGGGCATTGCCGCGGTGTACAGCATTATCCTTTGTTTCTCCCTCTACCGGAGCCTCTCTTCGCAGGGGCTGAAAAAAGCGCTTCTGGATAGTACCCGGATTTCGGCAATGATCATGCTGATTGTGATCGGGGCCAATATCTCCGGACAGGTCATTCTCATGGCCCAGATCTCTCAGAATATCCTGCTCTGGGTCAAATCACTGCAACTCCCGACCTGGGTGATCATCCTGAGCATCAATATTTTCCTGATCATCATGGGCGGCCCCCTGGAGGCAATTTCCATCTTAGTCATTACCCTGCCGATTCTCTACCCTCTCATGACCGGCCTCGGGTTTAGCGGAATCTGGTTCGCCATCGTCATGGTGATCAACATGGAGCTGGCTTTGATCTCTCCGCCGGAAGGACTGAATCTTTTCATCCTCCAGGATATGGCCAAATCCACCGCCAGTGAAGTCTCTCGCGGGGTGATCCCCTTTCTCATCATCATCGGCATATTCCTGGTTCTGATCTCCGCCGTTCCCAGCCTCTCCACCTGGCTGCCCTCTCTGATGCAATAGATGAGGGGCCCGAACGGAAGAACGGCAGGAGCGGGGAATCGCGGGGCAGAGCTACTGGGGCAGGGAATTGACGCTTTTGTCCCCCTGTGGTAGAAGAATTTATTATTCTTTGTCGGGTTTGCCAGGCCGAATTTCCGAAATTCGTCGGATCCCTGAAAGGAGAAGGGCTATGAAAAGACCATTGGCGGGAATCCGGGTTCTGGACCTCACCCGCGCCTTGGCCGGACCTTATTGTACGATGATGCTGGGCGACATGGGCGCGGAGGTAATTAAGGTTGAATCTCCGGATGGAGGGGATGATTCCCGCGCCTGGGCGCCCCCCTTTATCGGCCAGGAGAGCGCGTATTTCCTCTCCTGCAATCGAAACAAGAAGAGTATCACGCTGAACCTCCGTTCCGAGAGCGCCAAGAAAATCCTGACTGATTTGATCCGTGTCTCGGATGTGGTGGTGGAAAATTTTCGACCCGGGGTCATGAAAAAGATGGGGTTCCCCTACGAATCTTTGAGGACGATCAACCCGAGAGTGATCTTTTGTTCCATTTCCGGGTTCGGAACCAAGGGCCCCGATGCCGCCAAACCCGGTTTCGACCTCATTGCCCAGGGCATGAGCGGTTTTATGTCTTTTACTGGGGAAGTGGGGGGAGGGCCGATTAAAGTGGGAGTAGCGATTGCGGATATCAACTCCGGAATGTTTGCGGCCTACGGGATTCTCACCGCGCTCTACCATCGGGAGCGGACCGGAGAGGGCCAGATGGTCGAAACATCCCTGTTTGAAACGATGGTAGCCCAGCTCACCTTCCAGGCCGGGCGTTTCTTTGCCACGGGGATCCCGCCCAAGCCCGAGGGAAATCGCCACCCCCTCATTGCTCCCTACGAAAGCTTCGCCTGTCAGGATGGATACATTAACATTGCTGCAGGCAACGACAATCTATATGCTAAGACCTGCGATGCCATCGGTCGCCCGGAGCTGGGCAAAGATCCCCGCTTCCTGAACAATGGAATCAGAGTAAAGAATCGTGAGGCCCTAATCGCCCAGATGGAGGAGAAAACCAAAACCTTCAAGGTGAAGGACCTGCAGAAAAAACTGGATGAGGTTGGAGTTCCCAATGGTCCCATCTGGTCGCTGGACCAGACGCTTACTTCCCAGCAAGCCCATGCGCTGGGGATGGTTAAGGAAATTGAACACCCCACGTGCGGGAAGATTAAGGTCACCGGGGTTCCCGTAAAACTCTCCCAGACGCCGGGTGCGGTCGAGCTCCCTCCGCCTATGCTGGGCCAGCACACGGAAGAGATTCTCACCGGAGTTTTGGGCTATTCGAAAGCCGAAGTGGAAAAGCTTAAAAAAGAAAAAATTCTCTAAAAACACCATTCACCGCAAAGGGCGCAGAAATCGCTGAGAGCAAAATAGATGGAATTTTTTGCCCTGATCTTGGAATCTATTCCTCCGCGTTCTCGGCGATCTCTGCGGTCTTATTTCTTTTGGCCCGGCAGGCTTTCACGCATAAACCGCAAATGTTCTGACTGATGCCCGCTCTTTTCACCAGGGCCTTGATCATGTGATAGCATCCCACATGGTCAAAATCCTCGGGCTTTTCTTTGATGGACTGAGAAGGGCAAGACGAGATGCAGGCCCGGCAATTTCCGCAGCCTGCCGACAGGGGCTTATCTACTTCCAGGGGCATGTCGGTGAGCACCGTAATCAACCGCTGGCGGGAGCCAAACTGGGGGCTCACTAATAAATTGTTCCGGCCAATCCAGCCCAGACCTGCCCGGACTGCTATGTGTTTGTGGGAGACATGAGCCCTCTGCCTTTCCCAATCTATGATCTGGGAGGCGGGAATGGGAAGGGCGCTCCACCCGCGGGATTGAATGAAATTGGTTATCTTCAGGCCCAGCTCATCCAGGAGCACATTCACCCGCTGGTAGTGAAAGAAATAAAGCCTCGTGGGCCCGTCAGCTACGTCCTCCAGAACGCGGTCCGAAAGATGAAAAGCCACGGAAACGGCCCGGTCTAACCCCTCCCGTGTTTCGGGAGCCAAAGAGCAATGCTCCTCTGCCAGATCTGTAACTTCGGCCACACCAAAAAGGGAAGATCCCTCCCTGAGGACAAAATTTTTCAATTGGTCATAATAATCGTTTTCTTTTGTTTCCATATTCGTCTCATAAACCAAGCTATGAATAGTATCGCACCCACCCCACAAGAGTCCCCAGGTCCATCACTCCTGCCCTACGGGCAACCTCCCGTCCATGCTTAAAGATTATTGTCGTAGGTGTGCCCTGCACTGCGAAACGGCTAGCGATCATTGGCTCTGCCTGGGTGTTAACCCTTCCCAGGCGAATACGGGGTTCCAGTTGAACCGCGGCCTGCTGATATGCAGGCGCCATCATTTGACAATAGCCACACGAGGGGGACCAAAATTCAACGACGACAGGAATTTCATTCAGGGCAATGGTGCTTTCAAAATTGGCCGCGTGAAGATCGACGGGGCTGGCAATGAACAATTCTTGCTTGCATCTTCCGCATTTGGGCCGTTCGTTCAATCTCGCGCCCTTTACCCGGTTGGCCGTATTACAATGCGGACAAACAATCTTCAGGAATTCTTCCATGATTCACTCCCCAGAAAAGGTTTCATTAGATCCGGGGTGCCAAAAGAGATATGCGATGAATCTTATTTATTATTCAATAATGAAGCTTTGTCTGTCAAGGAAGAGGCGGAGCTCGCCCACTCCCAGTTCTTCATCGGCGGTGGCCAAGGCGGCCGGGCCCCGACAAATGTGCTGGAGAAGAGCTAAGCGAGGGGCGCCTGAGGGGGCGGATGCCAATCGAGCCCAAATATTCCTTGACTTTTTCCCTTGGGCCCCTGATGATAAAATGGTTCAAAGAAGAAAATGCAGGGGGAAAGGTGTCCAGTAAGTGCTGGAGCAGACCCTACATCGTCCCATCAAGATCTCCAAAGGGGAAAATCGCTAGCCAATGGGTCTATCTTCCATCTCTTTTCAGGCCCTTTTTCTCGGCATCCTGCAAGGTCTGACCGAATTTTTACCCATCAGTAGCTCTGCTCACCTCATTTTGGTCCCCTGGTTTTTTGGCTGGCAAAATTCTCCGGTGGACAGCCTGACTTTCGATGTGGCCCTTCACGCCGGGACGCTCGTGGCGATTCTGTGGTATTTCTGGCGAGATTGGATGGACCTGATCTGGGGCTTTTTCAGAGTACTCGGCCAAAGGCGGGTCAATGATTTTCAGGAAAGATTAGCTGTCTACATCCTTCTGGCCACGATTCCGGCCGGGTTTGCGGGAGTCCTTCTGGAAAAGACCATTGAGAAGAGCTTCCGCAATCCGGGGCTGATCGTTTTGCCCTTGGTGGGGGTGAGCTTTCTCATGATCTTGGCGGAATACCGGAATCGTTCTTCCAATCGTTGGAAAAACTGAACCTCAAGGACGCCATGATCATCGGAATCGCTCAGGCGATAGCCCTTTTGCCCGGGGTTTCCCGTTCCGGCATTACCATTACTGCCGGCCTTTTTCGGGGCTACAGGCGCGAGGCCGCAACCCGTTTCTCTTTTCTTCTGTCTACCCCGGCCATTGCCGGAGCCGCCTTTTTACAACTCAGGCACCTTTTCTCCCTTGAAAGAACAGATTGGCTGCTTTTTGCCCTCGGGTTTGTCTCTTCTGCATTGGTAGGCTACCTGGCGATCGCCTTTCTCATGCGCTATCTTAGGCTCCATACGTTAAATCTGTTTGCCGGCTACCGCTTCGCTCTCGCAGGGGTCATCATTTTCCTGATCTTGTGGAAGGGATAGAATGACTACCCAGATAATTGTCATTCTGGCCAAATTCGTAATTGATACGATCTCTTCGTCCGGGTATACGGGAATCGTGACTCTCATGGCCATCGAGAGCGCCTGCATCCCGCTCCCTTCAGAGATTATTATGCCCTTTTCCGGCTTTCTGGTCTTCCGGGGTGATTTTGAACTATTTCGGGTCGCCTTGGCAGGAGCTTTCGGGTGCGTGGTGGGCTCTGTCCCGGCGTATTATCTTGGTCTGTATGGAGGACGGCCCCTGGTGGAACGATACGGGAAATATGTCCTAATTTCTCATAAGGACCTCGCCCTGGCCGACCGCTGGTTTGAGCGGTACGGAGATTGGGCAATTTTCTTTAGCCGCTTACTCCCCGTGGTACGTACTTTCATCTCTTTCCCGGCCGGGGTCGCCAGAATGAACTTCAGCCGGTTTGTAAGCTACACTTTTGCGGGTTCGTTTCCCTGGTGCTTAGGCCTAGCTTACGTTGGAATGAAGTTAGGGGAGAATTGGGACACGCTGGGAGTTTATTTCCACCGATTTGATATGGTTATCGGAGTACTTATTGCTCTCGGGGTTCTCTATTATATTTGGCACCATCTGAAGGGAAGGAAGGCCTAATCTACGACTCTTTTGTTTCCGACTTTTTCTCCGTGGCGGTCTCACTCTTGGGGGTATCGCTTTTCTTAGCCTCAGGGCTTTTATCCTTCGCGCCAGTATCTCCCTTTTTATAATCAGTCACGTACCAGCCAGTTCCTTTGAGATGAAAACTGCAGTTGGAAATGAGCCTGGTTATTTTACCCGAGCAGGCAGGACATCGGGTCAGGGGCTTATCCGAAAACTTTTGCATGACCTCAATGATTCTCTCGCAATGATTACACCTGTATTCGTAAATAGGCATTCCTTTCAACCTCCTAACTGTTCCTAACTCTTAAAAAGGACAACCCTTTTCAGAATTCTTATCTTTAAAAACTAAACACCCTTTTGAGAGTTGTCAAGATCTGGCACCCCCAAATCCGGTCTGTCTGCTCCCCACCATGGCCGGTATCGTTCCAACATCGGCCCGATATATGGGTCTCGGAAGGATTTCAGAATTTCGTAAGTCATCCGGTGGACACATCTTTCCTCCACCCCCTTCTCTTTGGGATCCAGATAGAACCTCTGAGGCTCCAGGGTAAATCGTGTGACATGGATTAACTCATGAGTGACGACGTAAAGGAGCAGGGTTTTCAGCATGGAAGGGGGTTCGGCCTGGATGGCATTCAAGATCCTGTCATCCTGGAGACAGATTCTATAAAATTCCTTTCTCCTGCGATTTAGAAGCTCCGCTTCTTTTCGGTATTCATACTTACACACCTGAGCCAAGGCTCTCCGGGTTTTCTCCTGCCGATCCAGGTTGGCCAAGGTCCGGAGATCATAGGGAAAACGATTCAAATCTCCTAGGTTTACCCCAAAATAATCCCCCACCAGGGGTTCGGCCGTCTCCAGCACTTCCCGCACCCAAAAACGCTGCCTTTTATCAAAAAGGGATTCAGCCATATTTGTCAAAATTCCGAATTCCAGATCTCCAATTGCAAATAATATAAAAGATCAAATTACCAAATTTCAAACCAGAGTCAGTCCGCTTCCAATTTGGAATCTTGTTTGGGATTTGCGCTTTAAGCGCCGGTGTGTCCAAACCCTCCCTCGTTCCGGTGCGTGGCATCCAATTCGTCGGATAATTCTAACACTGCCCGACAAATGGGTGAAATCACCAGCTGGGCGATCCGGTCTCCCCGCTGCAAATGAAAAGGCCGCTGCCCCAAATTAATCAGCAAGACCCCAACTTCTCCCCGGTAATCCGCATCAACGGTTCCCGGAGTATTGACCAGAGTAACCCCCTCCCGCAAAGCCAACCCGCTCCTCGGCCGGACCTGTCCTTCGTAGCCCTCGGGGATAGAAAGGGCGATTCCGGTCGGAATCAGTTTCCTTTCCCCGGGCTCTAAAATAACCTCCCCGTCAACATCGGCAAAAAGATCCATTCCCGAGGAATGTTCGGTCATGTATCGAGGAAGAGGGATTTCCCCTTCCAGGCTTTCCCGGAGGCGCTTCACTTTCACCACGACCCTTTCCGTTTTCATACCGCCAAAAGGCCCCGGGGAATGTCTCTTTCCGTCACCGGCCCCAGCACAGTTAGGGAGAGAGATTCTGGCGGGAACAACTGTCGGGCCAGATCCGCAACTTCATCCCCAGTAACCTGCTCGATGCCCGCGATGATCTCCTCGGTGGGAATGAAACGGCTAAAGTAAATCTGACTTTTGGCCAGGCGCCCCATACGGCTGTCCGTGCTTTCCAGGCTTAATAGAAGGTTTCCTTTCAACTGTTCTTTGGCGGATCGAAGTTCCTTCGGTTTCAGCGCGTCTTCGGCTAATTTTTTCATCTCCCTCAGGATGATTTTCAAAACGGGGGACAACGTTTCCTCTCCAGTTCCGACATAGACTCCCATCATCCCGCTATCCTTAAATGAAGAGAGAAAGGAATACACGGAATAGGCCAGCCCCCGATCTTCCCGAATCTCCTGAAACAGCCTGGAGCTCATTCCCCCGCCGAAAACCGTGTTCAAGATTGAAAAGACATATCGCTTGGGATGAGTGGCCGAAAGCCCCTGGGTGCCCAGAAGAAGGTGGACCTGTTCGAGCTTCCGGTTTTTCACAAAAATTTGAGGATGGGGGCGGGGAGGTCCGCTCAAGCGTCGTTTCGAGCGGGGGGAAACTCTCCCCAGCATCTTTTCCACGGGATGAAGCAGATCTTCGTGTTTCAGTTTTCCCGCCGCCACGATGATGGGTTCCACTTCAAGATAATGATGGACGAAAAATTCCTTAAGTCGGGCCCGGTTCATTTGTCCTATCGTTTCCAGCCGGCCCAGGATGGGAAACCCCAAAGGATGGCGGGGCCAGAAGGATTCACTGAATAAGTCGTGGATGTATTCATCGGGAGTATCCTCGACCATACTGATCTCCTGAACGATCACCTGGCGTTCTT
>Ga0187769_10001138_pt1 | contig 14984 bp, 11 predicted proteins | sample 0116_SJ02_MP02_1_FD_133140 | JGI IMG/M metagenome (GOLD analysis project Ga0187769, IMG submission 133140) | Tropical peat soil microbial communities from peatlands in Department of Meta, Colombia - 0116_SJ02_MP02_10_MG | ecosystem: Environmental > Terrestrial > Soil > Wetlands > Peat | place... | reverse complement strand
TGGCTTCCAGCGTTCGCCGTCGCAGTGTCCCGGTCCAAGCGCGACTTCATGCGTTTCGTGGACACACCGCCGTTGTGTTGATGAGCCGATGGCGCCGGAGGCGCCCTTTTCGGCGAGTCGAGAACGCCTGGCTCCCGTCGCTCGCACTATCGCATTCATGTTCTCGGAGGTGCCGAGGTCGCTTGCGCTTCGGCGCCTTATGTGCAGGTGGTTTGTGAACGTGCCGTGGTTGCTGGGGATTGACGTCCTTCACATGTGATCGACGTCGCCCGGCGGCTCTCTTGGCCTAACGCGCTGAAGACGTACGGGACATAAACGACCGAAGTCGGTCGCGGATCGGAGAACGACAACGGCGGACCTGGAGAAGACAGGCACGGCCACCGCTGCGACGACGCGGTATGCGGTGCGGTGGGGGACGCTCTGGCCGCACGGACAACTGAGGAGCGGTGCAACGCGTCCGTCCGGCTGATCCGCCTGGTCGAGGCGGCCCGAGCACGGGCGAGCTTCCAGGCCGGGTACTTCGCACCGCTCGCCGTGCTGATGAACGCGTCGCGCTTGGACACGTCGTTCACGTCGATCACAGCCTCAGGTAACGGGCGCGACAAGCACTCAAAAGGCCCGTTCGTTCACGTCATTCACGGTCCCGCAACACCTGCACATAAGGCGACGATCCACAAGTCCAGCTTCAGGCCGGTTGGCGGTTCGGCCGGCGATCGCATCGGTCCATTCCGGGCGCGGCGACGGAGGCAGATAGGCACGACCCCTGTGCGCCGGCAGCGCATAGGTACGAACCCGGACTCGGACGCCCTGCGGCCGACCTGCTTCCGGCGAGATCAGCACCCAGTAGGATTTCTCGCGGGACTTGACTGAAGCACCATCGTCTGCAGCCTGCCGCCCAGACGTAGAAGCGCTTCCGCCAAGGGAGAGGAGCCGCACGAAACGCGCCCAGGCCCTTGCAGAGCGACGTCGAGTCCGGACCGAGGCGAGCCGACGGTACGAAGCGCACAGCGCGCGGCTACCGCTGCGTGCGACCAGGGTCGAAGCGTCGAGGCGCTTCGCGCCAGTGTGCCGGACATATGTATCAGCGGGAGCTCGTTCGGCTCTCCCTCGTAATGCAATCCACCGCCTGCGAGGCAGGCCGATGGGTAGAAGAAGGAGGCAACTTTGTCAGTCACGCAACCCCCGGCGCTGCGCATTCCTATCACAAACAGCAGCGCGAACGGCGACTACACGGCGCAGATCGCAGTCGGGAGTGCTCAGACCCCGGCGAACGTCATCCTTGATACGGGCAGCAGCACGCTCGCCGTCGTGCCTACGGTGTATGACCCAAGCAGCGACGCGCACGTGCAGGCGACACCGCTGGCACAAGATGTCATCTACGGAACCGGCGGGTGGACCGGCCCTGTCCTGCAGACGCAGGTGACGATGGGAAGTGCTGGGGCGTCCGCGACCGTCGACGCCTATATCGCCGTGACGAGCGATGATCAGCCCGGCGACTTTGGCCAGGCAGACGGGATCATGGGCCTCGCCTTCAATGCGCTCAACAGCGCTTACAACCTCGAGTCCTACCTCCAGGAGCAGGGTGCCCAGCAGGACGTAACGTATCCCTGGCCGTTCCAAGTCGCCGGTTCGCGCGCCGCGATCGAGCAGTTTGGCACGTTCCTCTCCCGGATGCCCGAGGAGGACCTCCCGCCCTATTTCACGGCGCTCGGGGCAGCTGGCGTCACGCGGAACATCTTCGCTTTCTACACGCGGCGATCGGTGCCGAGCGCGACAAACGAGCAATTGAACAGCGGATTCTTCATCCTCGGCGGAGGACCAGAGCAGTCCGACTTGTACACCGGCGAATTCGTCGACGTCAAGGTGGTGGACGACCTGTGGTACAACACGAATCTGCTGTCGGTGCAGGTCGGCCAAGGCAACACGGTGGCGGTGCCGCAACTGAGCGCGAAGGATGCCAAGACGGCGATCTCCAACTCGATCGTCGACAGCGGGACCAACAGCCTCTATCTCTCCGCTAAAGTCTTCGATGCGCTCATGTCAGGGTTCCAAGCGCTACCGGGCTCGTTCGTGGAGACGATCCAGAGCGCCGGGCAGCAGGGTGGAGTTCCAAACGATTCTCTGAACCTGGAAGACTGGCCCAATATCACATTCGCGCTCGAGGGTGCCACCGTCGATAGTGTGCCCCTCACCTGCAGTCCCTCCACCTATTGGCAACTGGACGCGCCGAACGCTGGGGTCGCGCAGTTCATGATCTTCTCTTCGCCGATGCCGCAGTCGATCCTGGGTCTCCCGCTGATGAACAACTACTACACGGTGTTCGATCGCACACAGAACCCGTACGGCGCCATCCGGTTCGCTGCGATCGCGGCGCCGAGCTAACAGACGGCCGACTTAGGCTAATTAATTAACTACGTCACCGTCGATGCATCATCAGGTGACCAAGTATGGATCAGCTACGCGAGGCTCGCCATGCCGGATTTGGTAACTACAGGTTACCGGCAAATCGGGACGCGGTGAGGAATGCTTGCAGCCACTCGCGTACGAGCGCCACGACCTCGTCGACGCTAGCTGCCGCCTAGGTCGTCTCCTCGCCGGGGGAGATGTCGAGCGTCTTGGTTAGCCGTGCGCGGATTGCGCCCGGTGGCCCCTCGATCCAGATCCGGACGACCATGACGCCCGCGCGGTCGGGGCCGGGAAGCATCGCGCAGGGATTTCAACGGGTGGGCGTCATTGAACCGTCACCGCATTCGCGCGAGGCACGCAACACGCAGGTCGGGAGCCGACCGACGTGGCCGTGTCGAAACACCGCTGGCAACGCGGCGGGCAGACCATGTTTGCGTCGTGGAAACCGGGCAAGGTCGCCTGGGGGAGCCGGAGCAGTATGGGCCATGGCTGGCGCCGCTATCAGTCTTCGTAGACGAGAAGCCTGGGAGAAAGCTGCGCCGTCAGACGCCCGGCTCGCGCAGACCCGTCTCTGGGGCCACGCAGGTCTGGCGGGGTGACGACGGTATCCTTTGTCGCGCGGGAAACGGGAATACTGCGGACGATCGCATCCGTCCTTGGGCGCGACAGTCGGCCCGCGAGTGGTTTGGCGACCAAGGACGTGTCCGCGATCCAGCTCGGTGCCGGCCAGAGGCGCATGATGGGGTTCGTCCCGCGCGTGGGTTGCGCGGTGCCGCTGTTGAGCGACGGGAGACCTCTCGGCCTGCGTTCTGGCGTCAGCAGCGGAATGCACCCGCGTAGTCTTCGGTCGAGGGTGTGGTCAGTCGGCACTTTAACTCGCCAGTATCTGGCGAAACCAGAGCAGCGCGGCTTCTCCGTCTTTGCGGGTGACGTCGTCCACGGATCGGCTATGCCGAATTCCATTGCGCAGCTCAGCGAGCTGCCCGAAGCGGCTCGCAAGCTGCTCCTTGCTCCCAAAAGAGCACCTGGAACTGCGGCCAAAGCAATTTGCTCGTGATCGTGTCTTGTAGCTCCCGAAGATCGAAGTACTCGAGCCTGCCGGCGAGCGACTCGAAGTGTCCGGCGTCAAAAGCGGGATTCTTCCTGGCCGCTGTCTCTAGGCGATCCTTCACCTTCTCATTGACGTGCGACGGGACCACGTTGGGATCGGCGTTCAACCGCTCAAGGACGACGCCGCGCAAGGCGAGGTCGACTTCCTCGAGTTCAGCATCCAGGTCGCGTAGATCCGGCGGCACATCGAGTCGGTCTTTGACGAGGAGGTCCGCGATCGCATGCACGATCGTCCTCTGACGCTCGGTGAGGAACTCCTCGAAATTGTCCGGCCCGAATGGGTCGCGCAGCAGGATGTCGAAGGCGGCGGGCGAGATCAGGTGCGTCTCTAGCGTGGTGCGGACAGCCGTCTCGCCATTCGCCTCGATCAGCTCGGGGAGGTACTCGTTCGGAAGACGATCACCGATTACGTGGCGGTTCGTTTCCGCCGTGAGGGGGGTTCGGTTGAGGATCGTGTCGATTCTTGTGCCGACTCCCGCCTGCTTACCCCAATCCTTGGGAACGATGTGGTGGTCATCGAGGTCGCCATACTGGGGGACCGTCCCGGCTGTCCAGTCGCGAGCGCCGTTCATGACGAGTAGGTTAAAGATGCCGTTGTAGACCGAGGTTCCGCGTCTTATCTCTCTGCGGAGATCCAGGACGTGAACACGCGCTCGGAACTCCGCCAGAAGCGATGGTTCGAGCGTGTCGTCGGTGAACCAGGCGGTGACGTCGAGAAAGTCGCGAGCTGCCGTAGACTCGACCGAGCCGGAGTAGCGCGCCGTGAAGACGCTCGCCCAGTACCAGTGGCGGATCTTGCGCTGTGCGGCGAGCCGTTCCGCCGGCGAGAGTCTGGAGGCTTGGACCTGAAGCGCTGCGAACGCGGGAATGATCGAGACGTACGGCAGATAAGACGATGAGATCGCCCCGAACTCCTGTGGATGGCGGAGAAGGGCGATGGCCTTCTCGATTGCCTGGACCGCTTGGTTCCAAAGCGCCCGGAACGCGTCCGAGTCGGACACCAGGATTTGCTGCTTCAGCGCTCCGCCTGGCTCTCGAACGGTCTTCTTTTGGCCGGGGAGTAGGTACTAGAGGTACTTCGGCGAGCAGTACGCCTGGCTCAGGATCGGCATCACCTGGAGGATCTAGACATTCATCTTGTCGCTCTCGACGAACTCGAGCCTCGGCGCCGCGTTGCGCCACATCTGTTTCAGTTGAAGGCCCTTGGGCTTGACGAGCGCGTTGATCAGGTCGAACACGTCGAGGCGGACGCCCCTGCTATTGACCTGGGTGAAGATGTCGCAGACCTTGTCGATTGCGAGCTCGCGATCGAGCTCGACGTAGGCGATTTGGTACTGCTCGGTGATTCCCTTTAGGTGCTCGCCGAACTCCCGAGCGTCGGTCGCGTGACGTCGCGCCACATCGGCCTCCCCCGACTGGGCAGCCTCGGCCTTCTGGAGCCAATGGGCCTCGTACGCTTGAACCCAGTTAGGAAGCTCCCATCCGCCGGCCCCGACGACTGCCAGCGGGAACATGTGGCTCTCGAACTGAGCTGTCGTGTGACCGAGTAGGTTGATGCCTCGGCGCGTCCAGTCATAGTCAAAAGCATCGTCATACGCACCACCCATAAAGCGATCAACCCTGATGAAGTAGAGGTAGCGATTGCGGCGATTTGGAGCCGACGCATCGGGCGCCCTAAATGCGTAGTACATGGCTGTAAGACGCTGCTGGCCGTCGAGGACGATGTGTTCGGGGGAGCCCCCGTTTCCTTCGAACCCGTAGATGTGCTCGCAGGCAAGCGCAATGAAGTTCTCCTCCTTGCCCTTCCAGAGCAGGAGACTCCCGATGAAGTAGTCCAGGAAGATCGAGCGCATCAGATCCCGGATGTCCCACGGCTCCCACTCGAACTCGCGCTGGAAGTCCGGGATGACGAACCGGCCTTCCTTGAGACGGCCGATCAGCGTGCTCAGGCTGACGTGGTCTGGTTTCTGGGCGTCCTTCACTGGCGTGCAAGCTTGTTCCGAGCGGACGCAAATTTCCCACACACAGTCACCCCGCCGATGCCACCTCGCCTCCACGTCATCAGGGGGCAGGCTCGGTCGCCTAGTCCTCCGTGACCAGGCGAACCGCAACCGGCATTGGCCACCGCGGGATCGCAACGCGCGAATGCCGAAGCCCACCCCTGGCCGCCTACGTACGGCCGTGGACGAAAACCGAGCGGGCCTGGTGCGGGACTCGTCGGCTTCTGCTTTCGCGTGGTCAGGCCGCGTCGGGCGCGCCGCCACCCGCCGGCTGCAGACGACACGCCGAGGGAGAAGCGCGCACTCGCAGGCGATGCCCAGCATCTACTCATGCGCCGACGCTGGGCGCACGACCCCCGACGGCATTGTCGATCCGCCTCGGCGGGGCCGTGCAGTCCTCGCAGCGCGATCGCTTATCTCCGCTGGCCTCCGCTGGCCCGCAAGCGTCTTTGGCGACGCTTGGATCGCAGGCGTCTCTCGCCTGCCAGCCGCCGTCCGCCCGCTTTGTGCCGATCCATGGCTCAGCGAGGCCGCGACGAGTGCGCGGCCTCACTGCACGCTGGCGTTGCTGGGAAACCGTCGGCGATCAGTGTTCTGACAGGAGCTGCCGACTAGCAGGGATCATCGGTTCGGGTCGCTGGTGGACGGCTTGGATGATCTCGGTGTTGTCGATGCCGCGAAGGTATCGCGACGTGATCGCGAGGTCGGCGTGACCGAGCTGGCGTTGGATCACGATCAGCGAGATCCCCTCGCGGGACATCTCGACTGCATGCGCGTGCCGGAGCTGATGCGGCGCGAACCGGCGACGGACAGCGGCTGCGCGCGCGGCGTGGTGCAGCTGTTCGCGGATGCCCGCCGGTGCGCACGGCCGGCCGTGTGTCGGTCCGCGTAGGACGCAGAACAGTCGTCCGACCGGCAGTGTCGTGCGCAGCTCGAGCCACGGCTCTAGGTGCGACCACGCCCAGCGGTCCATTCCGACCTCGCGGCGCTTATCGCCCTTACCGTGGCGCACGAGCAGGGCCCCTCGGTCGTGGTCGAGGTCGGTCTCGTTGAGCGCCAGCGCCTCGCTGATCCGCAACCCGGCGCGCCAGAGCACGACGATCACGCCGCGCAGCCTGACACCGTCGGGACCATCTCCGGCGGCGCGCATAACCCCGATGATCTCCTCTACGGTCGGCGGGTCCGGCGGATACCGAAGCCCTTTGTTGTGGGGCGGAACGCCTCGGTGAAAGCTGGACGTGGTCGCTGGCGAGCGGCGCCGGCCAGCGCGATCCAGCAGTGGGATGGATTCCACGACGTCCTCCTATGGACGATGGTTGGCACGAGCATCGTCCACGTGCCGAGCTGACGCCTCGGCGACCACTCCCAGACGTCAGGCAGCCGGTCGGGCCAGTCGTTGCCACCTGACATCCCGGCTCGTTGATCCGACTACGTGGGACGTCGCCGAAGGACCCGTGAGCGGTGCTGGCAGCAGGCGAAGCCATCGCTTGGTTGACGGCTGCGCGGACCAGGCGTCATGAGGCGCCCGGCGGTCGCGGGGACAGCGGATTCACGCGAAAGCGCAAGCGCGAGTGCGGGTGAGGGATGTACTCGCATATCGAGGTGGAAGGGCCGTGGCCGCCTGAGTTCACGGTCGCGATGAGGTCGTCGAGCCATCACACGGGCGTGGGTGTCCACCCGTAGCTCATCCGATCGGATCGTGAACCGGTGCTGGGGTCAGTCGTGGAGGAGTAGCGTCGCGCCCAGCTTGGCTGCCAGGCCCTTTCCTCCCTGACGCATGACGACGTCGTGGTTCCACGAGAACGCGGGCCTCGCGAGGGACCCGAGAACGTTCATCCACCGTTTCGTCGTGCGGACGCGCCAGTCGTAGACCACGGCAACGCCCTCTCCCTCGTGCAATCGCCAAGTGCCCACGCCCTCAAGCTGGCCCGAGGCGTACCCCTCAATCAGGTAAGGGCGCTTGACGCGCGTGACTCGCAGGTCGAAGCCGATCGAGTAGGGCAGCACGCTGCGCCAGGTGAGGTGGTCGAGTTCACCGACGCCGATCTCATCACCTTCTTAACACCTCAACGCTGACCACCCCTTTCCACCAGCGAGGGTACCCCGGCGAGTCGTTAAGGACATCAAACACCGCCTCGATCGGCGCGTCCATGCACCACGTCGTCAGGAACTGATAGTCCGCCACGAGCACGCCTCTCTGTTCCGTTGGCCACGGTGGATCCCAACCCTAACGCTGCTCGCGGGACGACACCATCGATAAAAGCCAGCTGTCGAGGGTCCGCGATGTCGGAGGGCACCGCCACAGCGGAACTTGCGTTTTGCGCGAGGAGCACTCGTCGGCACCGCGGTCTTTGCTGATGGGCCCCTAGTCGCCGAGGCGATCACCGGAGCGAACTGCGGCGAAGCACGAAAGGAATCATCCGCCGCCGGGTCGGCAGAGCCGAAGTGGGCAAGTCGATAGAGCGGGCGGGCCGCTGGCATGCACCGAATTGAACAGCGTGAGGAAAGAAGAACCGCCGTCAGGGTTCGAGGCTGGGTGGTTGGTCGTGCTCTGGGCACCGGTGTCGCTGCGCCAGCAGGATTGCGGTTATCAGACCCGGCCGATAACCGCAATCCAGGGCGGCGTCGGTTACTAGGCTTCTACCCAGCCCGCGCATCCGGCCACGCGACGGGAGTACCGGGTTGTCGGACAGACGTAGCCGGCGCAGCCTCCAATAAATGTCCGCCTCATCATTGTCTCCTTTGCATCAGGGAAAGCCAGCGCCTGGGGCCAGGCCCGTGCTATCCAGCTTGCGGTTGTTCATCGTTGCATCGCCCCCTTGGATGTCGTCGACATAAAGCGCACTACGCGTGCCGGGTGATAACGGTTCGCGGTCGGGCGCCAGCGTTCTGGGCTTCCAAGCCGCGGCAGAAATTGTGTGAACGGTGTGGGCGCAGGGATCCCGCTATCTGCTGCAGAAAACGAGACCAGCCACCGCCGGCTTGGAGATAATGGGCATCTTCAGATAGAAGAAGAGATCTCCGCGCCGAGGCGGGTAACCGGGTGCATCTCGAGGCGGTGGCGGATCCCGCGCAACGCGCGGAAACCGCGCATGTCGGCAACGACTGCTTTGTTGCTCGTCGGACCATCAACCGGGCGAGCGCAAAGGCGACCAAACGCGGGCCCGGCCCGGTCGACTGCTTGCTCGTCGGCGGCTAACGCGGTCCTTTCGCGGAGCCCCGGTTGTTCGCCATAGCAGTGCCCTTCGCGGCTGAAACGCAAGAGCGATACTAACCAGTCGCTTGCTTTCCGCGCTGAACAGGGGACGCCGCACAAGTCGCGCGGCCCTCGTCGAGAAGCAAATGCAGATCAGGCTGGTACACCCGCAGCGCGGGTCGTTGGGTGCTGCTTGGCCGGCGCGCGCCAGCGGGCGATCGTTACCTCAGCGTTTACAGGTGAGTCCCTGATCCCACCCACGGCGCCGCGGTGACGAAGCTCCCATCGAGCTCTCGCGCACGCGGCGCGCCGGCGAGCGCGAGTGCGACGTCGAACTCGGTGAGCAGTATCTCGAGGACCCGCTGCGCCCCGTAAGCACCGCCGACCGCGAGGCCCCAGACAACGGGCCGGCCCACCATCACCGCGCGGGCGCCGAGGGCTAGCGCCTTGACCACGTCAGTCCCGCGGCGAATACCTCCATCGACGAGGACATCGAGCTGACCACCGACCGCTTCGACGATCGCAGGCAGAGCGTCGGCACCCGCGAGCACGGTATCCAGCTGGCGGCCACCGTGGTTAGAGACCACGATGCCGCGAGCGCCGTGATGGACCGCCCGTTGCGCGTCCCCGGGCGTAAGGATCCCCTTCACGAGCACGGGCAGTGGTGTCTCGGCTGCGAATCGCTCGATATCTTCCCAAGTCAAGCCGGGGTCGATCAGGTTCACGAAGTCCAGCGGAGTCATCACGCTCTTCGCGCCCACCGCGGCAGCGGCGGAGGTGACGAGCTCGACAGTCTCCTCGCCACGCCGGAGCGCAGATCGCGCTCACGTACGCCGGTCAGCGGGAGATCGACGGTTACCACGAGCGCCTCGTAGCCGTACTCAACCGCCGTCTGCATGAGTTCGCGACTGACACCCCGGTCGCGGAACACGTACAGCTGAAACCAACGCCGGCTCTCCGGCACCGCCTCGGCAAGTTCGGGCGCGCTCGTCGTCGCGAGTGTCGAGAGGCACATCGGCGTATTGGTCGCTGCGGCTGCCCGAGCGGTGCCAATCTCCCGCTCCTGGTGGGCGAGTCCCTGAAAGGCCATCGGCGCAACGATCAAGGGATGCGCAAGCTCCTGCCCGAGCACCGTCACACTCGCATCGCGTTCGCCAACGCCGACGAGCATCCGGGGGCAGATCGCCAAGCGCCGCCACGCTGCGATGTTGTCCCGCGCGGTGATCTCGTCGCCTGCGCCTCCGGCGAAGTAGCCAAATGGACCGTCTCGTAGCCGCTCCCCGGCCGCACGCTCGTAATCGGACAGAGACACCAGCGGCCTGGGGTCAAACACGGAGTCGAGATCGGCAACCATCGGCGGAGCGGACCGGAGCGCGAGTATCCCACAAAACCCGGAGTAATCCAGGGAGCGAAGCTTGCGCAAACGCCATCTGTAAGCGGGAGATCCACCACGCCACCGTCGTGGCCCAACAGGCGTCGAAGAGTACCGCTGGGGGTCGACGCTGCCTTCGCCTCCGCTGGCAGGACCGGGCGTGACCCATCGTGTCCCGGAAGGGCCAGTGAGCTGGTACGCTCGGAGGTGGCTGCTTTGCTGGCCGAGCGCGAGACCGCCGAGCTTGGCGTTGAACCCCTGCGATTCGTCCCGACGAAGAGTATCGGCTGACGAGATCGGCCCTTCGCCGGCTCTCGCATCTAGGCCGAGTAGCCGTGAAGCATCGTCCGCTGTATCGGTGCGGTCGTGCTCTGTGAGGTTGGCCGAGAGGCGGTGGAGCGCGCCCGCCTGGTGACTGGCCCGGTCCTGATGTGTTCACCGGCTGAGATACCGCCGGGGTGACGCCGCTCGGAACCTGGCGAGAGCCGCGCCGCCGAGGCTAGGATGTTTGCCGTGCCAGCTGAGTGGTGAGTTGCGCGGCCTGTTCGCGGAAGGCTGCGACGTTTCGTAGTTTGACGTTCTCGTATCCGCGCACCATCTCGGCGAGTTCGCAGATCGCGGTGACGGTGGGGGTATCGGTGGCGATGCTCGGCAGGGCATTTCGTACGAGGTCGCGGTACTCGCCCGGAAGCGCGCGTTCGAGTTGGCGCATCTGCGTGTAGCCGAATGGGTCGAACGGGGTGCCGCGGAGGAAGCGCATCCGGTGGAGGAGCGCAAGGGGTATGTCGAACCAGCGGCCCACCGACACTTTGCGGTTCATTCCGATCGCGCGCAGGATCGGTGGTTGGAGCTTGTAGCGGATGCGCGCCCCATCGCCGAACTGTGCGGCGATCCGCCGCCGTTCGGCCGGGTCAAGGTGCAGGCGGGCGACCTCGTACTCGTCCTTGTAGGCCATCAGCTTGTGCAGGCCGCGGGCCACGGCCTCGCTCACCTTGGTACCGCCGGTCTCGCGCTCCTGGTCGAGGACCTCCGCGAGGAAATCGGCGTATTCCTGCGCGTAGCGGCGGCCTTGGTAGCCGATGAGGTCATCGACTCTTACGAGCACCAGCCGCTGGAGCTCTGAGCCAGGCTGCGCGCGCACGCGCTCGGCGATCCGGCGAGCGTCCGGACGCACCTGTTTGGTCGCCGTCTGCGCCTGGCTGACTTGTGCGACCGCATCCGGACTTGCGACCACCGCGCGCCCCCAATGGAATGCGGCGACGTTCCGCTGTACGGCGGCGCCGTTCAAGCGATAGGCCTCCTTGACAGCTCGTAGGGAGAGCGGGATGAGGCCGAGTTGCCATGCGGCGCCGAGGACGATGCTGTTGGCTGGCATGCGATCCCCGAACAGCACGTCCGAGAGGGCCGCCGCGTCGAGGTACACATTGCGATCAGCGCGGGTGACGCGCTCGATCGCCTCGATCCCGTCATTGAGCGCACCAAAGCGCGCAGTCGGGTCGCCGATCATGTCGGCGGTCGGAGCCTGGTAGGTGGAGACCACCGCGATCGTTCGCTGGGGGTCGGCCTTCTGCAGATTGGCAGGATCGACAGCGGTAATCACATCGAATGCGAGGTAGCCGTCGACGGCACGCGATGGCGCGCGACTGGCACGCACCTCGTCGTCAGCCCGCAGGAAACGGACGTCCGAGACGACTGGCCCGCCCTTCTGGGCCAGCCCGGTCTGATCGAGCCCTACGGCCCGTTTGCCGTCGAGCATCGCGGCCATGCTCAGCACCTGGGAGATCGTCACGACCCCCGTCCCCCCGATGCCGATGAGTCTCAGAGTGAACTCGTCATTTGTGGGCTGAGCGTACGGTTCGGGCATACCCGCCGGGGGCGCTGGGACATCCCGCTGCTGTCTGCCGCCCGGGACGACCTCGAGAAACGACGGGCAGTCGCCGTCAACACACGAGTAATCCTTATTGCAGGAGGACTGCTCGATCCGGGTCTTGCGTCCGAACTCGGTCTCGGCGGGCAAGAGCGAGATGCAATGAGACTTCTGTCCACAATCTCCACAGCCCTCGCAGACGCGCTCGTTGATGAACACTCGCTCGGGCGGATCTTGAAGCTTGCCGCGCTTACGTAGGCGTCGCTTCTCGGCCGCGCACGGTTGGTCATGAATGAGCACCGTCAGCCCCTCAACCCGACGAAGCTCCTCCTGCGCGGCCATGAGCTCAGACCGTGGACGGACCTCGGCGATATCGGCGAGCCACGCGCCGCGGTAGCGCTCCGGGTGGTCCGTCGTGACGATGATCCGGCGCGCGCCCTCGATCTGCAACCAACGCGTGAGTTCCGGAACCGGAATCGCGCCCGGCACCTGCTGCGCCCCGGTCATCGCGATCCCGCGGTTGTACAGGATCTTGAAGGTGATGTTCACTCCGGCCGCCGCCGCCGCGCGGACGGCAAGCGACCCCGAATGGTGAAACGTGCCGTCGCCGAGATTCTGGAACATGTGCGGTGTCGACACGAACGGCGCCTGGCCGATCCATTGCACCCCCTCCCCCCCCATCTGCGTGATGCCGACCAGGGTCCCCTTCCCTTCGGGGTGCCCGAGCGCCATGGCGTGACAGCCGATACCAGCGCCAACGAGCGCATCGTCCGGCGCATCGGTCGAGCGGTTGTGCGGACACCCAGAGCAGAAACACGCCAGCCGCGACGGCGTGCCGGGCGCCACCGCGGGAGCTGGCGAGCTCAGCTGCTCGAGGCGAAGGCGGATCGACTCAACATCGCCCCTGGCCAAGAGCCGTGGGCCTATGGCGCGCGCGATCGTGTCGATCTCGACCAGACCGCTGGCTGGCAGGAGCTCCTCACCGTGCTCATCACGCTTGCCGAGTACCCGAGGCCGCTCGGCGAGATCATAGAGCGCATCGCGCACGCCGATCTCGACGAACGGTCCCTTGTCCTCGAGCACCACGATTTCCTCCAGCCCTTGGCTGAACTCGCGGATGGTGCCGGGGTCGAGCGGCCAGATCATCCCGAGCTTGAGGATGCGCACGCCGAGCCGGCGCAGGTCCGCGTCGGTCAAACCGAGCGTATGAAACGCCTCGCGCAGGTCGTAATACGACGTCCCCGCCGCAACCAGACCAAGCCACGGACGATCACCGTCGAGCACGACGCGGTTCAGCCCGTTCTCTCGCGCATAAGCGCGAGCGAGATCCATGCGCGGCCCAGCCAGTGTCCGCTCCATCTCCAGCGAAAACGGGTTGAAGAGGGAACCGCTCGGCGCATGAACGTACGGTGCACCGCCGTACTCGACCGAGACCGGCCGGAACTCACGATCCGGTGAGACATCGACGGTCATGACCGCGTCCGCGACGTTGGTCGCCATCTTCACCGCGAACCACAGGCCGCTAGCGCGCGGACCGCCGACCGCGTGACGGCCGAGTTCGAGCACCTCTGCCGGATTGCCGGGAAACACCACCGGCATCCGCAGAGCGGCGAGCCCACTCTCCGACTCAAATGGCAACGTCGAAGACTTGCAAGTCGCGTCGTCCCCGCACAACGCGAGCATCCCGCCCTTGGGATGCGCACCCGAGAAATTGCCGTGGCGCAAGGCATCACCCGCGCGATCAACACCCGGGGCCTTGCCATACCAGACCCCCAAAACGCCGACCACCTCCGCGCCGGGGAGCTGAGGCACGACCTGCGAGCCCCAAACCGCTGTCGCGCCAAGTTCCTCGTTGATCGCCGGCACATGAACCACCCGCAGCGCCTCGCGCAGCTCGTGCTGCCGCGCGAGCTCGAGATCAAGCCCGCCCAACGGCGACCCCGGATAGCCCGAGACCAAAGCCCCCGTATCAAGACCCGCACGGCGGTCCGCCCGCATCTGATCAAACACCAGACGCACAAGCGCCTGAACCCCCGTCAACATGACCCGCCCCTCCTCCAGGAGGTACCGGTCCATGAGCTCAACATCGCGTCCGATCGGCAACGGCGAGAAAGTCGTCATGCGCTATTACCTTTCCACCCGAGCTCAAAGCCTGGCCCGACGGCCATCGGGGCACCTACAAATCGGCACTACCGCGAGGTGCTCACGCGACAGAGCCTCCTCGCCAGCAGAACCCAACCGAAGGCGCGCCCCAGATGCATTCTATGGACGCACAGGCTGGCGATGCAGCCGCATCTCACCGCCTCGCCGAGAGTCCCACTTGACCGCGATGAAGCGGATGTCTCCGGCACGGCTGCCGCTCCGGACGGACGCTGTTTCGTAAAGGGGTTCCGTCCGCGGGTAGGACGACCACGCTGTCCAACCCGGCGGCGCAGAATCCTCCCGTGGGCCGAGATCTTGCTCGCGTGGCGGCAATCGCCGACCACGCTGGCGCTCTGTGACCGAACGAGCCACGAACTGGATGCTGCGGCCACGGCTTCGCGCGACCCCTGTCGGACAACCTCAGCCACGCGGTCGTCAGTGGCCGGCACGACTGCTCTCTGCTCATAGGAGTCGTGCGGCTCGGAGAGGCGCGACCCGGCGAATCGCCATCCTTGGGCCTGCGGCCTTGACGGCCTGGACTATCGCTTTGACCTCGTGAGACACGGCGCAGCGCGCCATCGCAATAGACGAGGCGATGACCCGCACGTGCATGCTCGTGGCGCTTCGCTCCGGCTTAGCCGGGGGCGCACGGTTGCGGTATTGGCGAGTTGCGGGTCGATAGTCGGGTTCGGCGTGAGACCTGGATTCGCGTTATCGCATGACTCGTTGCAGACGGTCACGCCGGCGTTGGATCGCGGTCGGATGGGAGCCTGGCGGGGGTGAGCGCGAGGAAACGATGCTGGGGTGAACGTCGCCATGGGGAGGCCGGGGATGAGTGATCGAGGCCGGTCTCGGCTGGGCGGGCGGTCCCGGCCGACCTGGGTGGTGTGG
>Ga0187769_10001137_pt1 | contig 14987 bp, 10 predicted proteins | sample 0116_SJ02_MP02_1_FD_133140 | JGI IMG/M metagenome (GOLD analysis project Ga0187769, IMG submission 133140) | Tropical peat soil microbial communities from peatlands in Department of Meta, Colombia - 0116_SJ02_MP02_10_MG | ecosystem: Environmental > Terrestrial > Soil > Wetlands > Peat | place... | reverse complement strand
ATACGTTGGCCGGGCCGGGCTCTGACGGTTAGAATGAGTGGATTGCCCCAGGGCAAGAAAGTATTGACGGAGGGTGCATGCGAGGTTCGAGCCGAGGGCCAGTTCCTAAAACTGCATTTCGCGACGCGGTATTCATGGAGAGCGTGCCGGCGCGACCGATCCGCATTCTGTCCGAATACACTGATCCGTTGGCGCGCCTGCGACGCGAGGGCGTCGGTGATACCATCGTGATTTTCGGTTCCGCTCGCATCGAACCGCGGGACCGCGCGCTGGAGAGATTGCGGCGGTTGGAAAAGGCGCGCGGGAAGCGCCAAACCGCGAGCCAGCAATTGGCGTTGCGCAACGCGCGATCGGCGTTGCAAATGTCGCGTTACTATGAGGACGCGCGTGAGTTGGCCCGCCGCCTCACGGAGTGGGCCATGACGCTTGGCGACCGCCCGCGCCGCTTCGTGATTTGTTCGGGAGGCGGCCCGGGAATCATGGAGGCGGCCAATCGCGGCGCAGCAGAAGCCGGCGGAAAATCCATCGGCCTGAGCATCGAGCTGCCGCACGAGCAGTGGCCCAATGCTTACATCAGCCCCGAATTAAGCTTCATGTTCCACTATTTCTTCATGCGCAAACTTTGGTTCGCGCAACTGGCCAAAGCGCTGATTGTCTTCCCCGGCGGCTTCGGAACGATGGACGAACTTTGGGAGATGCTCACGCTGCTGCAAACGGGAAAGCTCCAACGGCGAAATCAGGTTCTAATTTACGGCCGCGAGTACTGGGACAAGGTTCTCAATTGGCAGCACATGGTTCGCTGCGGCACCGTCAGTCACGAGGAGTATGGCCTACTCGAGTTCGCGGACACCGTGGATAAAGCATTCGAGCGCATTCGCCGATGGCTCGAGACGCATCACACCGCGCCGGACACACTTCTCAGTGAGTAACGGAATCGAAAGCAAGGCCCGCACATACGATCACCGGCAAGCGGCCACGCGGGCTTGCCTGCGCGGCGCAAAGGAATTCTCTCAAGAGGTTCCGACTCAGAGGGGCGATCCAAAGGACCAGCCCTTTGCCATTTGTCGGAGGAAACATGGGAATTCAGTTGAGCGTGGTTGCCAACTCGTCAGCGAAGATTGCCAGAAAGCGGCGCTTCTCATCCTGATCGTGCAAGAGAACGACGGGAGCGAGACGCAACGGCTGCTTGCAGTTCCTGCAGGACGTCAGCTCTCCTTGCAAATCCTGCAAGAAACCATCGGTGAAGTGATACTGGGTCCGCGCGCGACGCGCCGATTTCGTGCCTTGCTGTCCGCATTGAGGGCACACAAATTCAACAACGTCCTCCTGCGGATCGCGGTCGAGCGCAGCCCAGCCGGTGTAACGAATCCCCACAGCTTCCAATGAATTGCGGCTCATAAAGTTATGACCTCTTCCGCCCCTGCGAAGGGGTACCTTACAGAATATCAGATGCGGAAGGGCGGCCTGGCGATACGGAAAACTGCGGAAAAACAACGGCCTTCAAAGGCCAATGAAGATGGGCGAGTCGGCAATCCAGCGCGCTAGAGGAGCGGCTCCCCGGCCTCTTCCGCGATCCAGGCACGCGCAGCGTCCCGCAAGCGAACGATTTCCTCCCAAGATGCCCGGCTCCCGGGTTCTGGAAACTGCGGCGCACCCACACGAACAACCAGCCGCGAAGGCCGCGGCAGAAATGTGGCGTCGCGGAGGAAGTGCCGCGAGCCATTGATCGCAACCGGAACGACAGGGCACCCGGCACGGACCGCGGCTTGAAAGGCGCCCAACTGGAACGGCCTCACGCCGGCTTGTGGAGTAAAGGTGCCTTCCGGGAAAACGAAGACGGACTCGCCGCGGGCGAGGGCGTGTTCCATCTGTTCGGCTTGGCGCAATCGAGATTCGGGGTCGCCGCGATCGAAAGCGAAATGGCCAAGCTTGCGGAGAAACGTGCGAATGAAAGGCATGGTTCGCACTTCGCCCTTGGCGACGAAATGGAAATCCACGCCCAGAGCCGCCATCAGGATCAACACATCGAAATAACTCGCGTGATTGCTCACGAGCACGCGCGCTTGCGGCGCCGCCAGATGTTCGCGGCCGGTGACTCGAACCGGCGAGCCGATCGCGGTGAAGTAAGCGCGGCAAGCGGCGCAACTGACGCGGCCCGCGAATTGTCCGCTGGGCGCGATGAGTACGATGAACCACGCCAGCACCAGCAGCGCGCAACCGAGGAGATCCGCATAGACTCCGTAGAGGAGTTCGAGTCCGCGCCGCAACCACCGGCCCACCGAGCGGGCCAGCGCGGAGGCCGAGAGGCGCACGACTTGCAACCACGCCGGGCGAACCGCGAGCCCCAAGGTCCCCGCGAAGTAAAGCTGCTTGGTCTTGTCGCGGCGCAGTTTGCCGCTGGAGGTTTTGGGGATGCTGTGCGGCGGAATAGGCAGAACCACATCGGGAGGCACGCCCACGGATCGGGCAACGCGTTCCGTAATTGCCGCGGCAATCGCTTCGTGAGCGGCTGCGGTCCGCTCTCGAGTCTCCGCTACCACGACGAGCTGCTCGGTTCCACTCGAAGCCTGGTGCGCTCCGAAAGCCACCACGCATCCGCGTCGGACGCCGGGAATTCCACCGACGAGATCCTCGATCTCCTGCGGCGAAAGATTTCGCCCGGCTTTCAAAATGATGTCCTTCGAGCGGCCGGTGATGAAATACTCGCCCTCTGCGCGGTAGGCGAGGTCTCCGGAGTTGATCCAACCCGCCGCAACGCCGGCGGGAAAAAGCGCCCGCGTAGCCTCGGGATTGCGGTAATAGCCCGGGGTGGCGGCGGGGCCGTGGAACCAGAGCTGCCCCTCGCGCCGATCTTCAACGTCGTGCGCATCGGGGTCCACGATGCGTACTTCATAATTGGAAATCGGCCGGCCAACGGAAACGAACGCCGTCAGATTTGCATCATCGGGAGTGGCGTCCAACGGAGCCGGCACGGCGCGCCCCTCGTGCGTGAAAGCCGCGCGTTCAATGCGATCGATGCGCGGGCTGCGCCCATGCGGCGAAAACGTGACTGCGAGACACGCCTCCGCCAGTCCGTAGGCTGGAAGAAAGGCTTCGCGCCGGAACCCGAATGGGGCAAAGCGGGCCGCAAATCGCTCGAGCGTTTGCGGCATCACCGGCTCCGCGCCATTCAGCGCCACGCGCCATCTACTCAAATCGACACCCGCGATGTCCTCGTCGCGGATTTTTCGCGCGCACAACTCGTACGCGAAATTTGGCGCGGCCGCGAGTGTTCCCTGGTGGCGGTGAAAGGCCCACAGCCACCTCTCCGGTCTGGTCAGGAAGTCGAGCGGAGGCATGATGACAGTCGGAATCCCGATGCAAAGAGGCGACAGCCACGCGCCGATCAGCCCCATATCGTGATAGAGCGGTAGCCAACTTACACAAACGTCGCCCGGCCCAACTTCGAGGGCCTCCACCATCCCGCGAATGTTCGCCAGCAGATTCGCCTGGGTCAGCGTCACGCCCTTGGGGTCGCCAGTGGAGCCTGAGGTGTATTGCAACAGCGCGATGTCCTCGGAATGGCCCAACCCCGGGAGCGGAACTTCGATCGAGCGCCCTTTGAGCAGATGCGTCGCGGTCACGACGCCATCGAGCGAAGGCACGCGCGGACAGAGCAGGCGCGCGACGCTTTCCGCTTCGCGAAATGTGACCAGGAGTTTAGCCTCCGCATTGGACAGGATGGCGGCCTGCCGCTCGGCGTACTCTTCGATTTGATCAGCGCGGTAAGGCGGGTAAATGGGGGCCGGCGTCGCGCCGGCGAACAGAATCCCGGCGAACACGTGGAAGAAATCCGGCGAGGTAGGCAACATCAAAGCGACGACATCGCCGGGAGAGATGCCGCGATGGGCGAGTTCCAGCGCCACGCGCCGTGCGCCCTCGTACAACTCTCCGAAGGATTGAGACCGGCTTGCAGCGTCGCTCCAAAAGATCAAATGCGGCTGGGATGGGGTTGCGTGCGCGCGAAAATCCAGCGCCTCTTGCAACGTCTCGAACTCAGGGAAAGATCCCGCGAGCGGCAAACCTTCTGGCCCGTGAAGATCGTGCGCAGCGACGCTGTCTGTTGCGAGCGGGGTTGCGATTCCGCCGCCGGCGACCGCGGCAACCAGATCCGCCACCGTATCCGCATGAGCCATGACTTCGTCGGCGAGACGCACGCCGAAGGTCCGCTCCAGGCGCACCAGTAATTCGACGCGCTCCAGACTCCCGAGGCCAAGGTCCCGTTCGAGGTGCGAGGAACTCCGAGCCGCTTGTTTCGCGCGCATGTTTCCCAATTCGTCCAGGAGAACACGCACAACTTCGAGGACTTGATCACACAAGGCGCTGCGGCCGAGTTGTGGAGAGGACCAGGTCATGAGAGATCTCTGGTCTGCAAACACCCGGGGATGCGCCGAGATTCGAGCTTGAGGCTAGCATGGGCTCTTCCGTCATTCAATCGCGGCAGCGGGCGATCGGGGGTGGCAAGGAGTGGCGCTCTAGCGAGGGGACGATCCCGGTAGCCCGCGGGCGGCGGACTACCGGGACGGCGAGCGACCCAATCGCCGCGAGCAGGCCCTCGCGGCGAGCGAGATCTTGCAAAGCGAACTAGTGAGGCCGATGCATGGGCCTGTACGTGCCTAGCGAGCGCGGGCGCAGCCGAAGCCGCGGCCCGAGCGGCGGAGGCACGTTATGCAGCGGGGAGCCGCAGTTGCTGCAATGTTCCGGGCCGCCAGCACCGGCGCGGAGCCAGTGGCCGCGCCCCGGACATTCCGGATTGATGCATTGAACCGTCCAGCCGGGAAGATATTGCACGCTACCCCCAAGACGATTCCGCACGAGCAGACGGAGGCGGAAAAGTCGTGCGGATTGTCGGGCTGCGTGCTTGTGGTGTCAAGTAGAAAGCTACTATTTGTTGTGGCCGTGTTCCACAAGGGAGTATCCCGCGCATCCGGAAACTTCGGAATCCAGAGACACCTGTCCTCTGGAAGGACGGGGAATTGAACAAAAAGCGGAAAGGGAAGTCTTAAGCGTGAGCGGACATGGCAGCCGCGCGGCGAGAGCGGCGCTTCGGCCGCGCGGACTTGGCTGGAGCCTCGCCCACAAGCTCGGCAGTCATGATGCTGGTGACAAATTTCTTCACGCCGTACGCGTCGAAATCGATGGTGGTGCGGTCGGAATCGGATTCGGTAACGACGCCGAGGCCGTAGATTCCATGCTTGATGTATTGCCCTGCGGGGAGAACTTGCACAGATACCTCCTTCGAAGAGGATCCGAAATCCTGGAGGGCGCGATTCGGGAAGGCGAGTCCGATCGCGTTCTCCGGACCGGACTCGCCCAATGCTTGGCTAGAGGCTGGTGACGTTCTCGGCCTGCAAGCCCTTCGGGCCCTTCCGAACCTCGAACTCGACTGCTTGGCCTTCGTTGAGGCTCTTGTAGCCGTCCATTTGGATTGCGGAAAAATGGACGAAGACATCCTCACCGGATTGGCGCTGGATGAACCCGTATCCCTTGCTGGCGTTGAACCACTTCACTGTTCCTTGCTCTTTCACTTCTGTTCCTCTACTTTCATTATGAAGCTATTTGGTGCCTCTCGTACCGGAACGGCCCTCCAACAACTGGGACGCGTTGACCGCCTCTAGCCCGTCTAAAACGAAGAGGCTGCCGGGTAGGTCTACCCGCAGCCTCGCCCAACGAGTTAAAAGAAATCACAAGAGCAACAAACGCAAGAGCATAATACCACGGACGCAGGCTTCTGTCCACCCCCAAGGGGCAGACCCTGAAGGCTTCGGCGTAGCCTATCTCACAGAATATAAAAGCCTTAGTAGTGAAACGAGAGAGGAAGGGGCACGTCCGCCGCAGCGGGGCAGGCGTGCTAGGAGCTTCACTTTTTCGCACTCCCAGCTCCCAACCGTGGGAAACTACCGCACGGTACGCCATGCCTAGGAAATCCCTTGCTGAGTATGTCGCAGAGTTCTCATTGCGCGGGCGGCAGCCCGCCTATAGCGAGCCCTGGGGCTACAGGCGCAGCCTATGGACCTATTCCCGGCTGGCGGAAACATCGAGTCAGTTTGCTCGGGAATTGGAGGCGTCGGGAGTGGGTGCCGGGGATCGGGTGCTGATTTGGGGGCCGAACTCGGCTGAGTGGGTTGCGGCCTTTTCCGGCTGTCTATTACGTGGGGCTGTGGCTGTTCCCATAGATTACGGTGCCGCGCCTGAGTTCGCCGGAAAGGTCGTGACACAGGTCCAAGCCAAATTCGCGGCACTCTCAAGAGATCGCGCATTACCAGGCCGCGCGCTGCCCACAATCATTCTTGAGAACCTGAGCGAGAGCGTCGGGCGGCATGCCTCTGGGCCATACGCGTCACCGCCGCTGGACCGGGAATCCATCGCCGAAATCCTTTTCACTTCGGGCACAACCTCGGACCCCAAAGGCGTCGTAATCTCGCATGGAAACATCCTGGCCAATCTGGAGCCGCTCGAAGCGCAGATCCGTCCCTACTTGAAATACGAATGGCCCTTTCATCCAATCCGGTTTCTCAACGCCGTGCCCCTGAGCCATGTTTTCGGGCAATTCATGGGCCTGTTCCTGCCGCCGCTGCTGGCCGGAGTCGTGGTCTTTGGGGAGTCTCTCAATCCCGCGGAAGTGCTTCGCCTGATTCGCAGCGAGCGAGTCTCTGTCCTGGTGACCGTGCCGAGATTGCTCGAGGCGCTGCAAAGCAAGCTCGAACGCGATATCGAGGACGCAGGCGAAACGGAAAAATTCCGATGCGCCTATACCACGGCTGAACACGTACCCTTTGTGCGACGGATGTGGCGCTTCCGGAAGATTCATCGCCGGTTCGGTTGGAAGTTTTGGGCCGTGATTTCGGGCGGAGCAGCGCTGCGTCCGGAGACAGAGGAGTTCTGGATGCGCCTGGGATTTGCCGTCGTCCAGGGGTATGGCCTCACCGAAACAACTTCGCTGGTAAGCGTCAACCACCCGTTCCACATCGGGAGCGGCTCCATCGGGAAAGTGCTAAACGGCCGCGAGGTCCGGTTGAGCGAAGACGGCGAAATCCTCGTGCGAGGCGCAAACGTTGCCGCCGCGTACTGGGATTCAGCGGGGCAGCGTCCTTTGGTCGAGGGGAAGGAAAACTGGTATCGCACGGGAGATGTTGGAGAGCTGGATGCCGAGGGCAATCTTTATTTTCGCGGCAGGAAGAAAGACGTCATCGTCACGCCGGCGGGAATGAACGTATACCCCGGAGATCTTGAGGCGGCCTTACGGCACCAGCCGGAGGTGCGGGATTGTCTCGTGTTTGGGTTGGAAGAAGCCGGAAATGAGGAGCCGTGCGCAGTATTGCTGCTCGCTGATCCCAACGCCAAAGTTTCGGACGTCCTCGTTCGCGCCAATCAGTCGCTCGCGGAGTATCAACGAATCCGGCGGTGGTGGGCCTGGCCCGATGCGGATTTCCCGCGTACCGCAACAGGTAAGCCCCGGGAGGGAATCATCCGCGAGGCCTTCTCTGCCGCGCTCACCACCGGAGCGACGCCAACGCCGGGCGCGAGCACCGGCGATAGGCTCGGGGAACTTATCCGCAAAGTGCATAGCGGGACGGGCGCTGTTTCCCAAACTGCAGATCTCGAGACGGAAGCCGGCTTGAGCTCCTTGGATCGTGTCGAGTTGCTCGGGGCCATCGAAGACCGCTTCCAAGTGGACCTCGATGAGACGCGCTTCACGGCGGCCCGCACAGTTGCGGAAATCGAGCAACTGCTCGGCAAGGCCGATCGCAGGGCGCGCGAGTTTGAATTTCCGCTCTGGCCTCGGCGCTGGCCGATTACTTGGGTTCGCGCCGCAATCTATTACCTGCTTACATTTCCGGCGACGCACCTCATGGCGCATCCGCGCGTCTTTGGGCGCGAGAAGCTGAAAGGCGTGCGCGGCCCGGTGCTGCTCGTTTCAAATCACCAGCTATATAACGATATCGGGTGGCTCCTCGCGGCTCTGCCCCCCAGGTTACGGTATCGGCTGGCCGTCGCCATGGGCGGCGAATACTTGGTGAGGATGCGGTGCCCGCCGGGAGAATGGTTTTTCGTGAAGCGGTGGGTGTATCGCGCCAGTTATTTCCTGACAGTCGCGCTGTTCAACGTATTTCCGTTGCCGAGGCAATCCGGATTCCGCGAAAGCTCCCGCTTCGCAGGCAAGCTCGTGGATCGCGGCTACAGCATCGTCATCTTTCCCGAAGGCGAGATCACGCCCGACGGCACCATTCACAGTTTCTACGCGGGCGTGGGGCTTCTCGTAAACAAGTTGCGTCTGCCCGTCCTGCCGATGCGAATTGAGGGCGCGTATGAAATTCGAAAAGCGGGAACGCGATTCAATCGGCCAGGCTGCGTTCGCGTGTACATCGGAGAGCCCGTGGAGTTTCCTGCGGCGTCGGATCCACAACAGCTTGCCCAATTGCTTGAAGATCGCGTCAAGGCCCTTGGCCCGCAAAAATAATGCTACGGCGATGCTCTTTGACACGCCAAGGGGCATTTGCCAAGATTTGTGATTGAGCGAGGCAACGGAAGAGTTTGGGAAAATCAAGGAGCTGGCATGATTCGCAATGCAAGGACTCTCGTACTGTGCGCGGGACTGTCCCTGATTTGCCCGGCAGGCGCGCCGCCTGTCCGAGGGGCGCAAACCTCGCCGCCGCACGCCGCCCCGCAAGTGCTCCCAACCGGAATGAGCCTTACGCCAAGGGCCGCCGCGGGCGCGCGATTCGAATTGCTTCGTCCCGGCTTCGCGGATCATCCTGAATTCGCGGCGAGCGACGCCGTCACGACCGCGCTCAGCCCCGACGGCAAGACACTCTTGATTCTGACCAGCGGCTACAACCGTGTGTACGACGAGACAGGGGAAGTCATCGACGCTGAGTCAGGCGACTACGTGTTCGTTTATGACGTGTCGGGGGCCGTTCCCAAGAAAGTCCAGACGCTCACGGTAAAGATGGCGTTCGACGGCTTGGCGTGGAATCCGTCGGGCGATGCATTTTATGTCTCCGGAGGAGAAGATGATTGCGTTCACATCTTTGAGCGGTCCGGGGATCACTGGAAGGAGTCAGGCAGCCCGATTCCGCTGGGACACACTTCCGGCCTGGGTCTCGGCCAGAAGCCAGTTGTAGCAGGCCTCGCGGTTACGCCCTCCGGGCGCACACTTGTCGCCGCAAACTATGAGAACGACTCCATTAGTGTGGTGGACCTGAGAGCGCGACGCAAAGTTGCCGAACTCGATTTGCGGCCGGGCAAGAGCGACCCTGCAAAATCCGGCGTTCCGGGGGGCGAATATCCTTACTGGGTGGCGCTCTCGGGCGAAGATACTGCCTACGTGTCCAGCCTTCGGGACCGCGAAATCGATGTCGTTGCTCTTGGCGATTCGCCACGCGTCGCATCACGAATTGCGGTGCGCGGTTCGCCGAACAGGATTCTGTTGAATCGTGACGGAAGCCGGCTCTACGTCGCGCTAGACAATAGCGACTCGGTCGCGGTCATTGATACACAATCGGAAGCAGTGGCGTTGCAGTTCGGCGTCACCTCACCCGCTGCCATTTTTGCCAACACCTCTAACTTCAGAGGAAGTAACCCAAACAGCCTCGCGCTTTCGCCGGATGAACGGACGCTCTACGTCACTGACGGAGGGACGAATGCGGTCGCCGTCATTCAGCTGGACGGTGCGAAAGGTGAAGTGAAGGGACTCATCCCAACCGGTTGGTATCCCAATTCCGTCAGTTTGAGCAACTCGGGCTCGCGGCTCTATATCGTGAACGGCAAGAGCGCCGCTGGGCCAAACCAGAAAGGCTGCCGCACGTCCACCGCCACGAACGGGCCGGCTGCGGACGCGTGCCGCGCGACGAATCAATACATTCTGCAACTCACGCGAGCGGGATTATTAACAGTCCCGGTGCCGGGGCGGCAGGAGCTTGCCCGATTGACCGGCGTCGTCGCGCAGAACGATCACTTCCATGTCGCTTCTTTGAAACAAAGCACGATCGCGAGCGACTTCCTGCACAGCCGGGTTCACCACGTCATTTACATCATCAAGGAGAATCGCAGCTACGATCAGGTGCTGGGCGATCTAGGACGCGGCAACGGCGATCCAAAATTGACGCTGCTCCCTGAGCCGCTGACACCGAATCATCACCGGATCGCGCGCACGTTCGTCACTCTCGACAATTTCTATGCGAGCGGCGAAGTCAGCGGGAATGGCTGGAATTGGAGCACGGCCGCGCGGGTCACGGATGCATTGGAGAAGACCCTGCCGGCCAACTACGCCGAGCATGGCCCCGCCTACGACTACGAAGGCGCCAACCGCGGGATCAACCCCGCCTATCCCACCACGGCCGAGCGGCGCTCCGCGAATCCGCGAACCTCGGACGATCCCGACTTGCTCCCCGGCACTGCCGACGCATTTGCTCCGGACGATGCGGAGGGCGACGCGGGCGCCGGCTATCTCTGGGACGATGCGATGCGCGCCGGGCTTTCGCTGCGCAATTACGGTTTCTTCGTGGACACGGATCGGTACGACAAAGATAAAGATGAGGCTGGATACCTTCCCCCGGAACACGACCCGCACGCCCTCGGTCAAGTCGTGGCGTTTCCCACGAAGCCTGAACTGGTGGCCGTGACCGATCCTTACTTTCGAGGATTCGATCTCAAGTTGCCGGACTACTGGCGCGTGCAGGAATGGAAGCGGGAATTTTCCGACTACGTTGCGCACAAGAATCTTCCCGCGCTCGAATTGATTCGGCTTGGGCGCGATCACTTCGGTGCGTTCGAGGACGCGATGGACGGTGCAAACACGGTCGAGACGGAAATGGCGGATAACGACTACGCGATTGGCCTCGTGGTCGAGGCCGTGGCAGCGAGTCCCTATTGGCACGACACACTGATTTTCGTTGTGGAGGACGACGCACAAAATGGCCCGGACCACGTCGACGCACACCGCACCGTGGCGTTCGTCGCGGGGCCCTATGTGCGCCAGGGCGCGGTCGTTTCCACGCACTATTCCACGGTCAACATGCTGCGCACGATTGAAGATGTGCTGGGCATCGCGCCGTTGGGGCTGAACGACGCCGCGGTCGAGCCCATGAGCGCGGTGTTCGAGCCGACGCTGCGGCCCTGGAGCTACCAGGCCGCTGTGCCGGAGGTGCTGCGTACGACAGCGCTGCCGCTGCCTCCACGCGCAACTGGGGCGCGCCTCAGCCCGCGCGAGGTTGCCCACGTGCACCCGCGCCACGATGCGGCGTATTGGGCGGAGAAGACGCGCGGCATGGATTTTTCCGATGCCGATGAAATCGACACGGATCTCTTCAACCACATCCTTTGGGAAGGCCTCCGCGGCAACGTACCTTTTCCCGAGACGCCCAAGACCGACGACGCCGGCGCCCGTGATCTGGACTAGATGAATCTGAGCGCGCTTCGCAGGCTACGCGCGGGGTGTGGCAGAATATGCGGCAGAAGTCAGGCGGTGTGCGATCGCGGGCGGGTGCCCCGGAGCGGAAAACCATGAAGCGATTAATGGCGCTAATTCGGAGCGGCTTCACCGCCGCGTCGGGACCGGTTCTTCTCCTTGGTGCATTCTTCGCAGTAGCGCAGGCGGATGACTCGGCGGCTTCGGTGGCCGTTGGCGGGATTCAACTGCGGCGCGAAGCAAACATTTCTATGGAGAAGGAAGTCCTTACCATCAGCGAGGCCAAGGTCACGGTCGAGTACGAATTCCTGAATGATTCGGACAGAGATATCACGACTGCGGTTGCGTTCCCGGTTCCGCCCTACGCCGAGAGCCCCGTTGAAGCGACCTATCCCTTTGACGACTTCCGGTTGTGGGTCGAAGGCAAGGAGATCAAATATCAGATTGACGCCCGCGCGAAGTTGAATGGAAAAGACTACACGGATTCTTTGAAGAGGCTTGGAATTGACGTTTCCTCATTTGGCGGCTGGGACATAGACCAGAAGGGCAATCCTATCGGCCCCATTACCAAACTCCCCAAGCAAGAGCTTCGATGGCTCGCGGACATGGGTCTAATCGACTCGGCCGACAGTACCGGGACCGAAATGCCACTTTGGACGGTTGTGAAAACGTACTACTGGACACAGACGTTCCCGGCGCACAAGATTCTGCACGTCCGTCATGAGTATTCGCCCGCCGTTGGATTTCAGTCAATGTCCCCCGACACCTTTGACCCCGCAATGCACAAACAACGTGTTTCAGAGCTTCGGTACAAGAACCTTGACGAAGCGTGCGTTGATGCACCCCTGCAGCGGACTCTCACGCGGGAGTCAGCCAAATACAACAGACCGGATCCCGGGGATGCAATCTGGATGTCCTGGGTGGACTTTATCCTGACCACGGCCAATTCTTGGAGGACGCCGATCAAGGACTTCACGCTCATCTTGGACAGAGGGTCTTGGCCGCGCTGGGACCAACCTCCACAATACGTCAGCCTGTGCTGGGACGGCCCAATCCGAAAATTGGACGCGACCCGGTTCGTGGCCCATGCGACTAACTTCGTCCCCAAGAAGGAGCTTCACGTGGCCTTCTTTTCTGTTTCGGCTCCCGACCCCCCTTCCAATCAGCCCCCCGCTGCCCCTACACCAGGTAGACCCCGAGGGAGATAAATTCCATGCGCATGAAACACTTGCTGGCAGTCGCCGTGTCGTGGGTGGCTCTGATTTTAATTGCGGCTGCACTGCCGACTCTCGCCGTTCATTCCGGCGGCACCAATAGCCACGGCTTCAACCTGGCCGACCTCGACACGACCTGCAAACCGTGCGCCGATTTCTACCAGTACGCCACGGGCGGCTGGAGATTCCACAATCCCGTCCCGCCGTCTTACGCGGATTGGGGACGCTTCAGCGAGCTCGAGAACAAGAACGAGGAGACCCTGCACGAGATTCTAGACGCCGCCTCGAAAGATCGCTACGCTCCGAAGGGTTCGATCGAGCAGAAGATCGGCGATTTCTACGGAAGCTGCATGGATACGTCGCGAATCGAGCACCAGGGAATCAAGCCGATCAAATCGGAGTTGGCCCGAATCTCCGCCATTTCCAGTCAGGGCAGCCTGCTGGCGGAGATGGCGCACTTGCAGGGCATCGGCGTGGATGCGATGTTTCAATTTTCCTCGGAGCCGGATTTCAAAGACAGTTCGCAAGTAATCGGCGTGGCGTTTCAGGGTGGCCTGGGCTTGCCCGAACGGGACTACTACTTCCGCGACGATCCCGATTCCAAGCAACTTCGCGACAAGTACATTAGCCACGTGACGACCATGTTCGTCCTAATGGGAGATCCGCGCGATGCGGCAGCCGCGGAGGCCAAGACCGTGATGGCCATTGAAACGCAACTGGCGCAGGCCTCCTCGAAGCCGGAAGACCTCAATGATCTGCCCGCAAATTACCATCGCTTGGATCGCGCGGAGCTGAGAAGCCTGACGACGCAGCTTTCCTGGGATGCTTACCTCCGTGAGGTCGGGTTCTCGGAGATCGCTGCCGTCAACGTCAGCCAGCCGAAATTTTTCCAGCAACTTGATCGCATGTTCGGTGCAGTGCCGCTTGCCGATTGGAAATCGTATTTGCGGTGGTGCCTGATCAACACCGCCGCGCCGCGGCTCTCCACAAAATTCCTGGACGAGGATTTTGATTTCTACAATCGCACACTCCAGGGAGTAAAGGATCCGCAGCCTCGCTGGAAGCGTTGCGTCAGTGCCACCGACGGATATCTCGGCGAGGCGCTTGGACAGAAGTACGTTGAGAAAACCTTTCCGCCCGAGGCCAAAGTTGCAGCGCTGCAGATGGTGCACAATCTCATCGCCGCCTTGCGCGCCGACATAGAAACGCTGTCTTGGATGGGGCCGGACACCCGCAAGCAGGCGCTGGCCAAGCTCGACGCGCTCACCCTCAAGATCGGCTATCCCGATAAATGGCGGGACTACTCCAGCTACAGCGTCACGCGCGATTCCTACGCCCAGAACGTGTTTCAAGGCGCTCTCTTCGAGTTTCGCCGCAACCTGGCGCAAATCGGCAAACCCACTGATCGAACCGAGTGGGGCATCACACCGCCCACTGTGAATGCGTACTACAACCCGACGATGAACGAAATTGTTTTTCCCGCTGGCGTCCTCCAGCCGCCCTTCTTCGATCCGAATGCGGATGAAGCGCTCAACTACGGCGGCATTGGGGCTGTCATCGGCCACGAAATGACGCACGGCTTCGACAACTCGGGCAGCCGGTTCGACGCACAGGGCAATTTGAAGAACTGGTGGACGCCCGAGGACCGCAAGAATTTTGAGGAGCGCGCCGCGTGCATCGTTCAGCAGTTTGACGGCTATGTCGTGCAGCCGGGCCTGAAGGAGAATGGCAAACTCGTCGAAGGAGAGGGCATCGCGGATCTCGGCGGAATCACGATTGCGCACGCCGCGTTCGAGAGAGCGATCGAGGGCCGGAACATCGCTCCCATCGATGGCATGACGCCGGACCAGCGGTTCTTCCTCGGCTGGGCGCGCATCTGGGGAGACAATATGCGCGCCGAGCGCCAAGTCCTTCTCACCAACACCGACCCGCATCCGATCGCGCGTTTCCGCGTGAACGGCCCAATGTCCAACCTGCCGGAATTCGCCTCCGCCTATTCCTGTAAGGATGGCGACGCCATGGTTCGGCCCGCGAGCGCCCGCTGCCGCATCTGGTAGGAGTTATCCGCCCACCGGGTTAGCGCGTGTAGGTGGCTGGTAGCGCCCCTGGATCAGGGCTTAGTCGGCGGAGCCGCAGGGCTCGGAGTCGGTGGTGGGGTTGAAGTCCTGCGATAGATGATTTTCTTCGTCCCGCCGCCACAGGTGCCGACGACCTTGCCGTCGGTGACTTCCTGGTCCTTTGGCACGATCTCCAGCGAATACCCCTTCACGTTCTTTGCTTCCAGCTTCTTGACGATTTCCGCCTTCAGTTCTTCACATGGCTTT
>Ga0187769_10001136_pt1 | contig 14992 bp, 12 predicted proteins | sample 0116_SJ02_MP02_1_FD_133140 | JGI IMG/M metagenome (GOLD analysis project Ga0187769, IMG submission 133140) | Tropical peat soil microbial communities from peatlands in Department of Meta, Colombia - 0116_SJ02_MP02_10_MG | ecosystem: Environmental > Terrestrial > Soil > Wetlands > Peat | place... | reverse complement strand
CAGTAGAGCAGCAGGTTTTTCGGGGGCATCCCGAAAGCCATCATCCCCGCAGAATCTCTGTACATGGGGACGTACCAGTCTCCTTTCTCGAGCGCGTTTGCAGCCCCGACCTGGCATCCTTCTTGGCCCTTCCCTGGCGCGTAGGTCCCGATCTCCCTCAGGGTGGAGAGGTTGCTCGCCTTCTCGTCGAAGAGCCTGCCGAATATTAGCTGCTCGTAGAACCTCTTGAGCGTTTCAGGGGAGAGGTTCGGGTCCTTGCCTCTGAGTGTCCCGTCAGGGGTGAGCCTCTGGTAGAGGACATCCTCGGGCTTTGTGAACTTGAAGTCTGCTTCACTGAAGACTCGCGGAAGGGCGTCCGAGCCGGAGCCCTTCATGAAATCAGCTTCGGTCAATCGACGTTTTCCGTTTTCGCGGCCATATAAGACTGACCCCGGGGCGCGTCGCTTTCGATGGCAGCGCCGATGTAGAACTCCCCTGCCCTGTAGCTGCTCCTCACGAGAGGGCCCGATGCTACGTAACGGAACCCGAGCTCCTCCCCTTTCGTCCTGTAGCGTTGGAACTGCTCGGGCCTGACATACTCGACCACCTTCAGGTGCCTTGAAGAGGGCCTGAGGTACTGCCCCACGGTAAGGAAGTCGACCTCTGCCCGTCTTAGATGGGCCATGGCCTGGGTCACCTCCTCCTCTGACTCCCCCAGCCCAACCATAATCGAAGACTTTGTGTAGACACGGCGGCTAAGCTTCTTCGCGTTCCTGAGGACGGAAAGTGACTGCCAGTAGTGAGCCCGAGGGTCGCGGACTGTTGGTGTCAGGGACAGAGTAGTTTCGATATTATGGGCGATCACGTCGGGCCCCGCCTCCACCACCTGCTTCAGGTCGCCGATGTCTCCCTGGAAGTCCGGTATCAGGACCTCGACAAACATTCCAGGGTTTCTCTCCTTTATCAGTCGAATCGTTTTGGCGAAGTGCGAAGCTCCGCCGTCAGGGAGGTCGTCCCTGTCGACGGAGGTAAGGACCACATAGGTCAGCCCCATCTGGGATAGCGCAAAGGCAACGTTCTCCGGCTCGAGCGCGTCAAGCACTCCCTGAGGCTTGCCAGGTGTGACCGTACAGAATCGGCAGGCTCTCGAACAGACGTCCCCCATGAGCATGATAGTGGCGGTACCGCCCCCCCAGCACTCGTGGACGTTGGGGCAGTGGGCCTCCTCGCAGACAGTGTGCAGGTTCAGGTAGCCGAATAATTCCTTCAGATTCGCATAGCTCTGGCCCCTGGGCGGGTTGACCGTCAGCCATTCTGGCTTTGGCTCGGCTAGCAAGTTTAGCTGCCGACTACCACTTTCAGCTTGTCAAAATCCTTTCCGGTGAAGTTGCCTTCGCAGGCGTAGCATCCTTCTGTGGGGAATCCGGGTTCGAGGTCACCATGCAGGGAGCACATGAGCCGGTTGAAGCGGATGTAGTCCAGGACCTCAGTCATGGACCTCAGGGCCTCCCTGTTGTCGGGGTGCTCAGAGGAAAGCTCCTTCGCTATCCTATCGGCTGCCTTGGCCACAGTGCCGTCGCTCTCCAGATTCACCATCATCCCCCTAGTCTTGCGTGCGTAGTTGCTGATGGAGGCCTGAGTAACGCCAAGCCGCCTCGCTACCTGTTGCTGTGTAAGGTGAAAATCCTCCTGCAGCCTTTTCGCCACCATCGCCCTGAGTGCGGGGAGCGCAGATTTTGCTACTATCTCATACGGACTGATAAGGCGAGACAACTTTCTTCCATAACGTATGTTATACTCAGCTATTTAAGCCGATTTCCAAATACGTTTCTTTAGGGCTCCCTGCCGAGGCGTTCTAGACGCGGATTGAAGTGTCTCCCTCGCTTTAGGGCGACCCTCGTGGTGGCCCCAATCTTTGTTCTCAGGTGAACAAGGAAATCTGTGTTCTTCGCGGCTGTGCGCCCCTAACAGGGATACGAAACACTTTCGAGGGTAGGTCCCTAGAGTCAGTCCAACAGGGGCAAACTTATTGGAGGCGACAGAGGAGATTCAGTTCTTCTTGGAAATACTCAAAACAGAGCGGGGGAGTGATGGCTGATGTCGGGACAGAACGCATTCCAACTTCTGTCGCCTCCTCTCATCGCCGCGCTAAAGGAGCGAGGCTTCGACATGCCCACTGATCCTCAGGAGAAGCTGGTTCCCATCGTAAGGGCAGGGAAGAACGCCCTCCTGATGGCACCAACCGGTACCGGCAAGACGGAGGCTGCGCTCCTCCCCATCCTCGACGCCATGGTTCGGGAGGGGGAAACGAGGGAGAAAGGGACCAAGCTGCTCTACATCACGCCCCTTAGGGCGCTGAACAGGGACATGCTGGACAGGATGCAGTGGTGGTGCAAGCGGTTCGACATAAGGCTCGGAGTTAGGCATGGCGACAGCTCTCAGGCCGAGAGGACGAACTTGAGCTTCGCTCCCCCCGACATACTGATCACCACCCCAGAGACTCTTCAGATTCTTCTCGTCGGGAGGAGGATAAGGCAGAACCTCGCGAAGCTGAGGTGGGTCGTCGTTGATGAGGTACACGAACTCTCCGAGGACAAGAGGGGGAGCCAGCTCAGCGTCGGGCTGGAAAGGCTAAGGGACGTAGCGGAAGGGGAGTTCCAGATAGTGGGGCTTTCGGCCACGGTAGGATCGCCAGAAAGGGTGGCCCAGTTCCTCGTGGGGACGGGGAGGCAGTGCGAGGTGGTAAGGGTCCCGGTCGAGAAGAACCTGTCCCTTAAGGTGGTCGCGCCGAGGGCGACAGGAGACGATAGGATTCTCGCCGAAGCGATTTACTCGTACCCGGAGGTCGCCGCCCGGCTCAGGACAATAAGGGAACTCGTTGAGAAATATAAGTCGGTACTAATCTTCACAAACACGCGGACCGAGGCCGAGGCTCTCTCGAGCAGGTTCAGGGTCTGGGACCCCGATTTCCCCATAGGAGTGCACCACAGCTCCCTTTCCAAGGCGACAAGGGAAGCGGTAGAGAGGAACCTGAAGGAGGGGAAGCTCCTCGGCGTAATCTGCACGAGCAGCCTAGAGCTCGGGATAGACATCGGCTTCCTGGAGTACGTAGTGCAGTACAACTCGCCTAGACAGGTGACGAGGCTCATCCAAAGGGTGGGGCGCAGCGGGCACAAGGTCGGCGAGGTGTCCAACGGCCTCGTCATCACCCAAGATTCGGACGATATTCTGGAGGCTGCTGTCCTGTGCAGGAAGTCTGTGAAGGGGGAACTCGAGCCGCTGGAACCCGTCTTTTCGCCCTATGACGTCGCCATACACCAGGTGGCGGGTCTGCTCATCGAGCAGAGCAACTGGAACTTCGACGACCTGATGGTCCTGCTGAAGAGAAGCTACGCTTACGCGGACCTCGAGCCTGAGAAGCTAAAGAAGGTACTCACGTACATGAGGGAGAGATACCCCCGACTGGCCTACTACAGCGAGTCGGACGGAAAGGTTTTCCGGGCCAGGGACGTCAAACCCCTCTTCTCCTACTATTTCGACAACCTGTCCATGATCCCCGACGAGAAGCAGTACCTCGTGATAGAGGGGGACAACTTCGTTGGGACCCTCGACGAGGCGTTCGTGTCTGAGTACGGCGAGGTGGGGGTCAAGTTCGTGGAGGCGGGAAGGTGTTGGAAGATAGACCAAATCTACGGGAACAAGGTGTACGTAAAGGCGGAAGAGGATCCCACGGGCGCAGTCCCCAACTGGGTCGGAGACGAGATACCTGTCCCGCGGGAAGTGGCTGGAGAGGTGGGCGCACTTCGCAGGAGGTACGCCGAGAACCTTGAGGTGGGAACCGAGAAGGCGTTCTTGGACGAGCTCTCCAGGACGTATCCTGTGCCGCGCGACGCGCTCCTTGACGCCCTCAAGGAGGTAGAAGAACAGCATGCGGCAAAACTCCCCATCCCTTCTGAGAGACTGATCACAATCGAGAAGTGGGACAGGTACGTCGTCATCCAGGCCGCGTTCGGACACAGAGTGAACAGGCTCTTGGCGAGGGTTATCGGACACATGGTATCAGAACGGATTGGCCAGTCGGTGGCAGTGCACCAGGACCCCTACAGAATCGTAATCGAGGCGGAGGTCTCCCCGCAGTCTGTGCTCTCGGTCGTAGAGGAACTCCACGGCCTTGACCTCAAGACAGCGACCGAGAAGGCGGTGGAAAGGAGCGGTATCTTCAAGCGCCGGCTGATTCACGCGGGAAAGAAGTGCGGAGCCATTGCCAAGGACGCCGACTACGCCAGCGTTTCGATATCGGGAATAATCGAAGCACTTAGGGACACTCCCGTCTACGAGGAGGCGATGAGCATGATATTCCACGACGACTTCGACCTCCCTGGCGCCATTGACGTGGTCGAGAAGATCCACGCTGGAGCCATCGAGGTGAAGCTGGTGGAGTACGAGGGGCTCACCCCCATAGCTAGGATAGGGGTTGAAGAGATCAGTAGGCGGGGAGAGATAGTCTCCCCCGAGAGACTCAGGGCGTTGTTGAAGCAGTCGACCAGGGCGAGAATCAATGACACGTTCCTGGCGGCTGTGTGCACCAACTGCTGGAACTTCCTTGAGCTGAGGAAGGTAGGGGATCTCGAGGGGTTTGACAATTGCCCAATCTGCGGAAAGCCCGCCATCGGGCTCTCGACCGACTCGTATGAGAACGTGTTCTCCCTCGCCATGAAGGCGAGGAGCAGGGCCGACATGAGGGGGAGCAAACTGAAGCTCGTCGAGGCGCTGAAGAAGTCTGCAGAGCTAAGGAAGGATTACGGCCACGCCGCAGACATGCTGCTGGCGGGGAGGGGCATTCGCCTGGTCGAGGCGACAGCCCTCGCGGCGAAGATGCGTAAGGAGGGGAGGGACGTGGTCGAGCTGATAATCGAGGGGGAGAGGGAGGCGCTCCGCAGGCGCTACTTCTTCGCCGCTTCCTGAGCTCTTGAGAGTATCAGGGTCATGAGTGTCTTCTCGTCGACCTCTGCGCGGGTCCTCCAGCCTATGTGCAGCATGCCTCTGTCGTCCTGCTCGAGGTACCCTCGCTTCACGTAGCGGTCCAGGGAGTAGTCGATGCGCCACCTCGGGAACTTCTCCCTGAGGAACTGCTCCACCTCGCGTCTGGCCACCCTCCCGCTCTTTGAATTCACGAAAGCTACGGTCGCGGCGAGAACTGCGAGGTCGTCTATCCTGATCCCCGAAGTTTCTGCCTCGCTCACCGTCGGGGGCTCCCTGAACCTGAGGAGGAAACGGGAGGAGTCGTCGGTCCCGTCAGCGCCCTTCACCTCGAAGACCTCCAGCCCCATGGGTGCGACGTCCTCTGAGAGAACCTCGATAATCTTGCGATAATCGCGCCCGAGGTGTCGCTTCATCTCCCACCCCTTGACGCCCGGGTTTCTCCCGCGCTGGAGAACGAGCACCTGGAAGGCCCTCCTTACCTTCCTCTCTAGAAGCGCCCTATCTCCAGATTCTGCTTCCGTCAGCCCTCACCCGTGATTGAAATGGCAACGGACTTTGGGAGACCCTTCACCCTCTCCGTCAGCGCCATCGTCCATATCTTACCTGATAGGGGCTCCGTCTTCAACAGCGCACGCCCTTCGCTGATAAGGAAAGCAAGAAGGTAGGCCCTCCTGACTCTGATCTCGAAGGCATCGTCTCCTATGAACTGCATGTAGTCCACCCACTCCCCTTTCGACAGCTCGAGGAGCTCGTTGTAGAGCTCGGTGAGACTGGTTTCGAACTGCTCCCGAGTGAAAACGCCCATACTCACGAGATCGGAATAATCTACCTGACCAGGGCGTGTGCCGTAGCTCCCGAATTGGTCCTTGAAGCGTTCGGAAATGGGCACTAGGTCGCGCCAATAGACGAATGCCTTCTCGAGACCCCGGGGAGACAGCTGGTCCACCTGGGCTATGGGATGCCAGCTCTTAACGAAGGCCTCGGACAGCGCCTCTTTCGGAAGGAGTTTCACCTTCAGCTGGATGAGGAGGGGGTCGATGTAGAGCGAGGACGCCCTAGTCTTCAGCCACTGATCCTGTAGCTTCACTATCTGCGAGAGCTCCAGCATCGCTTCTGCGTCCACCAGCAGCTCGTCCAGTAACTTCAGTTCGGGAAGCCTCTGTTTGAGGATCAGTATCTTCTCCCTGATATCGACGTCGAAGGGATTGGCACTGCTCGATTCCACCTCCCGGCAGAGTTCTATTACGCGCAGGTAGTCGTCGAGCTTCGTCTGTTCCAGCTTACTTCAGCTCCTTCACTTCGGACGGCCCGTGCACCGCCTGGACGGTGATAACGTGGGCTGTCCTGTCGAACACTGTGAGGATAGACGGTGTGATGACGATGTACTGCGACGCCTCCCTCTGCCTCATCTGGGCGAGTATCATCTTGAACATCGCTTCCCTGTTTCTGGGATCCATGTGGATGTCGAATTCGTCCATGGCTCTAAGGGGAGAGACGATCCTGGCCTGCAGCGACAGGATGAATGCCATCAGAGCCACCGACCTCTCTCCACCGCTCTGTGTGAACGGGTCTAGGGTGGTGGGAGCGCCTCCACGGAAGCCCACATAGAGGTCGAGGCCGGCGTCTTCGATGACGTCCGCCTCCTCGAACTTGACGAAGCCTGTTGCGTCGGCAGCAGAAAGGACCGCCTGGTATGCGGGGTCGACCGACTCGATTAGGTCCTCCATCGCCTTCTTCCAGACGCCCTTCCGTGATCCGAGCTCTGCAAGCATGGACTTCTTGTTCTCCTGCAGCTGGGCGAGCTTCACCTTCAGCTCTTCGATGTTGCCGGAGTAGTCGTTGTAGATCTTCTCGGCGTCGTCTGGGACGTCCTGCATCTTCTGGATGTGGGCAGACACAAGTTTCAGCTCCTCAGACACTTCGTAAGGCTGCCTCAGGGTCTCCATTCTCGGGCCAACTTTTTCGAGTTCGGGTGCCATCTTTTCGAGCTCTCCTCTGTATTCCTTCGCGTTCCTCTCCAGCTCCCGAAGATCAGACTCGGTCACTCTGATCCTGTAGGTCAGGACTTCGGCCTTCACCCTGAATGAGACATAGCTATCCATCGTCTTCTTGATGAGCTCTTCTGTCCGGGTGATCTCGGGCTGCAGCGACGAAACCTCCCTGTCCAGCTCTGCCTTCCTGCGCTGAGCGTCCTCCTCGGCTGCGGCTCCCTTGGACTGGATGTAAGCCGCCAGCTCCTTTAGGCGTTTGACGTTCTTGTCTCCTCCCCCCTGGAGGAGCTCGTCAATCGAGGTAGCGAGCCCCGCGACATCCTCCTTGATTGAGCGGTAGGCGTTCCTTGCCGACTCGTCCTTCGCCCTCTCGGATTCGGCCCTGACGAGAGCGTAGTACAGCTTCCGAAGCTCCACCTGCTTGTCAAGTAGCGCCTGATGAGACTCTTCAGCGTCCGTTGAGACCTCCGCCTGCTGGGACTTCAGGTCCTCGAGCGCCCGTGTCTTCGCCATGATCTTCTCTTCGGCCCCCTGCAGAGCCTTCGTGAGTTTCGCCTCGGTGCTCCAGAGCTGCTCCTTCACGAGAAGGTCTCTGTGCTCTATGAGCCTCCTCTTCTCCTGGTAACGGTCGTATACCTGTTTCCAGTACTCGAGCGCCTGGTTGGCGTTGTCTATGAGCTGAAGAAGTGAACTCTCCTCGCCGATAAGGCCGCTGAGCTCCTGTTCCGCCAGCAGGATTTTCTGTCTGTACTCGGAGAATCCGACCGCCTCTTCCACCATCTTCAACCGTTCCTGGGGGGTGACGGCTCCGAGCTCTTCGATCATCCCCTGGTGCATTATGATGAGGAGGTTGTCTGGGTTGATGCCGAACTCCCGGAGGAGCCTCACCACTTCGCTCTTGTCTATTTCCTTGTAGTCTGCCTCGAACCAGTAAGATCCGTCCCGCCTCAGGTACCTGCTGAGCATGAATGTGTCAGACTTTGAATATGGGATGGGGCGCTTTCCCCCCTTGGGGGAGTTGTCGAACATCAGGGAAACGCGGGCGATGTCCTTGCCCCTGCGGATCAGGTCGGAAAGCTTCCGGGAGCGTTCCGTGTATGCCTGGCCGAATGCGACTGATATGGCCAAGAGCACGGATGATTTGCCTGCCCCGTTGGGGCCGACTATCAGGTTGAGGCCCTCTCGTAGGGGGATCCTCGCGTATTCGTAGCTCATGAAGTTCTCTAGGATGATTTCCTTTACAGTGGTTAGATGGACGGGCCTCTCCTCTGAGACCTCTCTTGTGCTCCTTGACAAGCTTTGGTACCGCGCGGGTGCGGGGCGCTTTTAGACCTTGCTGACTTTCGGGGCCAAAAACACTTTCGCGGGCCCCTCTCCTCCGAGGGCTTAAATCTGCGAAGGGTGCCCTTTCCCAAAGTTTGTCCTTCGAAGGCTCGTTTGAGTCCCTTGCTCCCGCCGTGAGGGGGTTCTTGGTTGAGACTGGGATCACGGAGCCGACCCCGCCGCAGGTCAAAGCCTGGCCTCTCGTATCAAGGGGGGAAGACGTACTTGTGGTGGCGCCGACGGGCTCGGGCAAGACGGAGGCGGCTCTTCTCCCGCTGCTCAGCAGGCTTGTATTGGAGGGGCATGGCGAGGGGATATCACTGCTGTACATCACGCCCATGCGTGCGCTGAACCGGGACATGCTGAAGCGGCTGCAAGTCTGGTGCGCCAGGTTGGGCTTGAAAGTTGACATCAGGCACGGCGACACCCCTCAGGCCCAGAGGGCGAAGCAATCTGCCTACCCCCCTGACGTGCTCGTGACAACCCCAGAGACCCTTCAGGCGGTCCTCCCCGGAAGGAGGATGAGGGAAAACCTGTCACACCTGAAGGCTGTCGTGGTCGACGAGCTCCACAACCTGGTGGAGAGCAAGCGAGGCGTCCAGCTCTGCGTCGGACTGGAGAGGCTCAGGAAGGTGGCCCCGGGATTCCAGCTTGTCGCCCTCTCCGCAACGGTTGGTACTCCGGAGGTGGCCGCTCAGTTCCTCTACGGTGACAGGCGGCGGACGATTGTAAGAGTGGAGGCCCCCAAAGAGTTCACCTACGCTATCGAGTACCCGGTCCCCGACCCTTCCAGCCAGTCTGCTGCGAAGGAGACCTATTCGGCCCCGGACCTGGCAGCACGCCTTTCGAGAATCAACTCCCTCATCGAAAGCCATACGTCGACCCTGATTTTCGTCAATAGCAGGACAGTGGCAGAAATGCTCGGAGAGAAACTAGCCAGGCTGAGGAAGGATGTGGGGGTCCACCACGGATCCCTCCCCAGGGAGGAGAGGGAAAGGGTGGAGCACGCCTTCAAGACAGGGGCGCTCAAGGCTCTGGTCTGTACGAGTACACTGGAGCTTGGAATCGATGTCGGTTCCGTTGACCTGGTCGTCCAGTACATGTCGCCGCGGCAGGTCACGAGTTTAGTGCAGAGAGTCGGGAGAAGCGGCCACACCCTCGGGAAGGTGTCAAAGGGAGTGCTGGTCACCGTCTCGGCCGACGACATACTCGAGTCTTCTGCGAGCGTGGGGTCGGCGGCCAAGGGGAGGATAGAGCCCACCAGGCCTTTCGTGAACTCTCTTGACGTGCTGGCCCACCAAATCGCAGGCTACCTGATGGACTTTGAGACGATGGACGCAGACCGGCTCTGCACGGAAGTCAGGAAAGCCGCGCCCTACCGGGAGCTATCGGAAGACGCATTCATGCGCACGGTGAAGTACCTAGCCGAGCTGAGGAAGGTCATGTTCGACGGGAAGGCCCTGTCCCGGACGAGGCTCACCCGGGAGTACTACTATGAGAATCTGTCAATGATACCGGACGAGACAAGGTACCTGGTGGTCGACGTCTCGACCAACCAGACGGTCGGAATCCTCGGGGAGGAATTCGTCCTGCTCAGCATAAAGGTCGGAGTTCACTTCGTCTGCAAGGGGAAGGTTTGGCAGGTCGAGCAGGTCGCGGAGGACAGGAAGATCTACGTGACCCCCGTGGATGACCCGTTGGCGGCTGTGCCAGGCTGGGACGGGGAGATGCTCCCGATCCCCTACGAGCTCGCCGTCGAGACGGGGCGCCTAAGGAGGGAAATCTCGGAAGCGCTTGACTCAGGAGACGAGGCTGTGGCGGAAGTCTCTAAGAGGATACCCGGGGACGAGGCTGCCCGAGCACTCGCCCTCGATGAGATTGCCGAGCAAAAGAAGATGGGAGCGCCCGTCCCCTCTGACAGGCTCGTCCTCTTCGAGGGCTTTGGGAAGTACCTCGTAATCCACCTCTGTTTCGGGGAGTCCGTGAACAGGACCTTCGCCTACACCTTCGAGGAGATCCTTTCGCGGAGGGGGTTGGTCCGTGTCTGGTGGCTCGACGGCTACAGGATACTCATCGAGCTCACCGCTGACACGGAGGATCTGGACCTCGAAGCGATATCCAGGGAGCTGATGGGCCTTACCCCGGAGGAGCTAGAGAGGACATACGCCGTGGCGGCGCAGAGGAACTTCCCATTCCCCGCAAGGGTGAAGCACGTGGCGGAGAGGTTCGGGGCTCTGAAACGGGGGAAGCTCATCGCACACCCAAACCTCTGCTCCCTGCCCACGAGGTTCGAAAAGACCCCCATATTCGAGGAGGCGCTGCAGGAGACAGGGAGGGACCTCATCGACATGGAGCGCAGCAAGAAGGTGCTCCTCGCTGTAGCGAACGGCCAAATCTCAGTGGAGACGTTCCTCGCCGGCGACAGGCCGACGCCCATCGCCTACGGCCTACTCTACAGGTATCTCGAAGTCCCTGAAGCGGTGGCCCCCGACTCCCTGGGCAGGTCGTCCTACCAGAGGATGAAGGCAAGCATCTTCGGGACGGACGTGAGTCTTCTCTGCGTGAAGTGCGGCACGGACCAGGGAGAGACCACCGTGGGGGAAGTGCCGGAGGAGCCGAAGTGCGTCAAGTGCGGATCCGGCCTGCTCGTGCCCTGCTATTGGGGAACGGCCAAGCTCTCTGAGCTCATCAAGAAGAGGGAGTCGAGGGCGTTGCTAAACGAAGATGAGCGCGCTGAGCTCTCCAGGGCTCGGAGGGGCGCGGACCTCGTGCTATCCTACGGCAAGAAAGCGGTCGTGGCACAGACTGTCTATGGCATCGGGCCCCAGACAGCTTCCAGGATTCTCGCGGAGATGCACGATGATGAAGAGGCGTTCTACAGGGACCTGCTCGAAGCGAAGATACGTTTCGTCACCACCAGGCAGTTCTGGGGAAACTGAAAGCCCATAAGCAGGACACAGCGGGGGCGCCATGGATTGGTTCTAGCGGGAAAGGTCTTCCTCGTCAGGGAGAACTATGAGCTCGACACTCTTGCCGAGAAGCTGAAGGCGTTCAAGATCGAAACTGAGACGACGGTTGAAGACAAGGAGTTCAAGCTCTTTACGGAGATAACCGACCTAAGCGTGGGGAAGGGCAGCCTGGAGGGGAAGTTCTCCTTCGACACGGTTTTCGTGATACCGCACAGGGGTGAATCAGTCCCGGTACCGAGGACTTTCGAAGCCCCTTTTTCGTTCAACATGTACAATGACAGGATGTTCCTGACTGTCTACGACAAGAAGAACAGAGCAAACAACATCGCCAATGAGATGAGCAAGGCTGTTTTCATGAGTCTTGGGGAGGTGGTGGAGGCAAGAATCGACCCCGAGACCCTAAGGAAGTTCCATGAGGCTAACTTCGAGGACTCGAAAGTGATCTTCTTTTCGGACGTGGATCTCCCAAACATCACCAAGCTCTCTCTCTATGGCGCAGAGCTGGGGAACACAAGCCTCTACAGCGATTATTTGAACCATGGGAAGCTGTGGTACATCGTGTTCAAGAGCAAAGCCTATGGCTACGTCCTCGGGCTTACGAGGAACTGCATCCTGACGGCATTCAGCAGGATGGAGCTCTCGGAATTCAAGAACTTCGTTAATACGCAGGTCTTTCCGCTGATTGCCTAGATTGCTGAAGATTGTCCCCGGCGAAGCGGCAATCATCTTCTCAGGCGCTGGCGACAGCACGCTTCTGATCTCTGACCTTCATCTCGGGCTCGAGAAGGAGATGGCGAAGAAGGGGTTCCGCCTCCCGGCATACTCCGTGAAGATGGTGGAGAGGGTGAAGGACATCGCAGAGAAGTACGGTACGAACAGGTTGGCCGTGCTGGGGGACGTCAAACACACCGTGGGGAAGGTCGAGGACATCGACTGGGGGGTCGTCCCCTGGTTCTTTGACACAATGCTTGACCTCTTCGAGGCGGTGGAAGTGGTCCCCGGCAACCATGACGGAAACATCAAGACCGTGCTACCACAGAGGGTCACACTTCACACTTCCCATGGCATGGTGCTGGGGACAGGCTCAGGGAGAATAGGTGTGGCCCACGGCCATGCCTGGCCTTCAGAGGAAGCGATTGCTACTCGAAATCTCGTTATCGGCCACTCCCACTTCACCTACGAGATGCGCGACTCCCTGGGCTTCAGGACAAGGGAGGCCGTCTGGGTGAGAGCCGAGTACGATGTGGCCGAGCTCATGGAGGGTGCGGGCTACGAGCCTAGGCCGAAGGGGACGGGGAAGCTCACGGTAATGCCCCCCTTCAACCGCCTCGTAGGTGGACAGCCGATCAACAGGAGCAGGTCGTTTCAGTTCGGACCTGTCCTGTCTTCAAGGTCGGTGAGCCTGGAGTCCGCAGACATCTTCCTTACCGACGGTACTAGGGTCACCTAGGCCGGCGCGCTACTTGTCTATGGCGCTGGTCAGAAGGCGCTCGAGAGAGGCTTCGCCCACCGCCCCTATGACCGCGTCCATGGGCTGACCGTTCTTGAATATCATGAAGGTGGGAATGGAGAATACCTGGTAGCGAGACGAGATGTTCATCTCCTCGTCCACGTTCACCTTTCCGAAAAGGACCCTGTCGGAGTATTTTTTCGCGAGCTTTTCCACCACTGGCTCCATTACTCTGCAGGGGCCGCACCAAGTCGCCCAGAAGTCAACAAACATGAGCTTTTCCGACGAGGTAAGTTTGTCGAAGTTCGCCTCCGTCAGCTTTACGGTTGAATCTTGATGGCTTGTCTCCATTTCGAATTCTATCATGAGCGTCTGCGATGCGTATTTAAAATTGGAGGGCGTCGCACTAATTTGACTTGGCCGGAGAGTTGTTCGCGAGACTTGTGAAGAACCTCGTCCCCCAGGAGCCACCCCAGAAGGGGTTACGGTTCGCGTCGGTCGCAGTGATTGTCAGAGACAGGCAGTTCCCGAACGTGCTACTGATCAGGCGGGCAGAGCGCAGAGGAGATCCCTGGTCCGGCCAGGTGGCCTTCCCGGGGGGGAAGATGCAGGAGGGGGACAGGTCGGCGAGGGACACAGCGATGCGAGAAACGATGGAAGAAGTTGGAATAGATCTCGGCAAACGCGCGGAGTTCATGGGATACGGCAGGATGGCTACGACCCACACCGGGACAATGACCGTGGTCCCCTCGGTCTTCGAATTGAAGGAGAGCGTCGAAGTGAAGCCGAATGGTGAGGTCGCCTCGTTCCGGTGGGTAGAACTCGAACAGCTCATCGCGCCGTCATCGAGGTCGACTTTCGAGCTTGACCGCGACGGCGAGGTGGCGGGGATGCCAGCCTACACAGTAAGCGACTACATAGTATGGGGCCTTACCTTTCGAATCCTGAATTCGTTCCTAGAGGAAGGCAGCTGACCGAGAGGCAAAGTCCTGCGAGAAGCGACTACTCTTCAACGAAGCGGCGGATTGCCTTGAGGGTCTGAGGATTCTCTCGGAGGTACTCGGCCAGCCGCTCGAACCGACGCAGCGTGCTAGGGTGCACGTGGTGTTCTATTCCCTCGGTGTCCACGTAGGCCGTCTGGTCGTCGACGCCCAACATAGAAATGAGTTCAGAGATTACCTGGTGCCTCTTGACCACCGATTTGGCTACCTTCTCCCCCGAAGGTGTCAGTCTCATTCCCCTGTACTTCTCGTGCTCAAGGTAGCCCTTCTTCGCGAGATTGACCAACATGCTGGATACGGTGGGGGGCTTCACCCCCAACTTCTCTGAGATGTCGGCGGCGCTTACGTAGCCCTTCTCGGAATTGAGGTTGTAGATCGCCTCCAGATAGTCTTCGACTCGCGAGATGTCCCGTTTCGGCTGAAGGATCCCCTGTGCGGAGGCCATCCGACCAAACCGACCCTTCACATGATAAAAGGCTTTACGGGCTAAGGAGTCACACGAAGTTAGAATTCGGGAGGAATCTTAGGATTCCAGAAATGTGTTAGGAGTGTCTAACATTTATATGGTGCCCATCCGATGCCAGAAGAGGAGGGAGCGTTCATGGAAGATGGTAGCAAGAAGGTTGCCCCTTGGCGAGAACTCACTTCGCGCCTGAGACAGATCATTCCGCCGATCCCCAGCTATGGGAATCTGAAGTATCTCCTTCCACTCGGGCCGGCCCTGCTTATCGCCATTGATCTTTTTGACCCCGCAAGCATCATTTCGCTGACGGTCGCTGGGTCCCTCTTCCATTACGAACTGCTCTGGACCGCATTCTATAGTGTACTGATGTTGATTGTAGTACAGGACATGGCTGCGAGGCTGGGGATTGTGACAAAGAAGACCTACCCCGAAAACCTGTACGACAAGTACGGCAGGCGTGCCGCGCTAGGGATGATGCTACCGTCTACGTTCTTGGATGTCACGACCCTGGTCGCTGAAATCATAGCACTGGGGCTGGCGGCCTCGATAATCACGGGGATGAACTACCTGTGGCTTGGACCTGTTCTGGCGATTGCTACGAGGGGATTAGTGTGGACCGGGAGGTACAAGTGGATCAGGAATGGAGTTCTCGCTTTCATAGGCGTAATGACAGCGGCGTACGTCGTCCTCACCTACTTTGCGCACCCCTCGCTGTCTGCCATCGCGCTGAACGCATTCATCCCGATGGTCAAGAGCTCTAACGAATTCTATTACGCCGCTGGCATAGTGGGTGCTCAGGTGGCGACGACCTACATCGCCCTGCACTCGGGCCT
>Ga0187769_10001134_pt1 | contig 15001 bp, 13 predicted proteins | sample 0116_SJ02_MP02_1_FD_133140 | JGI IMG/M metagenome (GOLD analysis project Ga0187769, IMG submission 133140) | Tropical peat soil microbial communities from peatlands in Department of Meta, Colombia - 0116_SJ02_MP02_10_MG | ecosystem: Environmental > Terrestrial > Soil > Wetlands > Peat | place... | reverse complement strand
TGCGGGCGCGCGCCTCGGCCTCGCGGCGGGCCTTGCCGACGGCCGTCTTCGCCGCGTCGTTGTGGGTGAACATGTCGAGCGTGTCGAGCTCGTCCGCGGCCACGGGCGTGATCGCCTGATCCATGTAGTCCCGCGCGTGCGGGTCGCTTTGGATCTGGCGCCGCACGCGGTTCAAGCGGCGGATCAGGCGCACCATCTCCACGTGCTTCCACACGGTCTCAGAGAGATAGCGCGGATAGAAGACGAAGGGGCTCTCGCGCGGCAAGCTCGGGCGCCGGTCCCGGCGGTATTTGCGCCGGAGATAGCCGCCCTCGAGGGGATGGATCCTCTCGACCGAGATGCAGAAGTGGAACCACTGCATGACGAACTGCGTGGTGGGGAGCCAGTGCCCGTGCGCCGCGGCACGGCGCAGGATCGTGGTCATGTGCTCGGGCGAATAGTACGTCTCCCAGGCGCGGCGGTAGGCCGCCTCCCATTCGGCCTTGGACATACGCGGGTGGCCCATGGTGACGTGCTCGAGGTCGTATTTGTTGAGGTCGGGGTCGATCGCGACCCGCTTCTCGAAGAGACGCTTGTGGTCCTCCGAGCCGGGCAGCGGGGTCAGGCAGAAGAACTCGAGCATGTCGAGCGGCAGCTCGCGCTTGATGATCTCGACGTCGCGCACGATGGTCTCGAGCGTGTCGCTGGGGAAGCCCAGGATGTAGCCCGCGCAGGTCTGCACGCGCGCGCGGCGCCAGGCGAGGATCATGTCGCGGTATTCGGTGATCTTGTTCTGCCGCTTCTTGGCGCCGAGGAGCGCGTCCGGGTTGATGCTCTCGAGCCCGATGAAGACCCGGTTGACGCCGGCGCGGCCCGCCTTCTCGATGAAATTCGGGATGCGGTGGCAGAGCGTATCCACCTGGATGACGAACTTGATGTCGGCCCCCTCGCCCTCGCGCATGGCGATCAAGCGGTCGAAGATGGGCTCCCAATCCTTGTTGCGCGCGAAATTGTCGTCGGTGATGAAGAAGCGGTTGATGCCCTGCGCCAGATTGCGCCTGACGATGCCCTCCACGTCGTCGGCCGAGCGCCGCCGCGACTGGCGCCCCTGCACGTTGATGATGGTGCAGAACGAGCATTGGAAGGGGCAACCGCGCCCGGCGTCGAAGCTGGTGAGCGCCCCTCCCGTGCGCTTGATGCGGGTCGCGGGCAAGTGCGGCAGCGGCACGCCCTCGAGCACCGGCAGATCGTCCATGTAGTTGTAGAGCGGCTTGAGCGTGCCCTGCCAGGCGTCCTTGAGCACCTCCTCGAACCGCCCTTCGGCCTCGCCGGCAAAGAGCGAGATGCCGAGGCGCTGCGCCTCCGCGAGCTCGGGCGGCATCCCCGGCAGCATCGCGAGCGAGCCCGAGACGTGGAAGCCGCCGATCACCACCTGGGTTCCGCAGGCGCGCAAGCGCCGCGCAATGTCCATGGCGCGGGGGAACTGGTTCGACTGCACGCCCACCAGCCCGACCATGCCGACCCCCGTGCGGGCGATCTCGCGCGCGATGCGCTCGGGCCGGATGCGCGTGTTGGTCTCGTCGAGCGCCGTGATGACGATCTCGACGTCCTCGCCCAGCACGCGACGCTCGGCACAGTCGCGCGCCAAGCCGTAAAGCGAGGCCAGCGTGTTCGATGGGATCGCCGAGCGCAGCCATTGAATGACGTAGCCGTCGTCGTCGTAGTGCGACGGCTTGATCAGAACCAAGGCGAACTGTTGGCGCCGTGCCGGCGCCCTCACGATGCCGTCCCTCATTGGCCTCCCCGCTCCAGGTCGAGCTGGCGCGCAATGATAGCACAGCAATCCTGTGTCATGTATAGGCCGCGGCGCCACCTTTCCTCGCCGGCGCCAACTCGATCTTGATCGGCCTACGGCTTCTCACCACGGACAATCCGCTCCCCGAGCGCGAGCGCAGCCTCTTCTCCCGCCTCGGCTTGCAACGGCTCGAAGCCCCCGACGCGTGAGCGTGCCGGCGGCCTTGCCGGAATTCCGAGCATCGCCCGGATCGGCGAACGGCCGCCGACATCGCGAATTCCGGTAGTGGGTCACGTTGCCAAGTCCTCATCCTTCGAGACGCGTCGCAAACTCGACGCTCCTCAGGATGAGGACTTGGAGCTGGGGTTTCACCTCATCCTGAGCAGGCCTCGAAGCGGCCGTCTCGAAGGATGAGGTGAAACTGAGCCACTACGCGAATTCCCATCCGCTTATGCCTGTGATATTGCTCTTCCATGCTGGGAGGAGGACGCCCTCGGGGGCGCCCCCAATGCCAAGAAGCAAGAAGGCGCCATGCGCGGCATGGGGAGCAAATTCGATAGAGGGTGCCGGAGCGGCGAGCTCGCACCCGCTTGCTTGGCAGGCGCAGCACTGCCGCCCCGGCCGCAGACTACGGCCCGCATGCCCGTCCGCGGCAGCCAGTCTTGCCACCCCCATCAGGACAATTTTAAGGAGGTTGCCATGCGACAGCGTATCGTCTCTCTGCTCGCGGCCGGCGCCGCAATGGCACTTGTCGGCAGCTGGGCCGGGGCGGCATTCGCGGATGAGAAGCCGATCTTGATCGGCATCACCACGGCGATCCAGGTCCAGGTCGGGCGCGATTGCGTCGACGGCGCCAAGCTCGCCATCGACGAGATCAACGCCCAGGGCGGGGTCAACGGCCGCAAGCTCCAGATGGTCGTCGCCGACGAGGGCGAGGCGGCGGCCGAGGGTCCGAAGACGGGCATTGCCGCGGTCAACAAGCTGACCGGCGAGGACCACGTCGACGTGCTCATCGGCGGCTACGACAGCGGGGTGACGCTGGCCGAGCTGCCGCACATCTCGCGCGCCAAGACGATCTACCTCGGTATCGGCTCCGCCTCGCCCTCGATCCAGCAGAAGGTCAAGGACGACTACGAGCACTACAAGTACATCTTCCGCGTCAATCCCATCAATTCGGCCAAGCAGGCGAAAGGCCTGCTCGACTACATCACGGGCATGCTCAAGGAGCAGCTCGGCTACAAGCGCATCGCCATCCTCGGCGAGAACGCGAAATGGGTGCAGGACATGGTGCCGGCCATGAAGTCGGGAGCCGAGGCGGCGGGCCTCCAGGTGCCGATCGCGGAGTTCTTCGATGTGCAGACCGCCGACTTCTCGCCGATCTTCGCCAAGGTGAAGGAAAGCGGCGCGCAATATCTCATGATCATCCTCTCGCACGCGGCGTCCGACGTATTCGTCAAGCAGTGGTACGACGCCAAGGTGCCGGTGCCGATCGGCGGCATCGACGTCAAGGGCCAGGACGCCAACTTCTTCGACCGCGTGGGCGGCAAGGCGATCAGCGAGGTATCGACCAACTTCGTCCTGCGCGCCCCTCTGACGCCCAAGACGATTCCCTGGTGGGACAGCTTCGTGAAGGCCTACAACCGCGCCCCGGTCTACACCGCAAGCGGAGGCTACGACGCCGTCTACATCTACGCCGGGGCCGTCAAGCGCGCCGGCTCGACCGACACGGACGCCGTGATCAAGGAGCTCGAGAAGACGGACTACGTGAGCGCGCGGGGCCGCGTGCAATTCGACGATCTGCACGAAGTCAAGGACGGCCCGGGTTTCGTCAACGAACTCTTCGTCCAGTGGCAGCAGAACGGCGAGCGCAAGGTCATCTGGCCGAAGGAGGTCGCCAACGGCAAGATGATCATGCCGCCGTGGCTCGTGCAGAACTGAGGGGCTGACCGGCTTTGGCCGAGATCCTCGTCTACGGAGCCGTGATCAGCGCGATCTACGCCATGCTGGCGGTGGGGTTCACCCTCATCTTCGGCGTGGCGCGCATCTTGAACCTGGCGCACGGCTCCTTCTACGCGCTCGGCGCCTACGGCGTCTACGCGTTGACCGCGGACGCCCATCTGCCGCTCTTCCTCGCGGCAGCCGTCGCGGTCTTGCTCGTGGCGCTCTTCGGGGTCGCGGTGGAGCGGGTGCTGGTGCGCCCGCTTCGCCGCTCCACCCTCGCCGTGCTCATGATCACGCTTGCGGTCGCCCTCATGGTCGAGCAGGTGCTGCTCCTCATCTTCGGCTCGGAGGCGCGCAACGTCCCCTCGATGGTCAACGCGACCTTCGACGTGATGGGGGCCGACGTGAGCGGGCAGCGACTGCTGGCGCTCAGCGGCGCCATCGCCATCCTCTCCGCGCTCTGGTTCTTCATGCAGCGCACGCGGCTCGGCTCGGCCATCCTCGCGATCTCCCAGGACGCCGAGGCGGCGCAATACATGGGCATTCCCTCCGACCGCATCTTCTCGCTCGTGATGGGGCTCTCGGCCGGCATCGCGGCCGCGGCGGGCGTGCTGGTCGCCCCCTTCCAGACGGTGATTCCGGGCATGGGCCTGCTGCCCCTGGTCAAGGCCTTCGCCATCGTGGTGGTGGGCGGGCTCGGCTCGATCGTCGGCAGCATCGTGGGCGCCCTCCTGCTCGGCTATACCGAGACCATCATCGCCTTCAAAATCTCGATCGAGTGGTCGCAGATCGTCTCGGTCGCGGCGGTGCTCTTGACGCTCATCCTGCGACCGGCGGGATTCTTCGGCAAGCGCGCCGCCTTCTGAGCCGGGCATGAGCGAGCACAGGACCGACTGGCTGGGAGCGCTCGTCGTCCTGGTTGCCCTCGCTCTCGTGCCCGCAATCTTGGGCAGCAGCTACATCACGGGCATCATGACCGTCGCCCTCTGCTTCGCCATGTGGGCGGCGAGCTGGGACTTCATGTCGGGGCTCACCGGGCGCGAGAACTTCGGCCACTCGCTTTTCATCGGTGCCGGCGCCTACACGGCGGGCTTCCTCAACGTGAATTTCGGCGCGAGTCCCTGGTGGAGTCTCGCGGCAAGCCCCCTCGTCGCGGTCGCCTTCAGCCTCGTTATCGGCTTTCCCACGCTGCGCCTGCGCGGACCCTATTTCGCGCTCGCCATGCTCTCGGGTGCCGCGGTGATGCAAAGCCTCACCATCATCTTCTCCGAATACACGGGCGGCCAGGACGGGCTCAACGGCCTCTTCCCCTTCTTCGATTCCGAGCTCACGCAGTATTACCTCACCCTCTTCTTCCTCGCGGCGACGGTGACGACGCTCAGGCTCGTCGCCAACTCGCCCTGGGGCACCATCTTGCGCGCGATCCGCGGCGACGAGGCTAGCTGCCAGGCGGCCGGCATCAACGTCACCTTCTACAAAATTGCCTCGCTCATGATCAGCGCCGCGTTCGCCGGGCTCGGCGGCGCGCTCTACGCCCATTACCAGCTCCAGGTCGGGCCCGACCTCTTCGCCGTCATCCTCTCGATCAACATCATCATCATGGTCTACGTCGGCGGCATGGGCTCGATCTACGGGCCGGTGGGGGGTGCGATCCTCCTGATACTTCTGACCGAGGCGCTGCGCGCGTTCAGCGAATACCGTCTCTGGGTCTACACCCTCATCCTGATGCTCATCCTCTTCTTCCTGCCGCAGGGACTGGTGGCGCCGCTTTGGCGGCGTTTGCGGACCATCGCGCAATGAAGGCACTCCTCGCCGTCGACGGGCTCAACAAGCGCTTCGGCGGGCTGCAAGCCGTGAAGGACGTCTCCTTCGCGCTCGAGCCGGGCTCGATCACCGGCGTGCTCGGACCCAACGGCGCCGGCAAGACGACGCTGTTCAATCTGCTCACCGGCTTCATGACCGCGGATACGGGCAAGGTGGAGTTCGACGATGAGCCGCTTCTAGGCCTGGCACCCTATCGCATCGTCAACCGCGGGCTCGCCCGCACCTTCCAGCTCACCAGGCCCTTCGTCGGCATGAGCGTGCTCGAGAACGTCGAGGTCGCCTGCTTCGCCCCGCGCGTGCGACACGAGGGGCATGCGCGCGCCCGCGCCCACGCGATGCTCGAGCACGTGGGCCTGGCCCCAAAGGCAGCCTCTCTCGTCGACGTGCTGCCCTACGGCGATCTCCGCCGCCTCGAGATCGCGCGGGCGCTCGCGACCAGGCCGAAGCTGCTTCTCCTGGACGAGCCCTTTGCCGGGCTCGGCAGCAGCGAGATACAGCCGCTCGCGGACCTCATCCGCGAGCTCCATCGCAAGGAGGGCCTCACCATCCTGATCATCGAGCACAAGCTGCGCGAGCTCATGCAGCTCGCGCACGAGGTGATCGCCATGGACTTCGGCGAAGTGGTGGCGACCGGCGTGCCCGCCGAGATCGTGCGCCACCCGCGCGTCGTCGAGGCCTACATCGGCAAGGCCGAAATCGGAGAGAGCGGGGGTGCGCTTGGCGCTGCTTGAGGTTTCCGACCTCGTCGTCCTTTACGGCAAGGCGCTGGCGCTCGACGGCATCTCGTTCGAGGTGGGCAAGGGCGAGCTCGTGGGCGTGCTCGGGCCCAACGGCGCGGGCAAATCGACCTTGCTCAAGGCGATCTCCCGCACGGTGCCGCCGAGTGCCGGCCACATCACATTCGACGGCCGCTCCCTCGACGGACTTCCAGCCTACAAGGTGGTCGGCCGCGGCATCTGCCATTGCCCCGAGGGGCGGCGTCTCTTCCCCGAGCTCTCCGTGCTCAAGAACCTCATGCTTGGCGCATACCTGCGCAACGACAGGCTCGGGATCGCGGCCGATCTCGAGAAGATCTACAGCCTCTTCCCGGTCCTGCGCGAGCGCAGAAGCCAGCAGGCATCCACGCTCTCCGGCGGCCAGCAGCAAATGCTCGCGATCGGCCGCGCCCTCATGGGGCGTCCTTCGCTTCTCCTCCTCGACGAGCCCTCGGTCGGCATCGCGCACCGCCTCAAGGTCGAGATCTTCCAGTCGATCCGCGAGATCCAGCGCGCCGGCACCGCGGTGCTCCTCGTCGAGCAGGACGCACGCTCGACCGTCGCGGTCGCCGAGCGTCTCTATGTGCTCGAGCACGGCCGCTTCGTGCGCGAAGGGCGTCCCAAGGAGCTCGCCGACGACGACTACATCCGGCAGGTCTATCTCGGCGTCTGAGTCCGTTCGAGCGGGCGTAGGGAGCTTGCCGTCGCGACCGGGACGCGGCCGTCCGGTCGGCCCGGAATACGAGCAAAATCATCATGATGCCCTGGAGCTTCGGGCCCGTGACCGGGCAAGAGCCTGCCCGCCACGAAGCGAGGAGGCGGCCGTGGCGTGCCCCTTTCTGGCGCTGCCGGGAACGCGGAGGCAACGCCCGGCGTTAACGGGGAGACGAGATCGAGGACGGGAGCGCCTTAGGGATCATGCAAGACCATGGCTCTTGCCTTTAGGGCCCTCCTGTGACAAATTGTCGCGACTAGGTCTCATCCATCGGGGGATTGCGTAATGTCCAAGCGTAAAGCCGGTAAAGCTGAGGAAACACCGACCACTTCCGTTGCTGCGCCGAACTCGGGCCGCAAATTTGTGCTGGGACTAAGCAAAGTCGCGCTGGGGCTAAGCGTGGCAGCGCTTGCGGCGGGGATTTCGCTCCCCTCCGGCCCTGCCAAGGCGATCGAGCCGGTGCCTTCCCTCGGCCAGCGCGTGAATGCGCTTCGGGCGCTCGCGCAGGCGAACCCGGCCGTCACCGACCAGCTGTTGCGGGAAAACCGCCTCATCAAGGTGCAGTGGGTGAACTGGCCGAACTGGCCCAATTGGCACAATTGGCACAATTGGGGCAATGGATGGTGGGCCAATTTCTGAGCCTTCCCGGTCGGCCCGGCGGCCGATGGACCAGGTGAGGTTCCCCGAGCTCCTGGTCCTTCAGGCCACGCCGTTCTGCAATATCAATTGCTCGTATTGCTATCTGCCCAACCGCGACTCGCGGCATCGCATGACCATCGATGCCGTCGGAGTCATTTCGGGGAAAATATTCGATTTCTTCTCGCCGTTGCCACCGGACATCAGCATCGTCTGGCATGCAGGCGAGCCACTTGCGGCACCCGTCGACTGGTATAGGGCCGCCTTCGCCGCGATCGATCGCAATTTATCTCCGGGCACCACGGTAAGATACAGCATCCAGACCAACGGCACGCTCTTGAACGCGGAATGGGTCCAGCTGATCAAGGACCACAACATCCGGGTCGGAATCAGCCTGGACGGGCCGCGCCAAATCCACGATCTCAACCGCCGCACGCGGGCGGGCAAGGGAACTTTCGATGCGACGATGCGGGGTGTGAGGGTGCTGCAGGATGCCGCGCTGCCGTTTCACATCATCGGGGTGCTTACGAAGGCTTCGCTTGAGGACCCCGACGCGATATTCTCCTTCTTCGTCGAAAACGGCATATCCGAAGTCGGTTTCAACATCGACGAGATCGAGGCGGAGAACAAGTCGTCGACCTTGAGCGACGCGAGCGCGCCCGAGAAATTCGTTGGCTTCTTCACCCGGCTGCTCGAGCTGAACGAGCTCAACGGACGCCCGCTGACGCTCCGCGAGCTTCAGCAATGCGTAGCACTCATCCTCTCCCGGCCTCCCGATTTCGTCTCGACCGAGAGCTCGCCCTTCGCCATCCTGAGCGTCGACCATCTCGGCAACTGCTCGACGTTCTCGCCCGAGCTCCTCGGCGCTGAGAGCGCGGAATGGAACAATTTCATCATTGGCAACCTCTTGACGGACGATCTCGAGACGATCCTTTCGGGGCAAAGATTCCTGCGCTTGAGGGATGCCGTGACGCGCGGGGTGGAGCTTTGTCGCGCGACTTGCGAGTACTTCGAGGTCTGCGGCGGCGGCGCTCCGGCGAACAAATTCTACGAGCTTGGAACCTTCGAGGGGAGCGAGACGCTTCATTGCCGGCTGATGAAGAAGGCGATGACGGAGATCAGCCTCGCCTACATGAGCGCCAGATACGCTCAGCCGGCTGCAAGCACCGCCCGGGCGTGACGGAGGAGGGTACGAGCAACGCGCCGTTTGGCTGCTGAAGTTTGGCCTTTCTGGTGATAGAATCCCATTCCCAGCTGGAGGAGGAGGTTGCTATGAGAAGATTTGCGATTGGCGTCGCGGCTGCCGGTCTCTTGACTTTGGCGGCCGTCCTTCCCGTCGGTGCGGCGACGACGGAAAGCCCGTTTGCCGGCGCCTGGCACTTGAACAAGGAGCAGTCGAAGATGCTTCCGGGCGGGCCGCAGGACATCATCTGGGAAATCAGGAACTACAGCACAAAGGGCCACAACGACTACAACAGGGTAGAGTGGTCGCTCTCCATCACCTATCCCGACGGCACGGCGCGCGCCGAGGGCTTCACCGGCGCCTTCGACGGCAAGCCCTATCCGATCAAAGGCAGGGACGACGGCGCCACGGGCACCTATACCGTGTTGCCCGACGGCACGCTGAAGAGCGAGGTCATGAGCCCGAAAACCAAAACCACCGGGAGCCAGACCTGCGCGCTTTCGCCCGATCGCAAGCAGATGACCTGCAACGGCACGGGCGCGGACGCGCAAGGAAAGCCCGTGCAGTACACCGTGGTGTTCGACCGGCTCGTGAGCAGCGCCGAGCCGATCAATAAGAAGAAGTGAGGCGTGAAGGCGCGCTGCTGCGGCTCCGCGGCGGCGCGCCCGAGCGGAGATCAGTCTCCCTTCATCGCGTGCGGCGCGGAAGACAATGCCGGGCGGATCCCGACGGGCGTCCGGATTCCACCTGATAGAGGCCGGCTAATAGAGCCCGGGCAGGATGCGCGCCGTCTTCTTGGCATAGGCGGCGTACGTGGGGAAGACGCGCGTGAGTAGCCGCTCCTCGTAATCCATCCGGCGGATTTGCAAGTATCCCTGGCAGAGCGTGATCAAGACCGTCCAGGGGGAAAGAAAGTGGACGAGAATCCCCAGGCTGGCTGTGTATTCGGCCACATAGAGGGGATGGCGCACGAAACGATAGGGGCCGGTCGTCACCAGCCCGCGCGCCTGAGGCGTGATGCTGAAAGAACGGCCGAGCCAATAGAGAATGTACACGGCAAGCGCCATGCCGGCCAAGCTCACCGCGCTCGCCACGATATGCGTGGTAAGCGTGAGCTCGTTTGCGGGCGGAAAGAAGGTGACCGTGAACGGCAGGAAGCTCCCGAGGAGTGCGACGACGCGCGGCCAGAGCTCGGCGTATCTTGCCACGAGCGGCAGGCGGACCACGAAAAGGCACGCCATGAGCAGGAGATAAACTGAGGCGGTCACCGAGGTGAGCGCTCCCTCGAGCAGCATGGGGTCGGGCTCGTCCAATTCGACGTCCCGCAACATCAAGAAAGCATTCTTGCCGTGGAAACCGGCGGCAGCGGCGAGGACGAAACAGAGAACGCCGATGAGCACCCGGTCGAGAGACCAGCCTCCGCCGCTCGCGGGCTCGCGAGACCGGGGTGCGGCAGCGCTCATCGCTCCGCTTGCCGCGGCAGGCCGCTCGTCAATCTTGCACACCCATTCGCTTTCTTGACTTTCATCACATCGGCTCTCGCCGCTCGGAAAACCCGCGCCATTCCATTATGCCTCACTTCCGCAACCGGGAGCGAACCCTCCCGCACTTGACCGGGGCCTCGCGCGGAGCCGGCCGCGGCGCGCAGGTGCCGCGAGCGGTGCCGAGGCCTCGGGCGGAGATGTGGTTGATTTGGATCAATGCAGGTAGGCGGCCTCGCCTTAGAGTCGTTCTAGCTGAAGGAGGAGGGCGGCCATGGCCACGCGCTCGGATACGCAGGCCGGTCGGAGCGGTTTCGGCAATCCCGTGCACCAGGTGGGCAACTGGGCCGTGGAATTCGCGCGCCGGCTCGGACGCGGCGTGGCGACCTGGGGCGAGCGCCGCCAGCTGGCCTACGAGCTTGAGTCGCTCGATGACTCAGCGCTCGCCGGTCTCGGCATCGGGCGCAGTCAAATACCGTCCTTCGTCAAGGGCTATGCGGGTGCCGACGAGCTGCTTGCGAAAATGTTGGCGCACCTCGGCCTCGAGGGTTCGAGCGTCAAATTCGATCGGCTGCTGAGCCGCAATCTCTACAGCAACTGCACGCTGTGCAATGAGAAGAAGCGTTGCCGCCATTGGCTCGAGAGCGAGAAGGAAGGCAAGGCAGCGCCCGCCTTTTGCCCCAATGCCTGGTATTTCCAAAAGATCCTGAGCCGCGAGCGGGAGCGCGCCGCAAACCGCACTTGAGGTGCCGCGTAGCGTTGCGGCGCGCCGTCTAGAACGGAATCCATTTCGGTGGAAGCATCCCCCTCACCCTACCCTCTCCCCCGACGCGGGGGAGAGGGTTGCGCAGCCTTAGCGAGCGTAGCGAGCTTAGGCAAAGCTGGGTGAGGGGGCGATTCCACTTCGTCGGATATTGCTCTAGTGAAGCATCGTCGATGGTGCGGGCGGGGGGACTTGAACCCCCACGGGCAAGGAATGCCCAACGGATTTTCATACCAACTACGGCTTTCGCCGCCGACGCCGTTGCGCCGTCGGGCGCAAGAGCGGGTTTGTGGTCTGGACTATCCCTTCACCCTGGCGTCGCCGCTTTAGGTGCCGCCCGTCTAGTCTCTACACCTTCCCGTTGCCGGGCTTGGCTCGGGATTGCCATTTCACAGGTTCCCCCGAATTTGGGCGGTTCTGCATCCGCGGTTTCCCGCGCGAGCACTCAAGCCGGATTAAGTCCGTTGCGTCTACCGATTCCGCCACGCCCGCTTGACGGCTCCCTCTATAGCGGCATGGCACCGGCAAGCCAAGGCCCTCAAGGAAGCGGCTGTTCCGCTTCCGCCCTGCTCTCTCATAAGGAGAGCCATTGAGAGCCTGCGGCGGCGAGGCTCACCTGCCGCCTGTGGCCCAAAGCGAAGCCTCCCGAGGCCGAGCGCCGAAGACGGCCTTGAGCGCGCGCATCGGCTCCGAGGCGGCTCAGCCGCTTGCGTCGTCGAGGATTTCGCCGCCGAGCGCCATGAGCATCTCTTTGAGCTCCTCCCCCGTGCGCTCGATCGCGCGCTCGTCGGTCGCGCGGATGACGAGGCTCACGCCGAAGCGGCCCTGGCGATAGAAGGGATAGCTGCCGATCTCGACCTCGGGGTGACGGGCCTGCAAGGCACCCAGCCCTTCGGCGATCTTGCCTTCCGCCAGGTTGGTCGCAAGCGTGCGCGCCGCGAGCGGCTCGCCGCCGACGATGCGGTGACGCAGGCCGTGGAGCATGGCCTGCATGATGGCGGGCACCCCAGCCATGACGAAGACATTGCCGATCTGGAAGCCGGGGGCACCGCTCACCGGATTGTCGATGAGCACGCCCCCTTCGGGGACATTCGCCATCCTGAGGCGCGCCTCGTTCAAATCGGCCGGATTCGCGAAGCGGCGCGCCAGCATCTTGACCGCCTCCGGATGGCGTCGCAGCGGCACGCCGAAGGCCTTGGCGACGCACTCGGCCGTGATGTCGTCGTGGGTGGGGCCGATGCCGCCGGTGGTGAAGACGTAGTCGTACTCGGCGCGGAGCGCGTTGAGGGCCGCAATGATGCGTTCCTCCACATCGGGAACCACGCGCGCCTCGAGGAGACGCACGCCGAGCTTGTTGAGCTCGATTGCGAGATGGGGCAGGTTTGCATCCCTGGTGCGGCCCGAGAGGATCTCGTTGCCGATGACGAGAACTGCCGCCGTGACACGCTTGGGCGCTTCGCTGGGGCCCTTTCTCATGTGACCTCTATATGGCGAGGCTTGCAACGGAACAAGCCCTGCCTCGGCGCCGCCCCCGCCATGGTGCGCGGCCTCGCGTCGACACGGCACTCGGCCGCGTGGACCCATCATTATAGTGCGCCACAGGGACAAAATGCGTAGCCGGCTTACCAGCGCCACGGCATACGAATTTGCCTCGGGCGGGAGCGCAGCGGGCGCGGGCGCGTGCCGGGGAACGTTGAAGCGCCCGGCATGCGCGGTTAAGGTCGGGCATGCGTTTTGCGGAGCCCCTTTTGCCCGGCCGGCTGGTCAGGCGCTACAAACGCTTCCTGGCCGACGTCGAGCTCGCCGACGGCAGCATCGCCACGGCGCATTGCCCGAATCCCGGAGGCATGATCGGCCTCGACAGGCCGGGTTCGGAGGTCTGGCTCTCGCGCTCGGCGAATGCGGGGCGCAAGCTGCCCTTGACGCTCGAGCTGATCCGCACCGCGGGCGGACTCGTCGGTGTCAACACCAGCCATCCCAACCGTCTTGTCGAGGAGGCGCTCCTCGCGAAGCGGCTCCCCGAGCTGGCCGGCTATGCCTCCATCCGGCGCGAGGTGCGCTACGGAGAGAGCTCGCGCATCGACCTGTTGCTCGAGGGGCCGGGACGACCTATTTGCTACGTCGAGGTCAAGAACGTCCATCTGAAGCGCGACCCTCGCACGTGGGGCGGGCCGGCCGAGTTTCCCGATGCGGTCACAAAGAGAGGGGCCAAGCACTTGAGGGAGCTCGCCGCCGCGGTCGAGCGCGGGGCGCGGGCGGTCGTGCTTTTTGTGGTGCAGCGGCAGGACTGCGAGAGCTTCCGCATCGCCGCCGACATTGATCCGGGCTTCGAGCGGGCGTTTCACGAAGCGCTGAGGCGTGGCGTCGAGGCTTTGTGTTATGCTTGCAAAGTGACCCGCGAAGCCATTGAATTGACGCGGCCGCTCCCGCTCGAGCTTGGCCGGGGAGAGGCACGGAAGACAGGCAGCTTAAGACGATGAGCCAGATGGAGCGCAGCGCCCGGGTCCTCCCGGAGGAAACCCGGATCAAGATTCACGGACCCGACCATTTCGAGGGCATGCGACGGGCCGGCCGGCTCGCCGCCGAGACCCTCGATTTCATCGTGCCCGCGATCAAGCCGGGGGTTTCGACGGGTGAGCTCGACCGGCTCTGCCACGATTTCATCGTGAGCCATGGCGCCGTCCCCGCCCCGCTCAACTACCGCGGCTTCCCGCGCTCGATCTGCACCTCGGTCAACCACGTCGTCTGTCACGGCATTCCCTCCGAGGACAAGGTCCTGGTAGAAGGCGACATCATCAACATCGACGTGACCACCATTCTCGACGGCTGGCACGGCGACACCAGCCGCATGTTCGAGGTGGGCGAGGTCAGGCTCAAGGCGCGCCGGCTCATCGAGGTGACTTACGAGGCGATGATGCGCGGGATCGCGGCCGTGCGGCCGGGGGGGACGACGGGCGACATCGGCCATGCCATCCAGAGTTTCGCCGAGGCGCACCGCTACTCGGTCGTGCGCGACTTCTGCGGCCATGGCCTCGGCCGCCTGTTTCATGACTCGCCGAGCATCCTCCATTTCGGCGAGCCGGGCGAAGGCATACCGCTGCGCGAGGGCATGTTCTTCACCGTCGAGCCCATGATCAATGCAGGCAAGTTCGCGGTGAAGATCCTGGGCGACGGCTGGACCGCCGTGACCAAGGACCGCTCGCTCTCGGCCCAGTTCGAGCATTCCGTGGGCGTGACCGCGGACGGCTTCGAGATTTTTACCCTCTCGCCCAAGGGCTGGCACAAGCCGCCTTACCTCTGAGCCATCCGCAAGAGCTGCGCGGTCCCGCCATGAAGGAGACGCCCAGCAAGCCCGAGACCCCCCACTACCTCGGCCACCGCCAGAGGTTGAGGGAGCGCTTCGGTCTCGCGGGCGCCGATGCGCTGCCGGACTACGAGCTGCTCGAGCTCCTCCTCTATCTCGCAATTCCGCGGGGCGACGTGAAGCCCTTGGCCAAGAAGCTCCTCGACCGCTTCGGCGGCCTTTCGGGCGTGCTCGGTGCCGAGGCCAAGGAGCTCGCCGAGCTCAAGGGGGTGGGCGAAGCCACCATCCACATGCTCAAGCTGGTGCAGGCGGCGGGCATCAGGCTCGGGCGCGAGGAAGTCATGGCGCGGCCGGTGATCGGCAATTGGCGCCAGCTCCTCGCCTATTGCCGCGCCGCCATGGCCCACCACAAGATCGAGCAATTCCGCATTCTCTTCCTCGATCGCAAGAACGGCGTGATCGCGGACGAGGTGCAGCAGAGGGGGACCGTCGATCACACGCCCGTCTATCCGCGCGAAGTAGTGAAGCGCGCGCTCGAGCTCAGCGCCTCCTCCATCCTCATGGTGCACAACCACCCCTCGGGCGACCCCACGCCGTCCCGCGCCGACATCGAGATGACGCGCGA
>Ga0187769_10001133_pt1 | contig 15010 bp, 14 predicted proteins | sample 0116_SJ02_MP02_1_FD_133140 | JGI IMG/M metagenome (GOLD analysis project Ga0187769, IMG submission 133140) | Tropical peat soil microbial communities from peatlands in Department of Meta, Colombia - 0116_SJ02_MP02_10_MG | ecosystem: Environmental > Terrestrial > Soil > Wetlands > Peat | place... | reverse complement strand
GAAGGTTCCACCGAGATATACCCAACCCCAGACCCATACGTCACATTGTACTCGCGAAACAGCCCCGACGTCGGAGAGAACATGAATATTTTGTCCGCCCCAAACTCAGTGCCCCAAAGAGTTAGAGAACCAGAAATCGTGGTGATCGCGATACTGTAAGGGTTAGCGCCTGAAATCGGAATCGTCCATTCCTGAAACATATTGGTCGCCGGGTCAAGATGCCCCACCTTATTCCCGAAGTACTCGAGGAACCAACAGCAATTACCGGAAGTGTCCAGGGAAAGACTCCATACTCCGCTCCGAGGGGTTGGCACAGTCCACTCAGTTAGCGTAGCAGAGCCCACCGCCGCGTAGGCGGAAGGCATGAACACCCACAGAGAACCGATGAAGAGAAGAACGATCAAGAGGCCAGCAGACCCCAGTCCATTAGGAAGACTGCGCCAAATTAGTGGCAATGTTAATCGCCTAACTCTCTTGCAGCATCTATTTTTCATTTACTAGCAGACTCGAAGAACAATGAAAGCGTCCGGAAGAAAGGTCGGAGAAATCCGGAAAGAACCAAGCCATCGAACACCCCATTTAGACAAGTAATTCTAGCGACGATGCATCCGATAGCCCCCTGAACGGATAGTTCACACGCATAACTGTTTTCTATGAGCGGCATGATATGAGCCGTGAAGCAATTCTACGAGTTGAAAGACCAATGAGTACTGACCTTATTCCACCAGCGAAGCCCTATTTTCCGAAGTCCGACATCGAGGAGATGAAAACTCACCTTGAGAAGATTCTGAATTCGGGCATGCTCACCCTAGGCGAATACACTAAGCAGTTTGAGCAGCTGTTTGCTGGAATGACCGGCGTGAAGCATGCAGTCGCGGTCAACTCCGGAACGAGCGCTCTGGAAATTGCGCTTAGAGTCCAGAAGCTACAGGTGGGGGATGAGGTGATAATTCCCACGAACACTTTCGGCGCGACCGCCGCTGCCACAATCTTCGCCGGTGGACGGCCAGTGATAACTGACATCAATTCGAAGAGTCTCACACTTGATACTGATGTGGTGAAGAGGGCGCTCACCAAGAAGACTCGAGGAGTGATGGCAGTCCATATCGGAGGCCTCGTATGCCCCGAGATTGAGAATATCAGGGAGGTCTGCGACCACAGTGGACTGTTTCTGATCGAAGACGCCGCACACGCCCACGGATCCAAGATGAACGGCAAGAGTGCAGGATCATTTGGATCAGCGGGCTGCTTCAGCTTCTACCCGACCAAGGTTATGACGTCAGGTGAAGGAGGCATGATTACGACAAATTCCGACGAAGTAGCATCGGTCGCGCGGGTTCTGAGAGATCAAGGCAAGGAGAACTTTAGCAGCAATAGGATCGTGATGGTCGGCTATAATTGGCGGATTCCAGAAATCTCGGCAGCACTAGGTACCCTACAACTCAAACGCCTACCGGAATTCATCGAAAACCGCAACCGCATCGCAAAGGCGTACGACCAGTCGCTGGAGAAGATGGAAATTGAACACGTTCAAACCCCCCCGAACGCCTTAAACAATTACTACAAATACACCTTCTTCCTCCCCGATCGAGTTGACAGAGACCGCTTCAAAGCTATGTGCAGGCAACGTAGAGTCGCATACAGCGGGGAAGTATACTGGCCTCCACTACATATGCAGCCAGCATACCAAGAATTTCTGTCTGAGAAGTCGCGGTTTGAAATAGCCGACGCGCGATGCACAAGGATGGTTAACCCACCAATGTTCAACCAGATGACGCCGGAACAAACTGAACAAGTTATAGCTGTGACCAGCGAGGCTCTATCCGAACTTGGAGGAAATTAGACCTTGGTAGTCGTAGTAACCGGAGGATCAGGATTCATCGGCAGCCACGTCGTCGACGCATTGAAAGGGAAAGGGTTCGACGTCAGAGTCTTCGACCAAGTAAAGCCGGAGGCAGATGTTGAATGGATGAGAGGTGACCTAAGATCGAAAGAAGACGCCTACAGCGCAGTCCGCGACGCGGAAGCAGTCTTCCACTTGGCCGCGATAGCAGACGTCAACGTCGCGACAACAGATCCCCAGCTGTGCCTCGACGTGAACGAACTCGGCACCTTGAACCTGCTCAGCGCTTGCACCGGCGAAGATGTCGAACGTTTCGTCCTAGCGTCAACAGTCTGGGTGTACGGTAGGGCAACTGGAACAGTGACTGAGGAGACGCCGATCGGCTTACCCAATGATATTTACACAAAGACAAAGATAGGCCAAGAACACCTCGTTCACTCATGGGCCAAGTCTCATTCTCTGGAATTTACCATCTTGAGATACGACATTCCATACGGGCCGAGGATGCGTTCGAACATGGCGATTGCGGCCTTCGTGCGCAGAGCAATCAACAAGGAACCGATCTCAATCTTTGGCGACGGAAATCAGGGCCGCTGCTGGATCTACGCATCCGACCTCGCAGGTGCCCACACCCTCGCCCTAAAGCCCGAAGCGAACGGACAGATAATAAACGTCGCCGGCAAAGAATTCGTAACTATCGCTGAAATCGTGGAGATGCTCAAGAAAAAGATCGGGGACTTTCCCGTAAAGCATGAAGCACAGCGAGCCGGCGACTTCGCCGGCGTACGAACAAGTATCGAGAAAGCCGCCAAAACCCTAGGCTGGTCACCCAGCGTACCCTTCGAAGACGGCCTCGGGAAATACATCCATAGCATGCCCCACCGCTAACCCGATTAGAGCTTAACCCGGATGGATACGGCCAAGTGAGTCTTGACTGGGCAGATTTCTCAGATGAGAGAGGAAGAATTCAGAGAAGGTTGAGGTAGGATTGGATGAGCCAAAGGAGATCAGACTGGACCGTTGCATCCTCTTTGACCTAGACGGAACATTGTACGATTCCGCAGACTATAGCCGGAGACTTGAGGAGGAAATTGCCAGATTCGTATCCGAGAAACTTTCGCTAGACCTAGACAGTACGAAGGCGCTATTGAAGCAGCGGAGGAAAGAACTCGGCACACTTACCAGGACCCTAGAGAGTTTGGGAATAGACCGTAACCTATTCTTCGACTCAATGGCCGCCCGAATTGAACCCGCAGAATACCTCACAGAGGATGCGCGCGTTCACGTGGTGATCAACACTCTGAAGGAAGAAGGATTCAAGGTAGGACTGGTCTCTAACAGCGGCAGACCGCTCGTCGAAAAAATTCTGAAGGCCCTCCGAATTGACCCTTCCGTCTTCGACGCCCTCGTCACAAGTTCCGACGTCCGACCGAAACCATCCCCCGAACCCTTCCTGCTTGCCCTCAAGCTGCTGAACTGCACAACGGCCACAGCCATCTACATTGGAGACCGTGACGAAGCCGAGCTTCACCCTGCGAAGGAACTGAGAATACGAACCATTCTCCTAGACCGAGTAGGAAACACGTCCGCCCGGTGGGCTGACGTAGTAGTCACAAACCTGTCAGAAATTCCCAGAGTGGCAAAGACAATCATGCCAACACGATCGGTTGAGATGGTCGGATGACGCGCTGCGCATTTCAGCCGTGATTCCAGCCAACAACGAGAGGAGGACAGTTGGTGAAATTGTGCAAACCTCCAAGCGATACTGTGACGAGGTGATAGTGGTTGATGACTGCAGCACGGACGACACTGGGCTCCTCTCAGAACAGGTCGGAGCAACAGTAATCCGCAACAGCACCCGAATAGGAATCGTCAAGAGCTTAACTCGCGGATTCGAGATTGCTACGGGAGAAATCATAGTAACACTAGACGCGGATGGACAGCACGACCCGTCGGATATTGCAGCTCTGGTGCGGCCGATCATCGACGGTGAAGCGGATGTTGTTCTTGGGAGGAGAAATTGTGGACTTCCCTTCTCCGAGAGAGTCCTATCGAGAATCGTGAACATTCATGTCAAATGTTTTGATACTGGATCAGGATTCAGAGCCGTGAGGGGCAAAGTCGCGCGCAAAATGCGCTTGTGGGGAGCATGCACCTGCGGAAGCTTCGTCCTAGAGGCATACGAACACGGCGCGAGAGTCACGGAAGTGCCAATAACCATTCAGCCTAGACGGTATGGAAGAAGCCACTGGTCTCGGGTCTCAAGAGGACTAACGCATACAAGACAACTGCTAATCATGACGCGCCATATGCTCACATACGATGCGATACGATACATGCGATTACCCCAAGATTAGAGGCAACAGATATCGTGCCGTGAAGAGTCACCGGCAGGATGAAGCTTAATTTCAGTTAAGATAATTCCAAGTCTATTCTAGCTTACTCCTGATGAGATTTCATTCATACGATACCCGTCAGTCATCCTCAATCCATCCTTCCATCCATTATCCATTATCTATCGCCAGCGATCTCATAACTCCTATAAACGTGGGCGCTTACTTGCACGCGTTTTCACCATAATTGTTGAGTTGCAAGCTGGCAAGTGGGGACATGTTACAGAGACAAAACATTGCGGCGATAACGAAAGACGACGTGACGATAGTTATCCCCACATTGAATGAGAGTGAAGCGATTGGCAAGGTCATCGACGAGGTCAGAGAGTTCGGATATGAAAATATCCTCGTGGTAGACGGCTACTCTACGGACGGCACCGTCGACGCAGCCGCTAAGAAAGGCGTTCGCGTGGTCAGTCAGACCGGAAAGGGAAAATCCGGCGCACTAGCCACTGCTGTCCATTACGTCAAGACTCATTACATGCTCGTGATGGACGGCGACTGCACCTACGACCCGGCGTACATAGATAGATTGACGGCGCATGCCCGGACTTATGATGAGGTAATAGGCGCTAGGGCGATTGGAAGAGAGAACATTCCCCTGCTGAACAGGCTTGGAAACCATCTCTTGAGCTGGTTCTTCAAGATCTTGTTCGCTGTGAATTTAACCGATGTCTGTTCAGGCATGTATCTGATACGGACCGAAGCTGCCAGGAAGTTGCAATTTACCACAGCCGGCTTCGATGCTGAAGTCGAAATCGCGGCCCAGTTCGCCGACAGCGGAAGAGTCTCCGAAGTACCCGTAAACTACAGGCCGAGAGTGGGTAGACAGAAGCTATCCTCAGTTAGGCATGGCGTCACTATAGCGTCAAGCATCGTCAGGTTATCTAACGCGCACAACCCCGTAACCCTATACAGCGCTTTGGTAGCGCTCTTCATGTTTCCAGCAGTAGGACTATTTGGCTGGGTCCTCTACGAACGAGCCTACTTCCACATTTGGCATGCGGGGTTCGCCATCTTCGCGTTAATACTCATGCTACTGTCTTTCCAATCAATTGCCGTCGCCACAATCTCACTTCTAATCAAACGCTCCGAACAACGAATCTACGGAACGATCAGGCAGACGTTCGGCCACCCATCACAAAACGGCCTGTACCCCTGGAATGATCCTAGACCCGACGTCCAGGTTCGGGACGAGAGGGAGTAGTCGAGCTGGGCGAGCATAACGCATGCTTCCCGTCTTGACCCTACTGCTAACTCTCAGCCTAATCCTGATAGGCATCCATTATGGGACACCCCTCTTCTACTTTGGATATTTGAGGAAGCACGTCAACGACCCGTGGAGACTTGAAACTGACATCGATCTCAGGCCGAGAGCCGTCGTAATCGTCCCAGCCTACAACGAGGAGCAAATGATCGCCTCCAAATTAGATGACATCGCCAATCAAACATATCCTCGGGACCACTTCGAGATTATAGTTACAGATGACGGAAGCAACGATAGAACTAAACCAATTGCGAGCGAGTGGATGGCGAAGCATGCGGAAGTTAAAGCAACGCTTAGGGCGGATGGCAAACATGGAGGCAAGATGCCGATGGTGCGAAGAGTCTTAGCCTCTCTCGGCGCTGATACCGACGTGGTGGTACTCACCGATGTGGACGCATACTGGAACCCCGAAGCATTGACGAACATGTCAAAATATTTCGGCGACAAAACTGTCGCCGCGGTAACCGGCAGCATCCAATACTCAAGCGGACAAGGCGTTTTCTTTGAGAAGAATTATCGCACCCTCTATAACGCCGTTCGCATCGCCGAATCAAAGCTCTTCGCCACCCCCATCTTTAACGGACCATTCGCCGCTTTACGAATGCGCCACATCCGTGAATACGGACTCCCCGACTTCGAGGGCATAGACGACAGCGCACTGGCATCCTACTTCGCCCTAGCAGGACTGAGATGCATACAGGTGGACGATGTGAAAGTCGCTGAACCCCACCGAGGAAGCCTCTGGGCAAGAAAGACGAGGAGGGCTAATCGCCTGGTTCTCACATTCATGAGAACCAAGAAATCCGCTCGCAGACACGGCCTATACAAACGCACCGCCTTCGAGAAGATCTGGAGGATGGAGTGGTGGCTAACCCTCGTTAATCCATGGCTGCTGTTCACAGGCGCCATAGTGCAGGCTGTCCTTGTCCCAGAAGGACAGCTCCTCGCCCTACTACCCTTAATCCTAGGCGTCGCGGCTCTCGTTTACACGCCATACAGAACATGGATGACACAGCAACTATACCTAGCCGTCGGAATGCTAAGAAACCTCAGAACCAGGGACGTAACATGGCGAACATAGGTCGGATGATATAACCTGCCAATTCTGCCCTAATGCTAGCTTGTTTGATTCACAAGGGAGCGCATTCTATTCACGAGTTCCGCGGAGGAAGATTTCCAGTTGACCCTTTGACTTACCGACTTGCGAGCAGCATCGCTGAGCTCTCGTCTTCTGAACGGGTTCTGTGCTAAGTGAACTATTGCCTCGGCAAGTTGATTAGCGTCGAGTACGGGAAACATCAGGCCGTCTATCCCCTCTCTAACCCATTCCTTGTTGGCGTCAATTGAAGTAACCACGGTCGGAACTCCAATGAACATCGCCTCAAGAAGACTTGACGAAGTCCCATCCGAAAGTGATGTTGAAACGTAGATATCGGAATCCTTCATGTATCCAAGCAACTTATCTCGAGGAGTACTTCCTGCGAAGTGGACGAATTCCATAACGTTCAGCTCATGAGTCAGCTCGACCAGTCGATGGGTCTGGGAGCCACGACCAAATATCAGGAAGCGAACATCCGGAGCTTGAAGCACGACTTGAGGCACAGCCCTGACCAGCGTATCGACTGAATAGAGCGCCTCGTGACTTCGAACGCATACAACGATTAAATTGCGGTTCCATCCGAGCCTGTCCCGCAGAGTTGAGTCCGCATCAATTGATACTATACCTTGTTCATTAAACCAAGGAAAAGATATGATCTTTTCAGGAAGGCAACCCAGCGAAAGCAACGCCCTTCTCTGAACCTCGCAGTCGATCAAAACGAGGTCGGCTGACTTTACAACGTTGACTGTAATTGCACGATGGATCGGTGAGCGAGGGGGGTCATCAACTATGTCACTTCCATATGCGAAGAGGATGAATGGCCTTCGTTTACTTAGTTTAGCATACAAGCCGTATGTTGGTACCCAATTCGCAACAATTATCTGGGGTTTCATCGCACGGACACAACGACGGACCTGTATCGCCCTCCAAGGTATGCTGAGTACGATTCTGAGATTGTTTATTCGGCTATGGCGAAACGGCCGCAGGAAATCACTCAATACAACCTCTTTAGCGTCGGAGTGGGCAATCTGTTCTCGAGGGGAAAAGGTCACTAGATATGCCTCAAACTCGTCTGCTAACCGATTAAGGAAGAGCGGATCGTAAGGAATGTTATTGCCATAAGAGCAGAACAGTAACCGTGGCTTATCTTTCATCATTGCTCACTCGTCATTGAACCGGGGATGGTTCGTCTAGGCCAGTCGCGTAAACGTCTCATTCATAGTTTATGGGAAAACGATTTGCAGTGGGTCCTCAACCTTTTTTAGCATTATCCTCGTTGAGTCCGGCAGTGTTAGGATTGAGAAGACTGCAGGCGCCATCTCATATCATAAATCACAACGCTCTAGGACTTGAATGCGGTCTTCGTTCGGTTTCAAAGGAGAAGAGCGATATGCGCACACAGAGCAAGGAGTCAATCGACGACGATAGCGGTTTGAGCAAGCTACAGTCGAATGCGGAACGCCTCATTGTTAGGCGCCTAATGCCAAATTAATCTCAGATGGTTACGCCGAATGAATGTTCTCGGAATCCACGACGGGCACAATGCAAGCGCCTCACTGGTTGTTGATGGCCGAGTCGTCGCTTCGGCGCAGGAGGAAAGATACCGCTACCAAAAGAATTTCATGGGGTTCCCGGAACAGGCTATTGCTAGCATCCTCAAACTAGCGAATCTCACCGTAGAGGATTTGGACATCGTTGCCCTAGCCTCAATTCACCAGCCCCGTTCTTTTGACGTGACCAAAATTCGTGACTGGTTCAGGTCGGAACAGGAACATTACTTCAGATCACGGATCCTTGGAATTGGGCGCGACACACCATTCTATAGCGTTTACCAATCCCGCCTCAAAGACGAGCGCCTACGAGCTCTAAGGAAGGCAGGAATCCCCACCAAGAAACTTAGATTTATCGACCATCACTTGTGCCACGCCGCCGCCGCTTACTACGGCTCCCCTTGGCGTGATAACGTCCTAGTGTTTACGCTCGACGGAGGAGGAGACAAATTCGCCGCCACCGTGTCAGTAGCCTCAGGGAACTCCATTAAGCGAATAGCTACAACTCCGGACACGGAATCCCTAGGGAACATATACTCACGCGTAACATTCCTACTTGGTTTTGTTCCCTGGGAGCACGAATACAAGATAATGGGTATGGCCCCATACGCCTCAGAGAAGAACTCAGCCCGACTGAAGAACGTGTTCGCGAGCTACCTAACCCTTTCAGACTCTGACCCTCTAACCTTCAAGCGAAGAATACCCGAACCGACCCGGCTGACATGCCGACGACTACGCCAAGACCTCGCCTACGCGCGGTTTGACGAAATAGCCGGCGGCCTGCAAGCATTCACCGAGGAACTCATGGTGAAATGGGTTCGCTCCGCCATACAGCGAACCGGAGTCAAGAAGCTCGCGCTTGCTGGCGGAGTGTTCATGAACGTCAAGGCAAACATGCTCATTGCAGAAATGCCCGAAGTCGAGGATGTCTTCGTCTTCCCATCCTGTGGAGACGAATCCAACCCCATCGGAGCAGCACTACAGGCATACGTGGAGGAGTCCGGTCAAACGCCCGAGCCAATAGGCCCAATCTATTGGGGACCGACCTTCTCGGCGGAGGAAGCGGAGGATACAATAAAGGCTTCCCGCGAGAATAACAGATTCGAAGTTGAACAGGTAGACGACGTCGAGGGAGCCATCGCCGATCTCCTGATTGATCACAAGATAGTAGCGCGAGTTGCTGGGCCCATGGAGTTCGGGGCTAGAGCGCTAGGTAACCGTTCCATTCTAGCAGACCCTTCAGACCTGAAAAACATTCAGACAATCAACCGCATGATCAAAATGCGTGATTTCTGGATGCCCTTTGCGCCTGTCATTCTTGCTGAAAGGCAGGAAGAATACTTACGCCGCACAAAGCGCGTGAAGTCACCCTACATGATGTTCGCCTTTGACACGGAGCCCTCCCGACGCGCAGAAATGATCGCTGCCGTACATCAGGCAGATGGAACCGCGAGACCGCAAGTTATTGAGCGCGAATACAATGAGGGTTACTATGAGATCATTCGTAGGTTTGAAAAGACAACGGGACGCGGAGTGCTTTTGAACACCTCCTTCAACCTTCACGGGTATCCAATCACCCTCGGCCCAAGCGAAGCGATGTCGGTATTCAACAATTCAGGTTTACAATACCTGGCATTAGGCAACTTCCTACTAAGCAAAGTCGAGTGATTTAGGCCGCGATTTGATTCAGCCTCGCAGCGTGATTATGTCTGGTTTTCCGACTACCGAGATAAGGTATTGACAACTCGCCGAACAAAGGAATCGAGGTTGGACATGCTTATTTCGTTTACAAATGATGATAGCGTGACGCGCGCTTTGAAATCATGCGGCTACTTTCCACATGGTGGCATGCCCTTAACAGTGCGATCCTTAACTTCAAGGATTCTTGAATGTAACATTCACCTCCACTCCTCATGGCACATCGGAACTGAGGACTTTGATCCTTTCTGAGGGACTTGCTCTTGAACGCACATGCACCGCTGAGAATCATTGCTTTAGAGAACTGCTGGGAACACGCGCACCCGGATGTGGTTTTTGTTCCTGAGGGTTTCGCCGGTTACCCGTACTGGATGACTTTCACCCCATATCCGTTGATGAACGATCGTTTTGAGAATCCCACAATACGAGCTAGCCATGATGGAGTGAAATGGCAGAGAGTGGAGGCGATATCAGACCCTCTCGTGCAGCCTCCCGGCACACGTGAGATGCATCATGCGGACCCAGAACTTGTCTATCGTGATGGGTCTCTTTACCTAGTCTACGTGACAATTCGGAGAGAGACCGATGAGGTAACGTTCAGCTCGATGAACTGCAAGAGGGATTTGCGATGGAGTGAACCGCAAGTCATCCATGAGGACGTAGGAGCGGTCTCGCCCACTTTCCAGGTGAGTGAGGATACATTTCATGAATGGTTCATCCGTGCGGACGCGAGAGATCCGAATCGTTCCGAACTAATACATTGCGAGGGCCCTGATCTAGCGTCCCTCGGGCATGAGCACAGATGTGAAGTCGATATTCCTGGACATGTAGCCTGGCATGTAGATGTCTTGAAGGTCAAAGATGATTATGAAGCGTTGATCCCCGCCTTCCGAAGGGGAACGGATAACACTCGGACTCGACTATTTCATCTAACGTCGAAGGATGGATTAAGCTTTGCATTGACAAGAGAGAGGCCAATAATTGAACCTTCGTCGCGAGGTTGGGATGACCGCATGATCTATCGGAGCACCTTTCTAAAGGGAATAGACGGAACTTATCGCATATGGTATTCCGCCGGTTCGTGGGGATGCCATTTTGGGATTGGCCTGCTCCAAGGCTCACTTGACTCCTTGGAAGAACCAGTCGCAACGTTCGCACCTGTGCCAAACTATCTAAGGAGACTTCCAGGAGAACTTGATGGGCGTCTAAGATACGAGATACGGCGCCGCCTTCCCTCCCGCGTCTTGTCGGTCCTGCCAACGCAAATGTATCGCCATGGCCAACGATGATTCGAATGCTATCGGCGTTAATTTGCGAGTCGAGCAAGAGTTGCGAGTATTCTGGGGTCCTACGCTAGGGCATTTCTGGTCGTTTGATGTATCTAGAGGTAGGACCAGCAGGATCATGAACCGGCCGAGACTTTAGGTCATTAATCCCTTGCTTAGCCGACTAGACGAGTGCCGTGAACTGGGGGGTTTGGTTTCGCAAATGAAGCCAGTTTTTGATCGCCCTGCTCCATCCCGCTTGATAAGAAAAGCTCAGAACTAATAAGTAGGTGCGCGTAGGTAGATTTTGCACTAGACAAAATCTTGGAGGTTTGACTGGCAGTGAAGACGGATGTTGCGATTATTGGTGGTGGTCCGGGCGGATCCGCTGCGGCGATGTTTCTAATCGAGGAAGGGATCCGACCGTTAATCATCGAGGCGGAGGCCTTTCCACGATATCACATCGGCGAGTCTCTGACGGGCGCGGCAGCAAAAGTTCTGCGTGACCTTGGATTGGAGGCTGAGATGCTGCGCCGTGGAGATCCGGTTAAGAAGGGAGTCAAGGTCTATGGCTCGACAGGTGAAACAACCTGGTTCGTGCCAGTCACTACCCGCGACGAAAAGTGGCAGTTGAAACCTTCTATTAGTTGGCAGGTGCGACGAAGCGACTTTGACAAGATGATGCTCGACGAAGCCACCCGACGTGGCGCGACTTTGCTGCGTGCAAGAGCGACAAAACCGCTCTTGACGCAAGATAAGACGGTGCGAGGCGTTCGGGTGCAAACTCCAGATGGCGGAATGATAGATGTGGAAACGAAACTCTTGCTGGACGCCTCTGGACAAGCCACGTTCCTAGCGAATCAAGGCGTGACGGGCCCCAAGTACCTCGGGAATTATGATAAGCAGGTAGCGTTCTTTTCACAAGTGATTAACACGGTCCGCGACGATGGCACCTCCCGCGAAAGCGACCCGGATAACACCGTAATATTTTACCAACAAAAATATCATTGGGCTTGGTTCATCCCTCTCGATGACAAAACCGTGAGCATTGGCGTCGTGACCCCTTCGGCTTATTTCTTCGAAAAGAAGGAAAGCAAACAAGACTTCTTGATACGAGAACTCCACGAGTTGAACCCCGTTATAAGGCGCTATATTCCTGAGACCAAGCTGGTCGAACCGGTACACGTGATACCGAATTATTCCTATCAAGTGCGCGGCTTTACTGGCAAAGGTTACATCTGTCTCGGCGACGCACATCGATTCATTGACCCCATCTTCTCCTTTGGCGTCACGGTTACGATGCGGGAAGGACAGTTAGCTGCTCCGCTGATCAAGAAGTATCTTGAAGGCGAACACGGCGATGACGCCCGCCCCTTCGCTGAACACGAAAAGTTCTGCGAGCAAGGGGCTGACGTCTTGGAGGATATGATTGATTGCTTCTGGGAATTCCCGTATGGGTTCGCCAAGTACGTCTACTTCGATTACAGTGACCAAATGACAGACATCTTCGCCGGACGCATCTTCGAGCCCGAGTGCTGGCCTAAAACCGCGATGCAAGCTTTCCGCAAATCTCTGAAACGCGAACGCGAGTACAAGGACAGCGATGAGTACTCCATTCCTATCGGCTCACGCTACCACCCCGAACGGGCGGCGATCTGGGAACCTAACGCGCCCCTGGAATCGACCGAGGAGTGGATGGGCCCGCGCTAAATCCTCGTCCCATCCGACTTCAAAGCGCTCAACTTGAACTCTGTAGCGTGGAGTTCCATGTCCCCGACATTTGAACCGGCTTGTTAAGTGTAATGCCTGTGATTTGTGAGTTTGTGAAGACTACGATCCCTTGGAATGTTCCTTGCGCCTCTGAGCGATCACTTGAAAGCGTCCCGCCCCAAGTTCCGTAACCCACGTAATTAGCGTTGGCACAATAGAAGACATAGCAGACCTGCACAATGCCGTTCACACCATAGATTACGCCTTCGAGGTTAGTACCGTTGGCCATGCCATACCAGTTCCCCTTGCTGGTTATAGAGACTTGGCCAATGTTCGTCCGGTCTGCATAGTCTACGCCCATGCTCATCGCCACAGTATTGTTGTGGAAGAGGGTTGAGTTCGTCAATCGTCCTTGAAGTTGGTATCCGGCAAGAGTCAATTGAAATGAACCAGCGCCATTCATCACCTGGGCCTGAACAACTGCCACCGACGAAATCGTAATGAGAACCACGACCAGTAATACAAGTCGTATTCGGCTCATCTTGCTTCAGACCTAGGGAGCCTAAGTCGGACTTAATGCTACCGCATTTGTAATGTTTGTGCTCCGCCCTCCATTGTGTGTCTAATTTTCCCCGGCAATTTTACTTCGGATAGTGGCCTCTCAACTTAAGCTGAGGGTTCCGAAGAGCAATGACGTGAAAAACGGTTGTTAACCCCTCTGGACTCAGGTTTCCGTGCCTGCCTGGTCTATCTTGCTTTTGAGGTGACGACTTCCAGTTATTACGTTTAGAGTGAGGCGCATGTGCTCGTTAGGGTTCAAAATGCTTTCGACTCCGTAACTATCGATGGTTAGCCAAGCTTTTCCTATGATCCATTGGAAAAATGCTGTCTTCGTAGGATAGAAGTGGAGGTTAAACTATGGCCTTATCAAGAGCGGGCTCTATCGACAAAGATCTCTATGAGTTTAGACAAAAGAGGGATCCCGTGAACGGTTCTTTGCTCTCCTTTGTTTTGCTCTTCGTTCGTTGACTCGCTACAGCACCTAGGGTGATAAGTAAAATCACTAAAGGGGTGACCGCGAAACTGGGGAATTCAGGCGTGGACATAGTGGTGGGAGATCCGGTGAAGCCCAAGTCCAAATTCACGGGGGATCCAGCGTTGAACACAGTGGTCTGATTTGTCCTCAACTGATCTAATTGGAAGCTGATGGTGTCGCCTTGATTACACGCCTGTCCTGCCTGACCGCAAACTTGGACTGAGTAATCTCCACCGCTCGTCGTTGTAGAGCCAACGAGCTGGCCGCGGTCCCATGATGTCAAATTCAACCCGTCAGGTGCTGGACCACCATTCAGCATCACCGAACCGGAGACAATCATTGGAATTCCCGAAAGCCCCTGAGCTTTCCCCGCACTTGAAATAACTAGAGTCACAACTACGGTAATCAAAACAAACAATTCTAGACGCGAGTGGCGGTCACACAAGGATATCGAGAGAGACGGGCTGTTCTGCAATACTTAACGGTTTGGCCGATCACGGCGCTTGCACTCTACAAAGCATTCGTAGCTAAGCGGCTTGCGGTCTTAACTCCCCGAAGGCCCTCGTGTTCTTGCTTAATCTCATACCCACAGGATAAAACAACTCCAGAATCGGTGTGGCCATAAACGTCGTGATTATTGCCATAAGGACTAGCAGAGTGAAAACGAGAGGAGAAATGACACCCAGATCTAAGCCTATGTTCAATGCGACAAGCTCTACCATCCCACGCGTGTTCATAGAACGCCAATACAACCAGATTCTCTCCACGACATCCCACTCATCCGAGACGCGAAAAACGCACCACAAAACTTCCCACCAATTGCCACGAGCAGGATCAGTGCGAAGTAAAACAGCGTCTCAAAACTGCTTATCATTCCCACGGTTGTGCGGAGGCCTGTAAACGCAAAGTAGAGTGGAAGCAATAAAACGACGACAATATCTTCGAGTTTACTGTTAAGTCTCTGCACAAATATGGAATCCTTTGGCATGATAACTCCGAGAAGAAACGCCCCAAACAAGGGGTGTAACCCCAAGCTTTCGGTAACCAAAGCCGAGCATAGGACAAGCAGCAGTATCAAGCCGAGCTTATGATTAGATATCTCGGTGCTTGAGTTGTTAGCCGAACTGAGTTCTTTCAGCCAACGCCTTC
>Ga0187769_10001132_pt1 | contig 15013 bp, 15 predicted proteins | sample 0116_SJ02_MP02_1_FD_133140 | JGI IMG/M metagenome (GOLD analysis project Ga0187769, IMG submission 133140) | Tropical peat soil microbial communities from peatlands in Department of Meta, Colombia - 0116_SJ02_MP02_10_MG | ecosystem: Environmental > Terrestrial > Soil > Wetlands > Peat | place... | reverse complement strand
GTGGACTCCCTCCTCGGGAGGCTCAGGAATTCACCGCTCCCCGTAAACCTAGTTGCGTGCGGTCGTCAGAGGCTTCCAAGGATGTCTTAGGGCGGAGTCAAGCTAATTCTTTGTCTCGGTGCTTTAATAGCCCTGTTGTGTCCCACTGTTCGCGAATGAGTCCACAACGGGCCAGCCCGAGAGTTCGACGAACCGCAGACAAGCTCGTCAGGAACGTGTTGAAAGCAAAGGAGGGGGAAACGGTCGCAATCACTTGCGACACCGAGAGCGACTGGGCCTTCGCCAACGAACTGGAAAGGGCTGCTGCGACCATCGGCGCCAAGCCCATCCTTGTCCGTAACAAGGCGCCGCCCCACGTGGGGAGGGCTGCTGAACCCTTCCTCCCTTTGGAAAGCCTGACAGGCGTTGTCGCGAACTCTGATGTCTGGATAGAGCTAAACGGAAAGTGGCTCCTGTACTCCTCGGTCTACGAGGAAGCGATGAAGCGAAAGAGGACCAGATACATGTGCCTGGTCGGAATGAACAGGGACATGGCGGTCAGGTGCATAGGGAACGTGGACGTCCCCGGCGTCCTCGAGTTCCAGAGAGTGCTGCAAAGGATAACCAAGGGGGTGCGCTCGATGCATTATACTACTCCCGCGGGCTCCGACGTCACATTTGAGAACGACCCTGGGAGGCCAGTCCTGGTTGAAGGCGATGTTTCAGGGCCCGGGGAGTACATGCTACTAGGACAGGTTGACTGGGCACCAATAGAGGGGACCATAAACGGGACCATAGTCTATGATGGGTCCGTAAACCCGCCTGACGAGCTGGGACTTCTGAAGGAGCCCGTAAAGCTGGAGGTCCGAAATGGCAGGGTAGAAAGGGTTCACGGAAGCAGGTCAGCTGGGACCTACGAACGGTGGCTCCGGAGTCTCAATGACGAGAACATGTTCGTTCCTGCTCACATCTCCTACGGCTGCAATCCGGGTGCGAAGCTAACCGGGAACGTACTTGAAGACGAGAGAATATGGGGTGTTCTCGAGTGGGGGCTGGGAAACCAGAGCGAGACATTCGGCGCGCAGAACACGAGGGCCATCTCGCACTCCGATGGAATCACTCTGAAACCCACACTGGAAGGAGACGGCCAGTTAATAATCAAAGCCGGCAAGTACGTTCACCCAGACCTGACTGCCGCTGCAAGAGCTGCGAAGCGCCAGAGCAACCCCTAGGGCGGCCCAAGGCAACGCTGAAGGTGTCGCTCGAACAGGCACTGTGCCGATTTCGACCACGAAAGCTTATATCTTGTGCGGGCCCTAAAAAAACTTCGGTTTTGCGTAGTACCTCTCGCCAGGCGATGACAAAGGTCCAGGCTGGCCTTGTTATTCTGATTCTTATCATCGCGGTTGCGGCCGTGATCTATTACGTCTCTATCAGCGGGCCGGCTACCACCTCGACAACGACCTCAACGTCCTCAACGTCGTCAACATCCTCGACGTCTAGTGTGAGCACAACCAGCTCAGTCAGCTCGACTACGTCCTCTACTCTCCTGGGGCCAAAGAATTCCAGCCAGCTGGTAGAGTTGAACAATGAACCGCCGAGTTCCATTGACCCAGCGAGCGGCTTCTTCGCCGGAGAAGACGAATTAATGACGAATACCTACCAAACACTTTTGATGTTCAATTACACGAGCGCCACTACCTTCGCACCCATTCTGGCCGACAACTGGACCTGGAACGCAGCTTACACATCCTACACATTCAACCTGAGGCAAGACGCCTGGTTCATGAACGGCCACCCGTTCAACGCCTCCGTGGTTTGGTTCAATATCTACAGGACAATCCTGATGCAGCAAATTGGCGCCTATTACTTCACCAGCACACTCTACAACGGCACTACAGCTTACATCACCTCCTACGCAGTGCCAGATGGCGTGGCCGGGGCACTTGAAGCCGGAGGCTACGTAATCTCCAGCACGAATGCCACTCTCGCCGCGAAGCAATCCGCCGCCGACCTCTCATCCGTCCTTTCAAACTTCATCGCATCGAACTCAACCATCCAGAAGATAATGGCCTATCCCGATCAGGCCATCGTAGTCACTGGCAATTACCAAGTCGTGTTCAACCTGTTAAACCCCTACAGGGACTTCCTTCAGGTTATGGCTGTGCCGGGCGCCGGAATGGTTGACCCAACGTTTGTGGACGCGAACGGAGGCGTCCAACCCAATTCTGGGAACACCTACGTCAACAGCCACACGATGGGCACTGCCCCCTACTACGTGAAGAACTACGTCCCGTCTGAATATGTCACCATGCAGGCGAACCCGAACTATTGGGCGGCGAAGCTCCCCACGTCGGAGACCAACGTTATGCTCACCCTGCCTCACATCCCCACGATCACAATCGAGTACGTAACCCAATCGTCGTCTCTAGTACAGGGAATAGAAAGTAATGAAGCCCAAGTGACCGAGGGACCCCCTATCCCGGCGCTTGCCCCGTCATTCCTTCAGTCCCTCGCGCAGTTTCCTGGCATCAAGGTAGTCAGCCTCCCCAATGCCCCCACGTTCAACTTCCTGATGATCACCCTCGACACGCAGAAGTACCCCTACAACATCACTAACTTCCGCATGGCCCTAGCCGATGCGGTGAACTACTCCGAGATCCTATCAACGGTTGCACTCCAGTACGGTAAAGCCTACGTTGGCCCCATAAGCCCGGGGCTAGCCTACTACAATCCGCAGAACCTTTCGCCCTACAGCTTCGATCCTCATTCTTCGATAGCGCTGTTGAAGAATCTGGGCTTCACGCTGAACTTGCCCAATGGGACAGTCATCAACCCCAACGGGAAGAAAGTCACCCTTAGCCTGTCATACATTTCAGGCGACACGGCGCAGGTCAAGATAGCACAGCTGGTACAATCGATGATGGCCAACGTCGGTCTCACCATGACCCTGACGGGCATAACAGACCAGACAGAGACCGCTGAGCTCTCTCAGCCAGCGACAGCCAACTCATACCCCGAGATGCTGCTGTGGTACTGGTATCCGTCGTGGCTGGACCCGGTCTATCAGGACATGGTCACACAAGTCAACAGCACCTACTGTGGAATCAGCGGAAACATAGCCTGTTTCACAAACTCGACGGTGGACGCCCTGACCGCCTCCCTTCCATTTGAGACCAACCTGGCCCAGTACAATGGCACTGTAAACGAGGTCTACCAGATGGTCTACCAGCAGGTCCCGTACATCTGGCTCTACGCAGTAGTCCCCAACTGGGCCCAAAGGGACTACGTCGCGGGTTTGTTCTACAACCCCGGAATCCTGGGGACATACTATCCCCTGGTCTACTACACGTCCGGCTAGCTTGCCGGTTCTGCCCTGCTGACGACGTCCTTGTCGTAGAGGTAGCACGCCACTGATACACCCTCCACAAGGTAGGGTTGGGGTTCTCGCTCTCCGCAGACATCCATGGCATGGGGACAGCGTGGGGCGTATGGGCACCCCGGCGGGAGGTTGATTAGGCTCGGGGGTTCGCCTTTAATCACATCTGGAATCGAAGCGTCCCTCAGCTTGGGCGCAGCTGCGAGGAGGGCCTGAGTGTAGGGGTGTTTCGGTTGCTGGAGCACTTGCCCCGCCTGTCCCGATTCGACGATTTTTCCTAGGTACATCACAGCTATGCTGTCGGCCATGAACCGCGCAACATTCGGGTCGTGAGTAATCAGGACGTAGGCGTAACCGTTCTGCTTCTGTAGATCTACAAGCAGGTTCAGAACCTGGGCCTGGATGGAAACATCAATAGAGGAAGTCGGCTCGTCGAGCACGATTACTTCTGGGTTGCTCGTCAGCGCCCTGGCCACCGACACCCTCTGCTTCTGTCCACCGCTCAGCTCCGAAGCTCGCCTGTCCAGTACTGACTGGTCCAGACCCACGTTGTTGATTGCCTGAAGGACCTTCTCTGTCCTGGCGTCGTCCGATAGGCTGCTCTTGACCAGAGGCTCCGCTACCACGTCCCTAACCTTCATGAATGGGTCAAGCGATGATCCGGGGTCCTGGAAGACCATCTGCAGCCTCCCTCTCGTGGCCCCACTTTCTCTGACCGGGCGTACCGGGTCTCCGGACACTGCTACTCTGCCCGACTCTGGTTTCTCAAGACCCACGATGACTCTGCCAAGGGTGGTTTTCCCCGACCCGCTTTCCCCGAGGACCACCAGCGTCTCCCCTGCCCGCACCCGGACGGTGGCGTCCCGCACGGCCCGGACATACTTCGGTCGTTTTCTTGTGATCCTGTCCCAGAGCCCTCGTTTGCCGAGGGGAAACTGCTTCGCGACTCCTTCAACCTCCAGCAGCGACTCCGGCTTACGACTCGTAGTTCTCACCGTAGTTGATGCACCGGACAACGGTGCCATCGACCATGTTCTGCGCCGGAACCCCCTTCCTGCATTCGTCTCGGGCCAGGGGGCATCTGGGAGTGAAGGGGCAAATCTTCTCCAATCCGGCTGGATTGAACGAACCCCTTATGGCAGTAAGCGGCCCCTCCTCTTTTGTCTTCGATGGGACGCTGTCTATCAGCCCCATGGTATAGGGGTGCTTCGGCTCGAATAGGATCTTGCTGGTCGGCCCAGCTTCTTGAACCATCCCGCCGTACAACACAGCCATCTGGTTACAGATTACTCCTGCGACCGCAAGGTCGTGGGTCACGAAGAGGACTCCCATCTTTGTCTCCTCAACGATGTCCTTGAGTGTAGTAAGGATTTGCGATTGGGTAGTTACATCCAGGGCCGTGGTCGGTTCGTCAGCGATAAGGAGCTGTGGACGCTCCGCGAGGGCCATGGCGAGCATCACCCTTTGGATCTGCCCGCCAGAAAGCTGATGAGGGTAGCGCTCCGCGACATCCTCTGCGTCCCCAATTCTAACGGTCTTCAGGTGGGAAATCGCTCCACGTTCCGCCTCCTCTCGGTCGAAGCGTCGCGAGTCGTGTTTCAAGCGCACGGATATCGCCTCGATTATCTGGTCCTTGACCTTCATGAGCGGATTGAGGCTGAGAAAGGGATCCTGAAACACCATGAAGATGCCCGTGCCGCGGATGTTGTCGATCTTGGAGGGGAGCAGCTGCGCTATGTCCGAGCCCCTGAAGACTATCCTGCCGCTTCTCTGAATTGCGGGCGGGGAACGGAGTAAGCGCGAGACGGCGAGCGCCAGTGTGCTCTTCCCTGAGCCGCTTTCCCCCACGACCCCGACGATCTCCCTCTCCTGGATGGTGAGCGAGACGTTCCTCAGGGCGTGAACCTGGCCTCCTCCTGCCTTGTAGTCCACAGTAAGCCCTTCGACCCGGAGTACTTCCACCGCTATCCACCTCCTGTAAGGATGTCCCTTATGCCGTCCCCCAGGAGCGCGGCTCCAATCACGATTACTGTTATCACGACTCCCGGGAGCATTGAATACCACCACCACTGGGGGAAGTAGGAGAGCCCCAGAGATGTCATGGCACCCCACTCGGGAGCCGGGGCGGGAACTCCAAGGCCGAGAAAGCTGAGGATGGAATAGACTAGGATCGAGTTACCCAGGTCAAGGGTGGCATACGAAAGCACAGTGTTTAGCGAGGACGGTATCATGTGCCTCGCCATTATGCTTCTGTTGGATAGCCCAGACAGGAGGGCGGCATCGATGAACCTAAGGCCCTTTATTCTTAGGGCTTCTGCCCTGAAGAGTCTGGCGTATGACGGCCACCACACTATGACCAGGGCGAGGATGGCGTAGATCAGCTGGCGCCCGAAAGTAGCCTCGATTGCAACAGCGAGTATCAGGGCTGGGAACGCGAGAAAGAGGTCGGTGAATCGCATGTTGACTTCTTCCACTCCGCCTCCAAGGTATCCAGCCGGGATGCCGATCAGGCTCCCAACAAGTATTCCCCCTCCAACCACCACCGTCGATACCAGCGCGTCTGTAGGAGCCGCGTAGAGCACCCTGGTCCATATGTCCCTCCCCAAATCGTCAGTTCCCATGATATGAGAAAAGCTGGGCGGCAGCAGCGAATTGGAGAGGGAGGGGGTGAAAGGATTCGACTGCAGCAGAATCCAACCAAGGCTGGGGGCGTGAATCAGGCTACCCACCAGTTGCAGCAGACCCTCAACAAGGGACCACCCATAGAAGGCTGTGACGATTGTTAGGCCGAGAAGGGGGCCAGGCTTCGAAGCCAGCTTCTTCAGCGTCTCCAGGAAGCTCAATTCTAATCTCCCAAACGAACCCTAGGATCGACCACCGCATAGAGGACGTCTGCCACGAAATTGATTATCACGACGGCGACGACGATTACTATTGTGGAACCGATGAGGGTAGGGTAGTCGTAGTTGTAGACTGCTTCTGTTATCAGGTACCCCATTCCTTCGTAGCCGAATATCTCTTCGACGACCACGGCCCCTGCGATGACATAGGCAAACGTCAGGGCGATGATTGTTATGACAGGCAGAAGGGAGTTCTTCAGGGCGTGGACATAGACCGCTCTTCGCGTGCCCACCCCCTTCATGGTGGCGGTCCTGACGTAGTCTGACTGCAGAGACTCGAGCATCGCGGACCGGGTTATCCTGGTTACCAGCCCAAAAGAGATCAGAGCGAGTGCGAGGGCGGGGAGCAACAGGTGCGCCAGTGTCGAGTAGAAGAATGGGAAATCTCCTGCGATGAGCGAGTCGATCAGGGGGAAGCCGGTTATCACCTTCGGGAGGGTCAGGGTCGGGTCGGCGAGCAGGCTCGAAGGGAGCAGGCCCCATTGGTATGCAAAAAAGAACTGTAGTAGGAGGGCCACTAGGAAGGGGGGCATGCCCCAGCTCACGAGGTAGACTCCCCTCACGGCGTAGTCTCCCTTCCTTTCTTGGTGGGCTGCCGCGTAGGCGCCGCTGACGACGCCGATTATGACCGTGAGCACCATCGCGAAGAATGTGAGCTCTAGAGTTCTGGGAAAGTAGAGAGAAACCAGGCTGGTTACCGGCTGCTTGAAGAACGGCGAAATCCCAAAGTTGAAGGTGAAGATCTCCTCGAGATAGTAGAGGAGCTGAATGTAGAGGGGCTGGTCCAAATGATACTCCTTGACTACTGCCTGAATCACTGAGGGGGGCGCTCTTGGTCCGGCCCAGAGCGCGGCAGGGTTTGGTGCCGCGACGTGGGTCAGCAGAAATACAAGCACCACCGCCCCTATGACCAGTAGGACGGAGTAGACTGCTCTTCTGATTACGAACCCTGCTAGCCCCAATGGCTGCACCAGGCGATAGTCATCCGAACACCCTGACCTACTTCCCAGGTTGCCTCCTTAGAGATTTGCAACCCGTTTCGTCTTAAAAGTATTGAGACTGTTTGGAGAACTCAGTACTGGTTGAGTTTTTCCTAGGACTTCAGATTCTCAAAGGGAATGTAGTCGTAGTCAAAGCCAAAATGCCTCGGGCCGAAGACTGCTAGTCCCGAGGGCTTCCTCCAGACCTTCGAGATGCTTCCGCCGACGACCGCGACGTCCATGCCTTCCCTCAGCTTGTCGTTCGTAATCCCTGTCCCGTCAGAGGCATCAAGGAACATGATCAGGTCCGGAGGCATGACTGCGGGTCTGTCGTTCATCCATCCCATAATGTGCTCGTTCTTGATCCAACTCCTGAATTTCATGCCATTCCAATCGTCTTCCCCGGCAACGGTTGCTTCTCCGAAAAGGAATCCCTTTTCATCCTTCCAAGCATATTTCTTCACCTTCCCTCTCATTAGCAACCGGCCGTTTGCCAGTTCACCTACGACGGCGGACACTGGGTCCTTGCCCTCCTTCACAGCAAAGCGCCTTGTCCTGCCGAGAGCGACGCACTTCGAGACTGTCCCCCTGATGATACAATCCTTGGCCCTGCTCTTGGTGAGTGGTGAATCCACCACCGCGACGTGTCCACCAGCGACCACGCTCGCGTATCTCGCGATCGCTTCGTAGTCATCAATGCTCGCACATGATTCGATCAGAATTCTGTTGCCTGTTTCGCTTACAATTGCAGAGGGGACCATTGACAGATTGAATATCTGCATGGTGCTCTGGTTGAGCTCAGGGCCAGCCCTTCCCATCAAATCGCCGTCCACCATGGGGACGCCGAGTTTGCCCGCTATCGCAAGGCAGGCAGCCGTGTTTCCACCTCCGAGCTCTGTGGCGACGGTTCCAGCGACCTTCCTGCCCAGCTTGGATTCCAACATGGAAACCGCCGCAGCTACTGTGTCTCTCGCGGCGGCCGCAGGTTCCCCTGCCCTCGTTGGCTTGGACGGTGCCACAGACCCGACAAAATACGGGCTCGCGAGGAGGTCGTGACTGTCGAATTCGTCGAGGTCGGCGAGAACTAGACGCTTGCCTCGATTCGTTACATCTGTAACGCTGGCAAGTCCCTCGCTCGGGCTACCCCCGCCGCCTACTCCCAGAATAGTCGCGCCGGCAACCAGGTCTTTCACGTCTTGCATGGAGAGGTTTCTCTTCGTCAAACCATTCCCATTTGCCGTGACTGGTATTAAGTAATAGGCCATGCGGACTGGAGAACAAGACATGCAGTAGCGGAAACCCCAGGCTGACAGAGGCTTTGAGTGTCGGGTTCTCCTCCGGCCGGTCTCCTTGTCTCTTCCAGATATGACCTTCGATTCGTCCAAGCGTTAGAGCTCCGAAGAGAGTAGGCATAGTCACAGACGTCATCAGCTTCTTTCTACTTGACCATCAGATCGGCAAAACCGAGATTTGTCACCATGGCCTAAGGTGCGGGGGGTGGGATTCGAACACGAAAACCCCCTACAGTGGACATAATTGTAGGGGATTCGAATATGGAAGGATCAATGACGGAAATGTAACGAACGCTCTTATCCTCGCTTTGGCCCCAAACGCCGGTGCCCGGGGAGGTTCGAGTCCGATCCCGACGGGGTCCGGACCCATTATGGGTTAGATTACTCATGCGGGCGGCCTGGATTCTCCCAGGGATGGGGTTGGTGACGAGTCCGAACCGCCTGTCAATTCGATTGCCCAGCGGCGAACGTCCCACCAGGATAGTCCGAGACAATGCTGTCTGCTAGGGAAGAGGCCGTGGTCTGGCGGTCGGGCTTAGCGGTCACTTAAAAAAGCGAGACACGGGTGTCTGAGAGATGCCTGCTGTTAGAAGTTGTCGGTCTACCATCTTGGTTGGCATTTCTTTCATCTTTCTGCTTCCTGGGCCGATTTTCTTGGTTTCAGCTCACCCCTCGGCGATTGTTACCCTCGCGAGTCCCAACCCCCAACTTAATGGAGAGTTTGGTTACTCGGTTGCAATAAGCGGAAGCCTGGTAGTCGTCGGTGCACCAGAAGAGAATGTAAGCGGATACACGCAGGCAGGTTCCGTGTATGTTTTCAACGCGCAGACAGGGGCCTTAGTGGCCCAGCTCTCGGACCCCAACTCACAGTACTACGGAGAGTTCGGTTATTTTGTCGCCATAATTGGAAATGACGTTGTCGTCGGAGGGAATGGCAACGCCTACACTTTCGATGCACAGACAGGTACCCTGATAGCCATACAGCAAAGCCCCAATTCACAAGATTCTGAATCAGCTGGCTATTCCATCGCCACGAGCGGCGATATCGTTGTAGTCGGTGCGCCCTCCGCGAATGTTAGCAGCGATGCGTACGCCGGTAACGCCAACGTCTCGAACGCTACTACAGGTGCCTTGATAGCTAATCTGAGGAGCCCTAATCTGCAATACTTCGGAAACTTTGGGGAGGCAGTCGCGGCGAGTGGGAATTTCGTCGTCGTCTCCGCCCCAGGTGAGACAGTTGGTGGAAACTCGAGCGCAGGCCGTGCCTATGCTTTCGATGCCCAGACCGGTGCCTTGGTAGCCACGCTCGCGAGCGCTAGCCCAGAGTACAATGGAAACTTTGGCTTTTCTTTGGCCATAAGCGGCAGCGTCGCGGTGGTTGGAGCGCCGGGCGAGACGGTTGACGGCGAAGCATATGCGGGGCGGGCGTACATCTTCGACGTGACTCCGACTGCAGGGTCATCTACCCTGTCGGCGGCAATTGTAGGGTCAAATTCTACCAGTTGGCTCTCCGTAGGGGCAGTTGTTGCCGTGATCGCAATTGTAGCGGGGGGACTGGTGCTCGGTGCCCGGAGGAGAAGGCCAAGGCTCTTGAACCCCGCAAACACGCGGGCGTGAGCGCTGTTGGGTTCGAGAACCGGCAGCCTCGTACCTCGCTCCTGGAAGACTAGCCGAATGTGAAAGTGTACAACCTGAAACCGGGGCTCGCTGTAATCACGACTTCATGCTCGCCGTAGGAGGGGCCGTTGACAATGTTGTAGAGCCTAGCCATTCCGACGTACGCAGTAGCAGTGCCGCCGATGAGCGACAAGTCCTTCCCGAGATAGGCCTCTGACGGAGTGTTGCCGTCCAGGCTTACCACGATCAGGCTGTTATTCCCCTGTGCAACAATGTTGGCGACCCTAGCATCGTAGAGCAGGTAGACCTTGGCATCGTTTCCGGCCGCTATCATGCTGTCGTTGGCGCTGTACCAGTCCCCTGTAAAATACACATAGTTCTTCTGGAGCTCTTCCTGGACAGTGTAGTCGACGACCCGTCCCGGCGAGAAACCTTGTGCGTTGCCGATGGGCTGCCTTGCGGTCGCATATCCAACGTACAGTTCAGGAGTGCCGATCTGCGAGAAATCGACGCTAGTGCCGCTAACCGTGTTGTACGCCGTCACTGAAGGAACGCTGTAGTGCGCACTCTGCAGGAGCTCGCGAATCACAGTTTCTGTCCCGTTGTAGTCACCTTCACCGAGCTGCTTGTAGCGGATTGTGCCGTTAGCGTCGATAACATAGTCTGCTGGCCAGTACTGGTTGCCGTAGGCGTTCCAAGTCCCGTAGTTGCTGTCGAGGGCTACTGGGTACTTGATTCCGAAGTTGTTGACGGCCGTAAGGACGTTGCTGTAGTTCCTCTCGAAGGTGAACTCCGGAGTGTGGACTCCGACGATGACCAAACCGTTGTTCCCATACTCGTTGTACCAGGCGTTCAGGTACGGGATGGTCCGGATGCAGTTGATGCAGGAGTATGTCCAAAAGTCGACGAGAACGACCTTCCCGCGGAGCTGCGAGATGTGAAGCGCTGGCGAGTTAATCCAGGCAGCAATCCCCTGGAAGTCCGGGGCCGATCCGTAGCTAGGCAGGGTCGAAGGGTTCCCAATTGGCTGTGCGGATCCTTGCGAAGTGAAGAGAGTGGAGACAGCAGCTGCCAAGACGACGATGGCCACTATGCCGAATACTATCACATAGGCGTTCCTCTTCATCGTTTGACCGCCTCCACCGAAGCGCCCGAGACGTATGCTAGGAACGCGGGGACGAGAGGAAGTATGCAGGGCGAGATGAACGTAAGGAACCCGGCGGCCAGGGCTATCAGGAAGCTCAGCTGCGACTGGCCGAGTGGGTTCGCGAGGGAGCCCAAGGGGCCCACTCCGTTGAGGAAAATCTGCAGCATGCCGATATAGTTGGTGACCACAAGCAACCCCACGCCGATGAGGAACAGGCCGCTCACGATGCCGAAGTAGCGAAGGAATCGGACCGACCGTCGCATGAACACGGACACCCTTGAGATGAAGGCTCCGGCGATAAGGAAGGGGATACCGAGCCCTAGGGAGAACGCCATCAGGTAAAGGAACCCTAGCCCCGGAGAAACCGCCGCGAGCGTGTACACAGAGCCAAGAATCGCTCCGACGCAAGGCGTCCATCCTAGCGCGAAGGCGATACCAAAAGCCGAAGATGTCACGTAGTTGTTGCTGGATTTCTTGACGTGTATCTTGTGCTCGACGCTGAAGAAGGGAATCGCGTACTTGTTGGACGCAATCATAACAAAGCCAAAGGCAACGATTACCGAGCCCCCGACCAGTCTGATGATGTTTACAGCCTCAAGCGAGGCCCTTGACAAAACGGTCTGAAGGAGCACCCCCATGATGGAGAAGATCAGGGTAAAGCCCAGAACGAAGAAGGCTGAGTTGAGGAAGACCTCCTCCCTTGACCTTTCTGTGTCAGCCAACAATTCTAATGATCACATCACTTGTGCAGGTGTCCCGACACCAGGTGTTTTCGGGGGCGCTCATTCCCACGCTGGCCCCGCTGCTTTCAATAGCTCAACCACCTTCGCCTCAATCTCCCCGTAGCTCCCTTCTCCCACATGCTCGTAGGCGACTTCGCCTTCTTTGTCGATGATTGTTTGGCGAGGCCAGTAGTGGTTCCCGTACAGCTTCCAAGTCGTGTTGTTGCTATCGAGCACAATGGGATAGGTCAACCCTGCTGACACCACCGCTCTCTCCACGTTTTCGCGCTTCCTTTCGTAGGGGAATTCGGGAGTATGCACGCCAATCACGACGAGGCCCTCCTTGCCATACTTGGCACGCAACTTCTTCATCTCGGGGAGAGTGCTTTGGCAGTTGTAGCAGCCGTATGTCCAAAAATCTAGGAACACGACTCTGCCTCTCAGGCCGCTTAGGGTGAGAGGCTCAGAGTTTATCCAGCCGCTTATGTTCCGGAATTCAGGAGCTTTTCCCATCATCATGTTGTCCGCGCCCCTCCTAGAATGTCATCCTTAGCAGCCCCAACAGCCCAGCGAGTTCGGCGCCCCCGATGACCGACAGGTACGGAAGTGCGTCAGTGCCGAAGAGAGGAGACATCGTTCCATACGCGAACGCCGTCAAGAGGTTCTGAAGGAGTAGCATGACGGCAAAGAAACAGAGCCCGAAAGAGTAGGCGGCTCGGGATTTTGTCGCTATCTTGACATAGAGATACACCAGGCCCAGAAGAATGACCGAATTGATGCCGGCAATCCCGATGGCGACATCCATGAGCACTTCCATGGCGGATAGGACCGAAACCCGACCGTTCGGCGTTTAACTCTTCTTGGAAATCTCTTAACCTAACGCTGAATACGCCTAACTGGGATGACGGACGATCCGGAGCTCCGGAGGCTACTGTGGTATCTGTTGGGAGGAACGCGTGGCTCCGAGAACAGGGTCAGGATAATACGCGCCATAAGGGAACGCCCGAGGAACCTGAACCAACTCGCCAACGACCTGGGGTTTCAGTACACCCTGGTGCAGCATCATGTAGGTGTGCTGAAACGGAACTCCTTGGTCACCGCCGTCGGGGAGCACTACGGACAGACCTACTTCCTCAGCCCCTGGCTTGAGGCCCACTTCGACGTTTTCGAACTGGTGGCGAAGGAACTGAACATCTGACTCGCCAAAGATTAACAAGAGAATTACAACACATTCAGACCCAACCTCGAACAATGGAGAAATAGACTTCTAGGTTTCGGAAGTTACGATGAAGAAAACAATCGTAGCAATACTTAGCATCGCTTTACTACTTCTCTTGGCAAGTCCCATGCTTCTCAGCACGGCGGCTTACCCCCCATCGCCAGGAATATTGTACACGATTGACAACAAGGCGGCCAACTCCGTGCTGGAGTTCCAGGCTGGGCCCGGCCCCTCCCTGACCCTGGTCGGAGCCTTCTCTTCCCATGGCGGCGGCACTGGAGCGAAGCTTGCAAGCCAAGGCGCGGTGACGCTGACTCAGAACGGCAGGTGGTTGCTCGTCGTCGACGCAGGAAGCAACCAGATAACCGCATTCCAGGTGAACAACGACGGAAGCCTCACATTTGCCAGCTTGGCGTCCTCCCAAGGAACGGCGCCCATAAGCATCACCGAACACGATGGCCTGGTGTATGTACTTAACAATGGAACGAGGACCACATCCGGGAACATCGCGGGGTTCTCCCTGTCTCACAACGGCCTGTTGAGATTCCTTCCGGGATCAGTTCAGCCTCTGAGCGGCGCGCCCAACACTTCTCCCGAACAGATAGGATTCAGCAACGATGGTAACGTGCTCGTGGTCACCGAAAAGGCAGCCGGCGTCATAGACACATACGTAGTAGGAGCTGAAGGTATCGCGAACCCGCCAGCGACCATCCCATCCAACTCTGCGGGGCCCTATGGCTTCGCATTCACTCAGCAGGGCTATCTCGTCCTGAGTGAGGCTGCCGCGGGAACCTTATCGTCCTACGCCGTTTCAGATGACGGCTCCCTGAGAACCCTCAGCGGCTCCATCCCAGACTTCGGGCTGGCACCCTGCTGGGTTGCAGTCTCACCCGCTGGAGACTTCGTATACACGACAAACGCCCACGGAGGGACAATCTCAGGATACGAAGTGTCCGGAACAGGGACCATTAACCTCTTTAGCTCGGTTGCGTCGAAGGCCCTGACGCCGACGCTCGACTTGGCCTTCGGGGGAAGCGATCACTTCCACAATCAATTCCTTTATGTCTTGAACGGCAACTCGATAACCAGCTTCCAAGCTTACGACGACGGAAGCATCGCTCAGTTCGCTACCTTATTCGGCCTGCCCGCCTCTGCGACCGGACTAGCGGCCCTCTGAACACAGGCCCTTCCACAGATAACAAGCGGAAGTGCATGGGAGTGGGGCCCACATGCCCCGCAAGCCCGGACTTCCGCATCCACCTGATTTTGTGTTCTAATCGCGGGCCCGACGGGATCCGCTGCAATACAGGTTCGATTCCATCTTATGCTCGTGATGTGAAAATGACTTCTTCAATTTGGAGTACCCCCTACAAGACAGGGGTTCTACCATGCACACTTTTTCGCGGTTGATTTTTGATATTTCTCCTGATGAAAGACCCTCCCGTCCGGCAGGGGTATTTGGTGCGGGGGGTGGGATTCGAACATGCATACCCCGTACAGTGGACATGGATGTAGGAGGGTCAAACCTGCTGACCGCCAACAGCATGCGTCGCGATTTTAGGAACGGTATCCTCAGCATTAGATTCCCCCTGAAAAGGGAAGGCGGTAAGCTGAACATCGATCAAGAGTCGAAATGTAATGGGCACCGCGGGGCTCTTCTCAAAGCTGATAATCGAAGCAAGTCCTTTATACTTCGCACCCACTTATTTCTGTTGCTCGTCCGGCCAGGAAAAGGATGGATTCGCGGAAAAGAAGAGGCGTCGGGGAAGGCCTTGACG
>Ga0187769_10001131_pt1 | contig 15016 bp, 20 predicted proteins | sample 0116_SJ02_MP02_1_FD_133140 | JGI IMG/M metagenome (GOLD analysis project Ga0187769, IMG submission 133140) | Tropical peat soil microbial communities from peatlands in Department of Meta, Colombia - 0116_SJ02_MP02_10_MG | ecosystem: Environmental > Terrestrial > Soil > Wetlands > Peat | place... | reverse complement strand
CGGTTGGCGGTCCTTAGTGGATATGCCTTGGGGTCTAGGAAAAAACGCCACTGGTTTGCATGTGGTGTGTATGACTCGCGACTAAGGGGGAAAAATCAGCTCCAATGGAAAGGGTGGGGTGGGCGTGGACAGTGAACGCAAGTGAAGAACCAGGCAACGCAAGCTCGAGACGAACCCCAGTGTTTCCAGTGGAACGCCTCCACGCCGCAGGGCTGTGAAACGCCAGAATCTGACCCCTTTGTTTCCATTGGAGCCCATCCAAGACCTTTGATTATCGTTCGCCAGTGAACCCTTGTGAACAGCCTGGACCGTATCAAATCGTTGTCAAACTAACCGACGCCGTTGTTCACAAGTTCACACCAGCCACGGCTTTATCGGGCCTAGGGGCACCGGCGGGGCCGTAACTTGCGGAAACGGATTAAAATCGAGCTCGAAGACGAAGAAGGAACGAAGTATACCCTGGCTCTGGAGGGCGCGGTCTCCCGCGACAAGCTGATGAAGGCAATGGACATGCTTGAGGTTATGGACATGCCTTTGGATCACACTCCCAAGGCGCCCGACGAAGGGACGTTTTTCGGCAAAGTGCAGACCTTGCTGGAGACCACATTCGCGGCCGGGGACTTCTCATCATCCGACGTTGCTCGGGAGTTCGAAGACAAGTATGGCCAGCCCGTCAAGCTCAGTACGATTTCGACGTATCTCGCACGCCTCGCAGACAAGCAGTACATTAGGCGAGAGAGATTTGGAAACTCCTGGGTATATCGCCGGGTCTACCTGAAACCAACCCAGGCAGCCGAAAGATAACAGTCCTATTTCGCTTCGATTAAGAAATCTGCCATCTCTTTCAACCCGCCGAAGACGTAATCCGGGTTCTCGGCCCTGAGCCGGCCCTCAATGATCGGCTCGCGCGCTATGGCAACGGAGACGACCCCCGCATTCATCGCGGCCTGAACATCTGCGGGAGCATCGCCCACGTACACCACATCTGACGCCCGAAGCCCGAGACGCCGCACGGTCCTTTCGAGCATGACGGGAGACGGCTTGAGTTCCTCCTTCTTCTCTCCACACGTCACCGACTGGAACACCGGAACCAACTTGAACCTCGCGAGTTCCGTCTCGACACGGGCCTTGGAGCCGTTGGACACCAGCGCGAGCTTGAAACCAGACGCACGGAGCCTCATGAGGCACGGTAGGGCGTCGTGGTGCAGGCCTGTCTTTTCCTCTTTGTACAGCCTCACCCACTCGCCGTCAACAGTCTTCCAGAGATTTTCAGGGATTCCAAGCTTCGCATAGAATTCATACCAGTTTGGGCTCTGGAATCTCATGAACTCATCTTGCGTCAGAGCTTCGCTCCCAAGACGGCCGAGGATTCTATTGTAGACTCTGAAGCTCGCGCCGAGGGAGTCGAGCAGGACGCCGTCCCAGTCGAATAGAACCCCTACGAACCCACGACTACGCCTCATAGAACCCGCGCCCCCCGCCGAAGTCCCGCCTTGCGGCCTTAAGAGCGCCGAGCCGTCGCAACAAGCTTATCCTCCGGCACAACTACGTAACGCACCGGGTTTTCGCATGCGTATAGGGGTGTTCTCCGACGTTCATGGCAACCGCTTCGCCCTCGACGCGGCACTGAATGGAATCAGAGAAAGCACGGTTGACAGCCTCGTTTGCTTGGGTGACACCATCCAAGGGGGCCCCCAACCCGCCGAAACCGCCGAGAGACTACAGGATCTCGGTTGCCCCGTGGTCATGGGAAACGCCGACGCATGGTTGTTGAATGAGCAGGCAGACACGGCAGAGCCGACTACGGTCGAACAACGGGAAGTGAGGGCGTGGACACTCTCGAAGCTCTCATCAAGAGACCTCGATTTCATCCGCGGCTACCGGCCGACGGTGGAGATTAACATTGGCGGTGGCCAGCGCCTTCTTTGCTTTCACGGTTCTCCACACCCCTTCGACGACGTCCTGCTGCCAGACACGCCCAAAGACAGGTGGGACCAACTACTGGGTCCCTTCTCCCCGGCGATAATGGCGGGAGGACACACGCACACACAGCAAATACGCCGCGTCCGCGAAGGAGTGTTCTTCAACCCTGGCAGCATCGGCGTCGCTTACAACCAGTATCTGCCCGAAGCGGATTTCCACACGGACGCGTGGGCAGAGTACGCAATCCTGACCTGGGAGAAAGGACGCGCGAGCCTAGATTTCAGACGAGCCCACTACGACGCCGAGAAGCTGATTCGTATCATAGAAGCGAGTGGGCGACCCCACGCGGACCGAATGATCAGAAATTATCAGAGACCCCGCTAGCCCGACTCAGGACCCGCTTCACCACTTTTCGTAATGCACGACGTCCTCCCACTTCCGCCTACCACGTTTCAAGGAAGGGGATTTCACGTCTTTCAGGCCCCTGCCTATTGAAATGACCCCGACCGGATGGAAATGAGCGGGAATCCCGAGGAGCCTCTTCATCCCATTCACGTTGAACACGCCAGTAAACGCGGCCGCGAAGCCAGCGTCTACCGCTCCGAGCAAGATGATCATGCAGCCGGCGCCTATGTCAAAGAACCAATATGGCGTGGGCCACGCAATCTCCTTCCCTTCTTCGTCTAGCTTGTCAGGCTCGTTGTACCGATCGTGGTATAGCCTCTCGCTGACACAAGCCACTATGGCCACGGGGGCTTCGGATATCCACCGGTGAAACCCCGAAGAGCGGTAGTCCTCTTCCCCCTGCAGCCTTGCGACCTTCTTCTTGAGTTCTCGGTCGGTAACAACGACGTAGGCGCTCCCCTGGCTGAATCCCGCACTGGGGGCATGTTGGGCCAACTCCAGAAGCTTGTCGACCTTCGTCTTCGAGACCAGCCCGGGGCCGAAGTGTCGGACCATGCGGCGTCTGTGTACTGCCTTCTCGAACTCCACAACACCCACCGTAGCCGCAGGCTTGTTATCGGTTGTGGAAAGTAGGGGGCGCGGCCGTTCTACGCGTTGAAACGCCCCGTTCTCCGGAGTAGGAATATCCACTGAGCAAAGAGACCACGGCCGAGAACGATGCAGACCAAATCCAAAGCCAGAGCACTGGTCCTATCAATGGCGCTCCTCCTCGCGGGGACCGCTTTCATGGTGCCAAGCTCGGCGGCTTCTTACAACGACGTCCAGGTCTTCGTCACAACCACATCGGCGAAGCCATACGACTTCCAGTTCGCGGCATACAACCTCACAGGCAGCCTCGTCACTTCCTACCAGACTTCATACCCTGCCGCAGCGTTCGAGCTTCCAAATGGCGAGTATATGTTCACGGTAAGCGCGACTGAATATAGCAGCGGCGCGGGCTATGCCTGCCCATTCGAGGGGGGCACCGCCCAGGGATCTGGGACGGCCCTGCCTGCAATCCAACCCAACAAGTCGGCCATCACTCCAATTGTCATCCCCTACTGCTACCCGCCTTCCTCTGAGTACGGCTACGCCGTCGCCAGCATCACAGGCCCGCAGCAGATCAGCATCCAGACAAAGAACATCACCGAGTTCCCCACATCTACGGTCACAGTCAAAGCCTCCTATGTCAACGGGACTTCTATCAGTGGCGCTTCCGTCTCAGCCTCGGTCGTCGGACAGTGGTACTACTGGTGGGGGCCGAACAGTTCGGTCGTAATGAGTTCCCAGACAGACAGCAACGGAGTCGCCCACCTGGTCCTCCCAACAGCTCCTGCCGTCGTCACCGCTTGGAAATGGGTGCCGGTGTACCTTGGGAAGAATGAATCGACCGCCGAGACGAACATCGGAGGTCAGGAGGTCAACGTGACGATCTACTGGCAACCCACCTACGTAGGCCTTTCAGGTTCCGGGCTTCTCATCCCGCCGCAAAGCGACATCGACCTGACGCTTCGCTACCAGCAGCCCAACTACTGGATAATGCCCGCAGGAGTGGCTTCGGAAGGCGAATCGATAGGCGGAACACCCAGCGCTACAGCAGCGAGCCAGCCTACCGGAACCCCCTCGCTCGCCTCGACCAATTCCGGGTCCGAGTCCTCCAGCCAATACTATCTGCCTTCGCAAATCCCCGCCATTCAGCAGGCAGCTCCTACACAGACAAGCAACCAATCCGGATTCGCAAACACCGAAGGCCTGGCAGCAGCATCGGCGCTCTTCATCGCCGTCATATTGGTCGTGGTGGTGGCGGCAAGACGCAATCCAAGAAGGTCGTCCACCCCGGCTGGGTAGGGCGACCGTCCCCAGTTTTGATGGGGCGCCAAATTGGAGACACACGATTCGCACCACGCTGACGGCTAGGGTCAGCCGCAACCCGCAAAGAATTATCTAGACCAGTGTTTCCACTGTTTCTAGTTGTCTAGGGGCGTCGACGAGATATTCCGGAGGGCCAAAGAAGGAGTCAGTCTCATCTCGAACAGGAACGTACTAAGTTCAGACTACGTTCCCAAATGGCTTCCCTTCAGGGATAGTCAAACCAACGAAGTAGCCGAAGTCCTCTCACCGATACTACACGACTCGAAGCCATCAAACCTGCTTCTATACGGCAAGACCGGGACTGGAAAAACCGCCGTTGTCCGATACGTTCTCTCTGAGCTGGAATCGAGCGCCAGGGAAGACAAGAAGGACCTCATGATCGCCTACGTTAACACCAGAATCACAGATACAGTCTACGGAACTTTGGCCGAGTTTGGAGGGCTCCTGAATCTGCCCGAGGGAGAACGCATACCGTTCACAGGGCTTTCCATCGCCGAAGTGATAAGACGAATTTTCAGGCAGGTCAAGACAGCTCGCCTACACATCGTCTTTGTGATGGATGAGATAGACCACCTGGTAAGGGAAGGAGACGGCGCCGACATACTCTACCAGCTCACGAGGTCCAACGAGAGGCTGGCTCCCGGCTTCATCACTCTGGTTGGAATCTCAAACGACCTTCAGTTCAAGGAGAACCTTGACCCTAGGGTGCTGAGTAGTCTCGGCGAGGAGGAGCTCGTCTTCCCCCCCTACACGGTAGATGAACTGAGAGAGATTCTGGCAGAAAGAGCCAGGGCGGCCTTCAGGCCCTCGGCAGTGTCGCCGTCAGCGATTAATCTCTGCGCAGCCATGGCGGGGTCGGAACACGGGGACGCCAGGAGGGCCATCGACATGCTGCGCATAGCAGGCGAGGTGGCGGAGCGCGAAGGCATGGCGCAGATCGACGACTCCTGCATCAGGAAGGCATCTGAGAAGATAGAGATAGACAGGGTCGACGAAGCGATACGTTCGCTTCCAGTGCAGAATAAGGCGATACTTTTCGCCGTTTCTCGATTCAACGGGGGGACAAACACAGGCGAGCTCTATATCGCGTACAGCAGCCTTTGCAAGAGGCTCGGGATTGAAACTCTCACCCAAAGGCGGCTCAGCGGGATACTGGGAGATCTAGATCTACTGGGGCTCGTTGAGGCCTCTGTGGTCAGCAAAGGCAGGAGGGGTAGGACGAAGAGAATTCAGCTTCTCATAGGGAAGGACACCCTGGAGAAGACACTCTCCGAGGACCCGATGTTCGGAGCCGCCGGCTAGGAAGCCGAGAATCCGGCGGCACTGAAATTGCGCCTGACGACCCTGAGCGTCGAAAGGTCCAGCACCGGTATTATGCTCGGTGTGGGCTCTAAACCCATGTTAGACTGAAAGCTGGTCTGGGCCTGCCAGGTTCCGGAGTTCACCAGAAGCGTCCCTCTGTAAGACAATTCACCATAGGAGTGGACGTGGCCAGCATGAAAGACATCGGGGACCTGATCCACGACCATGAAGTCGCGGAGCTCCGGCGAAAGGGCGGTCCTCTTTCCGTAGGTAGGAGCGAGGTGCCGGGCCCGCAGAAGAAGCTTCATTGCATCTGTGGGCCTGTCGTAGGCCAGGTTGGGGGTTGTCGCTATGACGTCGTCCAGGCTCTTGCCGTGGTAGACAAGGAATGTCACACCGTGCAATTTGACATATGCAGGGTCGCCAACCCAGCGCACGTTCTCCATGGCATAAAGCGACTCGGCCATATCGACCGACACGGCCGGCTGTGGCAGGGCCTGCCTAACCGCATCATGATTCCCCGGCGCCAGGACGATTTGCACGTTTCCCGGAATCTGTTTGAGCAGCTCCGAAGCCATCAGATACTGCTTCTTGGGGTCCCGCTCAGCCAGCTGGAACTCCTGTCCCGGGTAGACCCCCACCCCATCCACCAAGTCCCCCGCGATTACGGCGTACCGGATTCTCCCAACGAGGTCCTTGTCTCCCAGGTTCCCGTTCAGCCACTCGAGGAAGCGATGGAAGTCGTCCGCAAGGAACATCCTGCTCCCGACATGGAGGTCGGAAAGCAAGACGGCGTAGACCCGGTGCGAGGTCGACACCACTCTTCGCCCTGGTACGTCAGGAAGGACCACCGAGTCTGTGAACATCTGGCCTGACTTTCCCCGCGAAACTTCAACCACGACCATGCTGTCCAATGGCGCTTCCAAGGCCGCCTTCTCCACGAGCTTGTCCTGGCAGACGACCTTGAGCGTCCCAGTCGGGTCGTCCACTCTGAGCTCAACGTTTCCTCGCTTACTCGAGCGATCCGCAAGGAGCCCGGCGACCTTGGCCTTCTTCCCCGGGGCGAGATTCTTGGTCGCGGAAACCGTGGCGCTGCTCTTGGTATCCAACCTCTCCCTGATTATGGAGAAGAGCCTCAGGTATCTGTCGCGGAAGAGCTTCTCATAGCCATCGGCCCCCTCGGCTGGGGCGATGGACAACGTCGGATCAGAGAGGACTTCTACTTCCGCGGTCTCCCGCAGAGGTGCCCGTGCTTCAACATGTGACTCCTCTCCTGGCAGCAGTTTTGCGACATCGCCTTCAGTAATCACCTTCGCCTCACCTGGAACGCCGGCCTTTTGCTCGAGGAGCCTCTCCACGAGCGCGTCTACATCCGTCCCTGCAGGGAGGGTGTTTATCATCTCGAACGCCTTGGCATCCAGCATATACCCAGAGGACAGAACCCTCGCTATTGCCTTCGACTCCGGCATCGACCCAAGAACCCCCTACGGCGTATTAGAAGCTTCGACGCACTGCGTGCCCAGCTGGACCAGGGCTTCCAGTTGCTGCGGATCCTTCGACTCACAGTACAACCTCGTTATAGGCTCGGTGCCCGACGCCCTGAACATCACCCAGGCTCCGTCGCCGAGGACCAGCTTGAGCCCATCGAGATTCCGTTCCTCCAAGATCTTGAACTTTCTGAAGGACTCCCGCGCTTTCGCCTCCAGAACGTCCATCTTCACCAGCCTCCTGATGTTCGTCTGTCTGTATCTCCACCCAACCTCCTGCATAACGCGCCCCAGTTGCCCCCGGTCTGCAGAGAGGAGACTCGAAACGATTGCCGACGCATTGATACCATCTTCCCAAAGGCCCCACGTCGGGTCGACTACCTTACTAGGCTCCGCGGCAAATACGCCCCCCTCTGATTCCAGCACGGCGAAAGTCTTTCCGACCCTGCTCCGCTTTACCTTCAGTCCGAGTCTCTCTGCCTCTTCGGCCACGGCGCTGGAGGTGTTCTCGGAGATCACAGCCGTCCCCTCATTCAAGCCAAGTCCCCTCAGAGCAAGTATCGTCAGCATCGAGTCAGGAACGACGCTCCCCATCGCATCGACCATTACGAGTCTGTCTGCATCCCCGTCGTGGGCGAAAGCGAAGTCGACCCCGAGGGTTGGAACAATCTTCGCGAAATCCGACAAGTTCGCAGCAGTAGGCTCAGGAGGCCTGGCCGGGAAGCGCCAAGATACCTGAGCGTTGACAGCCACAACTCTGTGCCCCAATCGCTTCAAAATCTCCGGGGTCACGAACGCGCCGGGGCCGCTGGCGCAGTCCACAGCTATGCGGAGAGGCTGGGACGCCTTCTGGTGCCTCGAGACAACGGCACCGATGTAATCATCCAAGGCACTCCCGTCAGGAACGGCCTGACCAAACTCACCAGAAGGCTTCATCACCTCGACCGCCATAGCGCGCTCTATCCTTTCTTCGTCGGCTTTGGGAAGTTCCATACCCTTCCGATTGAAGACTTTGACCCCTGAGAACTCTGCGGGATTGTGTGACGCTGTGACAGCAAAACCAGAAATGCACGCCCTTGACCTGGTTCCGAAAGCAAGCACAGGAGTGGGCACCATCCCAAAGACTTGCGCATCACTCCCGACAGCGTTGATGGCCGAAATTACCGTCCTGGCCAGCAGAGCCGAGGCCTTGCGCCCGTCCCACCCAATGCCGTATTTCCCCCGCCCAGAGGCGAAGGCTATCGTTTCGGCGAGTCTGTAGACCTGTTCTGGGGTCTGGGTGCGGTTGAACACCCCCCTGACACCCGCGGTGCCGAAGGCTTTGACCAACGTTACCTCTCGACGATCTCGGTCCAAAGTTCCGGAGTAACTTGTTTGGCCAGGCCCTGAAGGGTCGTTGCGAGTTCACGTATCTCCCATTGTGCCTGGAGTGCAGTCCTCTGCCATACCATGTGCATCAGGCTGCGTGCATTGAGGGTCATCACCAGCTTCGTCATGATGGCGCTTGGCAATATGTACCTGGCATCCTCCTTGGGAACGCCGGCGGCGATCATCTTCTCATAGGAAGAGTAAACCGCCTTGAGCGCTTCGTCATAGGCTCTGTAGGCGTTTTCGTTGGACAGGATACTGGGTGGGGTGATGACACCCTCCCGCGTAGCGGCCGAGAACCTCTGGGATTCCTGATCATAAGAAACGGCCCTGTGCCGAACAAGCTGGTGGGTCGTCACTCTACTACAGTCCTCTATCTCAAACATATACACAACATGATCCATCACAGCCTTGGGATCAAACGGCACCCCCTCTTTGGCGAGCACCCGCTTCAGCGCCTCCAAATCGGTGTGATACAACAGCTTAACTCGCACGAACATTTCCCCCAAATGCCAGCTCGCTGAAGATTGGACAAACGCTCCTTTCATCCAATTCGGCAACCACACGACTCGCGAAATCCCTCCCGCGGGGGTCCCGCCAGAGCTCAACCAGCGTCCTCGCGTTCATTGAGATCAACCAATCAGAACCCTTCAGGCGGGTCGTACGCAAGTATGGGAAGTCGCGGTTGAGGCTGCCGACGTCCGACTCGGTCGCTCCCTCGACAAGCCAAGTCATGGTAAAGTGCTCGAGCACGTCGAGGGACTTGTCCTGCAAAGCCTTACTCAAAAGATACTTCCAGTACTCCGGACCCTTCTGTTCCAGCTCCGCCTCGATGTCTTCGATGACCTTGGTGCTGAAACACCTCCTCATCGCGACGGCAATAGTCCTCTCAGGCGAAGGGCTCGACCAGACGAGGCTGACCTTCATCACGCGTTAAGAACCCGAACCCGCATTCGATTTAAACGTGGACCTGCCGAAACTACCAGCCGATGGCCAACCAAACCAAGATGGACTTCTCGGTCAAGCCACGGAGAGCAACAGGCTGTGTGGTCGTCTTTCACGAGGTCTGGGGTCTCGTCGAACACACCAAAGACGTCTGTAAACGGGTCAGCAAACTTGGATTTGCGGCCTCGGCGCCGAACCTTTACAGGGGACACGAAGGCCTGCTAACTCCAGACAACATCCAGGGAGCAATGGAAGGGGTCTGGGACCTCTCACTTGAAGAGAGGCGGGACAAGGCTAAGGTCGCGCACGCCCTAGACCAGAAGAAGGCCAGCCGCGAAGTGAGGGAGACAGTCTCACTGTTGTACGATCCGGCTTTCAGAGATGGATTGTTGGCTGGTGCACTGACTGCCGTAGACGATGCCCTCAACGAATTCGAGGGCGTCACAACGTTGGGCTTCTGTATGGGGGGCGGGCTTTCCCTCAAATGCGCGACGAAGATCCATGGACTGAGGTCGGCAATCAGCTTCTACGGAGAGCCGCCGGCGGCCGAGGACGTGACAAGAATCTCTGTCCCGATTTTGGACATCCATGCAAACCAAGACGAAATCATCAACAGCAAGGTCCCCTCCTGGGTAGAGGCGATGCTCGAGGGTGGCAAAGACCTGACACTCAAGACGTATCCACGAACCAAGCACGGCTTCTTCAACGACACAAGAAAGGAAGTTTACGACCGGATGGCCGCAACCGAGGCTTGGGACATAACACGGTGGTTTCTTGAAAGAACACTCGGAAGACAGTGAACTCATCGACTGCTTCGTGACGTGGAGCTACATCGTCCAGCGCTCCAAAAAGAAGGGTTCCTCAAAGGAATAATACCCATGAGGGTTGGGCACCCCTCGGGCCGGGGTGGCAGAGTGGTTAATGCGCGGGCAACTCGCTAGGCTCCGAAGCGGGTCCGCAACTCGAGATCAAAGACCAGTCAGCCCGTGACCTTCGGGTCGCGTGGGTTCGAATCCTACCCCCGGCGCCACCGAAGGAGTCTCTCTGAAGTCTAGGCTGTCTTGAAGGACTCGCCACAGCCGCAGGTCGAAACCGCGTTGGGGTTGTCGACCACGAACCCCCCACCCATCAGTTTCTCTGCCCTGTAATCGACGGTAGACCCGGCGATGAAGGGAGCACTCGACCTGTCAACCACGACCTTCGCCCCACCGAAATCGATCACGTAATCATCATCAGAAAACTTCTCATCGACGACCATCCCATATGATAGCCCCGAACACCCTCCCGCAGTCACGAATATTCTCAGAGCCGCCTGGGGTTTTCCCTGCCTCTGAAGGTAGAGCTTGAGCTCCCCCGACGCCTTTTCCGTGAGTTGGACGATCGGTTTTATTTCAGCACCTTGGCTCAATTTCTGCACAACAGTGCCGTCGCCCGTATAAAAACTCAGAGCCTAGGACGTCAGCTTCTGCACGGCTCTCACTACCTCTGCATAGGGGGGCTCCTCGGAAGGCACATCAGTGACCCACCTGTAGCGAAGCATCCCCCTCCTGTCCACCACCATCACAGCCCGCTTTGCGACCCCCTTGTACCCGTATCCCACCCAGGGGTCTTGAAGCACTCCGTAGAGCCTGGCCACCCTCTTGTTGAAGTCGCTCAGGAGGGGAAACTCCAGGTTGTACGTCTGAGCGAAGGCCTTCAGAGAGAAGGAGCTGTCCACGCTAATACCAAGGAGCTGGGCGCCAGCGCTCCGAAGCGCTCCGAAGCCGTCCCTGAACGTGCACATTTCCTTGTCGCAGGTCCCGGAGAACGCGAATGGAAAGAACGCCAGGATAACGGTCCCCTCCCTTGTGAATTCACTCAGTGACCTCATCTTCTTGTCAGCATCGGGGACTGAGAATTCGGGGACCTTCTGACCCAGCCTGAGCGCCACGACCCGAAACCTCATGGGTTCCGATTTAAGCCCTACTTCTGTGGCAGCTTCTGCAAGAGCTCGAAGTACTTCGCCGCGAGCGAGACAAGCTGGTCCTGCTTGTTCGCCTCCCTCTCGGTGCCCAGGGCAGCAGTGGTCTCGTTCAGCCGTGCCAGGAGGACCTCCCTCAGCTGCGCAACTACAGTCTCATAGGAGGGAGCCGCCGAGGTGGCTATTGACGAAAGGTCGTCATGGCTGGTGCAGTAGACCTTTCCGCGAAACCTGACTTGGATTCCACCGTCCTTCGGGCAGGGCTCAGCGAGCATGGTGGCGCCCCTGCTCACGAGCTCGGCCGCCAACTTCATCCTGTCCTTTGAGCCGCCGCTCATTGCGGTGCCCACCACGCAGCTCGTATAAAAAACACGGCACGGCGAAAAGCACTTAATCCCTCCCTGTCGACGCAGCACCGAAACGGGTTTTCCTTCATGAGCGCGAAACTCAAGAAGCAGCAGGAGAACGACGCAAAGCTGGCAAAGGCGGTAGTGAGCCTCCAACAGATCTCAGACTCAAACATAACCCCACGCAACATCAGGAAGACAGTAAAGGACTCGGTCCTCATGCTCCAAGACACGAAGCAGAGTGTCGCCGTCAGGGCGGCAAACGCGATCAGCCTTCTCGACGAAGTCGCCCAGGACCCAAACATGCCTTCGTTCGCCAGGGTAACTCTCTGGTCAGCAGTTTCAGAGCTGGAATCGATTAGAGAACAATAGAGGCTCGGACAGAACCGAACTTTCGCCACTCCTCCAAGCAAAGCTTTAACACGTTCTCAGGCACCGCAAAGGCGATTGCCAAACTGCCCGAAATGCGGGAACAAAGAGGCGCTGCCCACTAGGTCATTCAATGTCATAGTCGAGCCGGTCCAAGGGGAGCGCGGCATGACAGAAAGGAAGGTGGGCATGTATACCTGCAGCAAGTGCGGCACCAAGTTTCCGACAGTGATAAGCAGACAGAGGTACCTGATTGTAGCAGAGGAACAGCTCAAGTCAATCCAGGACGAGCTCAGCTCGGTCAAGAAGGGGAACGAGGAACTAAACGCCAAGGTCCAGGGCATGGCCCAGCAGCAGAGGGAAATGGAAGACTCGATGAACCAAGCGGCGAAGGAACATGAACTCAAACGGCTGCAAGCAAAGCTTACCGAGCTTGAAGAGTTCGTCACGTTCCTCAGAAAAGAAAAGGGCGAACTCGAGCAGAAGGCTTCCAGGCTTAGGCCCTAGATTCCTTCGGTTCCGACGGGCGGAAGAGTGTATCCCGCCTCGGCTTCGTACGACGCGGCTTTCTCTTCCAGCACAGCCTTCTCCGTCCGGAGTGCCTGCACTTCGCTTTCGAGGGCGTTGGCAGACTTCTCCAGCTCGAAGGTGGCTATCTTCTCCTTTAGGGAAGCGACGTCGGCAAGGAGCGAGGCTTTCTCGGCCTCAAGCGACCTGATCTTCTCCTCGAGCTCTGTCCTTTGGTCAGCGTATTCGGTTACCACTTCCATGGTTTCCAGCCTCACAGGAAGTGAGGGTTTACTTCTCTGACAAAACTAAAAACTACTGACAACGTCGTAAACGGGATTAAATCCCAACCGCGCAGGATTTATGAGCCATTATCAATCGCCTCCGCTCATGACCAAAGGGCTCTGGGTGTGGCCTACCGACCAGAGGGGTCAGAGGAAGACGCTCAGGAAGGTGTCAGAGTCACCTCACCTGATGGTAGCGCTCTCGGCCATAGGGAAGAGCAAGGAAGGGTTGAGCAACGCTGAGCTCCCCGACGCGCTCAACGACAGCTCCGAGTGGACCACATTATGGGTGGTAAGACAACTCTTGTCCCTCGGTTTCATTGAAGAAAAGGTCGACCTCTTCGGAAACCCAATCAAGTACCAAATCACAGAATCCGGGAGAACAGCACTTGCCGCGATTAACGGGCAGCCTATTCCGCCCAAGCCTTCGGCGCAGGCACCGACAGCCCAACCGGCCGTTGTCAAGGCCTCCTGATTCTGGAAGAGCCGAACTCCAACCCCCACTCGCACGCCCGAGGTCTAGTCTGCCAATCGGGAAACGATACCATCGAAGTGGTGCGGGGGGAGGGATTCGAACCCTCGAACCCCTAAGGGATGAGGTCCTGAGCCTCACGCCGTTGACCAGGCTGGGCGACCCCCGCGTCGCCCCGGCGACCCAATCTTCACTTTATAACATTGAACCGCTTCTCATCACTTTCGCGTTTCTCCCTCTCGCCCAGGGGTGCCACTCCGGCGCCTTGCGTTAAATCCCCGCGAAAATTTCTGCCCAAACATTGCCTAGACTGCACTATCTCTACGACCAAGCGGGAAGTGGAAGAGAGCGCTTCGTCTACTACTGCTCTAGTTGCAACTGCGTCCTTCGGGTCAGACGCGACCTGAGGCCCACCAATGAAACCATAGGTCCGCCCGGAGGACTATGCATAGGCTGCGGACGCCCACTCGAGGGAAGTGTCGAATGCAGGCTCGCCCCCGTGCCCGACGAGTGGTCCGACGTCTTTCTGACCACAACCCCTCTGGTGCAAAGGAACGAGGCCCTGTTTCAGCAGGCTTCATCCATCCCTCACTTTTCGCTCGGCTTCCCCAGACTCGACTCCCTTCTGAGGCCCTTCAGCGAAGGGCGCCTGATCATGCTCAGTGGAGAAACGTCATCGGTCGTAGCCGAGCTGGCTGCCTTCAGGGCCCAGCTTCCAGTCGAAGCAGGCGGCCTCGACTCCGCCGTCCTCTTCATCGACGGGGGGAACCGCTCAGACCCGTACCTCTTCTCCTCTTTCGCAAAGCAAAGGGGCCTCAGGCCGGCCGTGGCCATGAGGCGCGTGGCCTCCTGCCGCGTCTTCACGTTCTACCAGCTTGCCGCCCTCATCTCAGAACACCTTGTGCGCGCCGTCGAAGACTACGGAACCAAACTCGTGGTAATCTCGGACGTCCTCGGGACCTTCAACGAGCCTGAGCTCGACGAGAGAGAGGCAAGGCGCGTCCTGGCCGCAGTGGAAGAGGGGATTGAGAAGGTGAAGAGGCACGCCCTCGTGATCGCGACCCTGACTTCGCCCAACAGATACGACGACCTGGCGGCTTCCTGGGCTGACGCCTTGATCCGTCTGTCGCCCGACGGAGTCAGGATTAGGGCGGAGCTCCTCAAACACAGGAACAGGCTTCCTGGCACGACAACGTTCCGGCTGAGCCAGCTCCTCAGAGCCACCAAACGGGAGGCTGGTCGCTAGATGGGACGCACAGTCCCGTCTTTCAGGATAGCCGAGGCCCAGGAAGCCGCCGAGTGGAAATCATTCAGGAAGGCTCTCCCGCATGGAGACAGGCCCGCCTTCGACGAGATGCTCAGCTCTGCTAGGCTGTACACATCGGCATCTTCGGCTGCGGTCAGGCCCTCGAAGTTCGAAGGGATGACCATGGCGATGGTGTTCCACCACTACAGAACGCTCACGCGGTCGATGGGCATAATTTCGCAGATTGGACCGAAGGAGGGGAGCAGATGACGCTCTCCGACGGCGAAGTCATCGAAGAGCTCGATAGCTGGCAGTCCTTCGCAGATGCTCTGAGGGCCGAGGACCGGGCGCTGTTCAACGAGATGCTTAGACTCTGCTACGAATATTTCCCTGCGATTCAGGCCAGGGACTCCCCCTTCCCGGCCGAGGCCCTTTTCATGAGCCTCCTACTAGTGCAGCACAAGACCATCGTCTGGCTGGCGTCGGAAGT
>Ga0187769_10001130_pt1 | contig 15018 bp, 9 predicted proteins | sample 0116_SJ02_MP02_1_FD_133140 | JGI IMG/M metagenome (GOLD analysis project Ga0187769, IMG submission 133140) | Tropical peat soil microbial communities from peatlands in Department of Meta, Colombia - 0116_SJ02_MP02_10_MG | ecosystem: Environmental > Terrestrial > Soil > Wetlands > Peat | place... | reverse complement strand
GGTCCGCGCGCCGGGTCAAGTGCTGCGGTTAGACCTACCCAGAGGTACACGCGAATTGCGTCGTAGCCGCCGACTCGCTGCGCGGACCCAAGCTGCGCAGCTTCAAAGTGGCCGTGGCCGGATTCGGCTCCCGCGGCTTCGGGATCAGCACGATAAAACGCCCAGTCGGGAGCAAAACCGCGGGGCGAGGATTCACGTAAAACTACGTGCGAGGTTTGCAGTAACTCCTGCCAGCGCACATCGCCACTGCGCGTGGCAAACCAGCGCATCAGAAACGGCGGCATGTAGCTTGGGTTTAAGCGCCAGCGTCCGGGCTCCGGGGTAAAACCGCGCCGACCCGGCAGCAGCGTTCGACCCAGGCCCGGCAGTTGCGCTGTCTCCTCGCGCACGATGCGCTCGGCAAGCACAGAGGACAAGGCGAGGTAGCGCCGCTGCTGCCACAATCGACCGGCCTCCCCCAGGGTGTATGCGATCCACAGATCGGCGTCGGCCGCGGAATTCTCGTCGATCACACCCCAGCTACCGTCGTCGCGTCGCCCCCAAAGCCATGCGGGCAAGCGCATCGTCAGATCGCCCCCGGCCAGATTGTCCTCGGTCCAACGCAACAGCTGTTCAAAGCGCACCGCGTCGTTTGCCACCAAGGAAAAGAACAGGGCGTAGGCTTGCGCCTCTGAAACCGAGTGCGCACGCGCCGAAGCTGGATCGATCACGCGCGCACCCCTGCCCAGAAACTGGTCGGCAAATTCCGCCCACGCGGCCCAGGAGGTGCAGGGCGGGGCCGGCGCGTCAGGCAGCGTCGCCGCGGCGCTTGCCCATCGCGCCTGGCCGGCAGCTAAGGCCACAAGCGCCCCCGCACGCAGCAGCTGGCGCCGCATTTGCGCCTGCTGCCAAGCGCTCACGAACCGGCGGCCAGCCGCCGTGCCGCCATCCGTCGCAACGCGCCGAAGATTACGAGCGCAATAAACACGCCCAGCGCCAAGCCCAGCGCCACGAGCAAGATGGGGTGCGAGTGCAGCTGAAACCATAACCATCGCCACCAACTCAGGTGCCCGACGTAGTAGGTATCGCCGACACGAAAGGATTGCACTTGCTCATCGCGCAACAAAACGAGGTCGCCGCGCACATCGCGGACCTTGGACGCATCGATCAAGGCCGTAGCAGCGCGCGGTAGCGTCGCCTCGTCCGTAGCGTTGAGCACAATGGCCGACCGGCCACTTGCCAAGGGCGACTCAAATCCTAAGATCGCCGCCAGCGGCCCCTTACTGGCGATCTCTGTCCAACCGTCTTTGGGCACCGCGTGCGGCAACGCACCGCTAAACCATTCCGCGCCCGCATCAGCGAGTTTGCCCAGCATCGAGCTCGCCCGCTGACCTGCATCGATGCGTGCAGGCAGTGTGTCCTTCCAAGTCTGCAGCAGCGGGGCATCCAATCCGCTTGCGATCAGCAGCACATCACGGTCGCCGGCCTGCTGCACATTGCTTGCCTTGAGCAATTCAAAGCGCGTTGCTGGCACACCGGTGGCCGCACCGAAGCTGCCCAGCACGGTGAGCATCGTTTCGACTTCCGCGGGTTTGGGCGTATCAGGAAGTATTACCGCCGTCTGGCCAAGGTCGGCGTACTTGGTAAACGGAAAACCGCTGTTGGCAAAAAACGCAAGGTTGGGCATCGCCGCGTAGTGCTCGATATGTGTGAGATCGAGCGTCGAATCCGGGTCGATCGCGGCCTGTGCCGCACCCAAGGTCGTGCGACAGTGTCCTTCATCCTGCGGTGGAATATCAAAGACGAACTGAAGCTGGTTGTTGGCGCCCAGCTGAAACGCCGGCACCGTCAGGCCCTGCGTGACCAAGGTGCCAGTGTCCTCAAGAAACGGCAGGTCCAGGTGACGCGAGGTGCCAACCTGGTCGGCGGCGCGCAGTGGAAAGGACTGGACGAACTCGTCATTGATGCGAACCGACAAGTTGCCCTGACCGTTCTCGCGCGGGACGGTGTAGCGAAAGCGCAGCTCTACGGGCATTCCGCGCGCTTCCCAGGTGAAAATGTCGGCCGGCAAGCGCAAGTTAACGCGGATCGGATCGAGCGAGTGGCCCGTAACCTGCAGATCGCCCGAGCGCTCGACGAGCTCGCCGATGCGCACTCGTTGCCCCGTGCGCACCATGTTCGGAGCCTGGTAAGCGATGGATGCTTCGGGCAGGCGAACGGAACGTACCGTAACGCGCTCTCCGCTCAAGATCGCTTGACCCAACACGAGAGCCTGTGCCGCCGTACGCAGCTGCTCGGCGTCGCGCCCGAGCACCAAGAGCAGCTTTACTGTCGGCTCGTCTGGACGCGTGATGACGGCCAGCGTGGGCTCCTGGACCTGTGGCAGCGCCAGGTTCGAGGGGCGCTCCTCGTTCGTCGCAAGTACCACCGCGTGCTGCGCGGGCAGGGTGTCGAAATACGAAGGGAAATGCGCTCCCCGGTAGCTCGCAACCGCACCGAACCAAGACGCGAGCATGCCCGCGGTGCGCAAAGTTGCTAGCGAAGGTTCGCGCGCAAAGACAAAGGGCAACTCCAAGCGCCGATTGTCACGGCTGTCGAAAAAGGGCGCGGGCATCATCGCCAAGTCGTTGCGCTGGACCAAGGGGCGCGTTACGAGCTCCAGCGTGCTTTCGTTACTTACGCTCGCCCACAAGCTGGTATGGAACGGGTACTCGCAGTCACTCGTGTAATGACCAATGAATTCCAGATGCAATTTGGAAAACTCGACGAAGTAGCGCGGATCGAGGTCAATATCGACGTGCTGCGGTGTACCCAGCCGTTCCTTGGGCAGACGCACGGTGGCCAGCGGCTCCTCGTCGATCATCACCCGCAGCTGCGAGAGCTCGGGCAACAGCGACGGCGAGAAGGTAAAGGTCAGGTGCAGCTTCGCGCTCACGACCGATTCGTCAAAGCGCACGGTAAGTGGCAAGTACACGTTGCGATCCACGCCGCGCATTTCGATGGGCTGCCACGCCCCGAGTTCGCGCAGGCTTACGAGCCGCGTGCGCACCGCGGGCGCAGGCTTGGCGCTTTTGGGCGGCGCGCCGCTTGCGCCGGCTGTTGCGCTCCAAGCCGCTGGCATTGCCAGCTGGACCAAAAGCAAGGCCCAAGCGAGCTTTCGGATGCAACGGGCGAATTCGCACCTGAGCAATGGCGCGGATCGGCACGCGGCGATGGTATGCATAGTAAGCAGGGGTTAGGGCTGCGGTCCTGTACGGCCATTGCGGCCACGTGCCGCCCAGGACAAAGGGGGGATTATTAAGGAGAATTGCGCCACGCGGGTAGCGCCGGCGTGAAAAAGGGGCAACAGTTGACGCCGTAGCAGCTAATTGGGTACCCTGCCAGCGGGCCGCGGCTCCCCAACGAGTCGTTCAGTACAGGAACCACCCGCATGTGTGCTGCCAGCGCAATTAAACCGTCGCACCGTCCCCAATCCCCCAATTTCGCCAGCGGCCCTTGCGCCAAGCGCCCCGGCTGGTCTGTGGACGTGCTGCGTGCAGCACTGGTGGGCCGTTCGCACCGCGCCAAGGTTGGTAAAGCCCGACTGCTGCAGGTGATCGAGGAAACCAAGTCGCTGCTCGAATTGCCCAAAAACTACGTCGTTGGGATCCTGCCGGCCTCCGACACGGGGGCGGTCGAAGCGGCCCTGTGGTCGCTGCTCGGGCCGCGACCCGTGGATGTTTTCGCGTGGGAGAGTTTTGGCAAGGAGTGGGTGACAGACTGCATTCAACAGCTCAAGCACCTGCAGACGCGATCTTTTGTCGCCGATTTTGGCAAGCTACCGAACTTGCGACAGGCCAATTTCGAACACGACATCGTATTTACGTGGAACGGCACTACCTCGGGTGTCATCATTCCCGACGGCGATTGGATTCCCGACGACCGCCATGGCCTGACCATTTGCGACGCCACCTCATCGGCATGCGCCGTGCCCATGCCGTGGGAAAAGCTCGACGTCGTGACCTTTAGCTGGCAAAAGGTTCTCGGTGGCGAAGCCCAGCACGGCATGCTGATTTTGTCGCCGCGCGCGGTGCATCGGCTCGAGTCGCACACACCCACCTGGCCGCTACCGAAAATTTTTCGCCTGACCAAAGGCGGCAAGCTCAACGCGGGAATCTTCCAGGGCGAAACCATCAACACGCCCTCCATGTTGTGTGTGGAAGACGCGTTAGACGCGATGGCCTGGGCGCGCTCGGTTGGCGGCGCCCAGGGACTTGCGCGGCGCACCCGGCAAAACGCGGAGGCACTGCAGCGTTGGGTCGATCGCACACCCTGGATTGAATACCTGGCGACGGATCCGGCGGCCCGCTCGCCGACCTCCGTGTGCCTGTGCCTGGCGCCGGCAGCGGCCTCGCACCTGAGCGTCGAGCAGCAGCAGACGTGGCTCAAGAAAATCACTACGGCGCTGGACGCCGAGGGCGTTGCCTTCGACATCGGCTCGTATCGCGATGCGCCGCCCGGACTGCGCATCTGGTGCGGAGCCACGGTCGAAACGGACGACATTGTCGCGCTCACTGAGTGGCTCGACTGGGCCTATGCGATCTATGGCGAAGATCTTGGGGTGAACCCTGCCGAGGGCGCGGCGCGCCATCACGCATGAGCAACCGGGTGCTGATCAGCGACGCGCTCTCGCCGCGCGCCGTCGAAATCTTCCGCGAGCGTGGCATCGAGGTCGAGCAGCGCGTGGGGCTCAAGCCCGAGGAACTGCGCGCGATCATCGCGCAGTTTGACGGCCTGGCAATCCGATCCAACACCAAGGTGACGGCTTCCATACTGAGCGCCGCAACGCGCCTGAAGGTCATCGGACGGGCGGGCATTGGTGTGGATAACGTCGACATCGCGGGCGCCACCGCACGCGGCATCGTGGTCATGAACACGCCGTTTGGCAATTCGATTACCACCGCCGAGCACGCCATTGCGATGATGTTTGCGCTGGCTCGCGAAATTCCCGCGGCCAATTCCTCGACGCATGCAGGCCGATGGGAAAAAACGCGCTTCATGGGGGTCGAGCTGACCGGCAAGACGTTGGGCATCATCGGTTGCGGCAATATCGGCTCGATCGTAGCCGACCGAGCGCTGGGTCTGAAGATGAAGGTGGTGGCCAGCGACCCCTTTTTGACTCCCGAACGTGCACAAGAGTTGGGTGTGGAAAAACTCGAGCTCGATGCGCTGCTGGCTCGCGCCGACTTCGTGAGCCTGCACACGCCGCTAACCGGCCAGACCCGCAATATTCTTGACGCACGCGCTTTTGCACGCTGCCGGCACGGAGTGCGCATCATCAACTGCGCGCGCGGGGGACTGATCGACGAAGCCGCATTGCTCGAAGCGTTGCACTCCGGACAGGTCGCAGGTGCGGCCCTGGACGTCTTCGCCGAGGAGCCGGCACGCGACTCACCGCTGTTTGCACTGGAAAATGTCGTTTGCACACCGCATTTGGGGGCCTCGACCGCTGAAGCGCAAGAAAACGTAGCGCTGCAAATCGCCGAGCAGATGAGTGATTTTTTGCTCACCGGAGCGATAAGTAATGCGCTGAATATGCCCTCCGTGTCGGCCGAAGATGCGCCGAGGCTGCGCCCCTACATACGATTGGCCGAGCAGCTTGGCAGCTTTTTGGGACAAGTCACTCCCGGCGGCATCCAGTCCATCCAGATCGGCTTTGAGGGACACGTGGCCTCACTGAACACCCGACCCTTGTCAAGCACGGTGCTTATGGGTTTGCTGCGACCCTCGTCGGACTTCGTAAATATGGTCAACGCCCCCGTGATCGCCAAGGACCGTGGCATTCGCACCGCGGAGACGCGTCTGGAGGCAGAGACCGATTACCACACCTCCATTCGCGTGCATGTGAGCACGGAAAACGGCGGCCTGGGCGTGGCCGGAACGCTCTTTAGCGGCAAACCGCGCCTGATCGGCATCGATGATGTTGCGCTCGAATCGGAACTCACACCCCGCATGCTGTTTGTGCGCAACAAAGACACGCCGGGCTTCATCGGCTCGCTGGGCACCACTTTAGGACACGCCGGGGTCAATATCGCCAACTTTAATCTGGGCCGCGCCAAGCCGGGCGCCGATGCCGTTTGCCTCGTCTCGGTCGATGACGAAATTCCTGCGGCCGTGCTGCGGCAAATTCAGCAACTGTCGGGCGTCGTTGGTGTGCACAGCTTACGCTTTGAAACTCTGGCGTAGGAGCTTGCGATCAAGTCCGCAATGGGTTTGCGTTAGCGCCGTGAGAGCCCGGTTGCAAAGCAAGATCACTGACGGCTAGTGCTTTGCAGTCCGCGCACAAGCGGCGCAATAGCCGGGGGCTTGCGCAGCACGAGGTTGCTGACCTTGGACGATTATGTGCGCTGAAAGAGCAATAAAATGCCTCCGAGCGCAAGTACAGCTACCCCGACCAGGGCGCCGATCTGCACGTAGGCCAAGCTCGCGTACAGGGTGTATAGACAGCTCAAGAAAAATAAAATCGGCGTCAGGGGATAGCCCGGCACGCGAAAGGGGCGCGGCACATCCGGGTAGCGCACCCTCAACACGATGACCGCTAGGCTGCTTAACGAGAGAAAAAACCAAAACACCGGTGCCAGGTAATCGACCATGGTGGAGAAGCCGCCGCGCGTCACCGTACCAAAGCCGATCAAGAGGATCGCCACCGCACCCATCGCCAGCATGGCATGGGCCGGTGTGCCGCGCGCGACGTCCCAGGAGCCAAGTCGTCTAAAGCCGGTCAGGTCCCGCGCTGCCGCAAACGTCGTGCGCGCACCCACGATAAGTAGCGCATTCATGATCGACACGGCGGCAATCGTCACCGTAAAGACGATCAGTATCTCGCCCGGCCGGCCAAAAGCGGCCCGCATGACCTCGGCGGCTGGGGCCTCGCTGCGCGCCAAGCCATCTAAACCCAGCACGCGCAAGTACCCCCAGTTCACCGCCAGGTAGAGCGCGGCGACGATCGACATCCCGCCCACGAGCGCCAGCACGATGCCGCGGCGCTCATCGCGCATCTCGCTCGATAACGTGGCCGCGTCGCTCCAGCCGCCATAGGCCAGCAGCACGAACACCATCGCGGTGCCAAAGGCGGTGTGATCCTCAGCGGCTGCCGTCACGCTCGGCGAGGTCTGCGGGCTAGCTCCCTGTAGCGCCACCCATATGGCGGCAACGACGACACAGCCTAGGCCAAAGAGCACCAATGCCATGAACCCGATCTGGGTGCTCAGACCCAGGCGAACGCCTCGCAGATTGACCCACGTAAGCACGAGGACGGTCAGTACTCCAAAGACCGAGCTGCTCCAAGGGCCGAAATTAACCAACTGTGTCAGATAGTCGCCGCACACAAAGGCGAGCAGCGCCATCGAACCCGTGTGGATGACCGAAAACCGCGACCAAGCAAAAAAAAGCGCCAAACGCCGCCCATAGGCACGCGATAAAAAGGTGTAGTCGCCTCCTGCATGCGGAAAGGCCGCGGCCATTTCGGCAAAGCACAGCGCGCCCAACAGCGAGAGCACGCCCCCCAAGCCCCAGGCCGCAAAAAGGGTGCGAGCGCTCATGACGCTTTGGGCAACGTTGGGCGAGGTCCGGAAAATCCCTGCGCCGATCACCATCCCTACGCACACCGCCATCGCGTGGCGCACGCCCAGGTGGCGCAGCGGAGCGGCCTGGGTCGCATCTTGTGCGGCGCTCGCCTCGCCCACGGCCTCTTGCATCTTAGTGCAGCTCGTAGCGCAACCGCGCGTACAGGTACCGGCCGTTAAACCCGATGGGCGATAAAAAGTCGTAGGGCAGGTTGCCGCCATAGTTGATGGCAGCATTGGACATGGTCGGATAGCGGTCCGTCAGGTTGGTGCTCCCCAGCGCAAGCGCAAGATCGCGCGTGGCGCGCCACTCCGCTTCCAAGTCGAGCTGCGTCGTGCCCCCGTAAGTCTGCATGGGCGTGTCGCCGCCGCCAAAATCAAAGACTCGGGTCACCTGGCCCGAGTAGGTGACGCGAGCAAGCAAGTTCCACGTGTGCGCCTCGCCGTTGCCGGCCCAGTTCACAGAAACCACATCGCGATGCTTGGGCACCGCGGTTGTTATGGCGTTTTGCGCCTGAAGCCCAAAGAGCAGGCCCGCACTGGTCGTGTTGGGCAGGCCGCTCACCTGAGCCGGTGGCGCATGAATATCGCGGATTGCGTTGGTGGTCCACATCGAGGCGTCCGAGAGTCTCAGAATGCCACCCGCGAGCTTCTGGCTCCAGGCGCCGACCAGCTCTGCGCCATGCGTCGTCGTATCGACCACGTTGGTGAAAAACTGAAACGTTTCACCCGCATAGGGCCCCGAGGTCGGAGTGAGCTCCTGCGAAAGCGCTATGCGATCGTTGATGTTGATGCGAAATACATCGGCTGTGAACTGAAGCTGCGCGAGCGGCTGCGCAGCTAGGCCCAGACTGTAATTTTTGGACCGCTCAGGCTTTAAGGGCTGCGCACCGAGAGACACTGCCGCCGGATTAGATACGGGGACGATGTAGACGGTGCCCAGGCCCCCTCCATTGACGTATTCCGTAGGACTGTACGCAGAGGAGATTTGCGCCAAGGCGGGGGCGCGAAAATTGTTCGACACCGCCCCCCGCAGGGCCCAATTGGACACAAACTCCCAGCGGGCGCTGAGTTTTCCCGTTACCGCGGAGCCTACGCCGGTGTAATGATCAAAGCGCGCGCCGGCGTCGGCAAATACGCTTGAGACGATGTCGCCCGAGACGTCCGCATAGACGCCGGCGACGTTGCGCGAAGTTTGCGAGACTTCCGAAGGCATTAGACCGCCGTCGCCCTGTGAGCCGCCCACGCCCCCTGGATTCACCGTGCCGGTTAAGTACGAGTCCGGGTCGCCGGCCGTCGTGCCGTAGGTTTCACGGCGAAACTCGACCCCATAGGCAACCGTCGAAGGGCTGGCCAGGCCCAGCCAGCCAACCTGGCCGGTAACGTCGTAGTTGGCGGTGGCCTGGGTGAATCGAAACCCGCCCAAGTTAAAGTTCGTCGGGCTCTGGGGCCCGAAGGATGCATTAAGCGAATCGCTCAGCCCGTAGGCAAATCGATTCAGGCCGTAGGTCAGGCTCCCATCGTAATTCCAGGGACCGGCGAGGTTGCCACGTATGCCAGCGCTCAAATGCCAGTCCTCGTTGCGCCCGGTGCTCTGCGGCAAAAAGCCGTTGGGATAGACCGCCGGAACATTGTTCACCAGGTCATTGGGTTCGCGGAAGAACGCATCGCCGTACGAATTGCGGCGGTTAAAAAGCATCACACTGTAGCCCGTCGCGCCGCCAGCTAAGGGAACGCTGCTGTTGGCCCAAAGGTTGAGGTTCTCGATTTTTGCGTCACCCACCCGAAATGTCACCAAATCCGGCGTCGGGTTGAACTGATCAAAACCCGCACGATTCGTGGGTTCGTGATTCGTGGCATCCAGGCCGAAGTGTACGAAGCCGTCATTGTCCATCGCCAGACCGTACTTGGCCTGCAAATTGACGGTCTGTCCGTCATTGATGATCCGGTCGGTCGGTGCAAAGTTGGTGTGATAAAGGCCCGTGTTGACCTGCAGCTCGCCGCCGCTGGAGCGTGAATCGTCCAATATCACGTTGATGACGCCGGCAATTGCGTCGGAGCCGTACTGCGCACCGGCCCCATCGCGCAACACCTCCACGCGCTTGACCGCGTTTACTGGTATCGAAGCAAAGTCCACCGCCACCGCGCCCAGGCCCACTGTCGACTCGACGTTGACAATCGAGGTCGGGTGCACGCGCTTGCCGTCGATGAGCACGAGGATCTGATCCGGGTTAAGGCCGCGCAGCTGCCCTGCGCGCACGTGGTCGGCAGTGCCCGAATTGGATTGATCGAGGTAATTAAAAGACGGCAGCAGCGCCTGCAGTGCCTGGCCCAGGTTTGCCTCTGGTCCGGCCACAGCGCGCAGGTCATCGGCGGTTAAGACGTCCACTGGCGCGGTGGAATTTAGCTCCGTGCGGTCCCGCACGTGCGTGCCCGTGACGACGATAGGTCCGAGCGGCGTCGCTGCCTCGTCTTGCTGCGCACCCGCGGGGTCAGCCGCCGCACACAGTGCGGCCGCGGCAATTACGAATTGCGGCGCCAGCTTTGCGAGCTCAGCCCACGCGTGCGAGCTCGCCAAGGGCCAAGCTGCCTTCATCCCCGCCTCCTTCCCCCGGTTGCCGCGCAACCGGGGAGGATACGCGAGGCAGATGCTATGACGCGCAGCGCGTTGCGAAATTGCTTACTTTGTTACGAAGCCCCTGCGCGATTGCGCGCGGCTCGCGATTGGGCCACACGCGAGCTGCTGGAGCGGCCTAACTGCGCGCAGATCCAGCTGCCACAATCGAGGAGTGCGGCTAAATTCACACCCGTTGCAGCGCCCAGGCCCTCAAAGAGGTATACGAGGTCCTCGGTTGCAACGTTGCCGCTTGCCCCGGGCGCGAAAGGACATCCTCCCAACCCCGCCACTGAGGCGTCGAAGGTGCGCAGTCCGAACTCAAAGGCGGCAAAGGCGTTGGCCACCGCCATGCCGAAGGTGTCGTGAAAATGGCCTGCAAGCCGCTTGATGGGCACCTGCCGCGCAACGGCCTCAAGCATTGGAAGAACCGTCCCCGGGGTACCCACGCCGATCGTATCGCCCAGCGAAATCTCGTAGCAGCCCATCGCGGTGAGGTCGCAAGCAAGTGCTGCGACCTTCGCGGGGGCGATCGGCCCCTCGTAGGGACAAGCGACCACGCAAGACAGATACGCGCGCACGGGAACCTTGGCGCTGCGGGCCGCAGCCAGCACGGGCTCAAAGCGCTTGAGGGACTCAGCGATCGAGCAGTTGATGTTTTTTTGCGAGAACGTTTCGGAGGCCGCCGCAAATACGGCAACGCTCTGAGCGCCTGCGGCGATGGCCGCCTCGAAGCCCTGAAGGTTGGGAGTGAGCGCGGCAAGCGTTACATTGGAAAGTGCCGGCGTTCCCCGCAACTGCCCGAGCAACTCGCCCGAGTCGGCCATCTGAGGGACGCGCTGGGGCGAGACAAAGGCACCCGCCTCAATCTGGCGCAATCCGCAAGCGGCGAGGCGTTCGATGAACTCGCGCTTGATCGCAAGAGGCAGGCCGGTCGGCTCATTTTGCAATCCGTCGCGCGGGCCGACCTCGCATAATTGCACCGCCGGCCCCGATGTGCGCGACGCGTTTCCCATTGCAGGCATATGCAGTTATTTTCCTCGCTTCGCCCTAGGCCTTCAATGCATCTTCGCCTTGCGCCGGTTGCGCGGGCTCGGGCACAAAATCCATTAGCTGCGCTCCCATGTTTACCTGCTCGCCGACGCGCACGCGAAAGGTGCGCAGCACGCCGGCTTGCGGCGCGCGCACCGTGTGCTCCATTTTCATTGCTTCGAGAATCAAAAGGGGGGCTGCGCGCTCTACGCGCGCACCTGGCGTAACGAGCAAGGCAATGATCCTGCCCGGCATGGGTGCAAGCAACGATGCGAGGTGTTCTTGCTCCTCGCCAGCGCCAGCGGCGGCAGCCAGGGGATCGCGAACTTCAAAACTCTCGTGATGCGCGCCGACAAAGATATGCCAGTGCCCGGCATGCAGCACGGCCGTGGCATCGATTGCGGTGCCGTCCAGATGGACCTGCAGGCGCCCTCCGTTTTCAAGCGCCTGCGCAAAGCGGGCGTGGCCACCGATCGTTTGACCGTCCATTGTCAAGGCGCGCACGCCGGCTTGCGCTCGCACCGACACTTGGCGCCGTTCGTGGCGCGCAACACCATGCCATACCAGCTCCATGGACCGCGCGCCGCGCCGGTTCGCGCGCCAGCTGTCACGGCCGCCCCATGCGGTACGCAAGGGCCCCGAACGCGCATCCTGCGCGTCTTCATTTTCGAGTTGCGCCAAAGCCGCGAGCAACCAGAATTCGCGTGGCGGCGGCCTGCCCGCAGGCGCCAGAGCTGAGGCGTCGCGCTCAATCAGATCGGTATCCAGCGCCGCCCCGGCAAAGGACGGCGCATCGACAAGACGATACAAAAACGCGACATTGTTTTTGACTCCAACGATGCGCGTTTGTGACAGGGCGGCTCGCAGGCGCGCGCGCGCACCTTCCCGGTTGATGTCCCAAGCGATTAGCTTGGCGATCATCGGGTCGTAGTAGGGCGAAATTGCGTCGCCCCGCTCAACTGCCGTGTCCAGGCGAACGTTGGCCGACACCGGTGGCCATTGCACGTACTCGATGACGCCACTTGAGGGCGTAAACCCTCGGTCGGCATCTTCCGCATAAATGCGCGCTTCGATCGCGTGCCCCCGGTACTGCAGTTGCTCTTGGGTACAGGGTAGCTGCTCGCCGGCGGCAACGCGCAACTGCCACTCCACCAGATCGACTCCCGTGATCAATTCCGTGACCCCGTGCTCAACCTGCAGGCGGGTGTTCATTTCCATGAAGTAAAAGGTTTCGCCCACATCGTGGGCGCGCGCCGCATGAGGAACGATGAATTCGACCGTGCCCGCCCCAATGTAGCCCACGGCCCGTGCCACTTGTATTGCGGCGCGCCCCATCTGCGCGCGTCGGCCGGGGGCCAAGCCGGGCGCGGGAGCTTCTTCGAGAACCTTTTGGTGTCGACGCTGCACCGAGCAGTCGCGCTCAAACAAATGCACGACGTTGCCGTGGCTGTCGGCGAAGATCTGTATCTCGATATGTCGAGGCTGCTGAATGTACTTTTCGATCAGCACCTGCGCCGACCCGAAGGAGCTCAGCGCCTCGCGCTGGCATGCCGCCAGCGCTGCGGCAAAGTCTTTGGCCTGATCAACGCGCCGCATTCCCTTGCCGCCGCCGCCCGCACTGGCCTTGATCAGCACGGGAAAACCGATGCGCCCGGCCTCCGTTGCAAGAAACGAGGCATCCTGGTTGGTGCCGTGGTAGCCTGGCGCGAGCGGCACACCCGCCGCCTGCAACAAGCCCTTGGCCGCGGACTTCGAACCCATCGCGCGAATCGCTTCGGCCGGAGGGCCGACAAAGATGATGCCGGCCTGCTCACAGGCTTGTGCCAGATGTGCCGATTCGGACAAAAAGCCGTAGCCCGGATGGATCGCTTGAGCCCCGTTGTTGCGCGCGGCGGCAACGATCCGATCCACGTGCAGATAACTCTCACGTGCAGGAGGCGGCCCAATGCACACTGCGGTATCGGCCATGCGCACGTGCAGCGCGCCCTCGTCTGCGGTCGAATACACCGCGATGGTGCGCAGCCCCATGCGGCGTGTCGTTCGCATGATGCGGCAGGCTATCTCACCGCGGTTGGCAATGAGCAGGCTCGAGAACATCAGGGCGTCGGAGGATTTTGCGGCCCGACCCATTCGTAGCGCCGCTCGCCGGTGCTCGGGTTGTACAGGACCCGCATCGGGCGGCCCGACTCCGGATCGATGAAGCGCTCGCCGGTCGGCTGCCAAGCATCGGGGCGCCCGGGGCTCGAAGCACGATAGCGCCAGCGCTCAAAGAGCACTGCGGCCAAGAGCACCGCCCCCCAGATCGTCATCGGCAAGCCAGGGCGCGCGCCTAACAGCAAGGCTCCTAGGCCCACCGCCAAAAGTGTCAGCGCCACGAGGAGCAAGGCCCTGCGCAACATTGTTAGGGCGCGATTTTCTCTACCACGACAGCCGTGCCGTAGGCCACGATTTCGCTCATCGTCTGACCCATCTCGGAGGAGTCAAAACGCATCATCACGACGGCGTTGCCGCCCATCTGGTGCGCATTACGCACCATGCGGTCGATGGCGTGCCGGCGCGCCTCCTCGAGCAGTTGCGTGTATTCGGCAATTTCGCCACCCACGATCGAACGCAGGCCCGCCATGATGTTGCCCGCAAGCCCGCGCGAGCGCACGACGACCCCAAAGACCTGGCCCTTGACTTCGAGGACCCGGTGGCCGGCAATATTTTCAGTGGTTACGACCAACATCAAAAAATCCTTGCGATGGGTGCGATCTGGCGGTCGATCGCCTTACATGCGGAAAAGGCCAAAGCGCGTTGGCGCAACGGCGGCGTTGCTTGTCACCGCCAATGACAGGCCTAGGACGCGCCGGGTCTGCGCCGGGTCAATGATCCCATCGTCCCATAAGCGGGCCGCGGCGTAATAGGGGTTGCCCTGCTGCTCGTACTGCTCGCGAATCGGCGCCTTGAACTCCTCTTCCTCTTGTGCGCTCACCGATCCACCGCGCGCCTCGATGCCCTCGCGGCGCACGGTTGCCAGGACCGCGGCCGCCTGCTCACCGCCCATCACCGAAATGCGGCTGTTGGGCCACGTCCATAAAAAGCGTGGCGAATATGCCCTTCCGCACATGCCGTAATTGCCCGCACCAAAGGAGCCCCCGATCAACACCGTAATCTTGGGCACTTGTGCTGTGGCTACGGCCGTTACCATCTTGGCCCCGTCTTTGGCAATGCCAGTGTTTTCCGCTGCGCGGCCCACCATGAATCCGGTGATGTTCTGCAAAAACACCAAAGGGATTTCCCGCTGCACACAAAGCTCGATGAAATGTGCGGCCTTTTGTGCCGACTCCCCAAAGAGAATGCCATTGTTGGCAAGAATTCCCACGGCCTGTCCATACAGTCGTGCAAATCCGGTCACCAGCGTCGTGCCGTAACGCGCCTTGAACTCGTCCATGCGCGAACCATCGACGATGCGGGCAATGACCTCTCGCACCTCGTAAGGTTTGCGTATATCGGTCGGCACGATGCCGTAGATTTCGCTGGCGTCGTACAGGGGTTCTTCAATGGTCGGCACCTCTGACGGCGGCGCGCCCGAGCCTCGGGCGGCGCGATGCAAATTGGCGACGATGCGCCGCGCAATAGATAGCGCGTGTCGATCGTCCTGCGCCAAGTGATCGGCTACTCCCGAGACGCGCGTGTGCACATCGGCGCCGCCGAGGTCTTCGGCCGATACGACTTCGCCGGTCGCGGCTTTCACGAGCGGCGGACCGGCGAGAAAAATCGTGCCCTGGTTGCGGACGATGATCGTTT
>Ga0187769_10001129_pt1 | contig 15026 bp, 12 predicted proteins | sample 0116_SJ02_MP02_1_FD_133140 | JGI IMG/M metagenome (GOLD analysis project Ga0187769, IMG submission 133140) | Tropical peat soil microbial communities from peatlands in Department of Meta, Colombia - 0116_SJ02_MP02_10_MG | ecosystem: Environmental > Terrestrial > Soil > Wetlands > Peat | place... | reverse complement strand
TTATGGACAACGCCTTCTGGTTCCTGCTCTTGCCCACGGCCGGCAGTGCGACCAGCACCGTTGCCCACCGTGTTACCTTGGTGGGACTGGCCAAATGTTCGCCTGTTGAGGGGGCCCATTAGCAGTCTTGCTGGCGTTGGGGAGTCAAGGCGTTCCATCGACTACGGACCTTATCGGTGCAGCCTACTTCCTTTCTTTGGTGGTCAGGCAAAGGTCAGCAAGGAATCATTCAGGCGCTCTCGCTTTCCGAGCGGCTACCATAGGAATGACAGCCTCTTTCTCCACGACATGGCGATGGATTTGGCAATCGTCTTCTGAAACGCCCTTCCACTCAGCGGAGCCCTTTCGCTTTGCCTAGTGCATTGTCTATGGATCTTCTGTCCACTATCCCGTAGAACCTTGCGAGCACTCTGACGCCGTCCTCCACCGTTTCCTCCGTCAAGAGGACCTCAAGAATGAGACGCTCCACCTCGCTCAGAGGTGTGCTCCCCAGCGCCGCCTCGAGCCTGCCTTGACTCTCAGCCACCTCGTCAATCAACCTGCCGAGTTTCTTGGTTTCCTCTTTCACCCTCCTGCGCAGGAGCAGTACGTCCGCGGACATACTCTCCAGGTCAGGATGTGGTCTCTGTGAATGCCGTAAATCGGGCCGGCCTTTGACTATTTTAGCAACGGTCAGGTCTCCTGATGAGTAGTCTTCCACAATCGATCCTTTGCTCGCGTACACTTTTCTTGCCTTTGGGACATTCGCGCCCAACCCCCGTTCTTCGATAAGGCCCAGCTTCTCGAACCTTCTTAGGTGTCTCAGCACCCCTTGGACGGAGATGCCGGTGATAGAGGCGAGCTCTCCCAGGGTGCGAGGGCGCAGAGAAAGGGCATCGGCTATCTTCAATCTCACTTCTGATGAGAGAATCTCGTCAAACCTATCGGGAGACATGGGGCGTCCAAAAAGGAAGCGTTTAAAAAGGCTTCACATCCGGTTAATTAACGAGAGGTTAATCGAATGAGCGAGGACAAACGGAAAGACCTGAGAGACATGCTCGACGAGCTCGAACACTACTTCGAGGGTTTTGAGAAGGAACTCGAAGACGCGGTTAAGAATAACATCTTCGGTGGTGACGGGAAGTCTTGGCCCTTCGTCGCAGGGTTCTCGTTCAACATGGGACCAGAGGGCAGGCCTTCGGTACAGGTGTTCGGGAACAACCCAATAGGAGGAGGAGGCTTTAGGTCCCCCATCAACGAACAGACGGTCGACGAGAAGAGCGGCGCGCTGAGGATTATCCTCGAGATGCCCGGCGTAGAGAGGCAGGACATCAACGTCGAGTCAACAGAGGACTCAGCCATAATCACGGCGGAAAAAGACGAGCGGAAGTACCGAGCAGAACTGCACCTCAAGGCTCCCGTTCGGCCCGAAAGCGGAAAGGCAGAATACAAAAATGGAATGCTCGAAATTTTGTTCTCATTGAAGGACAAGGCTAATAAGGGCTTCAAGAGGGTAAACGTTGTCTGAGAGTGGTGCAGGGATGAGCCAGCAGCAGGTTCAGCTGAAGGTTCTCGAGGCGTACACACGTGACGTAGGCAGAGGAGTCGCCAGGATAGACTACGATGCTATGGATGCACTGGACGCTTCCACCGGAGACGTGATTGAGATCAAGGGAAAGAGAAGGACCGTTGCAAAGTGTCTACCGCTCTACCCGTCAGATGAAGGGCGGGGCATCGTCAGAATCGATGGCCTGATACGCAACAACGCAGGAGTGGCGATCGGTGATGTTGTAGTTGTAAAGAAGGTCAAGGCTCCACCTGCGGAGAAAGTGGTCGTCGCGCCTCTGGAAGCTGTCCCACCCATCGACGAGCGCTACTTGGCGGACGCCCTAGAAAGCGTCCCTGTTACAAAGGGTGACAACATCATGATCCCCTACTTTGGTGGGAGGTTGACCTTCCAGGTGGTTGGGGTGAGCCCTGTCGCGGACGCGGCGCTCATCACGCAGAGGACGGTCTTCGTCATCTCCGAAAAGGGAGAAGCCCTGCGGGGTGTCCCCCAGGTGACCTACGAAGACATCGGAGGCCTGAAGGATGAGATTCAGAAAGTGAGGGAGATGATAGAGCTCCCGCTCAGACATCCCGAGATATTCGAGAAGCTGGGCGTCGAAGCCCCTAAGGGCATCCTTCTTTACGGCCCTCCCGGAACTGGAAAGACTCTTCTTGCAAAGGCGGTGGCCACGGAAAGCAACGCGCACTTCATCCCGATCAGCGGGCCTGAGATAATGAGCAAGTTCTACGGAGAGAGCGAGGCGAGACTGAGGGAGATATTCAAGGAGGCGAAGGAGAAAGCCCCCACTATAATTTTCATCGACGAAATCGACTCCATCGCACCCAAGAGGGAGGAGGTCACGGGGGAGGTCGAGCGCAGGGTAGTCAGCCAGCTGCTCTCTCTGATGGACGGGCTTGAAGCCAGGGGCAAGGTCATAGTGATCGCCGCCACGAACAGGCCGAACGCCATCGACCCGGCGCTAAGGAGGCCGGGAAGGTTCGATAGGGAGATAGAGATCAAGGTACCTGACAAGCGCGGAAGGCTGGAAATTCTCCAGATCCATACGAGGCACATGCCACTGGAGCAGAACGATGACAAGCACGGCGCCGCCGACAAGATAGTCGACCTCGAGAAGCTTGCCGCCGTTACTCACGGGTTTGTGGGCGCCGACCTGGAGTACCTGTGCAAGGAGGCGGCCATGAAGACCCTCCGGCGGAATCTCCCTGATATCAAGTTGGAAGAGGACAGGCTGAGCCCTGAAACCCTGGACAAGCTTATTGTGACAATGTCGGACTTCGAGGACGCGCTGAGGGACGTGATGCCCTCCGCAATGCGCGAAGTCTACCTCGAGACACCGGACGTGAAGTGGGAGGAGATAGGGGGTCTTGAAGGCGTGAAGAAGGAGCTGCAGGAGGCCGTGGAATGGCCGTTGAAGTACCCGGACCTGTACGACAAGATAGGCTACAGCATGCCCAAGGGGATAATGCTCTACGGGCCTTCAGGCACAGGGAAGACCCTTCTCGCCAAAGCGGTGGCTACCGAGAGCGAGGCAAACTTCATCAGCGTGAGGGGACCGGAACTCCTCAGCAAGTGGGTGGGGGAGTCCGAGCGCGGCATCAGAGAGGTGTTCAGGCGGGCGAGGCAGGCTTCTCCATGCGTGATATTCTTCGACGAGGTTGACGCCTTGGCTCCGACGAGGGGCATGGGCGGCGACAGCATGGTGACCGAAAGGGTCGTGAGTCAGCTCTTGACGGAACTGGACGGGGTCCAGAGCCTGCAGGGGGTTGTCGTGCTGGCGGCGACGAACAGGATCGACATAGTCGACCCGGCCCTGCTCAGGGCTGGGAGGTTCGACAAACTCATCCTAATCCCAATGCCTGACAAGGCCGCGAGGAAGGAGATACTGAAGATACACACCAAAGGCGTCCCAATCGCAAAGGACGTAGACCTGGACAGGGTGGTCGAGATGACTGAAGGATTGAGCGGTGCGGACATGGCGTTACTGACCAACACAGCCGTCTCCATAGTCCTCCAGAGCTTCATCACGAAATATCCGAAGCCCGAAGACGCGAAGAAGCATGTCGACGAAGCCATCGTCCAGATGGAGCACTTCGCGGACGCCATAAAGAAGGTCAGGTCGTCAAGAGAGGGGAAGCCGATGGAGAAGGTGCCGGTCCCCTACTACAGATAAGCGAAGCCTTTTACATCAATATCAAAGCCTCCTCGTGACCGTTGGAGCAGGTCAGCATCATAGGGAGGGGCACGTGGCTCGACAAGGTAGCCAAGGAGACGATAGATCGGGAGAAGAACCTCGGAAGGGACCTTTCGCTTGTCAGGGTGGAGAGCGGGCTGGGGGCTTCGGGTCTCCCTCACATAGGAAGCGTGGGGGACGCCATAAGGAGCTATGGGATCAAGCTCGCCCTGGAGAACCTCGGGTACAGGTCAGAGCTAATTGCCTACTCTGACGATTTCGACGGCCTCAGGAAGGTCCCCTCTGGCTTCCCGTCCTGGCTGAAGGACTACATTTCCCACCCTGTCTCCAGGATTCCGGACCCCTTCGACTGCCATCCGTCATATGCCGGACACGTGGGCTCTCTCCTGCGCGAATCACTCGACAAGCTCGGCATCGAGTACACCTTCCAGAGCGGTACACAAGCCTACAGCTCCGGGACGCTCAACGAGCAGATCAGGACAATCCTCTCGCACTCGAAGTTGATCGGGAAGAAGATCAACGAACTAGTGGGGCAGTCGAAGTACGAGGCTGCGCTCCCCTATACCCCAGTTTGCAAGAACTGCGAGAGGATCTACGTCACACAGGCGATAACGTTCAATCCGAAGAAAGACACGGTCCACTACAAATGCGAAGGGACGAAGCTGGGGGAGAAATTCGTGAAGGGGTGCGGCTACGAGGGGGACGTGAAGATTTCCGACGGGGAAGGGAAACTGATGTGGAAGGTCGAATTCGCTGCGAGATGGGCCGCCTTTGACATCCGCTTCGAGGCCTACGGGAAAGAACTCACAGATTCGGTCAAGATTAACGATTGGGTGGCCGAGAAGGTGCTTCGTTCCCCTCCCCCGTACCACGCCAGGTACGAACTCTTCCAGGACAAGTCGGGGCGGAAGATGTCCAAGTCCACCGGGAACCTCGTGACCCCCATCGAGTGGCTGCAGTACGCATCCCCCGAGAGCCTCCGCCTGCTCATGTACAAGCGGATCGTCGGGGCCAGGAACATCTCCGTGGACGACGTCCCTGTCTACATGGACGAGTTCGACGACCTCGAGGAGTATTACTTTTCGAAGAGGAGAGACGCAAACGAGATGAAGGGCGCCAGGTTGCGGGGGCTCTACGAGTACACCCTGCTGCTCCAGATTCCGAAGTCAAAGGGGGTCCATGTCCCATACCGCCTTCTTGCCCAACTCTCGTCTGTCGCACCCGAAGGTGCGGTCCAAGAGTTCGTCGTCAAACGGCTTGCGAGCTACGGCATGGTCTCCGGGAGTTCGGACGATCTTAGAAACAGGATCGAGTGGGCCTCAAAGTGGGCGCGAAGGGAGGGGAGACGAGCCGTGGAACTTCCTGATCTGAGTGAAGTAGTGCGAAAGGCCGTCGAGGATTTCGCTAAAGTGCTCCCCCTGGCGAAGGACGCCGATGAGGTCCAGAACGCGGCCTTCAACGCCGCCAGGAAGAACGGCCTGAAGCCAGGTGAGTTCTTCCCAGCAGTATACTCTATACTCCTCGGGTCCGACCGGGGTCCGCGGCTCGGTCCCTACGTTTTAGACGCCGGACGCGAGAGTGTGAGCAGGGCGCTTCTCGAAGCGGTAAAGGAATGAGTGGATCCGAGACGAGACGTGACCCTGCCGGGGAACTACGATTGAAAATCATTCGGTGCAGACTCTGTCCTCGCCTCGTCGCATACAGGGAGAATGTGAAGCCGAGGGCTTCCTACGCCTCCCAGGAGTATTGGCGTAAGCCCGTCCCTGGCTACGGGGACCTTTCGGGGAGGGTTCTGATACTTGGGCTGGCCCCGGCTAGCCACGGTGGTAATCGCACTGGGCGAATTTTTACCGGGGATGCCTCGAGCAGATTCCTAGTCAAAGCCCTTTACGCGGCGGGGTTCGCCAACCAGCCGATTTCTGAGTCTCGAGATGACGGGCTAAGTTACCGCGACTGTTACGTTACGGCAGCCCTGAAATGCTCCCCTCCCGGTGACAAACCAACGTCGAAGGAGTTCGCGAACTGCTCACCTTACCTGGAACAAGAGATTTCGCTGCTGGTGAACGTGAGAGCGGTCATTGCTCTAGGGGCCATGGCGTTCAGGTCGTACCTGGATTATCTCGGCAGAAGAGGCATCAATGTCAGAGGCTTGATCTTCTCACACGGCAGGTCGTACAGTTTTGAAGGTTTGCCGAGACTCTATGCCAGCTATCACCCGAGCCCTCGGAACACAAACACAGGCAAGCTGACGCAGCGAATGCTGGCCGGACTCCTCAAGAAGGTCAGGAGAGAACTGACACAGATGGAGCGGACGGTCGGTCATGGCTGCCCAGTCGGGGGAGACCAACCGGGAAGGGTTACTTAGGCCGCATCAACAAGCCGTCCTGTAGGGTTCCTTCGTCCCTGATCCAGCCAACCCTTTAATCCCCTCCCCCGGGCGTCGTAGCTGGGCCCGTAGCCTAGAACAAACAATGGCAAGCCAGCCAGTCTGTGGGAAAGGTGTGTTAGTGACATACTTCCACACTTCTAACACGGATCAGGGCATCAGCCTGCGGAGCTGGAGATTCAAGACCAGAGGTCGAGGGTTCAAATCCCTCCGGGCCCGCCTCCAATAAGCTTGGGATGGGCCCAATCCGACCAACGGAGCCCAATTCCTAGCTATTCGGATTCTTATGAGTCGGGCCCAGCAGTTAGCCCAAAAAGGAACCCATTATGGGTCCAGGCCCCGTCGGTTGAACATGTGGTCAAACCACCGCAAGGGTCTTGATTCGAACCCATTTGGTGCCGAATCCCGGCCGGGACCGATTTCAAACGTGAAATGAACTCCGTTCGACGGACAGAGCATTCTCCTGACTCGCCGGACACGAGTCAGCTGGATATGAACTCCTTGGACGAGCCTCTTCGTTCGCCGCCAAGCACCATGAGCATGTCGGCAAAGGCACGTTCTGTGCCTATTCTTGCTACTAGAGCTTAATCCGGTGGGGTGGAATTTTTCTTGGCCATCAATGAGCGGGTTTCTTGGGGTCGGTAGAAAGAAACTGATAGCCACTAACAGAATGCCCCAGCAACTACTGGTCTAACCAAGTTCTGATTCAGCTTGGCCCCCGCCCACCAAGAATCCAAAAAGCAATGAGCCTGATAGGGGTTGGCCGTCCGCACCTTGGCAAAGAGAATTGGGGTCAGGTTCTCCGGGAAGTTCCTCGAGCTCGCCCGCAGGCACATGTGGAGGGCGGAGTCCGTCCCTCTCCTTCTCAGATACCTCGACATCAAGCCCGGACAGAGGATTGTCGACGTCGGGTGCGGTACCGGTCATTTGACTCGGCTTGTGGCTCAAGGCCTCGAGGGCAGGGGCGAGGTCGTCGGGATTGATAGGAACGAGCAGCTCCTTAGGCAGGGGAGAAAGCTGGCGCGCGAAGCCGGGCTGCAGCGGCTCGTCTCGTTCCGGGAGGACGACGTGACCAAAATGAAGCTGGACGACGACTTCGCGGACCGAGTCATCTGTCAGACCGTCATGTGGACGATGCGGGACCCCCGCGACGCCCTGAGGGAGATGATCAGGATCTGTAAGCCCGGTGGGATGGTCGGAACAGTCGAGGCGTCGACTGACTCGATCAACATTTTCTACCCGGATGACCCGCGGCTGACTGAGTTGCAGAGAGCCTACTGGAAGCATGAGGCGAAGGGCTTTGAGAAGCTCGAGGGGTTCGACAGGAATGTCGGCTACCGGATCCCCCGCTACCTTCACCAACTCGGGTTGAAAAGGGTCAGGCTCGACGCCCACGTCCGGGCTGAACTCGACATGGACGACCGGATTCCGGCGAGGGACAAGCTAGAGATGTACAGATATCTCCTCTACTGGGCTGAGAGGGAGGGTGGGCTTTCGGAGCGGGAGAAGGAGACCCTGAAGGCGGGTGGGATGAAGGAGAGCGAGATGAAGGAGTTCGCGACCCGCTACCTACGCTTCCTTCGGAACATATCCAAGAGCATCAATTCAGTCGAGAGGAGTTCGCTGGTCAACACTCGAGTCTATTTCATAGCGACGGGGGTCAAATCAGTGGGCTGGAAACCTTCAAGAGTGAAGTACTGAACATCCAAGGCCAAGGTGGTGTCGACATGGGTTCGCACCTACTTGGTGCCGAGTCCTTGCCGACTCGAGCCTGTATCACGCCTGAACCTCATTCGAAGGGCATCCATTTGGTTGCCCCAATCCCGGCCGAGATGTAGCCAGTCTTTCGCAGAATTGAACCCATCATGGGTCCGGGCCTGCCGGTATCGAATCCGACAAGCCGTTTGGGCCCGATCTTGAACAGTAAACTGTGCGGGCCCCTCCGGGCCTGCGTTGGAATAGCTCGGAATGAACCTTGATTGACTAACGGGGCTTGACTCTGGCTATTCGGAGACCGCGCGTGTGCTATTCATTAATGGCAAGAGTGTGATCCTGGCTTCGAGCATCCCACAACGGATTTATCACAAGTCTACCTAGAACCTGAGTAACAGAGCTTGTCCCAAGGACAGAGAAGACTCGCTGCGATAATGTTTACTGACATGGTTGGCTACACCGCATTGGGACAGAGGAACGAGTCGCTCTCGCTGGTGCTCGTTGAGGAGCAAAGGAAGGTCATCAGGCCGATCCTGGCAAGGCACAACGGGAGGGAGGTCAAGACAATCGGAGACGCATTCCTAGTGGAATACCCCAATGCTGTTGATGCGGTCAGGTGCGCGTATGACATTCAAAGGGCGATAATGGAGTTTAATCTCTCCCTCGAATCTGAGAGGCGGATCCACCTGAAGATAGGGATCCACGTTGGAGAGGTGGTGGATACTCTGGGGGATATCTCAGGTGACGCTGTCAATGTCGCGTCAAGAATAGAGCCGCTCGCGGAAGGCGGAGGGGTCTGCGTGACGCGCCATGTGTATGATATTGTGAGGAACAAAGTAGACATACCGCTCTCGAGCCTAGGGCTGAAATCTCTGAAGAATGTTGCAGAGCCCATGGAAGTGTTCAGGATGATTTTGCCTTGGGAGAAGGGAGAGGTGGCTGCTCCGGTGAAGTTGGACAAAACGCGCGTAGCGGTGCTCCCATTCGCCAACTTCAGTCAGGAGTCCGGGGACGACTACTTCGCCGATGGCCTCACGGAAGAGATGATAGGAACGCTGTCCAAGATAAGAGAGCTGCGAGTGATCTCACGGACCTCCGTCATGCAGTACAAGGGCAAGCCCAAGCCGATCCCCGAAATCAGCAGGGAACTGAACGCCGGCACAATCTTGGAAGGGAGTGTAAGGAAGGCAGGTAACCGAGCTAGGGTCAGCATACAGATGATCGATGCCCTCGAGGACCAACACGTTTGGGCGGAGAACTATGACAGGGAGCTGCAAGACATCTTTGCGGTCCAGAGCGACATAGCCATGAAGGTGGCTGAAGCCCTCAAGATTGAGCTGCTTGCCGGTGAAAGGAAGGCCGTCGAGGAGGCTCCGACCAAGAGTCCTGAGGCCAACCTTCTATATCTGAAGGGGACATATTGGGGAGACCGAGGGGACCTTCTGAAGGAGATTGAATTTCTCGAACTCGCTGCTGAGCAAGACCCTCAATTCGCTCTGGCTTACGCTATGACCTCCGTCATGTATGTAGGGGCGGCAGGAGAAGAGTTGCCGGCGGGGGAGGCGTTTCTTCGTGCGAAACAAGCCCTCGCCCGTGCTCTTGGGGTCAACCCTCATCTCGCCGAAGTCCAAATGGCGAAGGGGTGGCTCGCATTCCAATATGACTGGGACTGGGCCGAGGCAGAGAGGAGCTTCAGAGAGTCGATATCGCTCAACCCAAGCCTTGCCTCTGCACATGACTTCTACGGCCTTATGCTAGCTTCATTGGGGAGGTTCGATGAAGCCGTATCGGAAGTGAGAAGGGCCTTCGAACTGAATCCCGCCTCCGTTTGGACTATGTTCCATTTGGGCATAGTTAACGAGAAGGCCGAGAGAGACGACGAAGCCAAGATTATGATTGAAAGGGCTTTGGCCAAGAATCCAAAATTTTCGAGAGCCCTGATTACACTTGCTTTGATTGAGGCGAGAGAAGGGAAGAAAGAAGCAATTGGGAAAGCTGATGAGGTGATAACTCTTGAAGATCGACCTTACCTCCGCTATCGTCAGGCGATAGTACACGCTACGATAGGATCAAAGGTAAAGGCGAACGAAATTCTGGAAAACCTCATCTCAGGGACGTATGGCCACGCCAGCCCTCTGAACATCGGAACGATCTACTACTGGCTGGGGAACGGGGCGAAAGGGTTCGAGTGGGTTGAAAGGGCGCTAACGGAGCACGACCCAGAGTTTCCTTGGGAAAACAACTCGCCTTTGCTCAGAATATTGAGAAAAGACTCGCGGTACGTTGAAGTGCTACGCACGCTAGGTCTCCCATAAGGTCACGCCGCGATTCCGATCTCCCACTGCTTATCGCTTGGGGCGACCCCTGGTGCGGGACCAGCTGGATTATGGTTGGTTACTGTCATGATTGGACTAAATCACAAATTGGGCCCAGAATTGCACGGTAAACTGGTTGGGCCCCCGAGGTCGCTGAAAATAGGCTCATAATGAGCTCTGCAGGGCAAGAGGGGCCTGATTCCGGCTCTTTGGAATTACTCCTTCCATGGGGTCGCCTATCGATGAAGGGCCGATTTATGCTTAGGCGTGGCATTGCGTCGTCCAAAGAGTGCCATACGCCGAGACTGCCCCTATGGTGACATTGTTTCCTGAATATGCAATCCCTTGGCTCAATATAGCGTAGTTCTCCGAGTTAACGAGTATCCCACGCTGGAGAGTCTCCCCAATGTGAATGCCGCTGGAATCACTGATTGTGACCTCTGTTAGGTTCACTGGTATGGCCCCCGTGTTTGTGGCAATGATGGCCCCTGTGTTTCCAGCAGGGTAACAGGACGCGGCCAGATTTATCAGTTCACGGGGTTGAGACGGTGGGGGAGTTACTGGTGGCTGGTTGGTTGCGACTCCCACAAGATACCCCACTGACCCACTTGCCAGAACCAGGAGAACCACCAAGAGGATGACTGTCCCCTTTCTCATGCCTTGCGATTCCCTTCAGTGGACGAAGTCTTTGTGAGGTGTATATCTCTAGTGGAGAGAACGTCCATTTTCCTACTGATTTTGGTGGGGTTGACCTGCTTCTTCTATCCCAATCGGGTACTCCGGTCACCACATGAATAGAACCGTTCTCATGAGTAGAACTTTACACCCCTCAAGGCTACCCTCTTGAGGCATGAGGAACGTGGTAATTGGGGCGCTGCTGGCTGTAGCGATACTTGCAGGTGCAGGGGTAGGTTATCTCGCTGGCAGTCAACTTACCATTACGAGAACAAGCACAGAAACCACGTGGCTCACCTCGACGGAGGTGGCCCTTCAGTCGTCGGCGTCAAATTCGAGTTGGAAGTTCGTCGTCTCCATAAACGCCACCACAGTGGAAATCGGGCAACCTCTACTGCTCTGGGCAAACCTTACGAACACCTCTCCTTCAAATCGAACAATCAGGCCCTATGTCGAGCCTTTCGTCAACCCAAGCATCAGTGCTTCAAACGGCACTAGAGTCTGGGCCTGGGACCCGCCCGAGGTGACTTGGCCTAATACCAATGTGACGGGCGGGCAGTCTCTCTCCGAAAGGATTGACATACCCACCACCAACCTCCGGGATGGCATCTACACGATTGACGTAGCGCCTCTCTCTTCAGAGTTCTCTGACAACTTCAACCTGACGATGCGCTTCTCAGTCGGCACCACCACGACACAGTCGGTGGCAAGTACTGCGACCGTGCAGGCGGGTCAGGTGCTCTACGCGTCAAGCGTCTCGCCAGATGGCCTGCAGTTGCAGGTGGCGCTGAATTCCAGCACCATGGTGCCTCAGGGAGAGGTCACGGTGCACATAGAACTTCTCAATACACTGAGTCGGAACGTCTCGCTAGGGGTCGTGACCAACGACAACATCAGCGCGTGGGACGGAGCAGACTTCTTTTGTGGTGAAAACCCATCCTATTCCCTCGTCGGCTTCGGTGTCTTCAGCGGCCATTTTACCGCGGAGAACATTTCCAAAGCCGAATCTCCGTTGCAGCTCGCTGCCCCGCTCGAGGCTCCGTGTCCGTACAGACTGCCGCTCAACGACACGACCTTCCTTCCCAACAGCGACAAGACCATCTCCTTCAGTTATTACGGGCAGACCCAGGAGCCTTCCCTTCCCGTGACAGCCGAGGTGAATGCGACTACTAGTTACTGCACAAGCTCACCGTCGGCGACAGAGACAATGATCAGTTGCCCGACTACCTCAGGGCTACTCGGCTACTGGAGTCCGGGGGCCGTGAACGGGGGAGACTTCGCACTCACCTCCAAGGGCTTCAATTACTTCCCTCCTGGAGAATACACAATCGTAGCGACCGATGATTGGAACCAGAACGTCTACGCTACCTTCGATGTTCTCTGACGCGGCAGTTTGGAAAGCAACTCGGACGGCTAGTTGTTTGGGCCCACGTTTGAAGAGAAAGAGGGGAAAGGCCCGAGCGCTATCATCCAGCCCGGGTCTGTGCTTCCTCAGTTCACCGCGAGCCCCGCTGAGGACGCGGGCGCGGATGCCGAGGAGAGGGTTAGCAGTGATCCACCGTAGGAGACTAGGAACTCTGTTATCTGACCGCCATTCAGGGCGTAGAGGATGTGCCCGTTCCCGCCGAAGGCGAGGTCGAGCGTGGGAATGGAGGCGGTTCCGGCCACTGAGTTGACTAGGCTGAGGCTTCCAGAACGGGATATTGTGTACGAGGATATAGTACCTCCGTGTGCGTTGGATGTGTAGACCAGGTTCCCTTCCGGCGTGATTGCGACCCAGCATGGGGCGAGCCCGAAGTCAGGGACCGATGCGCTGATGATGCTGAGAGTTCCGCTGTCTGAGAGGGTGTATGTAGAGAGAGTCCCAGTAGCCGCTTCACTGACGACCAGATACCCCCGGTTGTTGAAGGCGAAGCCGTAGGGTCCCGGGGAGTTGGAGGGTGTGCCAGTGGGTGCGCCTGCGACGCCGTTCTTGACGACAAAGGTGTCGATCAGGTTGGCTGCTTTCTCGGTTACGACCAGGACGTGCCCGTCGTTGTTGAATCCAATTTGCTCAGGCGACGAGCCAGCGCCCCCGGCGACGGACTCCACCGAGCCCGCGATGAAGGTCAGCTGCCCGTTCCACGAGAGGGTGAAGCCTGCGATGTTGCCTGCGACCGAGCTGGTCCCCGCATCCAGTACATAGACCAGATTGTAGTGCACCGTGACGCTGATGGGTTCGATGCCATGCGACCCGGTGATGCTCGAGAATGAGAGATCTCCGTCGTGGTTGACGTGGAAAACAGTGATTTGGTTGCTGCCCGCGTCGACTGTGATGAGCCAGTTCCCGTCCTGGGTCAGTGCGATTGCGCCTTGGCTCGCGAGCGCGGACCCCGATCCGCTCCCGCCTGTGGCGAATGTTCCGACAAGGGTTAGCTGCCCGCCAGGTCCTGTTTTGTACTGTAACACCGAGTTCCCTGTGGAGAGGTTGTCGTTCGTGTAGATCGAGCTGGATTGGGAGTAGGAGAAGGCAGCCGCAGGAAGGGCTGCCATCGTGATTCCTGCGAGTAGGATGGCGATGGATAGTCCGATTAGGGTTTTGTTTCGCGTGATATTTTTCGTCATCAGATTTCCTAAACTTTGGCCAAGCCTATTTCTTCGTTGTTCGAGGTTAGGTCTGGATGTGTTGTAATTCTCTTGGTAATTGGCGGGTCAGAGGTTCAGCTGTTTCGCCACCAGCTCAAAAGCGTCAAAGTGGGCCTCGAGCCAAGGACTGAGGAAGTAGGTCTGCCCGTAGTGCTCCCCCGCGACAGTGACCAGAGAGTTCCGTTTCAGCACGCCCACGTGATGCTGCACCAGGGTGTACTGTAACCCCAGATCGTTGGCGAGCTGGTTTAGGTTCCTAGGGCGCTCCCTTATGGCCCGTATTATCCTGGCTCTGTTCTCTGCGCCGCGCGTCCCGCCCAACAGGTACCAGAGGAGCCTCCGGAGCTCGGGGTCGTCAGTCATCCCGGATGGGCGCCTTCTGCGTTCAGTTAAGAGATTTCCAAGAAGAGTTAAACGCAGGGCGGCCGGATTTCAGTGCTGGCAGTCATGGAAGTGCTAATGTATGTAGCCATAGGGATCGCTGCCATCAATTCGGTCATCCTCCTAGGCCTGATGTATCTTTACGCCAGAATCGCGGTGAAGTCCCGGGCTGCATACTCCTTCGGACTCTGTTTCTTTGCGGCCATGCTGCTCCTTCAGAACCTCTTAACTGCGTTCGCGTACGGAACGATGTCCCCACTCTTTGGCACTGATGCTCTCCCGTATCTGTCGGTCATCGGGGGCACCGAACTCGCAGGGCTCTTGGGGCTGCTGAGGATGACATTCTAACGGGGCGTGGATGGCATGATGATGGGAAAAGCTCCTGAACTCCAGAACATAAGCGGCTGGATAAACTCTGAACCGCTCACGCTGAAAGGCCTGAAAGGCAGAGTCGTGTTCCTTGATTTTTGGACCTACGGGTGCTGCAATTGCCAAAACACTCTCCCGGAGATGAAGAAGCTTCATGGCAAGTATGGCAAAGAGGGCCTCGTCATAGTAGGTGTACATACCCCCGAGTTCCCTTACGAGAGGAAGCGTGAGAACGTGGAGAGAGCCGTGGCGTCCGCAGGGTTAACCTATCCGATTGCGCTCGATAGCAACAATGCATCTTGGAAGCTATACGGGAACCACTACTGGCCTCGCCAGACAATCATCGATGCAAACGGCGACGTTGCTTACGAGCACGCGGGAGAAGGGAGTTACTCGGAAATCGAGGCGAAGGTGGTAGAGCTGCTCAAAGTGGCGAAGACCGAAGTGGATACGACCCTCCAAGAAAACACCGGCGCAGGGACGATCACCAGAGTAGTGTGACCCTTGGCATTGTCGGCTGTCACAGAAAGATCAAGAGAGGAGGTCTTCCTCAACTCCGCCTTCTTCGTTCTGGGCTTTACAATGATCTTCTCCATCACGGGGGTACTACTTCAGACCGTCTTGTCAAGAGCTTCGCTCGAGGCTGTGGACACCGTCAGGCTGGTCGGCGGTTCGGTCATCGTAGCCTTCGGCTTGCTTATGATCGCGTCCACCAGGTATGCGATTCCCTTCTTCAGTGTTGAGCATAAGATACACGTCACGAGATTCAGCAACAACTACGTGACATCTTCCGTTTTTGGCATCGCCTTCGCGCTAGGATGG
>Ga0187769_10001128_pt1 | contig 15044 bp, 11 predicted proteins | sample 0116_SJ02_MP02_1_FD_133140 | JGI IMG/M metagenome (GOLD analysis project Ga0187769, IMG submission 133140) | Tropical peat soil microbial communities from peatlands in Department of Meta, Colombia - 0116_SJ02_MP02_10_MG | ecosystem: Environmental > Terrestrial > Soil > Wetlands > Peat | place... | reverse complement strand
GCCAAACGGCAGGACTTCTCCTGAAATCGCGTGTTTGCCGTCGGAGCTGACCAGCAACCGGTTCTGGTTCGAACCCTGCGAGTTGGTGAGGATCACTGTGACCTCAGCCAGAGCGGGGATTTCGGAGGGACGGATGTCAACCACCTTCCAGGTGATGGAGGGATCGTAGCCAAACATGTTAAGGAGCCACGAGTTCATCGTGTCTTCGGTGGGAAGAACGGTCGCCGTTGCGGACGAACTGCCGGTCGCTTTCGCATCCTTGGCTGCGGAAGCAGGCTGAGCAGCGGGTTTTGGACGAGTCGTCAGAGTCTGGGCAAAGAGGATCTGCGTATGTGCGAAAACGATGCCGGACAACAGCAGAATTCGAAGCGTAGCGCGGTGAATTCTTGTCATAGCGGGAAATGAGTCCTTGTCTTGGCGGAAACCTGATTGTTACAAAACCGGCGGGAATTGTCATTTCGAGCGCGTCTCATTGTCGTCGTATCAGAACGGGAGGAGTGAGGAAACAACGGGCTGAAGAATCGGGACCTCCTCGGCTTTCGAGTCTCCAGCCAAAGGTCGAAACTGGTTTTTGTGAGGTGTGGATTCCCGCACAACTTACTTCGATGGCGGAGTGTTCCTGAGTTGTCTCCCCCAGAGGTACAGGACTACGGCGATCGCGGCAATCAGGGCGGCGGTGTCGAAGCGCCCAACCGCGCGAACCAGGGTGTGCCAATGCTGTCCGAATAGGTATCCAGCGCCGGAAATGACGGTGACCCAGACGACCGCGCCCAGAAAATTGAAGATGACGAACGCCCGCCAGCGCATGCGCAGGACACCGGCGAGCGGTCCGGCGATTACGCGAATGCCGAAGATGAAGCGGGCGAAAAAGATGGCGCCCGCGCCGTAGCGGACAAAGAGCGCTTCCCCGCGCTCGAACATGCGCTGCGGAATGTGGAAGTAATTCTGATAGCGCTCGAGTAGCGGCCGGCCGCCATGGTAGCCGAGGGCAAATCCCAGGTTGTCGCCGAGCGTGGCGGCACACGTGGCAACCACGATGATGCACCCGAGATGAAGCCTGTGCTCGGAAAACGAAAGGAAACTTGCCAGCAGGAGCGTGGTTTCTCCGGGAACGGGGAGGCCGGCGTTTTCGCACAGCAAGGCCAAGGCCACGGCCCAGTAGCCATAGTCGGCAATGAAGGTGCGAACGAAATGGAAGACGGTGTGGCCCATGAATCGGATCGGATCATCGGGCCATCGGGACATCGGGTGATCGCGTCATCGGGTCATCAGGTGATTAAGTCATCTGCAAACATGCCCCACCGCGGGACGGTAATCACCTGTTCTTTAGTTCCGCCGCCCAACGATTATTTCATGACTCCATGGTCCGGATCATCCGATGGCCCGATCACCCGATGACCCGATCACGCGAGGAACTCGAGGACCGCCCGATTGAACTCATCCGCTGCTTCTTCGTAGGGCAGATGTCCTACACCTTCGAAGGCCACCAGGCGGGCATTCGTGAAATTGCGGCGCAACGGCTCGGCCGAAACAAAATGGACGGCGCGATCCTTCGTTCCCCAAATTAACAGCGTGGGATAGTCGCGGATGGTGGGCAACGCACGTTCCAGGTCCGCGAGATCGGCGGTCCAGTTCTTCACGATGCGAGCAGCGTGGCGGAAAGCGTGATTCTCGAGCACGGGCAAACGATAGCCGGCGAGCGAATCGGGTGGAATCTTCGATCCGTCTCCGAAGAGGCGGCGCAGCCACAAGTAGTCGAGCCAGCGCCAGCGTTCGATTGAGTTGCGGAAAAGCAGCGCGCCGACTGGGCTGCTCAGAAACGGCGCCAGGCGCTTGCCGCGCGGCGACCACGGATTCATGGGCGCTACCAGGATCAGGCGTTTGAGGCGCGGGTTGCGGCGTTCGACGTAGAGCGCAGCGAGCATGATGGCAACGCCCCCACCATGTGAGGTTCCTAGCAGATCGAAGTCTTCGATGCCGACGGCATCGGCGAACTCGAGGAGGCGTTCGGCGGTCGCGCGCAATCTGCAGTCGAGGCCCTCGGGAGCAACGGAGAAACCCAGGCCCAAGTTGTCTACGGCATAGACCGTCCTGTAGGGAGCCAGCACGGGCATGGCGAATCGCCAGGAGAAGGAATAGCCCATCAGGCCGTGAACGAGGATGAAAGCGGGACCGGAGCCGCATTTGAGATAGCGCATACTGCCTGCGGCGAGAGCGATGCGGTGCTCCTCGATGCCGCCTGCCTCCTGTTTTTCAGTTTCGATAGACAACCTTTTCCTCAAGGATAGTTTCTTATCTATTGAGTGATATCGCCTCTGTCGCTTGAGTGGGAGCGGGTTGTTGGCTCCCACTACTTTTTTGCTGGCGTTCTTATCCCGTGGGGAATCGGTCGTCCCTCCGGGACTTTGATCATCTCCCCTAGGTTTACCCAGCGCGGAAGCGCTGGGCCAAGTTCGCTCGCCCCTCCGGGGGTGTGAGCCGATTGCGATCACCGCTTCGCCGAGACAAACTCCCTCCGCTTCAGTGCGACGCCGCCGCAATGGCGGGCGCATTCTCCTTCTGCTCGTTTCCGGACTGATCTTTCTCGCCTTTCGTTCGTTTCTTGCCCAGCAGTTTCTTCAGCACGCGAATTCCCTTGTCCACGTGCTTCTCTTCGAGCAGAAATGGCGGCAGGAAGCGGAGGACGGTGTCCTGGGTGGCGTTGAAGACTACGCCCTCGGCCAAACCCTGCTCGACAAGAGGACGCGCCGGAATGTCAAGCACGAGACCCTGAATGAATCCGCGGCCGCGGACCTCGCGAGTGGCCGCGCATTTCTCGACCATCGCCTGCAGTTGTTGCTGCAAATAGCCACCGACGCGGACAACGTTCTCCAGCAGGCGCTCTTCCTCGACTATAGCCAGATACTCCAGGCCAACGCGGCATGCGAGTGGACCTCCGCCAAAGGTGGTGCCGTGCTGGCCGGGAGCAATCGTCGAGGCGACGTGCTCCTTCGCAATGAAAGCGCCCAGCGGCAATCCCGCCGCGATGGGCTTGGCAATGGTGACAATGTCGGGCACAACGCCGAAACTTTGGAAGGCGAAGAGCGTGCCGGTGCGGCCGAGTCCGCATTGGATTTCGTCGAAGACGAGCGCGGCCTGGTACTGATCGGCGAGCGCTCGGCACTCGCGCAGAAAATCGGGCGAGCATTCCAGAATGCCGCCCTCGCCAAAGATGGGCTCGAGCACGATGGCGCAAGTGTTGGCGTTGACGGCGGCGCGCAGCGCTTCAATGCTGTTTTGCTCAACGAAGGTTATATTTCCTAAAAGCGGCTCAAAACCTTTGCGGTACTTGTCCTGTCCGGTCAGCGACATGGCGCCGAAGGTGCGACCGTGAAAGGAGTCATGCAAGGCAACGAGTCCGGATTTAGCGTCACCGCCAGCTTTATGTCCGGCCAGACGCGCCAGCTTGATGGCTCCTTCGATCGCTTCGGTGCCGCTGTTCGTGAAGAACGCGCGATCGAGGCCCGAAAGCTGGCAGAGTCGCTCGGCGAGCCGTCCCTGATATTCGTTGTAGTAGAGATTCGAAAGATGAATCACGCGGGCAGCCTGTTCGTGGATCGTTTTCACGATGCGCGGATGTGAATAACCGAGCGCGTTGACGCCCAGTCCGGCGACGAAGTCGAGATATTTCTTGCCCTCGAAGTCGAACAGGAAGACTCCCTTGCCGCGCTCAAAGGCGACAGGATAGCGATTGTAGGTTTGGAGGAGGAAGCGCTTTTCCAGGTCAGCGATTTGGTCGAGGCGAGACATGATTTTGAATTGTAGAACGAAAGTGGAGGGGAAAGGATTGGGCGCAGCGAGGAGGGAGCGGTTTCCGAATAGCCAAAGACGCCCGGAATGGCGCGCGCCCCATCGCCTATAGAGAAATGAGAATTATCGTGGGACCCGTCGCAGTTTTACTTTGTGCACCTTCGTGTCCTCCGTGGTTGAGAAATGCCGATCATCACAAAGGACACGAAGGAACACGAAGGAAGCCGACCCATGGAACGAACAGTCAGAATACTGCCGATACAGGGCGGCTCATTCCTACGGTCGGGGAAATCGTCGCCTCGGAAGTTTATAAATTCGGGCCAGAGGAGACGGCGACCATTGTAGTACCACGGTTCGAGTGAGGAAAGAGTCCGAGGACTATTTATGAACCGGTTTTCAGATCTTCGCCCTCCTCGGGCGGTTCTGGAGTTGAGGTGGGATCGCCGGGGTCGAGGCCAGCTGCGGTCATAATGGCACGGCCTAGTTCTTCGGCGGAAACCACCAGCTCCCGGGAGGAAGCGCTGCCAATCTCCTCGGTGATCGGCGCTACGAAGCGATATCCGCGGCCCACGACGGTTTGCAGGTATTGGGGCTGGTCGGCGTCGTCGGCGAGGGCGCGGCGAATTTTGCGGATTGCGGTATTGATGCCCTGGTCAATGTCAACGAACACATCCTTGCTCCAGAGTTGGCTGGAGATCTGCTCGCGGGTGACGAGTTGGCTTTTGTTTTCGACCAGGAACATGAGCAGCTGCAGGGGCAGGCCTTCCAAAGGGATCGGCTTGCCGCGCCGGCGGAGCTGGAAGCGACCGAAATCAAGCTCAAAATCGTCGAAGATGATTTTCTTCTCGGGCACGCCCACTCCTTGGCATCGGAGAATGATTGGTGTAGAAGAATTCTGTTCTGCGGGGCTGGCTGTGTCAAGCTCCCTCCCTCGGGCATTTTGTTCGCGGCAGATCAGGAATTAGACATATGAAGCATTCCAACGGTTCGCGGCAAGTGGCGAACCACTTAGGAAACAAAAGCGCACCGAAGGTCGAAATGCGCGTTCAACTGGCAAATTCATCCTTTAGGCGTTTTCGAGCCATTCGGGTAGTGGGCTAATTGTGCTGGTGATGCAGCAACATGGAATTAGCCGTCTACCGCAATTCCTTCAGATCAATTCAGATCAATTCAGACTGGCTCCATGGACGTTTCGGGAGATCAGCGGCATGATGACACTCACTTGCGGGATCTGCCCACCACTCCTAGATGAGGCTGGTGGGGCCAGTAAGTGGGAGGCTCGGGAAACGGGGAAGGTTCCCGATCCTCCTTTTCGAAAATCAAGGGGTTTGGGCATGTCACTTTTGCCCTCCAGTTCAGGCCTGCCGTTAGAATCTGCCGGTTTCCCTTCCAAGATTACCTCGCACCCAGACCCTCCCTCCCCTCGCCTTGCCGATCGCTGCGGTCTGTTGTTTGAACATCCCGCACTCTATGAGTCAAACGGCGCCGATTCGGAGCTAGGTCCGACTCGCGAGAATTTGACTTCGTGAGTTTCGAGTGAGCTCGACATGGGCATTCGTCTCTGTAGGCAATGTTGACCATCCTGAAAACCGGAAGCGGATTCCAGAATTCATAGTCAAGGTTCGAAAATGCCTTTATAATTACGGAAGTTGTTCTGCCGCATTGAGTTATCCTCGAACGGAGGGCTTGGAAACTGGCAGTGAAGTTGCTTGCGCATGAGCGGTGGCGAGTCGCCAGCAGCAGCCTCGGTCTGCCGCTCCAGCCCATGAACCGCGAATTTCAGGCGCGCTTTACCGTCATCCTGCTGACGCTCTTGACGGTTGCGGCCGCTGTCTTTGCCGGTCTCAACTTCAAGCTTGAGCACCTATCGGCGATTCCCGACGATGGCGTGTGGTGGCTGGAGCGCAACGGGCAGGTGGTGGCTGACCGCTTGGACCCGACAGGGCCGGCCGCGCTGGCGGGAATCCGCAGCGGGGACGTAGTGGTAAGCGTTAACGGCCACGCGGTCGACAGCTTGGCCGGCGTGACGCGGCAGCTCTACTATTCCGGGGTTTGGTCGAAGGCGACCTACTCGCTGATCCGGGGCTCGGTGCCGCTGGACGTCGTGGTTGTGCTGGTGCCGGCCGAGCGCTCGATGAACGATTGGCTGCGGCTGATTGCGCTCATCTACTTGGGCATCGGGCTCTATGTCCTGCTGCGGCGCTGGACGGCGGTGGGTTCGACGCACTTCTATATTTTCTGCCTGGTTTCGTTCATCTTCTATTCGCTGCACTACACAGGCAAGCTCAATACCTTCGACTGGACAGTGCTGTGGAGCAATGAAGTCGCCTGGCTTTTGCAGCCGGCGTTGTTCCTGCACTTTGTGCTCACTTTCCCGGAGCGGCGGCCATTTGTTAGCAAGCATCGCTGGGCGATTCCGCTGCTGTACCTGCCGGGACTGGTGTTGTTCGGCGTGCAAATTTCGGCGTTCCAGTTTCTGAAGGCGAGTGCACGACTGCTGTGGAACCTGAACCGTGTGCACTGGGCTTACCTGACGATTTTCTTCGTGTCGGCCGCGGTGGTTTTGTGGCGCAACTCCCAGCAAGCCACGGCGCCGATTCTGCGCCAACAGCTCAAATGGATCACGCGTGGCACCGTGCTGGCCATCGCTCCATTCACGCTGTTTTATGTTCTGCCGTATCTGTTTGGCGAAATGCCTTCGCTTGCCATGAAGGTGACGGTGCTCTCGCTGGGATTGTTGCCGCTCACCTTCGGATATGCCATCGTCCGCTACCGGCTGATGGATGTGGACCTGATCTTCAAGCGCGGCATGGCTTACACGCTGGCGGCCGCGGCCATAGTGGGAGCGTACTTCGCCGTCGTGGCCGGGATTGCCGAGCTTGTCCACATGCGGGTGCCGAGTTCCGGGCCCTACGGATTGATCGTCGCGATCGTGGTCACGGCGCTGCTGTTCGATCCGGTGCGAAAGTGGATTCAGGAAAAACTGGACCTGTTCTTTTATCGCACGCGCTACGACTATCGGCGCACGCTGATCGAGTTTGGACGCGAGCTGAGTTCGGAGACCGATCTGGACAAGATGCTTTCGTCGCTGGTGGACAGGCTGGCGCGCACGCTGGTGGTGGATCGCATCGCTATCTTCCTGGCTAGCGGGGACCCGCCGCGCTTTGAGCTTTCGAAATCGTTCGGCCTCGGTCACGTTTCGGGCGTGGACCTGGCATTCCTTGCGAAGCCGCGAGTCGAGGACACCGCCGGGCATATTTTCTTTGAGAACACGCACCAGTTGCCGCGCGAGACCGCCGCTGCCCAGGAGGCGATTGCGAGGCTCGATCTGAATTACTACATCCCGTGCCACGCGCGGCAGAAGACCATGGCCTTTCTCGGGCTGGGCAAGACCATGCAGGGCGATTTTCTTTCCAGTGAAGACGTTGAGTTGCTGGAGACGCTGGCCGGTTACATTGGCATCGCCATTCAAAACGCGCGTTTGTACACTTCGCTGGAGCAAAAGGTCAGCGAGTACGAGCGGCTCAAGGACTTCAACGAGAACATCGTCGAATCCATCAACGTGGGCGTGTTAGCGGTGGATCTGCAGGACCGCATCGAGTCGTGGAATTCGCAGATGGAAGTGATGTATGCCAAGCCACGCTGGCAGGTGGTGGGACGCGCGGTGAACGAGGTTTTCCCTGCGCTGTTCGTGGAAGAGTTCTATCGCGTTCGGCAGAATCCCGGCATTCACAACCTGTATAAGTTCCGGCTGGAAACGCCGACCGGCGAATCGCGGATCGTTAACGTGGCCATCGCGCCGCTGGTGACGCGCAAATTCAACGTGGTGGGCCGGCTCGTCATCATGGACGACATTACCGAGAGGATCGAGCTCGAGGCCCAACTCTTCCAGGCCGACAAGCTTTCTTCAGTCGGCCTGCTGGCGGCCGGAGTTGCTCACGAGGTGAATACGCCGCTGGCGGTGATTTCTTCGTACGCGCAGATGCTCGCCAAGCAACTCCAGTCGGATCCCCCAAAGGCCGGCGTGCTCGAAAAGATCACGAAGCAGACGTTCCGCGCTTCTGAGATCGTGAATAACCTACTGAACTTTTCGCGCACTACGGGCACGGAGTTCGCCGAAATCAGCCTGAACAAGGTGATCGCTGACACGCTGGCTCTGCTCGACCACCAGTTCAAGGTGGCGCATATCCAGGTGCAGACCGAACTCAATGACGATCTGCCTCTGATTCAGGGAAACGCGGGCCGATTGCAGCAGGTGTTTCTGAATCTGTTCCTGAACGCGAAGGACGCGATGGCGGGTGGAGGAGTTCTGAATGTGGCGACCCTGAACGGGGACTTCGTGAGCGTGCGCGTCAGCGACACCGGCTCGGGCATCGCGCAGGAACACATTCAGCGCATTTACGACCCGTTCTTCACCACCAAGACCTCGACTGCCGATGGCCAGAATCGCGGCACCGGTCTTGGACTCTCGGTTTCTTACGGTATCATCCAGGAGCACGCCGGCAACATTCGCGTCGAAAGCCGTCCCGGCGAAGGAACCACGTTCACCCTGGATTTCCCGTTGATCAGGAAGGCGACCCATGTCTGAAGTTGCAGCCATCCCTCGAAGGAGCGGACTGGAAATTGCCGCGCCGAGCGCGGGGCGGATCCTCATTGTTGACGACGAACTGGAAATTCGCGAGTCGCTGGCAACCTTGCTGGAACTCGATGGCTACAGCGTTTCCGTCGCGGACGGCGGACGGGAAGGCTTGGCGCAGATTGGAGAACGCAGCTTCGATGTTGTGCTGCTCGATCTGGCGCTGCCCGACAAAAACGGAATGGATGTGTTGACCGAGATTCGGCTGCTGCATCCCTCGCAAGCAGTCATTATGATCACCGCCTACGGAACGGTCGAAAACGCAGTGCGGGCGATGCAGTCCGGCGCCACCAATTTCATTCAGAAGCCCTGGGACAACGAAAAACTGCTGGCTGACGTCCGCAGCGCGGTCGCTCGCCAGAAGGCCGAAGAAGAGAATATTCAGCTAAAGCGCGCGCTTAAGCAGCGCTACAACTTCGAGAACATCGTCGGCAAAAGCGAATCCATGCTGAAGATCTTCGACCTGGTGGCTCAGGTCGCTCCCAGCCGCTCGACGGTGCTGCTACAGGGCGAAAGCGGAACGGGCAAGGAACTGATCGCGAAAGCGATTCATCTGAACTCCCCGCGCCGCGACCGGCCGTTTGTGCCGGTCAATTCCGGCTCCACGCCGCCGGACTTGCTCGAATCCACGCTTTTTGGACACGTGAAGGGCGCCTTCACCAGCGCCGTCGCGTCGAAGAAGGGCCTGTTTGAAGTAGCCGACCGCGGCACCATCTTCCTCGACGAAATCGGCACCATGAGCATGGACACGCAGGCCAAAATTCTGCGCGTCTTGCAGGACCGCAAGTTCATGCACCTGGGCGGAGTGCAGGAGATCCAGGTGGATGTGCGCATCATCGCAGCGACCAACGTTGATCTCCGCCAGATGGTCCGCGAGGGACGTTTCCGCGAGGACCTGTTTTACCGGCTCAATGTGATTACGCTCGATCTGCCGCCGCTCCGTCAGCGTCGCGAAGACATTCCGCTGCTGGTCGAGCATTTCCTGAAGAAATACTCCGAGGAGAACGATCTTCTGAAGCGCACCATGAGCACCGAGGCTTTGCGCCCGCTGGTGAACTACCCGTGGCCTGGCAATGTCCGCGAACTGGAAAACGCGATTGAGCGGGCGGTGGTGCTGTCATCCGACAGCAACATCGGGGCCGATCTGCTGCCCGACCACATCGTGGGCCGGGGCAGTTCCGTGCCGGCGATTGACGCGAGCACCGGCGCAACGCTGTTCAGCATCATGGAGGACTGCGAGCGGCGGATCATCGTTGACATGCTGGAGAAATGCGGCTGGAACCAGACCGAGGCCGCGGAGAGATTCCACGTGCCACTCTCCACGCTGAATCAAAAGATCAAACGCCTCGCCATCGAGATACGGAAGAAGAACAACCACCGAGAACATGTCGGGTGATCGGGACATCGGGCGATTTGAAACCCGAAAATCCATTCGGGTGTTGAGCCACCGAAGCGATCACCGCTGGATCCAATATCCCGATGATGGTGTTCCGTTAATAATGCGAAGCAGGGGCGACTCAGTTTTTCAGATGGCCCGATGGCCGATACCTGATGACCCGATTCGCCGCCCGCTCTGCTATAGTCTCTTCCAAAGACCATGGCGCTCGAACTCGAACTCATCTCGCCCATTGACGTTGCCAAAGACTTTGCCTTGTCGGTGCAAGAGTACGCCCTGCTGTCGGTGCAGTCGCTTGGGAACTTCTTCCGGCGTCCCCTTTACGCGGGCGACATGCTGCAACAGGCCGACTTGATCGGAGTGGGCTCGCTGCCCATAGTGATTCTGACTGGGCTCTCCGTCGGCGCGCTGCTGGCGCTGAACTCGGCCAGCACCTTGCAACGCTTTGGCGGAATCACCTTGATTGGCCAACTCGTGTCGCTTGGCATGGTCACGGAATTGGGCCCGCTCATTACCGGACTGATGGTCGCAGGGCGAAACGCTTCCGGCATGGCGAGCGAAATCGGCTCCATGATTGTGACCGAACAGATTGACGCCATGCGCGCGCTCGGCACCGACCCGAGCAAAAAGCTGGTCACGCCGCGGGTCGGGGCCACAGTGTTCATGCTTTTTTTCCTGACCATCATCGCGGACCTTCTCGGACTGTGCGGAGGCTGGGCAGTTGCGCACCTGCTGTTTGGTCTCAACTCCAACCAGTATTGGACCTCGGCTTGGCAGATTCTCGTGTTCCGCGACGTATTTTCCGGATTGATTAAGCCCGTTGTCTTTGGATTCATCATTGCAACCATCGGGTGTTACTACGGCATGTCCACCCGCGGCGGGACGCAGGGCGTCGGCCGTTCCACGACGCAAGCGGTGGTCGCTTCGTCGGTCTTGATTCTGGTCGTTGATTTCTTCGTCACAAAACTGATCTTCGCCTTCTTCGGGGTCAGGTAGGCTATGCCGGCTCCCACCCTGCCCCTGGAACAGACGACACCGGCGGCCGGTAACCGCTCCGGCTTCGCTGTCGAATTCGAAAATGTTTCGATCGCATTCGATGAGAAGGTTGTGCTCGACGGCGTTTCCTTCCGGCTGCCGCATGGCGAGACCAAGGCTCTATTCGGTGTCGCTGGATCGGGCAAGAGCATTTTGCTCAAACTGGCTCTGGGGCTGCTTCGTCCCGACAGCGGACGGATCTGGGTGCTGGATGAGGAAGTCACAAGCAAGTCGGAGCGAGAACTGTTTGAGCTGCGCGGGCGGGTGGGCATCGTATTTCAGGAGAGCGCGCTGTTTGATTCGCTGAAAGTGTGGGAAAACGTCGCGTTTCGCTTAATGGAGGAGCATCTCCCGGACGATGAGGTCGAGCGCCGCGTGCGCGAGGCACTGCGCTTCGTGGAGCTGGAGCGTACCTACGACATGTTTCCGTCGGAACTCTCCGGAGGCATGCGGCGACGGGTCGCCATTGCGCGCGCCATCATCACCCAGCCGGAAGTCTTGCTCTACGACTCGCCCACTGGCGGACTCGACCCGGTGACTTCAAACACGATTGTCGAACTGATCGTGAAACAGCGCGACGTCTATAAGACCAGCGCTTTGCTCGTGACCCATCGCCTGCAGGATGCCTTCACCATGGCCACGCACCAGTTCGACAAGAACACCAATCAGATGGTTGCTCTTCCCAAAGGCCAGCACAGCGAGGTCCCGGTCAGTTTCCTGGTTCTGCGCGACAACAAGGTCATCTTCGACGGAGACGCGCACGAGCTCGCGACTTCGCGCGACGAATATATTCGGGAATATATTTCGTAAGAACGACGGAAGCTTGCAGAAGTTGAGGCGCTTTGCGGGCGTGAGGAGCCCGAGCGGAGCGAGGGCGACGGGAGCCCGCAGCCGAAATCCTGAGCGCGGCCGGGGTCCCCATCAAGCCCGATTTTGGCTTGATGGGGTGGTGGAGCGAGTCGAAGGATCTGGATTGCAGAAGTGAGATTGCAGATTGCAGAAGTAAAGCCTCAGACTCCGATTAGGCTGGGTTTTACATCTGCAATCTGACTTCTGCAGTCTGACTTCTGCAATCTGACTTCCGCAATCTGCAATCCTATGGTGCCAGTGCTTTGTCGAGAACTTTCGCGATTGTGGCTTCGTCGACTTCGCCGGCAGCGTTGTATGCGGCCTTACCGTCCCGGTCTAGCACCACGACGTGTGGAATGGATCCTTTGTAGAATTTCTTCACCAGCTCGTTCTGGGCGGGGGAACGTCTCTGGTCCAGATCCACAACAACGAACTGCACTCGCCCGCGATATTTCTCGTAGAGTTCAACCGTGCGCCGCGCCTGCCGTTTCGAATTAAAGCATCCCTCGCCGTAAATGATGACGTAGGTTGGCTTGCCAGCAGCCGCTCCGTCTTCGAAATGATCTCCGGTAAGCAGCGGACCATCCTGGCTGTCGCTGGAGTAATCGAGATGCTGATTGAGCTTCAGATTTTCCGCAGCGCGTGCGCGAAATGGAGCTGCCGCAACCAAGAAAGTAAACAGGACCAGAAAGAATTTCTTCATTCCCCACCCCACACTATCTGACTCGCCAAATGGCAATAAGTTTCACACGCTTAGAGGTTGGTTCACTCCGATTGACCCTTGACAGCCAGCTTACTGCCCCCCTTCCGGGCGAAGACTCGAAACTCGTGGGGCGGTTCCAGTTCACCCGGTCGCGCGGGCTCCGGCGCAGCGTTAGAATCTAGGCATGTACCACTACAATGCCTCGACTGCGCTGGAAGAACTGACCGAAGAAGCGACGCTGCCCAATCCCGTTCACGTGCGCGACATGATTCTACGCCACAAGCTAAGCCCCAACGAGGCGCTGGAGCTGAACCGGATCTTTGTCGAATATCAGAAGTTTTTCGGAGAGACGCAAAAGCTGGGGAAAGCAATTCTGCAGCGGCTGGCAGCTTAAACCATTCCGTAACCGAGTCCAGCGGAGAGGCTTCAAGCAGGTAATCCGGATTTAGTGCGGCTCCAAAAACAGACTCGCAAGTTCTTGCGCGTGCGGCCACGTTTCCGCTATCGCCTTGGGCGGGAACTGCACGTTGTGACGATAGACGATCAACCAACGCCCCGACTTCTCTACCGACCAATCAGCCTCGGGATCGAAAGCCGTTAGCCGATCCAGAAAGGAAGAGCTGAAAAAAGCCCGGACCGCAGTCTCATTGTCGGCGCGCAGCGAATACCGGCGCCCAAAATCGGAGTGCGAGTCGAAACGGATCGGTTGCGGACCCGGCTTCGGCGCTGGACTCTTAAGTGCATCGGCAGGAGTCATTTGAAAATCTGGAATGCCGGTCAGAGGCGCTTTGAACGCGGCCACGGTCTGCCTGCACCACACACTAGGTGGGGCCGGCTGTCCGGAGCTGTAAGCGAAGTCGAAAAGCAGCCGCGACGGCGAGTCAACGCGATCGCCGAACAGGTTCGTCATTTTTCCATTGCTGCCCGCCGAAAACAGACTCAGCCCCTTTTTCTCTTCTTCGCTGATGGGGTTCAGCCCTTGAAGAGCGATGAGCCCCAACTGCGCGGCCGCGGAGCGGAACATAAAGGCTCGCGAACGCGTGAAGTAGAGAATGCCCACCACCAGGATCACCAATCCTGGACCGAGAATTAATACCCACCACTCGCCGGACCAATCCATGTGAACCGTTTACTGTACCTGAGGGAAGAGTTCCGAGTAAATTGCACTTTCACGGTGCCCCACGACGGGAGTGTCCGCGCCATACTACCCATCATTTACAATCAAAGATTCCTTCACGATCAGGAAACCCTACTATGCATCGCTGGTCTGAACTTTTTATTCCTACTTTGCGCGAGGCTCCGGCAGACGCCGAGGTCACCAGCCACAAACTGCTCGTCCGCGCCGGCTACATCCGGCAACTGGGCGCCGGGATTTACTCGTTTTTGTTCCTTGGCAACCGCTCGGCGCAGAAGATTATGGGCATTGTCCGCGAAGAAATGGACAAGATCGGGCAGGAGTTCTACCTGCCCGCGTTGAATCCACGCGACATTTGGGAAGAGAGCGGGCGCTGGACTGAGATGGGCGAGAACATGTTTCGCCTGAAAGACCGCAAGGGCACGGATTTGTGTTTGGGCATGACGCACGAAGAGATCATGACCGACATCGCACGCAAGGAGCTCCGCAGTTACAAGCAACTGCCGCAGATCTGGTATCAGATCCAGACGAAATTTCGCGACGAGCCGCGTCCCAAGTCGGGCCTGCTACGTGTGCGCCAGTTCATCATGAAGGATTCCTACTCGTTCGACTTGGATGCTGCCGGGCTAGACGTGAGCTACCAGAAGCATCATGACGCATATTGCCGCATCTTCGACCGCTGCGGGCTAAAGTACACCGTGATTGAGGCGCATTCTGGCGCGATGGGCGGGTCGCAATCGCAGGAATTTATGGTGAGCACGCCAGCGGGCGAGGACCAGGTGGTCAGCTGCGAGAAGTGCGGCTACGCGGCCAACATGGAGAAGGCAACGTCCAAGCCGTCTGCGGTCGCGGACCTGAAGCCGGAGGGCGATGGCAAGCCGCTGCTGGTTCATACGCCAGGCAAAGGAGCGATTGCCGATGTGGCCGAATTCTTGGGAATTTCGGCTCTGCAGGATATCAAGGCGGTGGCCTACATGGCGCAAAAGCCCGACGAACGGGGCAAGACGGTCGAGCAACCAGTAATTGTGTTTCTCCGTGGCGACCACAGCGTGAACGAGACGAAGCTGCTCACACTGGTGAAGGCGGCGAACCTGCGCCCGATGCAGACCGCGGAGATCGAGAAGTATTTTGAAGGGCCGGCGGGATTTATCGGGCCGATTGGGCTGGTCGTGCACCCGAAGGAACTGCTGGGCGAGTGGGATGAGAAGAAATGGCCGGCGGATGAGCGCTCGGCGACGGTCGTGCTCGATGAAGGGCTGGTTGGGCGCGTCAATATGATCTGCGGGGCTAACAAACTCGACTATCACCTGAAAAACGTGACGCCGGGGAAAGATTTCGGCTGGACGATCGCTGCCGACGTGCGCAGCGTGAACGCAGGCGAGGCGTGCCCAAATTGCGGGGCGGCGCTGCGGATTGATACCGCGGTCGAGGTTGGGCACATCTTCAAGCTGGGCTACAAGTATTCGCACTCCATGGGAGCGACGGTGCTTGACCGCAACGG
>Ga0187769_10001127_pt1 | contig 15044 bp, 18 predicted proteins | sample 0116_SJ02_MP02_1_FD_133140 | JGI IMG/M metagenome (GOLD analysis project Ga0187769, IMG submission 133140) | Tropical peat soil microbial communities from peatlands in Department of Meta, Colombia - 0116_SJ02_MP02_10_MG | ecosystem: Environmental > Terrestrial > Soil > Wetlands > Peat | place... | reverse complement strand
GTTACCTCGGCGTCGAGCGGAGCTTCTTTCTCGAATCCGGGAAGCAGTTCGCGCATGGATTGCGGATCAAGCAGCGCACCGGAGAGGCAGTGCTGCCCGACCTCGCGCGCTTTTTCGAGCACATAAATGTTCTCTTTGCTGAGGTGCGAGTCCGGATGCGCAGCATTGTGCGCATCGATGAGCTGAGACAGGCGCAGCGCACAAGCCATGCCGGCCGGGCCTCCGCCCACGATGACGACGTCGGCCGGCATCTGCGGGCGCTCGATGCCTTCGATCGGTTTGCGGAAGATCAGCATTTTAGGAATAGCCCCACGACTTCTTTGCCGCGGATACATGCGGATAACCGCATACAGGACTGCTTATCATAAACGCTTTATGCTGCTCAGCGGAGTGGATCGGGTACATCCAAGTCTCGGCAAATTCGCTGCGCGGTCGGGTTCTTGATTTCACGATGCCTCGGAACCGTACTAGTCCGCCGAGCAACTGGATTGTGGTAAACGCTATGTCGCCCGCCCTCTCGAACGAGGCGGCAGCCGTGTGCCTCGAGATGTTGAATCAAATCTCGTCGTTTCAAGCGCCTCTCCCTGAAGGCGAAACATCCCTCATTGCGTGGCGGCACAGGTTAGAAAGACGCGCGCTCGAAGTCAAGAAAACTGGGAACGAGGAATGCGACCGGATGTCTTTATCAGGGTTTACGCTAGAGAAACAGTGATCTGTTCTCGCATCGCTTTGACCTTTTTCGGTGGCTTGCTGTTCAGTTCACGGTTTGCTTCCAAAAGGATTGCAAGCGCATCGCGCAAATTTTCGCGGGCTTCTTCAAGAGTGTCGCCCTCAGAAATTGCTCCGGGAAGCTCTTCTGTGTAAGCGACGTACCCGCCGCCCTCGGCTTCGGGGACCTCCTCAAAAACTGCTGTCAAAATCATTTTCATAGTCAGCTACCCAGTAGACTTCGATTTCATCCATGTCGATGATCGGCGAGACGATATCGCCAAGGATCTCTGCAGTGCCAGCCATGCTGCCCAGAAACTCCCGCTTGCTGCCGCTCTTCGCCTTGGATTCGTCGACTGGAGAATCACTCATGGCCTATATTCTATCAGCCGCCGCAAGCAGAAGACCTTAGGGAGTTACCCGCCTGCCTCCGCCATCTTCACTCCTTCGATCGCACTCCTTCGATCAGCGGCCGAACCATATCCATCCGTCGCCTAAGGGAAACGCAGGACTAGGATTTCGCCATCAATGTGTTCTAGACCCACTTCCTTCCTGAGTTCGTCCCTTAGACTCTGGGTCAATTCTTGCAACGGCATGACCTGGCGATCCCTGATATCCTCGGCGATTTTCACTATCGCCGCTAATTGGGCGGTGGTGCCGAACAACTGTACGTCAGCAATGGCAGATTCCAACTTGGCCACAAACCCTGCATCCAGTTTTGTGCGATCCATCGCAGACGCTAGTACCCGATATGCCTCTATCAGGTATTGAACCCTCAACTCTCTTCTTTTATTCGAGAGGTCGCGCTCCGCGGATTTCTTGTGGGCTACGTACCATCCAACCACGACAACTGAGCCGCGACCGCGGCCTGACTAAGCGGCACTATGACCTTAGTCAACATATTTTCGCTACACACAACTGTACCTCAAAAACCTAACGATTTGAGAGCGTTACCCTCCCGCCTTTGCCTTCCTCACTTCCTCCGTCAGCGGCGGAACGATATCGAACAGGTTGCCCACGATCGCGTAATCGGCGATTTCGAAAATCGGGGCTTCGGAGTCTTTATTGACGGCGATGATTGTTCGTGAGCCTTTCATGCCGACGATGTGCTGGATCGCGCCGCTTATGCCGAGCGCAAGATAAAGCTTGGGCGCGACCGTCTGGCCGGAGGAACCGATCTGGCGATCCATGGGGAGCCAGCCCGAGTCGCAGATGGGACGCGAGGCCGCCAGGTCGGCTCCCAGAGCATCGGCAAGCTGCTTAGCCAGTTCGATGTTCTTCTGCTCCTTGATGCCGCGGCCTACGGCGACGATCACCTCGGCCTGTGTGAGGTCGACCGCCTGCTTCGCCTCTTTGAACACTTCCCGCGGTTTATTGCGGATCGCTCCGTCGGCAATATCGACGTTCACGGTTTCCACCGGCGCCACGCTGGCGCCGGATTCGGCCTTGTCTCCCCGGAAAGCGCCGTTCTGGAAAGTGGCAAACCATGGCGCGTCCGAGTTGAAGCTCACGTCGGCTGCGAATTTCCCCTGAAACATCTGGCGAGTGAAAACCAGCTTGCCGCTTTCGTACTTGAAACCAATGCAGTCGCTGATCACGGCACGTCCCATGGCCGTGGCCAGCTTAGGGACGAAATCACGCACCTGGTAGGTGTGCGGCATGAGCACGAGCTTCGGCTGCTTGGCGGTGATTAGTTGTTTGAGCGCGGCGGCAAAAGCGTCGGGCGTGTAAGGTTCGAGCTTGGGTGACTCGACCGCGTAGACCTTGGCGATTTTTTTGGCCGCGACTTCGGCGGCGAAGACAGGCGCTGTACCGCCAACGACGGCGGCTTCGAGAGCCCAGCCGGTGGCGGCCGCGATGGCTTGGCCGGCGGTAATGGTCTCCCAGGAGACGCGGTTGAGTTTGCCTTCGCGTTGTTCGACGACTACAAGAATTGTGTCGGCCATAAAATGTTAGTCGCTCCAGAAGATTCTTGTCATTCCGAACCTATGCTGACTCTTCCACTCAAGCCCGTGTCCGTTTGAGCCAACTGAACACGAAAGCAGCCTATTCCACCTCGGTAGGTTTTGGAAGAAATCGATTCGCACGCTCGTATTCGACGATTGATTTGGATGTCAGGCCATCTGCGCTCAAACGCTGGGCCCGGTGCTCTGCCAAGTATGTAACCAGGTCGTCACGGCTCATTTCAGTCGTCTCGGCCAAGAGCTGGGCATCTGCCACGATCCACTTTTCTCGATACGGCTGGTACTTGCTAAACGCAGTTATGATCGACCAGACTTGGTCCTCCTGGGATTTTGTCCTGTAATGAAAGGCCACGTATAGGTCGTCATATTTATCTCGACGGATCGACACAGGAACGGGAGACCGAGCGACACTGTAGTCATAGGCGTGAAGAAACCACGCCTTACGAAAGTGGAAGCACATTGATTGACCTGTCAGTGTAGGCATAACCTCTGTCCCAGCACTCTAGAGAACCCGCAACTCATTCCTCAGTTTGTCCACCAGCTTCTTCGCGATCTCGGCCGGCGAGCCTTCTATGTGTTCGGTCTTCTTGGTTTTCTGCGGTACGTAGAGGCGTTCGATCTTCTGCAGATTCTCGCCGATGGCGGATTGTACTTCCGCTAGCGCCACCTTGCGGATGGGCTTATTCTTCGCCTGCTTGATGCCAATCAGCGTGGCATAACGCAGTTTGTTGATGCCGGACTGAATCGTCAGCACGGCCGGTAGCGGCATATCGACAAACTGAAAGAATCCGGCTTCCAGTTCGCGCTTGACTCTGATGCCGCTGTCGGTTTTTTCGATCTGCATGATGATGGTGGCGTGCGGCCAGCCCAGCAATTCAGCCAGGATCACCCCGGTCTGCGCGCAGCCGTAGTCGTCGGACTGCAGGCCGGTGAAGATCAGATCGAACTTCTCGTCTTTAACGGTCGCTGCGAAAGCCTTGGCGGTGTTCAAAGCATCGAGGCCGACGAACGCATTATCTTCCAGATGGATGGCGCGGTCGGCGCCCTTGGCCAGGGCCTCACGCAGCACTTGCTGGGCGCGCGCTGGACCCGACGTGATGACCACGACTTCTCCGCCGTGCTTCTCCTTTTGGCGCAGCGATTCCTCCAGCGCAAACGCATCGGGCTCGTTCACCTCATACGAAACATCTTCGCGGATCCAGGCGCCGGTTTCGTTGAGCTTGAGCGGGGCATCTTTCTGCGGCACCTGCTTCATGCAAACCAGGATTTTCAAAACTTCACTCCTTCCCAGTGGCCTTGGCAGCCATAGCCAAACTCATTAGTATAAATCACCTGGAGAGCAAGCGGGTGGACCGGGTCCGCCGCTCCGCCTGATATCGGAGGAGACAACTCCCATGAACGGGACTTGCCTCCCTTTTGAGTTTGTTAGACTGTAGCCACCCCCGGCGAATCCACTTCAGGAGACTTGACAACTCATGTCCCGCACTCTCCCCGCTCTCGCCGTCGCCTTGCTGCTCACTGCGTCCGCTGCCGCGCAGGAAACCTGGCAGCTCGATCCGCCGCATTCCTCAGCCCAGTTTTCCGTGCGTCATCTGGGAGTTTCCACGGTTCGCGGCGCATTCACCAAAGTGAGCGGCACCGTGAAATATGACCCGAATAATCTCGCCAAGTCTTCGCTCCAGGCCACCATCGAAACCGCTTCCGTGGATACCCGGGTCGAGATGCGCGATAACGACCTGCGCAGCCAGCGCTTCCTCGATGTGCAGAAATATCCCGCCATCACTTTTGTCTCGAAGAAAATAGACGCCGCCGGAGCGGGCAAGCTGAAGGTTACTGGTGACCTCACCATTCACGGCGTCACCAAGGAAGTTGTTCTCGATGTGGATGGGCCCACGCCAGCCATCAAGGACCCATGGGGTAACATGCGCATAGGCGCTTCCGCAGCCACAACGATCAACCGTATAGATTTTGGAGTATCTGGCCTGCCTGGCGTGGTCGGCGACGAAATCGGCATCACGCTCGATGTGGAAATGATCAAGCCGGCACCCAAGTAGCTGCATAGGCCCGTTATACGGCTGACGCTCAGCCCTCAAATGCAGTAAAATAGCGCTATCCATATGTCCGACCGCACCTTTACACTCGATGAAGCTCAGTCGCTACTGCCCGTGCTCGAATCTCTTCTGCGCACTGCCATCAACGGCAAAAAGCTCATGGAAGAAGTAGAGGGAGAGATGCAGGAGCTCAGCCATCGCATCTTTCTGAACGGGGGCACGCGCGTGGATGTAGTCCTCGTCGCCCGCCGCAAGGCCGAGCGTACCAAGGCCGAACAACGCGCCAAGGATGCCCTCGCGGAGATCGATTCCATCGGTGTTCAGGTCAAAGATATCGATACCGGCCTGCTGGATTTCCCCTGCGAAGTGGAGGGGCAAACTGTCCTGCTCTGCTGGAGGATGGGCGAAAAATCCATCACCCATTGGCATGGTATGGCGGAAGGATTTGCCGGCCGCAAACGGATCGACGAGCGCATCGCAAAGTCGAAGAGAACCAACTAGAAGGCAGTTCTCAGTTCGAACAACCCCGCTACGGATCGAAAGTTTTCCAAGAAATGTTGATTGCTATGCACCCTTCTCGAACTTGGACAACAACATTCCGCCGCATTTAGGGTTTGTTGAAGATGAAGATTTTGCCCAGCTAGCGCTGCAAATCTGTGACAGGCAAGCGCGGCGGGCCCGAGGAAACACGATGGAACTTCACCGTGCAGTTCGTTTTATAGCGTTTGGACTCCTGCTGCTGGTCATTCCAGCAGCTCTTTCTTCGCCATCTGCGGCGCAAATTGCGATCGGCATTTCGGTGCGCATCGGTCCGCCCGCCCTGCCGGTTTACGAGCAGCCCCTCTGCCCCGGCCCGGGCTATTTGTGGACTCCCGGCTATTGGGCCTGGACCGACGACGACGGCTACTACTGGGTGCCCGGCACTTGGGTGGTCGCCCCCGTGGGTATGTTGTGGACTCCTGGTTACTGGGGCTGGAACAACGGCCTCTACGTCTGGAACGCAGGTTATTGGGGACCACACATCGGATTTTACGGCGGCATTAACTACGGCTTCGGCTACGGGGGCGTGGGCTTCGTTGGCGGCGAGTGGCGCGGCGGCGCTTTCTTCTACAACACCGCGGTGATGCGCGTGGATACCGTCCACATCACCAACGTGTACGTGAACCGGACCGTCATCGTGAATAACGAGTCCCACGTTGCCTTCAACGGTGGCGAAGGCGGCGTAATGGCCCGTCCCACGCCCGCGGAGGAAGCTGCCGCACGCGAGCCGCATCAGCCCGCTCTGGCCGGGCAGGTTCAGCATGAACATGCCGCCAGCCAGAACCGCGCCTTGTTTGCGTCGGAAAACCATGGCGCGCCGGCAGTAGCCGCCACGGCGCGTCCCGGCGAATTCAGCGGACACGGCGTCGTAGCCGCCAAGGCCGCTGGAGCGCCCTATCGCGCGCCAGCCATGTCCCCAAGGGAAGCGCGCGCCCCGGCTGCCGCCAATCGCCCGTTCACGCCGCCTGCGCACAGCGAGAGCGCGCCACGGGCCGAGAACCCGTATCCGCAGAACGCTGCCAAAGCGAAGCCGCAGAAGTCTCCCAAGCGCGAGAGCGAGCCCAAGGAGGAGAAGCGCGACAAGGGGCGCTAACGGCTAGCTTCAACTATGCCATGGCCAGGGCGCTTCCGGCCCTGGCCATTTCCTTGTTGGGGGCCAAGTGATTATGTGGAGGACAGCCGCCCAAGCTTGCCTCGAGCGACGTCGAATGGGCTGTCCGCGGAGCGACGCTCCGCTGATTTTCCCCGCAAGCTCGCCCGAACCCGGCGTTCTTACCCCAAGCACGGCATTAGCCGTGCTGGTTCCGCGCCCGCACGGAGGTGCAAGTACGCGCTCGGCCCGGAATCTTCTCTGCTACAATTTTTTACAACCGCCGTGGCGCGAAGATCGTATCGTAGAGATGTGGTTGGCTACGTCTGGCGACGGCAGATGGTTTTCAAGAAGGTAGGTTTAGATAGTCCTGGTCGGAACCAGCAGGCGCGCCCAAGGAGTCTCAGATAACTATGTCGTCCACCAAACACAAACTGCGCCTCACCGGTGCCTTCGCCGCGCTCGTAACGCTAGCTTTGGCCGTAAGTTGCACAGGCTTTTTCCCGGGCACGACGATAACGAGCATCACCATCGGCCCTACCGGTGAAACTATCACACCCGGAGCCAGCTTGCAGTTTTATGCTTCGGGCGTTCCGAGCGACGGATCTCCCAACCAGAACGTGACGAGCAAGTGTTATTGGACTTCCAGTAACCCGGCAGCGGCAACGATTAACCAAAACACAGGTTTGGCCACTGCTCCCGCAGTCATTCAGAACCCGCCGCAAACCACAACCATCACGGCGGCCTACCAGGCCCTCACGCCTGCCACAGCAACGCTTTCAGCCTGCCCATCGGTGACGAGCCTGGCGATCACGGCCAGCCCAACATCCTACTCGGTCTCGGCAGGCGCCACGATCACGTTCACAGCGGAGGCGGATTTCACCGGTACTGGAACCACGAACGTTATCGATGAGGTAGCGTGGACCATCTCGAATACTGCGATTGTTCCATCAATAACCGACGGCTCGGTGACAATCCCAGCAACGCCGGGAGGGACGACGGGGACATCAACGGTTTCAGCAACCCTCTGCAACTTCGCTAGCAATGTTATAACGATTACCGCCACCCCGTAGGACGCCGTCGAACGACGGGACAAGCCATGCCCACTCGTAAGTTGCCATCCCCTGTCGCCAAAGTATTATCGTAGAGTCTATGGCCTCGCATTTCTTCTTGGGTCCCGTTCGGAACCTCGCCGCCCCGAGGCGCTGAGAATTGAGGACTGAAGAAGAGAACCGGGAGCTGAGAACCGCTATGTCTGATATTCGCTGTATCGGCATCGCCACCGGCGGCGGCGACGCTCCCGGCCTCAACGCCGTTATCCGTGCCGCCACCAAAGCCGCCATTCTCAAATATGGATGGAAGGTCATCGGCATCCCCGATGGCTTCGACGGCCTCATTTGGCCGGAGAAATCGTTCGAGCTTACGCTCAAGGAAGTAAGCGGCATTTTGCCGCGCGGCGGGACGATCCTGGGCACGACCAATCGCGGCGATCCGTTTCACTACAAAACGCTTGAGAACGGGCGCGAAATCTCCCGCGACATTTCCGGGCAGGTAATCGCCAACGCCGCCAAATTGGGCATTGACGCCGTCATCACCATCGGCGGCGACGGTTCTCAAAAAATCGGCCACGAACTTTTTCAAAAGGGCATGAAGATCGTCGGCGTGCCCAAGACCATCGACAACGATCTCTCCGCCACCGAGGTCACATTCGGATTCGATACCGCGCTGCACACCGTAGCCGATGCCATCGACAAAATTCACACCACCGCCGCCTCGCATCATCGCGTGATGGTGGTCGAGGTCATGGGCCGCGACTGCGGCTGGATCGCGCTTCACGGCGGAATCGCCGGCGGGGCGCACGTCATCCTCATCCCGGAGATTCCCTTCACCATTAACCACGTCTGCCGCCACATCGCCGAGCGGGAAAAAGTCGGCAAGCGTTTCACCATCGTGGTGGTGGCGGAAGGCGTGAAGGTGCCGCCGGAGTTGAAAGAGAATCGCCGCGCCAGTTCCATCGGCAACCTCATCGGCAACGCCATTGCCCACGGCTCGGGCAAGGAAGTGCGGGTCAGCGTGCTGGGACACATTCAGCGCGGCGGCACGCCCTCGCCCTTCGACCGCATCTTGGCCACGCGTTTTGGTGTGGCCGCCGTGGATTTGATCGCCGCCGGAGGTTTTGGCATGATGGTCGCTCTGCACAGCGGCTCCATCGTCTCCGTCGATGTGGCCCACGCCATCGGGCACCTCAAATCTGTGAATCCCAACGGAGAAGTCGTGCGCACCGCGCGCGCCGTGGGCATTGGGTTTGGCGACTGAAGCCGCGCACGTGGCCAGGTTCATTGACAGGTGCCGCAGTCTGCTATTCAATAACCATGTGGCTGCCGCGGGACTCGGCAAGTTCGGCTTACAGTTGCGTCTGCCATGACCATCTTAATTCACTCAGGAGCACCCTTATGTCCGCACCCAGCCGTCGACCGGAGATTCGCCGGCGCCGCGCCCGTCAACACAAGATCTCGATACTCCGCAAACGTCTCGCCGCGGCCCAGACCGAGGCCGACCGTAGCCGTGTCACCGCCAAACTGCACAAGCTCGCCATTGCTTCGCCCGGCCAGCCTTTGCTGAAGTAGATCCGATCTAGGGTGGCGCAGCGCTTCAGCGCCGCAATTCCCGGCTTCCTCTCATTACCGGCTTTGGCCACTGAGGACAGGCTGAGCTGCAAACACGGCTTCAGGCCACGCCCGCCGTAGTCTCGCTGCCCTCGGCCGCGGGTCGACCGGGGTATCCCGCGTCGCCTTCCGCGCGGACAACCTCCTGGTAAACGTCGATGATCCGTCGCACGGATTTTTCCCAGGAAAATTTGGCCGCTTGCCGGTAACTGCGTTCTTTCATCTTTTCGCGCAGCGGCTGGTCGAGAAGCACCCGGTGCAACGCGCGCATAATTTCGAAGATGTTCTCCGGATGCACCAGCACCGCGGCATTGCCCACCACCTCGGGCAGCGAAGATACATTTGAGGTCACCACCGGTGTGCCGTGGGCCATCGCTTCCAAGGGGGGCAGGCCGAAGCCTTCATACAACGACGGGAAGACAAAAATCTTGGCTGCATCATAAAAGATGCGCAGGACTTCGATGGGCACGAATCCTAAGAAGCGCACATCGTTCTGCACTCCGCTTCGCACCACGGTTCGGCGCAGGTCGGGATTGCCGGAAAGATCGTCTCCAATGATGATGAGCTTCAGGTCGGGAAACAGCTGGTCTTTTTCCAACTCTGCTTTCAGCGCGGAGAAGGCCTCGATCATGCGCACCACGTTCTTGTGCGGGCTGATTCTTCCCGCATACAGCAGAAACGGATAGGTTACCTGGTAGCGTTCCACGATCAACTGGCGATCCGCCGGGCCCGCATGTCCGCGCAGCAGCCTCTCGTCGATCGCGTTGTAAACCACCTCGATGCGTCCCGGGGGGATGTTGAACAATTTTTCCATTTCCAGCTTGGTGAAGTTTGAAACCGCGAAAATGCGAGCGGCTCCGTGCAAAACCCGTTTGGTCAACTGGAAGTGCACCGACCGCCAAAACCCCGTCTGTTCCCGCGCCCGCGACAGGTGCTCAAGAATATCGTGTACCGTCATCACGTATGGGCAGGAAAGACCGCGCGGCACGGAAAACAAATTGGGGATGTGCACGAGATCGCAATCCAGCCGCTTCACCACCGTGCGGAACTCCCGAAAGCTCCTCAGAGAACGCTCCGGCTCCGCCAGCGGGACGGCGTGGAAATTAGGCGGCAGAGCGCCGATTTCTTTCACTTTGGCGGGAGATCCAACGAGCAGATACGTGGTCTCGCGGTCGAGCCTTCCCAGAGTGCGTACTACGTTGCGGATATACGTGCCGACGCCAAACTCAGTCATCCGCCGAATGTCGATGGCGATCTTCACCGAAGGCATTTAACCACAGACGGCTTGTGACCTAGTAGCAGAATTACGCGCACACTAAGCTCGTACTTCGGCCTGCGCCCTGGCCCGGCGCTCAGCATAAAGCGGGAACGCCTCACAGAGCCCGAGAACTTCCTTCCTGATTCGCGCCAGTACGGCTGCGTCGGTGCGGTGCAGAAGGGCATCCGCAATCCAATGGCCTATCTGCCGCATCTCGCCTTCTCTCATGCCGCGCGTGGTCAGCGCCGGAGAACCGATGCGAATGCCGCTCGGTTTCAGCGGCGGGTTTACGTCGAATGGGATAGCATTCTTGTTGACGGTGATTCCAGCTTCGCCCAGAGCCTTTTCGGCTTCGCTGCCCAGCATCCCCTTGGAGAAAACATCGACCAGCATCAGGTGCGTATCGGTCCCGCCGGAAATTATGTGGAAGCCTTCGGCCGCCAAAGTCTCTGCCAGCACTTTCGCATTGGCTACCACTTGTCGGGCATAGTCGCGAAACTCCGGCTGCATCGCCTCGTGAAAGCAGATGGCCTTGGCCGCGATGATGTGTACCAGCGGCCCGCCCTGTATCCCGGGAAAGACTACTTTGTCGATCGCCGCCGCGAACTCTGCCTTGGAAAGAATCATGCCCGCTCGCGGCCCACGCAGAGTTTTGTGCGTGGTTGAGGTCACAATGTGCGCGTGCGGCACTGGCGAAGGATGAGCTCCGCCCGCCACCAGTCCGGCAAAATGTGCCATGTCGACCAGATAGAGCGCGCCCACTTTGTCCGCGATCTGCCGCATACGGGCGAAATCGATGATGCGGGGATAGGCGCTGCCGCCGCCGATAAGCAGCTTCGGCCGGTGCTCCTCCGCCAGTTTTTCCAACGCGTCGTAGTCGATCGTCTCAGTTTCTTTGGTCACGCCATAAGGAACGATCTTGTAAGTCTTGCCGGAAAAATTCAGGTGATGCCCGTGCGTGAGGTGACCGCCATGGGCAAGGTTCAATCCCAGGATGGTATCGCCAGGCTGCAGCACGGCCGCATAGGCTGCCATATTCGCCTGCGAGCCGGCATGGGGTTGCACGTTGGCGTGCTCGGCGCCGAATAATTGCTTCGCGCGGTCGCGCGCCAGGTTTTCCACTACGTCAGTAAACTCGCAGCCGCCGTAATAACGCTTGCCGGGATACCCCTCGGCATACTTGTTTGTAAACACCGAGCCTGCGGCTTCGAGCACGGCTTCGCTGACAAAATTTTCCGAGGCAATCAACTCCAGACCCTCGTGCTGGCGGCGGGTTTCATTGTCGATGGCGGCAGCGATCTGCGGATCGGTTTCGTACAACGGGCGGTACATATTGGTAGAGGTCTTCATAATGTTTTCCTAGGACGCCTCGTAAACATTAGGCTGGTGAAATTCCATGTAGCGTTCAGGCGATTTCAACGGAGTAAACCCAAACTGCGAATACAGCCTGTGCGCATCGCGGGTCAAAAGAATCCAGCGCCGCAGATTCTGGAGCGCCGGATGCTGCGCAATGCACTCCATCAGCCATTTGCTCAGCCCGCGCCCGCGATGCGATTCCAGCACGAATACGTCGCCCAGATACGCAACCGTCGCAAAGTCGCTGACCACGCGCGCAAATCTAACCTGCACGTCGTTTTCGTAGATGCCGAAGCACAGCGAGTGATCGATCGACTGCGCCACAACTTCACGCGAAATGCCCTTAGCCCAGTAGTAGTTCGTCAGGAAACCGTGAACCACATCCATATCGAGCCGCGCACGATCTGTGCTGATCAGGCATTCGCCGCGATGCCATTCCATCGCCGCTCCGGACTCGATCGCGCGAGCATTTGCCATCCCCACATTCTACCGCTTCCATCCGCAGGCAGCGCCGCTCAAAACGCCGTCCGCAGGAATGAAGCCATCTGCCATCCATCCATGTATTTGAAAGGCGCCTCGCCGGTCGTGTAGTGGCCGCAGGGCAGAACCACCACTTTGTGGTCGAGTCCATGCCGCGCGAATTCGCCCACCGCAGCGCGTGAGAGTTCCGGCAAAAAGGTCAAATCGTACTTCGCATAGACGATCAACGATTTTTTCGGCCACCGCGCAAATTTATCGAAATAAGACATGGGGCTGACGGCCAGCCACGCCTGCCGCAATTCTTCCAGCCCAATCCTCTGCTCGATGCCCTGCCGGATGTGCCGCGTCGACTGGCCATGCCACACCACGTCGGCCACATAAGTAGACGCATGATTGAAAACCGCCACGCGCACCCGCGGATCGTGCGCCGCCGCAATGAACGCATAACACGAGCCCAGACTCGTGCCCAGAATGCCAAGCCGGCTGTAGCCCCGCTGCTCCAGCCAATCGAAGCAGCTGCGGATATCCGCGACACCCTGGCGCAGGGCATCGAGCGTGCGCCCAATGTTGGCGGAAACCGCATAATCGGCGCGGCGCGTTTCTGCGGGCATGCGGATGTCATGATACGGCATGCTCATGCGCAGCACCGCAATGCCCAGCATGTTGAGCACGCGGCAAAAGCTGCTGTAAGCGATGGCGTCCGCATTCCAGTGCGGCAGTAGCACGATTGCGCGCCGCCCTCGCGCCGGAAACCAGCGCGCATTCGCCAGATTATTTTCTGGATACGGCGCGCGCACCGGCGAGGTAAAACGGAGAAACTCAGCCGACGTCCCTTTCACCTTCGCCTCGAGCTTGGGGTCGGGCACTTCGCGCGTCGAGAAAACCTGCACCTCGCGCGTCTCCAGCCGGAAATCGGTCGGCGGCGTGTGAGCATAAAACTCATCGCTCGCAGCCACAATCCGGCGGTTGAACTCGTGAAAAAATTCTTCCGGATTCTCCGGCGTCTGCCCCGGACGCCAGCCGTTGCGGCAAGGCCAGTCCCGGGCCCACTCCACGCCCCACTCCAGCGGGCGCACCACGCGGTTGTTGTCCACCGAAGTAAGCCGGTGCTCCCAGTCATACATCCATTGTGCGTAGCGCGAAGGCATCAATACTCAGACTATCAAGGAGCGTCACTTTCGGCAGCTTCTTTGCATCGAAGTGCCGGAAGCCGGCGCTGAATCGACATCGAAGCGCTTTAAAACACATCTCTTGGCGGGAACAATGACCCTCGTATAAGAGCTGCGGATAGGGTGCTTGTGTGAATGCCGGTCCTAAAGCCGTGCTAGTTCTTAACTTTTTCCGTGGTTAAGATGTTCCGCATTTTTCCTTTTTATGAGAATCTCCCACTCAGAGCACCGACGGAGCCGCCGATGCCTTCCACGCTAAATATTTTGGCAGTAGCTACAAAAGGAGTTACAATGATAAAGTTTGAGTGGGACAAAACCAAGAACACGAGCAATCTCCGCAAGCACGGGTTCGATCTCTCGGATGCCGAAATCCTGTTTCGCGGACCTCTGATCGTGGAGCCGGACACCCGCGAAGATTACGGTGAAAAGCGTTGGCGGGGTTTGGGATTGATTGGCGGCCGAGTCGTGTACGTGGCTTTTGCCGAGCCGGCGCCGGATGTCGTCCGGATCATTTCATAGAGGAAGGCAACCAGTCGTGAACGCGAAGAATACGAAAGGACGATCCAGAACGGACTGGAAGCGAATTGATGCGATGCGGGATGAGGACATCGATCTTACCGAGGACCCCGAGCTTGGCCCTGACTTCTTTAAAAATGCCGTCCTCTGGCCTGGACCAAAAAAGCAAATCACACTGCGCATCGATCCTGACGTTCTCAGCTTCTTCCGCAAGCAGGGGCGCGGATATCAGTCGGTGATGAATTCCGTGCTACGCAAATATATGGAAGCTAGAAAAGAGAAGAAGCGAGCCTAATAGCTATACTTCCGTGGCACGCGCTTCGAAATATTGCACAAAATTTCGTAAGGCGAACTGTTCGCTAGTCTCGCATGCTCCAGTGCATCGACGCTAAGCCCGTCGCACGTTCCCAGCAAGATAACTTCATCGCCCACAGAAACATTGGGAATGCCGGTCACATCTACCAGCGTAAGGTCCATCGAGATGCTGCCAATGATGGGCGCGTAGTGGTCGCGGACGATCACGCGGCCGCGATTCGAAAGCTGGCGATTGTATCCGTCGGCGTATCCCACCGGCAGCACGGCAACGTGCGCCGGGGCCTTGGTCACATAAGTTCCACCGTAGCCTAGAGCCTGGCCCGCGGCGAAGTCCCGCATGGAGAGAATGCGCGTCTTCCACGTCAGCACAGGCTTCACCGCAAGCCGCAGCGTGCCGCCGCTCACTTCCCGGCCCGCGCGCTGGAACGGAAGATAATATCCATAGAGCGCGACCCCCGGACGCACCATGTTGTTCCACGTCTCGCGCCGAGAGATCAGCGCACTGGTGTTCGCCATGTGTGCCAATCCCGGATTAAAACCAGCCGCTCGCAGCATGCGCTGCGCCTCTTCGAAGCGGCGCTCCTGCTCTGCCACCGATGGCGCGTCCATGATTTCCGAAGATGCCAGGTGCGTCGAGAGGCCTTCAAGAGCAAGATGCGGAGCTGCACTCAAAGCTTTCAGCACAGCAGGAAGCTCCTCGATCGACACGCCCAGGCGGCCCATCCCCGTGTCGACCTTCAGATGCACAGCCTGCCGCACCGCTCCCAACGCCGCGGCAGCTTCCAAAGACTCGATGTGCCAGGGCTCCCACACCGTGGGAGTAAGACGCAGTCGGATAATCTCGCTTTCTTCGCCGCGCCAGAATCCGGTCATCAACAGAATCTGCGATTCGATGCCCGCATCGCGCAGCGGGATCGCCTCGTCGAGCGAG
>Ga0187769_10001124_pt1 | contig 15052 bp, 8 predicted proteins | sample 0116_SJ02_MP02_1_FD_133140 | JGI IMG/M metagenome (GOLD analysis project Ga0187769, IMG submission 133140) | Tropical peat soil microbial communities from peatlands in Department of Meta, Colombia - 0116_SJ02_MP02_10_MG | ecosystem: Environmental > Terrestrial > Soil > Wetlands > Peat | place... | reverse complement strand
GCGGTGAGCGCGACTTGGCCTGTGATGGTGCCATTGTCGTTAATGTCCTCGACTCCGCTGCTGACATTACCAGCTCCATCGGCGGCAAACATGCCAACCTCGCCGACGCCATCCACCAGCCCAGCGGCATTTACCCGGGTGTCAATTCCAGCAGCCTGAAAAACGTAAGTGCCGTTTATCGCAGCAGCATTGAATGCAGCGGTGTTCTGCTGAATCAAGTTGCCGTTCGCGATTCCCAGGCCGTCGAACTCGGCTAGGCCGCCTGCCGTTCCAGCCGATGTCAGAATCACTCGCAGGGTGATTCCATTGGCGTGGCATTTATTCGCGTTGAAAATGATGTTGCCGCGTCCATCGGGATAAATAAGGTAGGTGCCACCTGAAGTTACATCTTGCTGCACGCCACTCGCGGTGTTGCAGTCCTCTAAGCCGGTGAAATTGCCCTTGCCATCAACAGTGATCGAACCCGCGTAGAGCGCTGCGCCCCGGCTGTCCGACGCTTCCAGCGTGAACGCATAGCTGCCCTCCAAGGTCGCGTACACCTTGCTGACTACGTTGAGGGCGGTTGTGCCGTTAATGCCAGCAAAGGTTGCGGTGATCGCGCTCGGGCCTGCCGCCACTCCGGTCGCCACCCCGCTGTTGTTAACGGAGGCTTTCGTTGTATCTGAGGAACTCCATACGGCGATCGCAGTCAGATCCTTTACGCTGGCGTCGTTATAGAAACCAGTGGCCGTGAACTGTTGCGCGCCGCCCACCACTATCGCCGGTCCAACCGGACTCACGGCGATGGTCTGCAGCACAGGAACTACCGAGAGCTGCAATGTGCTCGACACCGCTCCGGAGCTGGCGGTAATTGTCACGGTGCCGCCCTTGACTCCAGTCACCAGACCAGAGCTGCTTACAGTCGCTAAATTGCTCGCAGACGAACTCCACGTCACCTTGCTGAGGGGTTGGGCCGGTTTTCCATCCTGATATTTGCCCAGCGCCTGAAGCTGCAGTGTGCCGCCAACGTCTATGCTCGAAATTGACGGAGTGATGGAGATTGATACCAAGTTGTCGGTGACACTGAGGGTCTCAGATCCGCTTATCGCTCCGAGAGTGGCACTGATCTTCGCCTGCCCCGCCGCAACGGCGGTCAGCAGACCCGTGTTGCTGACGGATGCGACGCTGCTCGCAGATGAAGTCCAGGCAACGGTCGTGGTGATGTCTTTCGCACTGCCGTCACTGTAAGCTCCTGTAGCTTTCAGTTGCTGTGTCGTACTGGCTACCAGCGAACTTAGGGTGGGGGAGAGCGAAATCGATACAAGGCTGCCGTCGACCGTGAGTGTCATCGTGCCGCTGATCTTGCCGACAGCAGCCGTGATGGTGACCGAACCACCTTTTAGGCCATTCACCAAGCCCGAGCTGCTTACTGTCGCCAAGTTGCTCGCGGACGAACTCCATGTGACGTTGCTGAGGGGCTGCGCGGGCTTTCCATCCTGGTATTTGCCATAAGCCGTGAGCTGGAGCGGGGTGCCGGCGGTGACGGTGGTCGCCGGAGACACGATTGAAATTGAGACCAGGTTGTCGGTGACGCTGACAGTCTCGGATGCGTTCATCGCATTCAGAGAGGCATCGATCTTGGCTTGTCCGGCAGCAACGGCGGTCAGCAAACCTGTGTTGCTGATGGCCGCGACGCCGTTCGCCGATGAGCTCCAGGCGACGAGCATCGTGATGTCCTCAGAAGCGCCGTCGCTGTAGGTTCCTGTGGCCTTGAACTGCTGCGTCGCGCCGGCCGCCAACGAACTCGTATTTGGCGAGAGCGAAATGGATACCAGGCTGCCGTTGACCGTGAGTGTGATCGTGGCACTGATGTTACCGACAGCGGCGGTGATGGTGACCGAACCACCTTTTAGCCCATTCACCTGACCGCTATTGCTGACGTTGGCAATGCTGGCCGCTGAGGAACTCCAGGTCACATTGCTGAGGGGCTGCGCGGGCTTTCCATCCTGATACTTGCCATAGGCCGTGAGCTGGAGCGGAGTGCCCGCGGTGACCGTGGTCCCCGGGGACACAATTGAAATTGAGACCAGGTTGTCGGTGACGCTGACGGTCTCGGATCCGCTCATTGTATCCAGAGAGGCACTGATTTTCGCTTGTCCGGCAGCAACGGCGGTCAGCAAACCTGTTTTGCTGATGGATGCGACGCTGCCCGCCGATGAAGTCCAGGCAACGCTCGCCGTGATGTCTTTGGAACTGCCATCACTATAGGTTCCTGTCGCCTTGAGTTGCTGTGTTGTACCCGCCACGACTGAATTCAGATCCGGAGTAATCGAAATCGACTCCAACGCCGGGGCGGGGGGTGGCGGTGAATTGAAGTTGTTCGAGCCACCACTTCCGCAACCAATCAGCATCGATATCGACAGAACTGCCAGCAAGCACAGCCCAGCTCTTACACGCATCGCAAGTCTCCTGAATTTATTCGGGGAGGAATAAACCTACTTGGGGGACTTCATTTTCTTGGGGAGGGAATAACCTAACTAACGCATTGCCATAAGAGGGGGGTGGTGGGGACAACTAGGGCAAAGCTTTCGTTGCTGTGTCGCACTTCAAATGCCAAATCGGACTTTCACAAGCACCTGTTCAATCAACCGCTTACATTGGAACGCTTGTGGGGGGGTGAAAACTGTTGCACATCCTTCCTTCAGCCAGCCGCCGCGCGGCTTGCGACCTCACGCGACCGACGTATCGCTGGACTTCAAACTCAATTGCGGCAACGGCACATCCGCAGCCACCGGCTCCTTAGCCGCAGCCCGCAACGGACAAATCATCTCCAACAGCGGCGTGGTCATAAAGGTCGTGACCAACGCCATCAGCACCATCATGGAAAACAAAGCTGGCGAAATCACCTTCACATCGAGGCCAATATTAAGAATGACCAGTTCCATCAAACCGCGCGTGTTCATCAGCGTGCCCAGCCCGGCCGCTTCCCGCAGCCCCATTCCGGCGAGCCATGATGCCAGCATGGAACCGCCCAACTTGCCCACTGTAGCCACCAGGATGATCAGGCCACAGTACATCCACATCTCTTGTCCCTTCAGCAGACCCACGTCGGTGCGCAAGCCTGTGAAGGCGAAAAACAAGGGCAGTAGCAGGGTCACGGTGATGGTTTCAAAACGATCAAGAACGTAACGGGCGAATCGAGGTTCTTTGGGCATGATCGCGCCCATCAAGAACGCACCAAACAACAAATGAATCCCCAGCGCCTCGGTGCACAGTGCTGACGCCAATACCAGCAACAACATGAACGCCATCAGACTTTCGTTGAGCGTACCTCGCTTGCGAAATATGGTTTCAAAACGCTGTAGCAGGCTGCGTACGCCGTAGATCATCATTACGCCGAAAACCACAATCCCGCATATCTTGATCCAAAATGGAGACGGGCTTTCGGCAGCCCGGATCAACGCCACGATGTAGGCCAGAATGCACCAGCCGGTAATGTCATCCACAGCCGCGCAAGCAATGGCGATCGTGCCCAATCGGCTGCCCAGAACGTTCCGTTCGCTCAAAATCCGCGCCAGCACTGGGAAAGCGGTGATACTCATCGCCGCTCCCATGAAGAGGGCGAAGTTGGTGAACGATACACTGTCGTCCGATAAGCGCGGATAAAGATACAAAGCCAGAATCGAAGCCGCCACAAAGGGAGCCGTGATACTGACGTGGCTGGTCAACACGGCCGCGTGACCCTGACTCTTCAGTTCCTTGGGATTAATACCCAGACCCACCAGGAACATGAAGATCACCACGCCCACCTGGCTCAAAGCGTTGAGGAATCCCAGGCTGGACGCAGGAAACAGGTAAGCGGAGAAATGCGGCGCTACCCAGCCCAACAGCGAAGGGCCGAGCAAGATGCCGGCGAACATCTCGCCCACCACCCGTGGCTGATGGATCATTCGGAACAGACTGCCCACCAGCCGGCACACCGCCAGAATGACTGCGATCTGCAGAACCAATATGAACATGTTCGGCATCAGTGCGCCTCTCGCTTGGTGGAACGCCGTTGACGCACCGCGCGGTAGCTCACTTCAGTGCACGAGGTACACCCTTTGACCGAGATTGTGCCCAGCATGGTCTTCGGCTGTGCCTTGGAGTCGATGGCTGCATTCAGCGCCAAGACAGGATCACTTCCACAATGATCAGCGGCCACCTCTGTTAGTGGGAGCGTTGCATCCATGGTCGCGCCGGTAAGCGTGCCCGTGCCTGTGGTCTTTAGCCCACCTTCGAGGCCCACCACCAGATCTTTGCCTGATTGCGAAATTGTCAACACGGAATTCTGCAGACCTTGCCCGCACAGCATCGCAGTGTCTGTCTGCAATGTCCAGGCGCCGTCAACCGAGATCGGAGCACTCAGGGTGTGACCTGCTTTCAGCACTCCCGCCAAGCCCAGCAACGGCAGACCCACCAGAAGGATGTAGGCGATAATGAAATTCCGGTTTGTCGGTGAAATGCGCCCCATGTTCGTCTAAATAGGCCTGATCCAGCCACATCCGGCCTCGCGACCCGGCGTAAGGACGAGAATCCCCCACCTTAGGCCCAAGACTATGAACCTCCGTTAAGGCTGTCAAGAGTCGTTCGGCCCCAAGCCGCACCTTTCCAAAGGCTTGCAGGTGGCCCCTGCCGCCACCTCAGATCTTGCAGGTTGTTTCACGTTAAGTTCGGCCCAGTGTTCTCAGGTTTTTCACACGAGGATCCCGGGGGACGAAGATTTGTCAACCCGGGGTGCTTAGAAAGCGTGGTACAAGTGGTTCAGCTAGCGATCTTTCTTACGACGAGGCAGTCGTCGCAATTCCAACGGTCCGTGCTACTTCATCACTCCGCGCTGCGCAATTCCGATATTGTCTCGCGTGGTGTTCTTGACCAGATACATCATTTCGTCAGCCTGGCGGATGACGTCGTGCGGCGTCTTGCCATCGTGAGGATAAGTGGCCACGCCAATAGAGGCGCGGATATTCAGATTCAATCCTTCCTCGCGGCAGAAGAGACTGGTGCGCAGGCTGTCGCGCAACCGCTTGGCCACCACCAAAGCTGAATCCTTCCCAGTCTGCGGTAACAACACCACGAATTCATCGCCCCCATAGCGAAACGCGTAGTCGATGAGACGAAGCTGAGCCTTGATCAAATAGCCCACTTCTGACAGCAACTTGCTTCCGATCAGGTGCCCGTGCGTGTCGTTCACGTTCTTGAAATGATCCAGGTCGATGAACAGAATCGTGAACTCGTATCCGAAGCGCGCCGAACGGTAGACCTCGGTCTCCAGCGTCTTATATAAATGCCGCGCATTGAACAGTCCGGTGCAGTCGTCGGTGATGGTGAGTTCCTGAATTTTTTCGACCGCGCGCGCGTTTTCAATGGCGATGGCAGCATAATCGCACAGCGATTGCAGGAAATAGATTTCCTGGTCGGTGAAATGGCGCATGTCCACATTCACCAACTGAATGACTCCCAAGACGCGCAACCGCGAACGCACGGGAAAACAGATAATTGAGCGCGTCTCCCAGCGCGTCATTTCGTCGATGCGCTTGGCAAACCGCGGGTCGGTGTAAACGTCAGGCACAATCAACCGCTCCCCGTGCTTGGCCACGTAACCAGCAATGCCTTCGCCCACCTTCAGCCGCACGTTCTTCAACGCTTCGGCCGCGCTTCCCACCGCAATCGCGAAATAAAGATCCTGCCGCTCCTCATCCACCATCAGCAGCGACCAGGTGTCCGGACGGAAATATTCCGCCATCTTTTCCATGATGGTTTGGAGGATCGAATCCAGATCCAAAGAGGAGGTCAGAGCCTTGGCCACATCGTGGAAAATGGCCAATTCCTGGCTTTGACGGTTATGATCGGCCTCAATGACCTTGGTCATGAACATCAACCCCGGATGGAAAGCGGGAATCCTAAAATTATATGCGGGCACGGAACCATCGGGAAGGAACCTTGGTAACCAGCTGAAGTCCTGATCCGCGCCTGATGTGCCCGAAGGTGCTGCCCCAATTCGCCATGGCCTGTATGCTTTACCGCAGACGATCCGAAGGTTCTGGGCACGACTCGTTGCGAATCTCGCGCAATGAGAGGTGCAATCGGGACAAACCCAAAGATGAACTTTCTTGCACTTCTTCGCGTGCGTCCGTTGGGACAGTGAAACGAACAAGGAACGTAGAAGACATGGGCACTGCAAAAATTTGCAACTTGACTTGTAGGTTCCGCGGGAGGCGTTAGGGAAGTGGCCCTCACATAAACCGTGACCAGCATCACTCGGATCGAGCAACGCTGAACAGAAAAATGGCTGGCCGAAAAACTTGCAGGCAACAGAAAAATTGTAATTTTTTTGTCAAATGTCTTGACTTGCACAGGACACTTTGATACAAAGGCCGCGCCAATCGCGGGCTTTGGCGCGCGTCAACCGAGGAAGGGAGGCCGCGGTTGTCTGGCGAAGGTCATTAGGCTGATGTTCACCAACGAGCAGATCGCTCACTCGCTGCGTCACTAGGTGGGACTAGTTAAAACCCCGCACAGTGAAAACTACAAAACGCAATGGCCGACAAGGAAAAAGTGTGCTCACGGTGTCGTGATGGAGGAGCGCCGATTGTAATTCTTGTTTTGCAACCCCGCGAGCAGGCGACGTGGATGTACGTTCAGAGTCATTTCTGAAGTCAAGACATGGAACTCCGGCTCAACGCCTGCTCGATAACTGGGAATGTAGATTTGCGATGCCGGACAAGAAGGAGAAGTCATGATTCGGGCAGTAATCAGGTCTTTGCTGCAAATCTTTGGTCTGATAGTAATCGGGACTATTTTTTGCTATGCGCAGTCTCCGCGCCCGTTAACGCGGCATGTCCGTGAAGTGACAATGAATGGGCAGGCGCGGCCTGTGGGACGCCTCCCCGCCACGCAGTTCATGCGCCTTGTCTTAGCTCTGCCGCTGCGCAACCAGGCAGAGTTAGAAAAGTTTTTGCAGGAACTCTACGATCCTTCCAGCCCCTCCTATCGGCACTTCCTCACTGTGGAAGAATTCACCGAGCGTTTTGGTCCCAGCCAGGAGGACTATGACGCCGTGATTCGCTTCGCCGAAAGGAGCGGGCTGAAGGTAGTTGGCACCTCCCGCAATCGCGTGAACGTGGATGTTACAGGGTCAGTGGCGAGCATTGAGGAAGCCTTTCATCTAACCATGGGGCTCTACCAGCACCCCACCGAGAATCGCACTTTCTACGCTCCGGACCGGGAGCCCACGCCAGACCTCGCGGTCCAGCTATGGCACATCTCCGGCCTGGACAACTATTCGATTCCGCGTCCCGCCTTTCAGCGCGGAAACCCGGACGACGTGCGAGTACGGCCGAACGCAACCATAGGCTCTGGTCCCGGTGCTTCATTTCTTGGTAGTGACATGAGGGCGGCATATTACGGAGGAACCGCGCTGACCGGTGCCGGCCAATCGCTCGGCCTGTTCGAATTCCTGGGTACTGATTTGGCCGACTTGGACACGTACTACGCGAATGTGGGGCAGACTCTCACGGTTCCGATCACTCTCCTGTCCGTCGACGGTACGAGCACGAGCTGCCTCGCTTCAGACGGTTGTGATGACACCGAACAGACCATTGACATGACACAGGCACTGGGCATGGCCCCAGGCATGTCCAGCCTGGTGATGTACATCGGATCGACCGATCCGGCCATTTTTAATAGCATGGCAACGGCCAGTCCGCTGAACGCGCAGTTGAGCTGTTCGTGGGCGTGGACTCCCGCCGACCCTAGCACGGACAACCCGTACTTCCAGGAGTTCGCGGCGCAGGGTCAGAATTTGTTTGCAGCGGCCGGTGACAGTGGTAGGTGGACACCGTCCACAGAATTTGTTTTTCCGGCCGATGATGTATATCTCACGTCGGTAGGCGGTACCGACTTAGATACCAAGAGCGCGGGTGGGCCCTGGGCTTCCGAAACCGCATGGGCTGACGGCGGCGGCGGCATTTCGCCAGACAAGTTTGCGATCCCCTTCTGGCAAACGACGACAGCGAGCGGCTGCTCCAACTGTTCCAACGCCTATCGCAATGGTCCGGACGTTTCCGCCAACGCAAACTTTACGTTTTACGTGTGCGCCGACCAAACGACATGTTCGGAGAACGAAATTGGTGGGACCAGTTTTGCGGCGCCGATGTGGGCCGGCTATCTGGCTCTGGCCAATGAACAAGCGGTGACAAACGGGCAACCTACGTTCGGCTTTATCAATCCGGCGCTATACACGATTGGTTTGAGCTCCAGCTATGACACCGATTTCCACGACATCACCAGTGGCAGCAATGGCTATCCGGCGACCATTGGCTACGATCTGGCCACCGGCTGGGGCAGCCCGAACGGGAGCGGTCTGATTAACGGCCTGCTCAACACAATTGCCGCTCCCGGTTTCGGCCTTACCGCCTCGGCCACTTCGGTCTCGGTAATGCAGGGCAACTCGGGAACCTCCGTAATCACCAGCACGGTGATCAATGGTTTTAACTCAGTCATTTCTTTATCTGCGTCTGGGCAGCCATCGGGCGTGACCGTAGGCTTCAGCCCAACTTCGATTACCGGTGCGGGAACCTCCACCATGACGATCGCGGTGGGCTCATCTACGGTCGCTGGTAAGTACACCATCAAAGTCGAGGGAATCTCCGGCAGCATCAACGAAATTGTCACGGTGATCCTGACTGTGACCCCCGCGCCTTCTAACTTCACCGTCAGTGCATCACCAACAACGATTAACGTCGACAGGGGCAGCTCCGGCACCACCACCATCACCACGACGGTTTCTGGCGGCTTTAACTCTGCCATTTCTTTATCTGCGACCGGCTACCCAACGGGCGTGACGGTGAGCTTTAGCCCTAAGTCCATACCGAAGCCGGGCTCAGGGACATCGACGATGACAGTCACAGTGGGGAGTACGGTCAAGCTCGGAGACCACACGATCACCATAAACGCTACCGGAGGAGGCATAACGCACAGGATTCAGGTGACTCTCGATGTCCCTGATTAAGCGCAGTGAAAGTCAAACGTTGCAATCGCAAGTTTTTGACGGTACGTCTAGGTCGGCTGGCATGAACCTTTAAAAGGAGGATGAAATAGCATGATGAAGAAAGCCGTTTGTTCGATAGCAATGGTTGGAGCGATGCTTCTCGCCGTTCAGTCTGGGTTGGCCCAGAACTACAAAGGCACGCCCCATCCTACGATCCAGGATTACGGACCGTTCACAGACACGAAGGTCCAACACAACAACATCACCAGGGAGGGTCCCGGAGGGGGATGCGGCAATCCGGCCGCGTCCTGTCTGTTCTACGGCGGCGACTTTCATTACAACCCACTCAGCGCCAACGTGGCCAATGGTCTGGCCAACGAAGCCACCACTCTTATCGCCGGAAGTCCGTATGGAGCCGCTGTTTGGGTTCCGTTCACAGTTCCGGCAAGCCAGACGTGGGCCGTGACCGGACTGTTCAGCAACAACCAGTCCGACTATGGTGTGCTTGACCAATCCCCACTCACCCCGACGGCTGCGGCCTACTGGGCCATCGCCGAAGGCATTGAGGCAGGCCAGGCCGGAACCGTCATTGCTTCCGGTACCGCCGCAGCCACCATCAACCCGACGGGTCGTAGCGCCTTCGGCCTGTCAGAGTACACGGTGGAGGTGCAAGGACTGAGTTTCACCCTCACCGGGGGTTCATACTCGATGATCGTGATTCCCCTGTGCACGAACACAGGCAACCCCTACTGCTTTGAGACGTTCTTCCTGAGCGATGTCGAGTACATTAACGGACCGCCGAAGAACGCTCGTGGCCCAGCTGAGCCGCAGGACGCAGCGTTCTTCGACTCACCTTTCTTCTTCTTGACGTTCGATCCCACCAACGGTCTGTTGGGCGCGTGCGCTGGCATCGGCTGCGACTCGTTCTCGGCCGGCATACAGGGTACGGCTACGAATTAGGCCGAGTTGCGGGCGAACCAAGCGGATTCGTCTGCACATAACCTTCGGCGAGGCCCGGTCCTGGCAGTACAACGCTGTCCAGACCGGGCTCGTCGAGTCTGAAATGACAGATATCTTAAGAGCGCTCGGGAGGGGGATCCTCGGAACAGGTTGCTCTCAGAGGGTCGTGCGTGGATCTCGCTAAAGGCTTTCGCAGAAGCGGTCCAGTCGAGTTGGTTTGTTGGATGATCGGCGCCTGCAGCCTCCTTGGATTAAGCTCCTCGACTTGTTTTGGGCAGCGCACCGAAATTCGTGACGCTGGCGGCGGCAGAAAGATCGAACTCGTTTATGACGCCGCCGGTCAGGTGGTGGAGACGCGGACCGTGGATATTTCCGGCAGGCTTCAGGAACGGGTCGAGCACCAATACTCCCCGGGCTTCTTGGTGCCCCAGGAGACCACCACCTCATATTGGCCTGACGGTAAGGCAATGCGGTCTGTGGCCCGAGTACATTACGACGAGAACGCAAATTTCACCAGCGAGGTGATCGGTCTGTTCGATGAAGCCGGAACCCAAACCGGGGGGACCGAGCTGACACACGATCCGTTCACCGGCATCTATCGTTGCTCCAAGTGGGACCCTTCTACCCACGCCTATCAAGCGAGCGAATGCCCTGCGGCCGAGGAGGCGGCGGAAGCGCCAAAGAAACCCAGAAAGTTAACCCGTGACGAGGCGATGAAACAACTGGAGCTGGCGCGGCAGGCTCACCGCGAAGAACAGAAGAAACAGCGCATGCAGCCCAAGTCCCCCATTAAGCCACCCATCACGACGATGGTGAAGGAAGTCGGCGTCATCTTGCCCGCGCAGCTTCGTCCCGGTGAGCGAGTTTCGGGAAGCCTCGTCGAGGACCCGAAGAAATACGACGGAGCGCAGGATCTCAGGGTTATCAGATTGAAGCTGCCGATGGAGTCGCAGGGTGAAGCCGCCACTTTGGCGGGCTGGGCGTTTGAGGCGCCCGGGGAACACTCCCAGCGGGCGGACGGTCCTGCCACCTTTACCGTTCCCCACACTTCCGAACTCACCCTCACGCTGCGCCAGGTTGGGAATCCCGCCCGTTCTGTCTCACGCACGGTAGCCCTAGCGAAGAATTCACCGCCAAAGAAGCATTTAGCGTCACGAGCATTCGAAGCACCGGCGCTGTGCCTCAAGGGCGATCTGTGCTCGGTCCGTGGACCTTTCGCCGGAGATAGCGCCAAGACGTTTGCGGCTTTTGGCAGCCAGCCCGCGCCGATCGTCGCAGAAACAGAGGACGCAGCATATATAGGTGTTCCGGACGGATTGCCGACGGGCCCAACCTACTTGCTTGTGACTGACGATTCGCAGATGGCGGCTCTGCTCATCGATGTAGCGGAACTCCGTTTTTCGCCCGCCCGCCGAGAGTTGCGTGAAGGCGAGGCCTTGTTGGTGAACGCCGTGCTGTCTGGACCTGAGGAACTGGCGGATGAGCAATGGCAAGCGGGGGTCTTCCCGCCTGCCGTTAGTGCCGAAAGAGCCCGCGAGACGGTGCCCGGTTTCGAGCCGCCGAAGGGGGGCAAGGAGGGGATGATCCTGGTCGTGATCCGAAATGCCACGCCAGAGGCCGTTTCTTTGCGCGGCTCCAAGAATCAGGCCTTCGTGTTCGAGTTGACCCCCGACTCCTTCAAAAACGGGGAGTTTAAGTACCACTTCGTGGTTGAGGCTGCCAAACCGGCGACCTTTGCTTTGCAGGCAGCCGTTTTGCCGTTCCTGGCGCCCGTGCGAGGCCAGCACTTTTGAATCACGAAGGACAAAACATGGAAATACTGTTAGTATTTTGCGAACCAGAAGAATTTGAACACGAACGGTACTCGCCGACCTGCGTTGCAGCAGTAGTCAGACGACGATGTAAGGGGACCCAGGGTAGTTCTTGCTTTAAACCTTGCTCAATCGATTTCACGCCGAAGGAGATGCTATGAAGTGTAAGTTTGCAACTGTTATGATCAGCGTTCTTTCCCTATTTTTCCTGGCGCTGGCTGCTCAGGCGCAGACGCAGGGGAAGCAAACCCAGCCTAGGGTGCTGCATAATCCGGATGTCAGGTACCCTGTCTACTTCGACGTTTCGCCGCCGCTCAGGGAATTGGCGAAGCAAGCTGCACCGCAACCAGGCCTGCATCTGGCCCCGCCAGTCCTCTACCCGAAGCAGCAACTCTTGGAGAAGCTTGCCCGGCAAGGCCAGGCGCCCGCAGAAGACGGCGCACTCCAGAAAACTACCGGCCCCTTAGTCGCCGCCACCATTGGCTTGAACGTTCTGGGTGTCGGGAACGGCTTCCCCAACTACACCGTTCCGGACGCGCCGACCGACTCGAACCTGGCAGTAGGCGACACACAAGTAGTGGAGTGGGTGAATACATCCTATGCGGTGTTTGACAAGACCACCGGCGCAGTCGTCGCGGGGCCGATTGAGGGCAATACGCTGTGGTCCGGCTTCGGCGGAAACTGCCAAAACGACAACAGCGGCGACATTATCGCTCAGTGGGACAAGATTGCTCATCGCTGGCTGTTGGCCCAGAACGCGTTCACGACTCCGTACCTTACTTGCATCGCAGTTTCCGAAACTCCCGATGCGACCGGTAGCTATTACCGCTTCGCTTACTCGCAGCCCGGCTTCCCCGACTACCCCAAGTGGGGAATCATGCCGGACGCTTATTACCAGACCCAGAACAACTTCGGGCCTGGAGGCAGTGGCTTCATAGGGGCCTACCCATGTGCTTATGACCGCTCCAAGCTGCTAGTGGGCGATTCCTCAGCGTTGCAAATCTGCTTCCAGCAGGCCTCATTCGACGACAGCCTGATGCCCGGCGACCTCGATACCCCCAACACTCTTCCGCCTACTGGGCAGCAAGAGGTCTACCTGGGCAGTATCGACAATGGCAGCACTACTAACGTTTACGAGTACTTGTTTCACGTTGATTTCACCACCCCTTCAAACTCCACCTTCACAGGGACCGGAGGAACCATGCCGATCACTGTGGCCTCGTTCAGTCTGGCCTGCGGCGGCAACTCGCCCTGTATCCCGCAGAAAGGAAGTTCCGACGACCTGGATTCGCTCGGCGATCGCTTGATGTATCGGCTGGCCTACCGCAATTTCAGCGACCACCAGACATGGCTGGTCAGCCACTCCGTCGTCGCAGGCAGCTCGGTGGGTGAGAGATGGTATGAGTTCCACGCGCCGGAAAACTCCACTACGCTCACCGTGTATCAGCAAGGCACTTTCGCTCCGGACAGCAACTACCGCTGGATGGGCTCGCTTGCTATGGACGGCAGTCAGGACATCGCTCTTGGCTATAGTGTTTCGAGCTCGAGCATGTACCCGACAATCAACTTCACCGGTCGCACCACGGCCGACCCGCTGGGCACTATGGAAAGCGAAGCTTTGATCGTCGCCGGGACGGGCTCCCAGGTTGATACGAGCAATCGCTGGGGCGACTACAGCAGCATGGCGATCGACGAAGCCGACGATTGCACCTTCTGGTACGTGAACCAGTTCTACATGTTGACCACGACGTTCGACTGGAGCACGCAGGTCACCTCTCTCAAGTTTGCCGGCTGCGGCGTCACCACACCCGACTTCTCCTTGTCGGCGACGCCGTCTACACAAACAGTTACCGCAGGCTCCACTGCCACTTACACCGCCACGGCGACTCCGTTAAACGGATTTAGCGGAACTGTCGGTCTGACCGTCAGTGGTTGTCCTACGAACAGTACTTGCACACTCAACCCCACGTCGGTGACGGTCCCACCTGCGCAAAACTCTACCCTGACCGTCCAGACGAGCAGCACTACACCCGGTGGCACCTACACCTTAACGATTACGGGAACCAGCGGCACCTTGGTCCATACGGCTGTAGTCACGCTGACCATTCCCGACTTTTCCATGTCCGCCTCTCCGGCTTCGCAATCGATTGCCGCAGGTGGGAGCGCCAGCTACACCGCGACGATGGCTGCGGTGAGCGGATTTAGCGGAACTGTCGGCCTGACCGTCAGTGGTTGTCCTACGAACACCACTTGCACGCTGAACCCCACGTCGGTGACGCTACCGCCCACGCGAACCTCCACCCTGACCGTCAAGACCACCAGCACCACACCGGGCGGCACCTATACCTTGACGATTACGGGAACGAACGGCAGCACGGTTCACTCCGTATCGGTCAAGCTGGTGGTGAAGGCTCCCGACTTCATAATCTCCTCTGGAACCAGCACGGAGAGGATTGCACCTGGTGGCAAGGCAGGTTACGGTTTGACCATAACGCCTGTGCTGGGATTCAAGGGAAGCGTCACCCTGACGGTAACTGGATTGCCTTCGAATAGCACGGAGGCGTTCAGTCCCAACCCAGTGACGGTGACCTATCCCACCGCAGGGAAATCGACCCTTACCGTCACGACCACGACAAGCACTCCCGCCGGGACCTACACCTTAACCATTACAGGAACCAGCGGCAGTCTAACGCATTCGGTCACCGTAACCCTGATTGTGACCTGATCCAGTAGCACTGTGTCGGGGCGGACTTTCAAGTCCGCCCCGATGCCCGCTTTCTTAATCTCGAACTTTATCGGCGCCAGCGGCAACCTGGAGCACTAAGCAAACCTGGCCCGGTGAACAGCACAATAGGCCGGTGGACTGAGGGGGCATGCGGTCGGTGACCATCGATTCGGACCAATGGGTCGGTGAGTCGGCTAACCGGACATTCCCCTAATCCTGTGTCTGAGGATTGGTGGTTTTTTTGATCGGTTGGTGGCGGGCTGGGTGTTTGGGGTCGGTAAATTCGAGCAGTTCGATGGGCGCGCCGTTTTCGACGATGAATGCGACGCGGACACCGTCGGATGGGCTGTTCGGAGGAATCAGGATTTCGCGGCCAGCAAGCTCGGAGGAGAGGTCGGTCACTTCAAACGCGACGTGCGGCACTCGCCGGACAAGATCGGGAACCGCCGCATCCGCTTCGAAGCGCATCCATTCCACGCCGAATTCGCTTTTTTGGTGACTGACGACAAAGAGTTTCAGATCTTTCAAGTGGGTCTCCCCAGGCTT
>Ga0187769_10001123_pt1 | contig 15053 bp, 14 predicted proteins | sample 0116_SJ02_MP02_1_FD_133140 | JGI IMG/M metagenome (GOLD analysis project Ga0187769, IMG submission 133140) | Tropical peat soil microbial communities from peatlands in Department of Meta, Colombia - 0116_SJ02_MP02_10_MG | ecosystem: Environmental > Terrestrial > Soil > Wetlands > Peat | place... | reverse complement strand
GGCTGGTAACTAGTTTAGCTCTCGGTAGGTGATCAGCCGGATGCCGCGCTCCCTCGCCACCCGCTCAACTTCCGGCGCTAACAGGGCTTCCATCTCGGTTTGTCGCTGGTGCTGTAGGCGCGAGCCGACCTTTTCCAGCTCAGGGTCCCAGATGCCCGGGTGCAACATGATTTCCGTCGAACCTTCGTGAACGGCTTCCATCAATCGGGCGAGGGCGATTCGGTTGAGCCGACCTGTCGCCGCCAGACCCAGGAAATGGTCCGGTGAAAGCAGTCCGTATCTTCGCGATAGGGCCCTGAATTGGAATCCTACGGAGCGGACGGCGCATGCCGCAGCCAGATCTAGAAATCTCCCAAAACCATCGGAACGGGTCATTTTCCAGGAATCGCGGAGATCCTCGACGGGATTGCGTATCCGGGAAATTCCACAAGCCCGTGCCACTCGCGCGACCACACCCATGACGCGCGGATGAGTATGGGTATGCTTGTGCGTGTCGACGTGGCTCGGCTCGATGCCGGCGGCCCGAATTTTTTCAATTTGAGCGCGAAGTTCTGTCTCGATATCGCCCGTGCGCAGGCTCCCCGATGTGACTCGGACAACCAATGCCGCAAGCGACTCCGGCAAAGCTCCGTTTGGACCGGCCAGCGAGGGAATCTTTTCGCAGGGCGCGACAGCCATGCCGCCGGACAACACCAGATGGCAACCGATGCCCAGCCGTGGATTGGCTTTGGCGCGTTCGACCGCGTCGTCAAAGGCCGGTCCGTTGGCCATGAGCGTCGCGCTCGTGAGAATCCCCTCGCGATGTGCACGGATGATGCCTTCGTTGACTCCGCGCGTCAAGCCAAAATCATCGGCGTTTAGAATGACCTGCTTCATTTCGATCCCATTACATCAGAAACAAAGAAAAAAATCGTATCACGACCGGCACAGAAAACTGCACAACGGTCCGACTTCCCTTTCGCAGTTTAGAAGAACTGGCACCAGCGTTCGCGTCTTGGAATTGTGAATGTCGCGTGACAGTTTTCAACACTTCTGTTGAAAACCGTGTGGAAAAGGCTCGCCTAAGAATCGAAAACCCCCGTCAGCACGAGGCTTACTCCTGTTTGCACTAATTCTGTGCAGCAGAGATTGCTTCCCAAGGCTTTGGATCGATAGGTTGCGAAGTGAAAAACTTCTGAAAACTCATCAGTACCAATGAGGCGGCGGAACGAGCTTGATCTCGATGGATTCTTCCTCTTTCTCTACATCGTACCACTTGCCGTAGGTGTGCCAACCGGCTGCGATAACTTGAATCAAAATCTTGCCTTGCGGAATTTCGGGAACTTTCACCGAGCCGTCTTGGTTCGTTTTGAAATTCATTTCCGCGAGCTTGTCGTGATGCCATGCTCCCCCGGCCGTGTAAAAACGGACATAGACGCTCGCGTTGGCGATCGGCTTGTCGGTATCCGTCTCGACTCGGATCTTCAGCTTGGTCATGGCGGGCTCAACGGACTTGCCGTCCTTCCTTTCCGTTGAACCTTGCTGATCCTGCGTGTCAGAGGGCGTCGAGCTATTCGTTTGGGCCAAGCTCAGTCGCGCGCAAAGCAAACCAGCTGCTAGAAGGACTCCCCAACGAAGCGAGCAGAGAAACCAACCGCGGAGCATCCCAAACCTCGTGCTCTTCTTGTACAGCAACTCACGGAATGACTCAAGCATGAGTTCAGACCGATTGTGAAACCCAGTTGAGGTAGTTGCGCGCGCCTCTGTCGATCGGCAAGGCGATGATTTCGGGGACCTCGTAGCTATGGAGGCGACGTATCTCGCGCTCCGTCGCGACGAAGTGCTCGCGCGTCGTCTTCAGGATCATCAGGAATTCCCGTGCCGATCGGACGCGACCCTTCCAGCGATAGATCGAATCGACCGGCGCGTCCAAGACATTGGCACACGCGACGAGTTCGGCTTCGACCAGCGCCCGTCCGATCTTGCGAGCTTGCTTAAGCGACTCGCAGGTGACCAACACCACGATTTTGTTTGTCATCGGCCACCTCTTTCTGTCAGCGATTCCCAATCAGATGCACTACCGGTTCGCGACAGGCCCCAGTGATCCACCTCGGCACTTCGGGTTGGCAAGGCATCATCGCCAAGGATCTTACGTTCTCTCGTGTGCATCGTCTAGGAGCTGCGATTGCCCGTGCGTCAACCTCCATCGACGCGAAGAAGTCCTCTCGAAGCTGTCTGAGGAGTTCGGCCGGGGCACCAAGTTAGACACACAGACCGCACGGACGGATTGAAATCGATTCTCGACAATGATACATGGCTGTTGATGCGCCCATCGAGAACCGAGCGGGGCGTTCGCATGGACACGGAAACGAAAACGCCAACTGCCTCAAAAAGTTGGCTGACGAGGCGCGCGTGGATGATTCGATGAACCAGCAACCTGTCACATTTTTCGAGCAAATGCGCGGATTCCTGCGCCGCAACACGAGCATTCTTCTCCTCGCGGGACTCGTCTTGTTGCTGGTTCAGGACGTTTTCGGGACCCATGGCGTGCTGGCCATGCGCCGAGCGCAGAACGAAGCCGCACGGGTCAAACGGGAAATTGAGCAGATCGACACGGAAAACCGACGACTCGAGGACAATGTCAAATCACTCAAGTCCGATCCGGAAGCGATCGAACGCATTGCACGCGAAGAAATGGGCTTAGCGCGCCCGGGCGAATACATTTTCAAGCTTCCGGCGAAACCGCCGGAGGCTTTTGTCTCACCTTCCCAGTCCGTCGATTCGCCGAAGGGGCCTTAGCCGGCACCCGGAGAGCTCGCGGGACCGCGCAGCCGGGCGATGATTTCGGGGCCGCGCTTTTTCCAAGATAGTCTCGCGACCGCAAGCAGCACCATGGCAGTCGTGATGATGAGTAATCCCAGCGTGGACATCCCCATTCCCTCCGAAGCTCTTGGCAGAATCGAAAATCGCCCATAGACGAATTCGATGTGTGCCCAGTAAACCAAAAGAGAAGCCTGCCCCAGCTGGATGAGTGGACTGAAACCAACTTGCCCGAGCCCCCAACGGCACCACAGATAGCCGATCCAGATCACCACGAGGCAGATTCCGACGCGCGCCAGAAAAAAATTGGGACTTGCGTGCCAGTAATCGTAGACGGCGTAAAGCTGCGAGCGTCGATCCAACCACCGCGAGAGAAAAAAGAGACCGGCGCCCACCGCCGCGAGCATCGCTGTCATTCTGGATTGGTGGTTCACCGACCTGTCGTTCATTAGCAAAATACCGGCGGCCAAGCCAGCGAAGGCAAATCCAGTCCAAGGGAAGATCGGAAACAACCAAGGCTGCGGCGCACTGTAGATATGGACGCCGTTGACATAGGACTCGATGAACCACGGCAGCCCACGCGGCCGCCACGTCGTATAGAGCGGCGGAGTGGCACAAGCGATTCCCAGGGCGATGGCGGCAGCGAGGATCACTCGTATGGGGCGACTCACGGACAGCCGCAGGAAAACGCCCACAAACAAAAGGGAGAGCCCGATCAGATTCAGCACATCCACCCGGAAAAGATCGCTTCGAGGGGCTGCCGGTAGACCGAGCAAGTACTCCTGCACGCGAAAGACCAGCCCTAGACCAAAAATCTCCGCGCCTCGCCGAATAACCCGAGTCATGATTTCGTTTGGCGACGCTCCTTGATGTCGCATCCGATCGCTGACAAGCGCGCAGGAAATGCCCGACAGAAAAATGAAAAGCGGAGCCGGGATGGTTCCGCTGAACTGAGATAAGCCAAAAAAGGTGCCTTGTCGCGCAGCACCACTGAGCCAAGCATCGTAGCAATGAACCTCGAACATGCCGAGGCAGGCCAGGCCCCGCAGCCAATCCAGATAATCGATCCGCTGCTTGCTCGTTTCAGCCATAGCTTGGAACCTTTCAGAATCGTTGAGATGAGAAGGCAAATCAAGTTCTTATCCTCGGGAGCATCGGGTCCGCTAAAATTGCATGGGATGCCACCCGACCGCAGATCCTGGACGATGAGCGTACCTGTTGCTGTGGTCGTCTGGGCGGCCATTACCTGCCTGGCCGGATTGGTCGGGAGTGGGATGGGACTTAGAGGGTGGCGATTCGCACTGGCCCTGGGAGTGGTTGCGGTCCTTTTTGCTTTTGAATGGGTTCTTGCCTCCCCCGCCGCACAGCAATTCGCAGGGAGAAAGCTCGAAAGGCACGGCCCACTGATCGCGCCGATTGTGCCGCTCGGTGCCATCTTGATTTATTCGTTTGCGATCACCGCCGACGTCAAGTTGGCGATCGCTGGCGCCACGTATGCCATTCTTCCGACACTCCTACTGGCCAGTAGCGCGGGAAAGCCGCCCGGCACATGGCAAGACTACGCGGCTGCCGTAGTGCTCTGGGTCCCGGTCCAATTTCACTGGACGTACAAACTCTTCCCCTATCCTGCACCGTTGACGCACACACTCGCGATTGTGTTGGCGCTCAGCACGGGCGTCGCGGCATTTGTACTTTCCCGCCGACTCGAAGGAGTGGGCTATGCGGTCGAATGGCGCCAGGGATTCGGATTACACTTCGGATTGCTTTTTGTCGTGTACGCGGCGATCGCCGTGGTTTTGGGGATGAAGATCGGCTTTTTGACGTTTTCCCCTTCGCTTATGCGAAGCCCTTCCCTTCCCATCGCGGTGATTGGCATCCTGTTTTTCACGGCTTGGCCAGAGGAGTTTTTGTTTCGCGGAATCTTACAGAATTTGTTGGCGCGTACCTTCCGGAATCCCTGGGCAGGGTGGGCCGTTGCGTCCATCATTTTCGGCCTTTCGCATCTCCACCACGCCCCCTACCCCAATTGGAAATACGTGCTGATGGCAACGATCGCAGGGTTGTTTTACGGCTTTGCCTGGATGAAGACGCGCTCCCTCGTGCCAGCCGCGTTGGTTCACGCAAGCGTCGATATCTCTTGGCACATCCTGTTCCGCTAATCGGCCACCCTCAAACCTTATCGGATGACCCCCGCCAGGGGACTCGACGCTGTGGCGTAGAGTTTCTTTTCGATCCGGCCCGCCAGGAAAGCCTTGCGGCCTGCTTCAACAGCCGCACGCATCGCCTCAGCCATTAAGACGGAATCCTGGGCACCCGCGATGGCTGTGTTCATCAAGACACCGTCCGCCCCCAGCTCCATGGCCACGGCCGCATCGGACGCCGTGCCGACGCCGGCGTCGACAATCAGGGGCACTTCTGTGATGCGTTCCCGCAGAATCCGCAGGTTCGCTAGGTTCTGGATTCCCAAACCGGAGCCGATCGGCGCGGCCAGAGGCATCACGGCAGATGCTCCCGCATCCACGAGCTTGCGCGCGACAATCAGATCATCGTTTGTATATGGCAGGACGACAAAGCCATCCTTGACGAGCGTCTTGGTCGCCTGAATCAATTGCTCGGTATCGGGAAACAGCGTCTGCTCGTCGCCGATGACTTCCAGCTTCACCCACTCGGAAAGGCCGACTTCTCTGGCGAGACGGGCCGTGCGGACGGCCTCGTCCGCCGAGTAGCATCCGGCTGTGTTGGGCAGAATGAAGAGCTTCTGGCCGTCGATATAATCAAGCATCGATTCCTTCGAGCGGTCGGTCAGATTCACCCGACGCACCGCCACGGTCACCATTTCGGCCCCGGAGGCCGCATGGGCGCGGGCCATTTCCTGAAAGCTGCGATACTTTCCGGTGCCCACGATTAGGCGTGAGTGAAACGCACGCCCTGCAATTACCAGTTGGTCTTTCACAGATCCTCTCTGCCTCCATTGTACCGTGCGTGCCCCCGTTTGAGGCTGCTGCCCTCGCTAGCTGATCGGTTGAGGACGCGGCTCCTCGACGTCGGCGTACAGCCGGGCGATCACATCGGCGTAGCGCTGCTCGATCACCCGGCGCTTCATTTTCAACGTGTAGGTGAGCTCTCCGTTCTGATAGGAGAAATCCTGATCGAGCAATGCGAACCTCTTCGGTCTCTCATATTGTGCGAGCGACTGAGTCAGTCGTTCGATCTCGCCCGCGAGCAGGTCCCGTACCCAGGAGTCAGACACCATTTGCGAAGGAGTTGAGAATTCTCGGCCGGCTTGGCGCGCCCTAACCTCAATCGCGGCAAAGTCGGGAACGATCAGCGCAGAAACAAATTTACGTCTGTCGCCGATGATCATTGCGTTCGAGATGAAGCGAGACGTCTTCAACATATTCTCGATCGGCGCGGGAGCGACGAATTTCCCGCCGGCAGTCTTCAACAACTCCTTCTTGCGGTCCGTGATGATGAGATAGCCGTCTCGGTCGAGGTGGCCGATGTCGCCCGTACAAAACCATCCGTCTGACGTGAACACTTCGCGTGTCTGATCAGGCTTGCGATAGTAACCCTGCATGACGCACGAACCCTTCACCAGGATTTCACCGTCTTCGGCGATCCGCACCTCGACGCCGCGGATCGGACGCCCCACGGTGCCGACCTTGTTCGCCCTGGGCGAGTTGCAGGTAACGACGGGGGAAGTTTCCGTAAGACCGTAGCCTTGATACACCGGTAAGCCCACGGACCAGAAAAATTCGGCGAGCTCCGGCGCCAGCGGCGCGCCGCCAGAACTGAACGTCCGGATTCGGCCTCCGACTCCGCGCCGAATTTTCGAATAGACGATTCGATCGGCGATCCACCATCGAAACCGCAAGCTGATTGACGCCGGCTTGCCGTACGCCCGCCAGGGTACAGCTTCAAAGGCAACCCGCATGGCGGCGTCAAAGACCTTCCGCTTGATTCCAGCTTCGTGATGCCCCGTTTCGATGATATTGGCGTAGATCTTCTCGTAAAACCTTGGCACCGCGGCTACGGTTGTGGGTCTGACTTCGACGAGCGCTTGGGCCACGGTCTCCATCCGCTCGACATAGGCAATCGGCACCCCCTGGAACAGATAGCCGTAATCGATTGTGCGCTCATAGACGTGGGCCAGCGGCAACAGGGATAGTGCGAGATCGGACGATAACATCTCGAACTCCCCGCTGAAGCCAAACGCATTCGAAACAAGGTTCGCGTGACTGAGCATCACGCCCTTGGGCTCACCCGTCGTCCCCGAGGTGTAGATAATGGTGGCCAGCTGAGCCGGTACGACCGCGGCGGCGTGCTGGCGATAGAAGGCCACTTCGCTTGTGCCCGCCTTCGCAATCAGCGATTCGTAACGCAAAGTCTCGCCATGTAGATCGCCTGGTGGGTTCACGCTGATGACGTGCTCAAGACCGGGCACGGCTTTATGGATTTGTTGAACGGTGCGCACCTGCTCTTCTCCGGCCGTGAAAACGATGCGTGCGCCGGAGTCGTTCAAAAGGTAGATGGACCGCTCCGACGATTCGTGGAAATAAACCGGCACGGTAACTGCGCCCAATCCTTGAATCGCCAAATCGGCGACATGCCACTCTGGGCAGTTCGGGGCAAACAGGCCCACGCGGTCGCCGGCCTGAATCCCGAGTTCGCTGAGAGCTTTGGCGAGCCCGGCCACGCGTCGCAACATTTCCCTGGCGGAAATCGACTGCCATCCCGCGGCGTTTCGGTACATTTGCGCACAAAGATCGCCACGTCGATCGAGCGCGTCGACAACCGATTGCGGAATGGAGAGGCCATCGGGCGGCATGGATGCCACTCTAGCCCAAGCAGCTCCTCGGCGTCCATCGGAGCAGTGAATCGGCCTGCGCGATAGGATAAGATGCCGGCGAGAGGCTTTTATGGCTAAGCTCGTAGCCGAGCCAGCGACCCTTTATCAACCCGTTCGCGCGCCACGCGGCACCGACCTCTCTTGCAAGAGCTGGCAGCAGGAGGGCGCGTTGCGAATGTTGATGAACAATCTCGATCCTGAAGTGGCCGAAAAACCGGAAGATTTGGTCATCTACGGTGGACGCGGCAAGGCTGCGCGCAACTGGAGATGTTTTCATGCCCTGGTCGCGTCGCTTCGCGCTTTAGAAAATGACGAAACGCTTCTCGTACAGTCGGGCAAGCCGGTCGGGATCTTTCGCACGCACCCCTATGCCCCCCGGGTTCTCCTTGCAAATTCAAATCTCGTAGGTCATTGGAGCGACTGGAAGCATTTCGACGAGCTGGATCGTGCCGGTCTAATGATGTACGGCCAGATGACCGCCGGAAGCTGGATTTATATCGGCACGCAGGGGATCCTCCAAGGCACATACGAAACGTTCGCTGCGGCGGGACGGAAACATTTCGGCGGCGATCTTTCGGGCAAGCTGATCGCCAGTGGCGGGATGGGAGGGATGGGCGGTGCGCAGCCCCTTGCGGCAACCCTAAACGGGGCGGCGTTTCTCGGAATCGATGTGGATCCCGAGCGGATCAAGCGTCGAGTCAAAACCGGATACTGCGACGTCATGGTCAACAATCTCGACGAGGCGTTGCGCATCTTGAAAAATGCCGTGCGCACACGTCAGGCCACGTCGGTCGGACTGGTCGGCAATTGCGCCGACGTGATTCCGGAGCTGGCGAGGCGCGGCATCGCGCCCGACCTGCTCACGGATCAAACCAGTGCTCATGATCCCATTGGAGGATACATCCCACAGGGTCTTGACGTCGCCGAAGCGGCGGGACTTCGCCAGGCCGATCCCGGGACCTATCGCCAGCGCGCGCTGGAATCGATCGCCAGGCATGTCGAAGGTATGCTCGCACTCCAAAAGCTGGGTGCGGTCACTTTCGACTATGGCAACAACATTCGCACCTTCGCCTACGAGCAGGGCGTCAAGAACGCCTACGATTTTCCGGGCTTTGTGCCTGCCTTTATTCGACCGCTGTTTTGCGAGGGCCGAGGACCTTTCCGCTGGGCTGCTCTTTCCGGTGAAGCATCGGAGATTTATCGCACGGACAAACTCGTTACTGACCTGTTTCCGCATGACGAGATTCTCTGCCGCTGGATCGCGCTGGCGCAAAAGCGGGTGCGATTTCAGGGGCTGCCGGCACGAATTTGCTGGCTAGGCTCCGGCGAACGCTCACAATTCGGCCTTGCGCTGAATGAGCTCGTGGCGCGGGGCGAATTGAAAGCGCCGATCGTAATCGGTCGCGATCATTTGGATTGCGGCTCCGTGGCCTCTCCCTTCCGAGAAACCGAGGGCATGCGCGACGGATCGGACGCTGTCGCCGACTGGCCGCTGCTCAATGCCCTGCTGAACACCGCGAGCGGCGCGAGTTGGGTGTCCATCCACAACGGAGGCGGCGTGGGAATTGGCTATTCGCTGCACGCGGGGCAAGTACTGGTGGCGGACGGAACCAAGGAAATGACCCCTCGGATTGAGCGTGTTCTCACAAACGACCCCGGCATCGGGGTTGCTCGCCACGTGGATGCTGGTTACCCCGAAGCCATCCGTTTCGCTGCCAAATCAGGTCTGAAAATCCCCATGCCGCCCCCCACGGGCTCGCAGTAGCCATTTCTCTATTCCCGCGCTAGTATCCTCCCTTGGCGTGCCCGATTGGCTGATCACCGGCTGCTCGGAATTACTCACCCTGCGTGGTCCCGTACCGCGCCGTGGGCGAGGGCTTGGCGAGCTCGGCATCGTGCGGGACGGCGCTCTGCTGGTTCGCAATGACCGTATCCTTGCAGTGGGCGAGCGGCGCAAGGTCGAGCGCCTCGGACCGGCGCGCCGCGCCGAAAAACTCGATCTCGGCGGCCGGGTCGTTCTGCCCGGGTTCGTTGACTCGCACACCCATCTGATTTTTCCGACCAGCCGAGCCGAAGAATACGAACAGCGCATCTTGGGCAAAACATATCAGGAGATCGCTCGCGCCGGCGGCGGGATTGGCGCCACGGTCCGTGCCGTTCGCTGCACCTCTGAGAAAACTCTTTCCGAGTTCGCCGGCGCACGCTTGCGCGAGTTTGCGGCGCACGGCACCACAACCCTGGAAGCCAAAAGCGGTTATGGGCTCAACTGGAAGAATGAACTGAAGATCCTTTCGATCCTGCAGCAGTTGCACCAGGACCAGCCGCTCGACATCATCCAGACATTCCTCGGCGCGCATATCGTACCGCCCGAATTCAAGCGCCCCGAGACGTTCGTCGACCTTTTGGTGCGCGCCTGGATTCCGGCCGTGGCGACGGCCGGACTGGCGGCATTTTGTGACGTCTTCTGCGACCGGGGCGCTTTTACCGTGCCTCAAGCGCGGCGAATTTTGCAGACAGCGCGGGCGTGCGGCTTGGTGCCGCGAATCCACGCCGAGCAGTTCTCCAAAACCGGGGCCGCCCGGCTCGCGGTCGAAGTGCAAGCTGCCAGCGCTGACCACCTGGACAAGATCGGCCGAGATGACATTCGCGCTCTCGCGCTTTCCAATGTCGTCTGCACGCTGCTGCCGGGTTGTTCGTTCCACCTGGGTGCGTCTCGATACGCTCCCGCGCGCGAGCTGATCGATGCGGGCGTGATTGTGGCCCTCGCAACTGATTTCAATCCCGGCACAAGCCCGACGGTCAGCATGCCGATGATCCTTTCGCTCGCCTGCACCGAACTTCGCATGACCCCCGCCGAGGCGTTAGTAGCCGCAACTATCAATCCTGCCTATTCGCTTCGCCAGCACGGCCGCGTCGGCTCGCTCGAAGTCGGCAAATATGCAGACCTGGCGGCGTTCGACGTGGCCGACTATCGCGAAATCCCGTATTATTTTGGCGTGAACCTCTGCAAGATGACCATGAAGCGCGGCGTTGTCATCGCCCCCCGAAGCTAGAGCGATGCGCCGGCTGGTTGAATGCGTTCCCAATTTCTCCGAAGGGCGCGAAACGGCGAAGCTCGAGGCGATCGTTGCCGTGATGCGCGAGGTTCCGGGCGTCTTTGTCCTCAATTACGAAAGCGACCGAGATCACAACCGCAGCGTCGTGACGATCGCGGGCGAGCCCGAGGCGGTCTCGGAAGCAGCGGTGCGTGCCGTCGGCAAGGCCGCGGAATTGATCGACTTGACGCGGCAAACCGGCGCGCATCCTCGCATTGGCGCGACCGATGTGGTGCCGTTCGTCCCGATCGAAGGCGTCACACTCGCAGACTGCGTAGCTCTGGCAAGGCAGGCTGCAGCAGAAATCTGGAAAAGGTACCGCATCCCCATCTATCTCTACGAGGCGGCCGCTCAAAGGCCTGACCGCACCCACCTGGAAAACATTCGTCGCGGCCAGTTTGAAGGTTTACGGGAGGAGGTGCGGCAGAATCCCGACCGCGCCCCCGATGTCGGTGACACGCGCCTGCATCCCACGGCCGGAGCCACTGTGGTTGGTGCCCGCAAATTCCTCATCGCGTATAACATCAATCTGAATTCCTCTGATATCAGCATCGCCAAGGCCATCGCGAAGAAGATTCGTTCCTCAAGCGGCGGCTTGCCGTGCGTGAAAGCCATGGGCGTCGATCTCCGAGCCCGCAATCTCGCGCAGGTCTCCATGAACTTGACAGATTTCGAGACCACGCCGGTCCATCGCGTCTTTGAAGTGGTCCAACGCGAAGCGGAAAGCCGCGGTGTGGGCATCGCGGGCAGCGAGATTATCGGCTTGATACCTAGACGCGCCATCGAGATGGCGGCAGATTACTTTCTCAAAATCGAAAACTTTTCACCCGCGCTGGTGTTCGAAAATCGTTTGGAGGAGTCTCTCCTCGAGGCCGAAAAAACAGGCCGTGAGAGTTTGGCGGCAAGCGCAAAGCCTGTGCTCGAAGCCATTGCCAGACCCACGGTTGCGCCGGGCGGCGGCTCGGTCGCGGCCCTGGCGGGCGCGCTGGCCGCAAGCCTGGGGCAGATGGTGTCGCAGCTCTCCCGCGCCAAGAAATCACTGGCGGCGCACGCCGACGCTTTAGGTCGAGCGGTGCGACAGTTTGAAGCGGCTTCCCGGTCGCTCGCAGAGGCCATGGACCGCGATGCCGCCGCGTACGAGGCCGTGATCACAGCCCATCGATTAGCAAAACAGACCCCGCAAGACATCGAGCGACGCGTTTTGGCCCGGCAACAGGCCATGACCAAGGCGGTGGAAGTACCACTTGAAATCGCCCGCCAGGCCGCAACCGTTTTTGAGCAACTCGGGCAACTCGAATCGATGTCCAGCCCGTCTATGTTGTCAGATGTCCGCGTGGGCCGCCTCATGGCAGCGACGGCAGTTCGCGGAGCTTTGGAAAACGTCGCGACCAATCTCGAGTCGATCTCAGACGCAGCCTTCGTCGACAAAGCTCGGGAGGAAAGCCGATCGTTATTCTCAAGAATCGCGGAAACTCCGATCCCAGCCAACTGGTAAGGCATTTGATAGACTAGCCTTTCCTACCGAGGGGACGAGATGAGAACTGTAACGCAGCCGTTGTCGATCGCTATGAGCCTTGTTGTCGCCCTACTGCTAGCCGTTTTGGCCGCACCAGATCGCAGTCTGGCCAGCTCGCTGAACACCTCTGTCATCGGCATGTTTCCCAAACAGGTCGGCGAGTTCGGATATGCCGATCTGAAGACCGCTCGGCAGTACCCGTGGTTCCCGCAGTTGCGCGAGCAGCTCCTGCCGAGCCGCTTCCGGCAGTTCGAGCAGTTTTTGACCTCCGCTGGCGTGGACCCCAATACGCAGGTCGATGAGCTTACTTGGGCGGCGATCAACAGCTCCAAAGCCTCTGGAGAAGAAGTGGTCGGGGTGGCCCTGGGCTCCTTCGACCCCTCATCGAGCGAGATGCGATTCAAGCAGCAAAAACTGCCGATGCTGGATCTTCACGGCTACCACCTGTACGCCTTCGGCAGCGGTTCCGCTCCGGAAGACATTCTGTTCACATTTATCGACTCAAATACTGCGGCTTTCGGCCAGCGGAAGGCTCTCGAACAACTGATTGACGTTCGCATGGGCTCTGCGGAAAGCCTTCTTACGAACGACCAGCTATTTCCTATGATCAACGAAGCCAACGGCAGCGGTGCCATCTGGGGCGTAATGGACCAAAGCTATGCGCATCTAGCCATGCAACAGCTCGTACCGCAGGCCAGCCAGTTCCCACAAGCAGCCGCCATCGTCAATCGGATCAATGCCATGATGTTCAGCGCGACGGCTGACAACGGACTGGATGTGCACTTCCAGGCCGCCTGCGCCTCCACCGACGACGCCAATTTGCTCGCCGCCGCGCTCCAAGCCGGCCTCATGTATCGTCGCTATCAGGAATCGCAGCAACATCCGGACCTGGCCGGCGCGCTCGATCAGGTCCGTGTTTCAGCAAGTGGCGACCGCCTAAAGGTGGAAGCTCCGGTAAGTCAGGACCAGCTCATCAGTCTGATTCACAGCCGTGCCCTCGCCGTGTCGATGTAAGCGATAGCGGCCGGGCTGCGGCGTCGTTGTTGGTTCGATGGAGTCGGAAACCTAGGTGGGACGACGCGCTTCAGAGTCGGCCACGCGCATTTCGCAAGCCTCTCGGCAATCGGGACAGTAGTACAACCCATCCAGGCACAAGCGGATATTCTCTTGCGATTGGCAAAAACAGCAGTACCTTTCGCAACGGCACTGCACTTCTGACTTGTCGCACTGGGCGCAGACTGTGGTCACCATCGCCGTTCGTTTCTCGACACAGCAGGAAGTTCCGTCCGTATGCCTACCGCTTATCGTGCCGTGCTTTCTCCACGGGCAACACCCGCTGCGCGGGTACGGCGGGCAGAATCTCCGCGGCGGCTGTCACGTTGGTTGGAAACGAGATTTCGCGCCCATCAGAGCTTGCAGCCGCCGCGTCCGCCAACGGCTCTGGCGCCGGCGAGTCCATCGGCACCAGTGCCCCTTCGGCTTCTTTCATGAACGTCAGCGTCGGTTCCCCTTCCCGGTAATCAATGGAGATGACGTCTCCGAGCGCCACTTGATTGGTCGCCAGCAAGCTCGCCAGCGGATAGACGACGTGGCGCTCGATCGCGCGTTTCAAATGCCGCGCCCCATACTTTAAATCGGTCCCCTCACGAAGCAAAAAGTCCTTCGCGGGCTGGGTCACGCGGAATAGGAACCTGCCCCTGGCGGTCTCAAGAACTCGCTGCTGCACCATTCCGAGCTCGATTTCAAGAATCTGTTCGAGTTGCTGTGGACGCAGCGGATGGAACACGACCACCTTGTCGATGCGGTTCATGAACTCGGGTGCGAATTTCCTCTTGGCGGCTTCTGCGGCTGTACGCTCGACTTTCTCGTCCAATCGCGGCTTTGATTCAGGCCGCACTTCGGGAGCAAATCCCATGCCGCCCGTCATTAGTTCGGTGATGTCTCCCCCTCCCAGGTTGGAGGTCATGAAGATCATGGTCTGCGACAGGTCCACGCGCCGGTTGTCGCCGAGCGTGAGCGTGGCTTTGTCGAGAATACCGAGCAGCAACTGCCAGAGGGCATCGCTCGCCTTTTCGATCTCGTCGAACAGCAGGAAGCTGATCTTGAGCTTTTCGGTGTGATACTGGGCAAGCGCCTCCTGCGTGATCAGCGGGTGCGTCTCGCGGTGCCCCAGGTAACCCGGCGGCGAGCCGATCAGCTTGGCGATCTCGTGCGAGTGCTGGAACTCGGCGCAATCAACCTTGATTACGGCGCGAGGATCGCCGAACAAAACTTCCGCCGTGGCTTCGACAACACGGGTCTTGCCCGCACCGGTCGGCCCGAGAAACAGCAAATTACCCACCGGCCTACCGGGTGCGTTGAGGCCGGCGCGGAACACTTGATAGAGATCCACGACCGCCTGCACCGCTTGGTCCTGCCCCACGATCTTTCGACGCAGTCCCCCCTCAAAATCCCGCGATTCAATGCTTCGAAGCGACGGATCGAGCTGTACCGCATGCGCACCCATGGTCGCGCTCCCCTACCGGTATCCTCTGTCGCCCTGCGCTCTGGGGCGTCCGGAACGCTCGAATTGATCGAGTTTGACGTCGAGCGTCGAACGCAGCAGCCGCAGTTGCGTCACCAGTTCCCGGCTTGAATTGGCTCGATCTGTCAGAAGCAAGAGAGGTGGCGAGAGATCGGCCAGGTCAGAATTGAGGTTCCGTACCGAGTGCATCGAGTTGCGCACGTACGGCGACCGGATATCAAACAGTTCGACCCGACTGCTTACTTGCTGTCGCAGACGGGACCAATCGAG
>Ga0187769_10001122_pt1 | contig 15065 bp, 16 predicted proteins | sample 0116_SJ02_MP02_1_FD_133140 | JGI IMG/M metagenome (GOLD analysis project Ga0187769, IMG submission 133140) | Tropical peat soil microbial communities from peatlands in Department of Meta, Colombia - 0116_SJ02_MP02_10_MG | ecosystem: Environmental > Terrestrial > Soil > Wetlands > Peat | place... | reverse complement strand
TCTGACCCCGGCTGGGGGTATCGGACACCGGGGTTGTCCTCACGTCATCCTCGGCGGACGACCCGTCCGCGTAGAGTCGAGAGGGACCCTTCGTCGGTACCCGGGCGCAGCGGTGCCGCGCCATCCACGGTACCCACCGCGGTCGTATCAGCTTCTCGCCTCCCCCCGGTCGAGGAGCGACGGCCGTCCGACGAGGAACGCCACCGCCGCGATCGCGAGGGCGAGGAGCGCTCCGGCGACCCCGAGAGGGACGACGCCCGAGGGTAGGAAGAGGGCGCTCGACCAAGCGATCCCGAGCGCGAGCGCCGGCAGCGCGACCCCCGAGAGGCCTCGCACCGCCCCGCCCGCGGGCCGTGCCGGGTCGTCCGCCAGCCAAACGAGGAAGGCGACCCCCGCGAGGCCGACCACGACCTCGGTCCCGAATCCGACGGGCGCCGCGACTGCCTCGAGCAGGAGGCCGATGAGCACCGGGACCGGGGCGTACGCCGCCCGGTGCGGAATCCTCGACGCCCGAAGCACCCCCGCGGCGGCGACCGCCGCCACCATGAGCACGAAGCCGGCGCCCCCGGGGAAGCCCGAGAGGTACCCGAGGAACACCGCCGGGAGGGCCAGCACCGCGAGCGACACCGGGCGAACGGCGCGGAGGCGCGACGGCTCGGCGAACTCGATCATCCGGCCCTCCGCACCCGGGGCCGTCGCACGAAGTCGACGAACTGCCCGAGCGACCAGTAGTCGGTCCAGTCGATCGTGGGCGCTTCTTCCCACGCCCGTGCGACCCGGTTCCGCCGCGCCAAACGGGCGATCCGCTCGGCGAGCTTCTCGTCCTCCCCGGTCAGTGTGGAACCTTCCGAGAGGAGCGGCAGCGGAGAGGGGCTGAGGACCATCACGGGATAGCCGCGGCGCCGCAGGTACGGACTCAGGTCGGTGAGCGAGTCGTCCGCGAGGGTCGAGAAGACCACCGTCGTGAGGCCGTACGGGAACGCGCGACGGACGGCGACCGCGCACCGCTCGGGCGGCGGCGCGACCGCAGCGAGATGCGCGCGCTTGAGGGTCGTCTCGATGCGGATCCGCTGGGTCCGGCCCGTCGAGAGCGGCACGGCCTCGAGGAATTCGCCGAAGACCCCGAGGCCGACGCGCGCTTTCACGGCGAGGAAGGCGTCGGAGAGCCCGAGGGCGGCAGCTCGGGCGATCGCGAAGAGACGCTCGTCGGTCGCGGAGCCGAGCTGCGTGGGTCGGGCATCGAGGAGGACCAGGATATCCCCGGTCTTTTCGAGGTCGTACTCGTTCGCGAGACGATACCCCGCGCGAGCGCTCGCCCGCCAGTTGATCTGCCGCGGTGGGTCGTCCGGCCGCGCCACGCGGATCCCGTGAAACTCGCCGCTCTCACCGACCCGTCGAGAACGGGTCTCGCCCGGGAGAGGCGTCGTCCGCTCGAGCCGCACGGCTCCGATGCGAAGTAGCTCGGGTGGGTAGCGGGTGATGACGAGCGGGTCGGCGGAGGTAGAGACCCTACGCTCCACGAGGCCGAGCGGGTCCCGCCAAACGACCGGCGGCGGCACGAGCTCGGTGATCAAGGGGTTCGGGGCGGACCAGCTCGCCCGGAACTTCACGGAGGACCGGGACCACTCGAATCGGGGTCGGGGGTCCCCGAGCAGGCCCGGGGGCCGGTCCACTTCGACGACCAGGTCCCGAGCGTCCACCCCGGGCGGAGCGCGGACGGTCCCTTCGAGCCGAACCTCCGGCCCCGACCCTTCGGCCGTGAGGGTGAGCGCGGCGTGCGGAGGACCCCGGGGCCCCGCGACGCCGGCGGCGACCGGGGCGAGCAGGAGCGGAAGACCGAGAAACAGCGGCACCGGATTGCGGAGCACGACCGCGGCGAGGAGCAACGCCGCGCCGGCGGCGAGCAGCAGGGGAGTGAGCGGTCGCCACCGAAGCCCCGAGGCCGGCTCCGGGGGATTCACGTCCGCCTCTCGAGCTCACGCACCCGAGATTCGAGGTACCGGCGGAACTCCTCCGGGCTCGCGGAGAGAAGGTGGCCGAGCTCCTCGGCCGGTAGGACCGGCGTCGCGAGGCCGAATCCGCTCCGCTCGAGAGAGTCGAGGAACGCGATCAGCTCGCGGCGACCATGCTTCCCGGCCGCGATCGCTTCGCGGACCCGGGTGGCGGGAGCCCGGGACGGCGTTCCGACGCGCGACGCGGGCCACGCGAGCCGGTCGAACACGCTCAGGAAGAGGAGCGCGGAACTTCCGACCGCCACGGCGGCGGCCGGGATTGCGAGAGCGGCGTTCGCGCCCGCCACGACCGCCCCGGCGGAAGCGACCAGCGCGATGATGCCGAGCAGGATCACCGAGCCGACGTTCACGAGGAGGACTCCCGCCGGTCGAGGTCGTCGAGAACCTCCCGCACGGCGTCCTGCGCCGCCTCGCTCGACTCACGGCCCATCGGATGCCGGGAGTACCGCGCCTCCTCGAAGAGCCGGGTGAGCGTCCGCGCCGGGCTCGGTCGCACGCCGAGCCGCTCGAGGTGCGTGGCGCGGATCTCCTCGGGGGTGCTCGCGTCGAGCCCCACCACCACCGGCCGAAGGCGGGTGAGGAGCGTCGTGTAGAGCGCGAGGATCACGTCACGGGGGTCGTGGCCCTCCTGGAGCTCCGTGGCCGCCCGGGCGAGCGCGGCCCGAACCGGGGCGACGTCAACCGGGGTCTCGACCTTCGTTTTCCCACCCCTCCGTTCCTCGAGATACCAGCGGAGCTCGGGGACGACGGCGATGACCACCACGAGAACGACCCCCGCAAGAATAACGAACGGCAGCCACGGGGGAAGGCCGGGCCAGACGACCACCCCACCGGACCCGTTGACGTAGTGACTTCCCCCGTTCGGGGGGGGCGGCGGAGTGCCGGTCGCGTTCTGCGCCGTGGAGTTGCCGCTCCCGAGGCCCGGGCTGCCGAGCAGGTGGACGGCGAGCAGAAAGACGACCGCGATCAGAATCGCCATCAGCACCCTGACGGCGAACTGGCTCTGGCCCGAACTCGTGCCTCCGTTGAGACGCATCAGGATGATCGATATTCCGACGAAGGCAAGGATCCCGAACGACGCGAGGGCGAGCAGCCAGGGAGGGAGGTAAACGAGCGACGCCGGTCCCGACGAGGACGACGACGTGGTCACGGCGCCGACGAGGATGCTCGCCGCGGCTCCGACCGCCAGCGCCACGACGACGGCGACCAGAAGGACCCACGAAACCCGCGGCGGGCGCGGCGTCGCCATCGCCGGACGACCTCCCGCCGGTACACCGCCGCGGTCCGCTTATACGCTTCCGGCCGCGGGAGCGCTCACGTCGGACCCTTTCGGTCCGGGGACGAGGAAGTAGAAGCTGCGCCGCTCGTGCCCCGCCGTGATGACCGCGAAATCGTCGACCCGATATCCGACGTCAAACGCCGCCCGGAACCCATCCCGGACCGCGTGCCGCCAGGACCGGAGCGAGGACGGCTCGTGCTCGCGCACGGCGGCGAGGTCGAACGGGATCTCAAGATGCGCGGGCGAATCGCCCGGTTCCGTCACCGCGGAAGGGGTTCGGAGGCCTTTCTCACCCACCTCCGTCTCGACGATCGCGGTCGAGCGCTTCCAACGGTCGAGGTCCTCGTCGGCGGTGGGGACCTTCCCGGCGAGCCGCTCCTCGACCCGTGGGCTCGTGAGCTCCCAGCGGAGCCGGAGCCGGTCGCTCTCGAGGCCCAGGTTGAGGGGGTCGGGCATCCGCCCGTAGTAATGAATGTGATAGCGGTCCGGGACCCCGCCCAAGAGACGGACGTTGAGACGCGCGTTCCGGCTCTGGAGCGGGTCGAACGTCCAGCGGATCTCGGAGAGCCCGAGCTTCAGCACCTCGTCGCGCTGGAACGCCTTCAGCCGGAAGCCGAGGTGGTGGTTCTGGTACTCCGGACGGACCGCCGTGGTGTGCGAGTACTGGTAGAGGGTCGTCCCGTCCCAGCCGAGCAGGGAGATGGCGAACCCGGCGAGATGGATGTCCGCGAAGGCGCCGAGCACCAATCCGCCGTTGTCGAGGAGGGCCCGCTGGAGCGTGGTCGGAATCTCGCCCTCGCCCCAGATCGACCGATAGACTTCGACGACCTGGCGGAACTCCTCGGGCTTCTCGAGCTTACGGAAGCGGAAGCCGCGGACGTCACTAGAGACCCCGGCGCCGGCCACGGGCCGAGGACCGGTCCGCGATACTTAACTCGGCTCGATGACCCGCCGCCGGGGGCCGACGGGGGAACCGTTAGCGGCGGACTCGAAGCTCCGCGCGCTTGTGGTCGTAGCGGACCTCGTCGTAGGGGGTCAGGTCCCAGAGGAGGTCCTCGATCTCGGGAATATTACGCAGGAACTCCGCCTTGCTCTTCGTGAGCATCAGGTGCTCGAAGCGACGGCGGGCGATCGAGTAGGCGGCGACCATGTAGCCGCCGACGATCGAGATGATCGGACCGACGATCACGAAGACGAGGTTGTAGTTCGCGCTCGCGGTGTTCGTCGCGGCGTTGATCGCGGGGAACGGAGCGACCGTCGAGAGCGGTGTGAAGAACCCCGCCGCGAGCACCGTCAGGAGCACGCCGACCGCGAGGACGAAGATCGAGATCCACGCTCGGTACATTTTCATGCCGTGCCGGAACCGCTGGCCGAGCGGGGCCTTCTCGGGCGTCGACATTCCGGCGGCGGGAGGCTGTTCGGCTTAAGAGGCTAACCGCCGCCCCTTCGGCGAGGACCGCCGAGGCCCGGCGCTAGGGGCCGGAGCCGGGCGGCTTCCCCGGAGCGGGTTGGCCCGAACCGGCCGTCCGTCCGTACGCAAGCGGTGTCTCGGAGAGTTTCGGCGGCGGTCCGGCGGACGGGGCCGGCACGTGCGCGAGGCTCGGTCGAAGGCGACGGTAGACGAGGACCGCCCCGAGGAGAGCGACGACCGCGCCCACGTAGGCGGTCGCCTCGCCCCCCACGTAGCCGAGGCCGAGCAGGAAGAACCCGACGGCGCTGAAGAGGCCGCCCGCCACCGGGCTTCCACCGATCCGCTCGCTGGGGGTGGTGGACGGCAGCGAGAGAAAGCTCCCCGCGACCTGGAGCATGACGATCGCGGCGGACTCGACCAGGACGAGCGCGGTCCCGTCGACCGTGATCGTCGGACCGCTGAGGTATTCGGCGACGATCGCGAGCGAAATGATCCCGCCGATCGCGGCGCGATAGCCGAGGGCGTAGAACGGTCGAGCGGGCTCCCGGCCCCAGAACCTTGTCCGGAGGAGCGCCCACTGGGCCACCTCGTCCCCGACCACGAGCAATCCGAGGCAGAGGAGAGCGCTCAGGAGAGCGCCCGCGCCCATCGCGACCTCGAACAGAATGAACGCGATCGCGAGCGGGACCCCGACGAACAGCCCGGCCGTGTAGGCGAACAGCTCCTTTCGCTCGTCGAACAGCGTCACCGGTACCTGGGGGGTCGCGAATCGGCCGACCTCGAAGTAGAGGAACGCCGCGGAGAGGAGAACCCCGACCACGGCCCCGAGCGTGAGCGAAGCGATGACCATGGCTAGGCCACCCGTCGCCCGGCGGCCAAGAACCCCGTGTGCCCGAGCATCTCGAACGCGGGCCGAGTGCCTCCCTCCCCGACATGCAGGCCCCGCTCGAGCAGCTCGACCGCCCGGACTTCATCGAACCCAAGCTCCCGGAACGAGCGGACCGTGCGCTCCAGCTGGTTGTACGTCGGGGTATACGTCGCGGCGTATCCCCCCGGCGTGAGGGCCTGAAGCGCGCTCGGCAGCACCACCCATGGCTCGGGCAGGTCGAGGATGATGCTCGCAAGGTCGTTCGCGTCGATCCCTTCCGACACGACATCACGCCGCCGGAACTCGACCCGGCGTTCGAGACCGGCCCGCCGGACGTTCGCGCGCGCAGCGTCGAGGAAATCGTCGCGGCGGTCGTAGGAGACCACCCGTCCGGTCGGTCCGACAGCGTGGGCCAGCACGATCGTCAACGCCCCGCTTCCCGCCCCGGCCTCGGCGACCGTCGCGCCGGGGCTGACGCCGGCCATCAACAGGAGGTGGGCCGCGTCCTTTGCGGTGATGATCTGAGCCCCGCGGTGGAGCGAAGCGAGCAGGTCCGACAGCGAAGGACGGAGCGCCCGATACTCCGTCCCGAGCCAGTTCACCACGGTGCCGGGAGCCATTCCGATGAGCTCGGTGAGGTCGAGCACGCCCTCGTTACCGAGCTTCTGAGGGCCCCGCGCGAGTCGTACGAGACGGGCGGCTTCCCCGGCTCGCTTCAACGCCACCGGGTCGCCTTCCGACCAAGGCTCGCCCATCGCTCCTCCGCCACCGACGTTCCGGAGAGGGGTATTAACCCCGCGCATACGCCCGCGGCCCGCCCTAGGCTTGCGCGAACCGTGATATCCGCCCGGCCGCTCGGAAGGACGCACATGGTCGCGTACGAGGACGACGACCTCATCGACGCGCCGCGTGCCGTGATCTGGCAATTGCTCACGGACCATCTCAACGACGCGAAGATCGTGGAGATCCATCCCCTCGTCCGCTCGCAGAAAACGCTCAGCCACACCGACCACGATACGGTGGTCGACCGGGTGATCGATGTGAACCGAAAACCGAAGTCGTCGCGCTGGAAGCTCACGCACGAGCCGCCCGGCCGGTTCCGCTGGGAGATCCTCGAGAGCGAGGGGCCGTGGACGGCGGGCGACTTTCTCGAGCTCACCTACGTGGACGAGGGGAAGCGCACCCGCGTGCACGCCCGTGGGGAGCTCACGATTCAGAACCTGCCGTTCTTCCTGAAGCAGCCGCGCACCATCCGCCGGGTGCTCGATGACCTCCGTACCGAGGATGTCTTCTGGCTGCGCCGGTACCACTATTAGGGGCGCGGCGAGGCGCGACTTTAGATAGAACGAGCGATGGCCCCTCGCGCTGCGGGCATAGTGTAGTCTGGTTATCACATAGGCTTGCCAAGCCTATAACTCGGGTTCAAATCCCGGTGCCCGCACTCCGCTTTTTTCGGTCCGGTCCGGCGGCCGGCGGCGGGCGCCCGCCCGAGGCTCACCGTTCGCCCGGGTGGTACGCTTCCGATGCCCGCCCCGGAGCTTCGCCACCCTTCCACGCCGACCGTGGCCATCCGGCCGACCCGTGACGGGCGAGGCGGATCGCCATGCGGGAGAGTTCCGAGATCCAGGCGGCGCCAAGCGCCTCGTCGACCGGGACCTCGCGCACTTCGGCGATCTCGGGGGGACGCGCGGTCGGCGTCCCAGCAACGTACTCGAGGGCGAAGGCGAAGTAGACGTCACTTTCCGCCTCCGCGATCACCTTGTGGCGGGTGAGGAGCAGCGGACCGACGCGTACCTTCACACCGGTCTCCTCCTCGAACTCACGGACGACGGCCGCTTCGAGGCTCTCGCCGGGCTCGACGTACCCGCTCGGGACCGTGAACCGGGTTCGGTAGACCGCGCGGTTGACGAGCGCGCGCCCGTTCCGGATCAGGACCCCACCGACCCCGACCCTCGTGTGGGGCGGCGGAAGCGGAGGTGGCGAGGGAGCGGACACGGTCGGAGCGGAGGCGCTAGACCCCCGCGAGGAGTCCGTCGAGGAATCCGATCGGCGGGGTCCCGAACGCGAGGAGCGTGTCGTGGAACGCCTTCGAGGAGTTGCGGAACTTCGAGGCCAGGTATTTCGACCGAACGTCGAGGATCGCGAGCTTACCGAGCGTGTAGCAGAAGTACTCGGGGTTGTACGTGCCGCGGATCGCCTCCCGCTGGGCATGCACCTCCTCAAGGTGCGCCTCCGTCCGCAGAAGGCGCGCGGCGTCCGCGACCGACATCCCTTGGGTGTGCATCCCGATCGACACGATCAGCCGGCAGTCGCGGAGCAGGGCGTCATGGAGCTGCGTCACCTCCGAGGCCGTCGAACCGCTGTCGAACCCGGCCTCTAGGACCGCCTGCTCGCAGTAGTGCGCCCACCCCTCGATGAACGAGTAGGAGAACCAAACCTTCCGGACCAGGCTCTGCTGGGTCCGGTGGAAGTGGAGCGACTGGAGGTAGTGGCCCGGCCAGACCTCGTGCACCGTCGTGTTCTTCAGCATCGCATGATTGAGCGTCCGCAGCCAGCCTTCCGTCTGCCCCTCGCTCCACGCGGGGTCGACCGACGTCACCCAGTAGATCCCATCGACCGGCTTTTCGAACGGGCCGGGCGGGCTCATCGCCGCGGTCCAGAGGTTCCTCGCCCAGGACGGTGTCTCCCGGACGTGGACGACCTCGGGCTCGGGGATCGAGACCATCTCCTTCGTCCGAACGAACTCCCGCGTTTCGTCCGCGAGGCGTCGGGTGAGCGGGATCAGTTCGGTGGCGGAAGGGTGATTCTCGTAGAGGCGCGCGACCAGCCGTTCGATCGACGTTCCCTCCCGGCGAGCGATCTCGCTCAAACGGTCCCGGTTCCGCTTCAGGTCCTCGCGGCCCCGTCGCAACACGTCGTCCACGGGCATCGTGAGCCCCTCGCGGACCCAGAGAAGCTGCTGGAACCGCTCGGCTCCGAGCGCGAAGTCGTCGGTCGCGTGGGGCAGGCGCTCGGACTCGAGCCACTCGGCGAACGAGCGGACAGCGGCTTCCGCCCCCTCCCGAGCCCGGCCCACCTCATCGCCGAGCTCGTCGGAGCTGGTCCGCGCAAACGCCTCGCCTTCGGCGAAGTGGGCCGGAAGCCCGCCCGCGATCTGGATCGAGAGCGTCACGAACGGTCGGGGAAGGTGCGGCTCGAGACGCCGTTTCGCCCCCTCGAGCAGCGCCGGCACGGACGTGAGGATCCGGACGATCGCCGCCACGCGGGTCGCGACCGGCGCATAGTCCCGCGCGATGTAGTTCGTGAGGTCCGGCTGGAACAGATAGCTCATCGGGTTCCGGTCGAGCTCGCGGGTCGCCTCGAGGTCGAAGAGATTCCCCTCGAGGAGGAGCCGCAGGAGGTTCCGGTCGAGCCGTCGGGCCGGCGTGAGGTCGGCCTCGGGAACCTCGCCGAGCCGCTCGAGGAAACCCTTCGCGGTCGCGACCCAGCGGTCGGAGCTTTCGACCGATAGGTCCGGGAGCAACCCATCGTAGTCGTGCAGCCCCAAATACGCGGCGGTGGTCGGCCGGAGGACGAAGAGGTGGGCGATGATCTCCTTCTCGAGCAACGCCAGCGAGTCGGCCTTCTCCGGAGCCATGGGTGGGATTCGGGGCACTCCCGCCGACAATTAGAGCTTGCGGACCCCTTCGGCCTCCGCCGCGGGTCCCTCCTCCCGTGCGCACGGGGGACCCTGAGGTGACGCTTTTCTCATCGACGTATTACGCCTCAGCATGGCCCGCGTGCGGCGCGTGACCGTTTCGGGTGGCCGGTCGTTCGAGTACGTCTCCCAAGGGAAGGGTCCCGCGACCCTGCTGGTGCACCCGGGCGGTCCCGGTGGTACGTACCACTACCTGAGGACGCTGCTCAAGCTCGCGAACGTGAATCTGCGCGTCGTCCTGTTCAACCCCCGGGGCGTTGGCCACAGCTGGGCGCCGAAGCGCGCGAGCGACTACACGATCCAGAACCAAGCCGAGGACGTCGAGGCGATTCGCCGCGCCCTCCGGATCACGGAGCTTCATCTGCTGGGCTACGAGGCCGGGGGGTACGTGGTGCTCGAGTACGCCCATCGCTACCCGCGGCACCTCACGTCCATGCTCCTCTGCGGCACCGCGGGCAGCGCCGAGGAGATCCGGGCCGCGAACGCCCTCGTCATCTCGTGCGCGAACCCGCGCCAGCGCGCCCGCCTTCGGGAGCTCACCCGGGCGAAGACCTTCGATTCGTCCGAGTACCAGGAGCTCGCGGAGCGGATCCGGGAGCCGTTCTACACGAGGTTCTTGAAGGGCATTCCGCGCGACCTCAAGGCGACGAAGATCAACCAGACCGTCTACCGGGCGATGATGTCCCCGCGGGGCGACCTCTACGCGGTCGAGGGGACGCTCGCCAACTGGGACGGACGGAAGTACTACTCCAGGATCGAGCTCCCGTGCGTGGTCGTGGTCGGCCGGTACGATTACTTCCTCGGCCCCTCGGTCGAGATGGCCGAGCGGATCGAGCCCGCGCACCTCCGCGTGCTCCCGAACAGTAGCCACCTCGCCGTTCTCGAGCAGCCGCGCGAGTTCAACGCGATCATCTCGGAGTTCTTGGGCGACGTGACGGGCTGGTGAGCTACCGACCGACCCGGTCCGATAGACGTAAACCCGACCGGGGGCAGTGGGGGCCGGTAGGTTCCCGATGACCTCCGAGGCGGCTCCGGGCCATCCCCCGGTACGGCTCAAGGTGACGCCCGAGGCCCGGGCGGCCCTCGCCGGGGCGCTCGCCGGCCGTCCGCCGGGCTCCGGCATCCGGATCTGGGTCGAGCGGGGGATGCGGCCGCACGCCCAGATGATGATCGACCATCCGTCGGTCCGCGACGTCGCCGTCCAGGTCGAAGGGCTCCCGCTCCTCCTGGACGAGAGCAGCCTCAAGTTCCTCCTGGACGCGGAGGTCCGCTACCACGCGGAACCCGGCCGCACCGGCTTCGAGGTGGTCGGACCGTTCCTCCCCTCCACGACCGCCCCGCCCGCTCCGTCGGCTCCGCCACCCCCCGCGGCGACCGCGCCCCCCGGGGAGAAAGGCCCGGCCCGGCCCGAGGTCGAAGCGAGGATCCGGGACGCGCTCCGGAACATCTACGACCCCGAGATCCCGATGAACATCATCGACCTCGGTCTCATCTACGGGATGGATTGGGACGCGTCGGGGGGCCTCACGATCCGCATGACGATGACGAGCCCCGGCTGCCCCGCCATCGAAGCGCTCACCGAGGAGGTCGCCCAGAGCGCCCGCACGGCGAGCGGCGTCGCGAGCGTCCGGGTCGACGTCGTCTGGGAGCCACCGTGGGGCCCCGACCGGATGACCGACTTCGCGCGACGCCAGTTCGGGTACGCTTAGCGGTCCCCCGCGCGGCCCGGGCCGCTCCTGACGGCGCCTCAGTGAACGAACAGCCACACGAGGTTCGACACCGCGAGCGACGCGAGCATGACCGGGAAGGCGCGCTTCAGGTACGTTCCCCAACCGACTGCCACGCCCGCGCGCCTCGCCGCCGCGAGCCCGACGACGTTCGCGGAGGCTCCGATCGGGGTCCCGTTGCCCCCGATGTCGGTGCCGAGTGCGGCAGCATAGAGCATCGGCGCGGTGGGGAGGCCCGTGTCGAGGCCGACCTGCCCGATCAGAGGGGCGGCGGCCGCAGCGAGGGGGACGTTGTTGACGCAGCTCGAGAGCAGTCCGAGCGACCAGAGCAGGATCGAACCCGTGACGAGGAGATTCCCGGTCCCGGCGGAGGCGATCCCGCTCGCGATCCCACCGAGGGCGCCGGTGGTGACGAGGCCGCCGACCATCACGAACAGGAAGACGAAGAATCCGATCGTCTCGAAGTCGAGCGCGAGCAGGAGCGGGCGGAGATGGTGCGCCCCTCCGATTGCGAGGGCGACGAGCCCGCCTCCGACCCCGATCGTCCAGACCGGTATTCCGGTGAGAGGGGCGGTCGCGAGCAGGGCGAGCATCGTCGCGAACGCGGCGAGCGCGCTGCCGAGCCAGAGCCGGTCGACGGGAGGTGTCGGCATCGGAGCGGGCGCGGGCGAGGAAGGGCGGCGCGCGACCTGCCGAGAGAACAGCGCGAGGGCGACCAGGAGGGCCGCGAGCGCGGGGGGGCCCGTGTGGAGGAGGAAGTCGGTGAAGCTCAAGTTCCCGTACGTCCCGAGGATGACGTTCGGAAGGTCGCCGACGTAGGTGGCCGCCCCGCCGATGTTCGCGGCCGAGATCTCGGCGAGCAGCAGCGGCACGGGGTCCTGCCCGGAGTGGCGCGCCACGTCGAGCGTGACCGCGGCGAGGACCAGCATCACCGCGATCGAGTTGATGAACGCGGAGAGCACGAACGCGAGGCCGGCGAGCCCGAAGAACAGCCGCAACGGACGCTCCCCGGTCCGCGCGATGAGCCGGTAGCTCACCCACCGGAAGAACCCGAGCGAGCCGAGGAGGCCGGAAAAGAGGAGCAGCCCGGCGAGGAGGGCCACCGTGTTCCATTCGACCACGACGCTCTTCCCGCTCCATCCGGTCGGGAACAGGTCCGACCACGGCACCCAGCCGATGAGGAGCAGGAACGCGGCGGCGACCGCCGCCACCGCGACGCGGTACCGCTCGAAGAGCGCGAACAGTGCGTAGGCGACGATGAACAGGGCCAGGGCGGCCCAGGCTTCGGATGAGAACACGGCCGCCCTCTATCGGCCCTGGTCGACGCCGAGCCAGCGGTGGAGCTTGTGGAGGTTGTCGAGGGTGCCGATCACCAGCAGCGCGTCCCCCGGGGCGAAGTGGAAGGTGGAGGGGGGATTCAGCACCGTCTTGAACTCGCCCCTCGCGTCCGGCCGCGCATAGCCCACGACGAGGCAGTCGCTCGCGGCCCGCACGAGCCGCTCCGCCTCGGGGAGCGCCTGGGTCGAGATCGGGGTCCTCGCGGTGAGGACGAACTCCTCGAGGTCGACGCCGAATTCGGTCGTGGTGAGGTCGTCGATCGTGTTCGCCACTTCCGGACGGAACGCGGCGTCCGCGCAGATTCGGCCGCCCATGTCGCTCGGGGAGGCGACGTAGGTGACCCCCGCGGTGCGGAGCGTGTGCCGGAGTTCCGGTCGGCTCACCGAGACGACGATGCGGACCCCGGGGTTCATCTCCCGGACGTTGAGCGTCCCCACCAGGTTCGCGGTATCATCCTCGGTGCAGACAATCACCGAGAGAGCCCCCTCCACGTTCACGCGGTGGAGGATCTCCTGGTCCATCTCGGAGGCGTACGTGACGAAGACGTGCTTATCGTCCCCCAGGGTGCGGATGCCGGCGACCTCGGCGGGGTCCTTCGTCACGATGGCGACTTTCTCCTCCTGGGCGAGGAGCTCGCGCACCGCGGCCCGTCCGACCGGACCGTACCCGAGCACCACGATATGTCCGGAGAGGTTCGTCCCAAGGGTTCCGAGCGCCCGGTGCTGCCCCTCCTCCTGCACTCCGGCGATGATGATCGATACGAGATACGCCCCGAGGAACACCTCGGTCCCGGCGATGCCCACCGTGAACAGCTTCGCGAGCTCGTTGTTCGGCACGAGGTCCCCGTAGCCGATCGTCGAGAGCGTGATCATCGCCCAGTAGAGCGAGTTGAGGAGGGTCGGCCGGCCGCTTTCGAGAAAGTAGAAGCCGAGCGTGGCCACCATCACGACCCCCGCGTACCCCGCGAGGAAGATCCAGACCCGCCGGAACAGCCGGCCGAGGAACGCGAGGCGGCGAGGAGGCATCGGACCGCCACCCCGGCGAGGTTCAATACATTTCGCGGGCAGGGGCGAGGCTTACGCTCGTGCTCGACGTGCGAAGAGGACCCGGTTCGTGAGGTCCTGCCAGATCACTCCCACGTCCCGGAATCCGGCCCGTCGAAGAGCCGCGACGTGAACCGGGAGGGTGATGTCGCCGGTGCGCGGATGCTGAGCCGAACGGCGCTCGCGCTCGGCGAAGTACGGACGCAGCGCCGGGATCTTCTCCGCCGCCTCCCACCACGCCCGCCACGCCGTCCACTCCGTATCGAGCCGCACGCCCCGGAACCGAACGCGGCGCACCCCTTCGGAGGCGGGCGAGCCCGCGGTCCTCCCGGCCCCAGGGAAGATGGTCGCCGTCGAGGAACACCGCGCCCGGTCGCAGGACACGGTGGAGGTCGCGGTACAATCTTCGCAGGTCCGCAACGGGCAGCCAGTGGAGGGCGGTCGTGCTCACCGCGGCGTCGAACCGGCGCTGGGGCAACCGGTCGGTCCACCCGGGCGAACCGAGCTTCGCGTCGACCCATCGGAGCCGACCGCCCACCGTCCCGAGGGCGCCCTCGCCAATCCGCCGGGTCACGGGGTCATAGTCGATGGCGATTGCTCGGGCGGACGGAAACCGACGCAGGAGGCGTACGCTCAGCGACCCCGGCCCCGAACCGAGGTCCAGCGCGGTGAATCGCCGTGGCAGGGACGCGGCAAGCGCGTCGAACATCACCGAGAACCGTCGTTCCCGGTCCGGGTTGAACGCCTCCTGCTGGGCGTCCCACCCTTCGAGTAGCCCCTTCCAGTTCGGCTCGTGCGTCACGGAGAGGTACCTCCGACGTCCCCACCAGAAACTTTGCCCATTAAGTCTGGCCCGCGCGGAACCCTCGCATCCCGCGTTCGGCGCGGGGAATCCTGTCGTCCGAGGCGGCGTGCTCTTATCGCACCCCGGAGTAGCTCCGTCCTCGGTCGAGCCGGCCGATAGGGACGAGGAACCATGGAAGGCAAGATCACCCAGTTCACGATCGTGGTGTCGAACCAGTCGAAGGCCCTGGCGTTCTACACGGAGTCCGTCGGGTTCGAGACGAAGACCGACGTCACGCTCCCGGGCGGATACCGGTGGGTAACGGTGGGACCGAAGGGCCAGGAGCTCGAGCTCGCGCTGTGGGAGGTCGGGTCGGCCACCGACCCGGAGCAGAAGGCATGGTCGAAGCAGTGGGCCCCCGGCAAGAACCCACCGATCGTCGTTCGCGTGAACGACTGCCGAGAGGTGCACCGGGAGCTCAGCTCGCGTGGCGTGGAGTTCCCCCAGCCGCCGAAGGAGTACCCCTGGGGCGTGGCCGCCACGTTCCGGGATCCCGATGGTAACCTCTTCTCGCTGAGCCAACCGCCCAGTGGATGGTCGAAATCCTAGAGCTGTCGGCCCGGCTCCGAGCGGGTCGGAGGGGTACGCAACGTCCCCACCGGGGCAAATGGTAAATACCAATCCCAGGGTGGCCGAGCCCTTGACGGCCGCCGCGCTATCGGTGGCCGGGGGAAGCGACCGCGTGACCGACCGACCGACGCCGCGCGCCCTCGGTGCCGATGAATACACCCGCTTCGAGCGGGCCCGCATCCTCGGGGCCCGCGCGCTTCAGGTCTCGCTCGGGGCGCCAATCCTCACGGACGTGCCCCCCGGACTCGTCGACCCCGTCCAGATCGCCGAGCTCGA
>Ga0187769_10001121_pt1 | contig 15065 bp, 13 predicted proteins | sample 0116_SJ02_MP02_1_FD_133140 | JGI IMG/M metagenome (GOLD analysis project Ga0187769, IMG submission 133140) | Tropical peat soil microbial communities from peatlands in Department of Meta, Colombia - 0116_SJ02_MP02_10_MG | ecosystem: Environmental > Terrestrial > Soil > Wetlands > Peat | place... | reverse complement strand
GTACCTACAAATGCACTGTGAGTAGTGCATGCCCCAATCCTATACTTCTGGCATAGTTTGGGCTCTGAAGTGGCGGCGCTACTGTAGTGTCCAGAAAAAGACACTGGGTCAGTAGCGCTTTGCCGTTTTCTGGCAGATCTGAAACATCTCTGCTCCCTTGGTCTCGCGGGTTCGATGGATTCCAATGCGTGTTGGTTAAAGAGCTGGATCCTTCTATAAAACTCGCCGTTCCTGAGGGGCTAAAGCCCGCACTGTTGGCGGCTTCAGCGGCGCAGCTGAAAGCCGCCCTTTCAAAACCGATTTATGAGTGGGTCTTTCCCCTAGCCCGGAAAAGCGGAGTGGCCAAAACCGGGCCAGCGGCGATTCTGAGGCATGCGTCCCTCAGAAAGACGTGTCAAAAGAAGTTCCTGGTCCCGAGCCGGGCAGCGGCGCGGGACCTTTTTCTTCTGTCCGCCTTCCCTACGGCAGGTAGTACCGGAACGAGGTGAACACCATTCCGTCGATACCGTGCGGGTCCCCGCCTACCGCAGACCAGGTGTTGCGGGTCACGTACGAGTACTGGGCGCCGAACTGGAACCTGCCCTTGGGCCCCTGGTAGAAGCGGTACCAGAATCCGGCTGTGCCTTCGACAAGCACCCGTGTGTCGGCGGTGCAACCACTGGCGTATCCACCGGGGGTGAAACCATTGCCTGCAAGGGGCGGGGCTTCGCTGAGGCAACCGCTGTTGTTGAATGCAGAACCGCTGGCTGTTGTCGTGTATGGGTTCCCGCCGTATCCGACGAGCTTGCCAGAGACGAGGTCGACACTTGCCGAGCGAGCCGCGTACTCCGCGCCCGGATAAAGATAGAGGTCGAGTTTCGGTCCGTGCCACTCGAGCGACGCCATGCCCTGAAATCCACGCAGCAAGTGCAGGGTTCCGTCGCCATTCACCGTCGTGTCAGCAAGACCGCCGGAGCCGTAACGGCCAATTCCGCTGCCGCCAAAGCCGTGCAATCCGAAGTCGAGGTGCTTGGCAAACGTCCAGCGGGCGTTGGCGCCGACGCCGCCGCCGTCCTTGGAGGAATTGTAGGCTTCAATCGCGCTGGCCGCGGTCAAAGTGCTCGGGCAGGCAGGGTTGGTAAACTCCGCGCACGGGAAGACGCGATCGCGGAAGCGGCTGTAGACGCCAAAAATCTCGTAGTGACCGAATTTGGGCTCAAGGGCCACTTTTGCGATTAGGTCCGGCGCAGGGTTGAAGGAGTAGCTGGCCGCAGGCGTGCAAGTAGTGACGTCGCTGCTAGTTGTGCTGCACGTGGTGACGCCGGAATTGTAGAGCCCGCCGCCCGCGCCCGCCGAACCGAGCAGGAAATTGGCCGCGTTGCCGTGGGCGGTTAACGTTGCCTGCGAATTTTCCATTGAGACCGCGAACCAGGCCTTATTGCCGAAGTTCTTAGCCAAGCGAATCCCGTATTGCCGTGCCCAGCTGAAGCCCACCTGGTAGTTCGCGTCAATGGTCATCGGCAGAGCCTCGCTGCGATTGTCGGTACCGTGTTTGGTCTCCGTGAGCAAGCTCCACATCTGCCCGCTGGTGAAGGTCCAGCCCTCATCGAAGGCAGCCTGGCCCCAGGCCTGGCGTTGCCGCAGAGTGTAGCTGTTGCTCTGGTTAGCGTTGGAGGTGATGCCGGCCGACAGGAAATCAGACTCGTAATAGCCTCTCAGCGTCGCTGCCTTCAGTTTCCCCTCTGCCAGCATGGAAATTCGCGACTGACGTCCAGAGCCGAAGAATTCCGACATCGTGCTTTGGGATGCACCCGCCATGGTGATGTTGTTGAAAGGCGTGTTGACATCGGCGGCCAGGGCTCGCGAGCGGCGCACCGTTTCAGCCGCCAGGAAGCCGCCCGGAGTGATGGTGACGCCCTTGAAGTGGATCGCCAGCGGGCTCTCCAGTTCGTCCCTGATGGTCTTTTGCGTGTCCTGCAGGGTCAGGGCAGTGTTGGTGACGTTGGTCTTCAAGTCGGCAACGTCGCTCTTCAGCGCGACCACGGTTTGCTGCTGGTCGGTGGCCGTCGTCTGAGCGGTATCGGCCTTGGTGGCAGCATTCGCGACGGCTGCCTGCGTCTGCTGCCAGGCCTGCCGGCTTTGTTGCAACTGTTCGCTAAGCTGTTCGATTTGCTTTTGCTGTGCGGCGAGGGCGTCCCTTAACGCCTGCACCTCTGCCGCAGTAACGGCCGGTTGCGCCGCGTCCGCTGCAGCGGCACGCTTCTTCTTGGCTGGTTTCGAAGCGGTATCGGTTTGTGACCACACGCTGGCTGTGAGCGCCGCCAGCGCTAGAACGATGAGAGACAAATGCTTGACGCATTTCATGGAATTTGCTTCTCTCCTTCTTGAGTTTGAGTTCCTTGCCATTTGGGTTCCAGGCAGACATCTAGAGCGCGCGCCGACTTCGGCGCGGCGCGCACTCTCCTTCTTTGCCAGACTTCGACGGATCAGTTCAGGCTGGCTACTGAACGTTTACGATTTGCCTGCTTGGGTTGACTGGAAATGGTAGGGAATCGCGCGGAAGGCTTTCATTAAAGGTGTGTTAATTAACGCTGTGTTAATTTCTGCAGAATTCGCTGGTGTGCCGCGCCTGGCACCTTGGATTTCTCCGGCGCGCGAAGAGCCTATCCCATACGCAGGCTAGCTTGAGGACTATTGCCGCCTCAGTTGCGGTCCAGGTCCTTTGCTTCGCAGTTGTTGGGACTGGACTAGAGTCCCCAGATACGATTTGCGCCTAAAACCAGGCCGAAGGTCAGTGCCGCGATCAGCACCTCGCCAAGTGCGCCGACGACAAAGGGGCGCAGACCCTGCTTCGACATCTGGCGAAAGTTCGTGCGCAAGCCAACTCCGGCGAAAGTCAGAAGAAAGGCCCATCGCGACAAATTCGCCAGCGATGTGACCTGGTCTTTGGTGAAGGTGTGAAAACTGACCAGCAGGGATATCGCCAGAAATCCGAGAACGAACTTGGGAAACTTCTTCCACAGAAATGCTGCTTTGTTCTCCACCGCTGCTGCCTGTCCACGCTTTGCCCAGTACACAGCGTAGGCCAGAACGACGAACCCGATCATCGCATTCCGCGCAGTTTTGGCGAGAACGGCGACCTTGCCGGCAGCGTCCGAATAGAGAGCCCCAGTGGCGGTAGCTTCAGCAGTGTTGTCGACTCCCAAACCCGCCCAGAGGCCGAATGCCGAGTCGCCCAAATGCAGGCTGTGGCCGACCACGGGAAAGGTGAACAGGGCAATGGCTCCGAGGGCGAGGATGGCGGCGATGGCGAAGGTCGAGTCTTCGTCGTCGGCATCAATCGCCCCTTTGGCCGCGATGATGGCGGAGACTCCACAGATGGAAGAGCCGACGGCCAGGAGACTGGTGAGTTTCGGGCTCAACTTGAATACACGGCCCAACGCGTGCATCAGGAGGAGGGAGAGTGAAATCTCGACGACGACGAGCGCCAGGCTGATTCCCCCCAGCTTTAACATGTCGGCCAGGACAAAGCGTGAGCCTAACAGCACAATCCCAACCTTGAGCCAAAACTCATAGGTGGCGATGCCCGGCTGGAAAATTTTAGGTACGTCCACGAGATTGGAGAGGACCAGGCCGATCACGATGGCCCACAGCACATACTCGATGTTGGGGAAGGCCCAGTGGTGCGCCTTGGCGTAGGTATTAGGGAACCTCTCCAACATTTTTCCGGCATAACCGATTGCGGCCAGGAGCAGGATCCCGGGAACCACTCGAAATACGCTGAGTGGTGAACGTTCCGATGCGATGCGCGAAACAGCGATGGAACTGGCCATACTCTCCTCCAGAAACAGCTTGCGAAACAAAGTTCCGGCGGTGATCTACCACGGCACCTTGTGAAACAAGTCGGCGCGGACTGCGAGTGCGAGCGCCAGAGCTATGATTACAGCCCAGGTGTCAATCCCAAATGCGAACCGTCCGGCTTGGGCGGAAGATTTTTGGTCGGCCATAGTGCTCCTCATTTTCGGTAGAAGTGAGTTAGCACCGCCGGCCCGGAAAAGGAGAGTAGCCAAAACCGGGCCGGCAGTGTTTCTGAAGGCATTAACCCCTCAGAAAGCTCGGGTGATGGTGGTCCCGTGCAGTGATTCCGAGCGGGACCACCTCTGTCTTCCGGTTTACGGCAGGTAATACCGGAACGACGTGAAGATCATGCTGTCGAGTCCGTGCGGCTCCAGCCCGGGGATATTCTTGCCGCCGTCGGTGCCGGACCAAGTGGCGCGATTCAGGTAGGAGTACTGCATTCCCCACTGATAGCGTCCACGCGGTCCGTTGTGGAAGCGATACCAGAACCCGAGGGTTCCTTCCGTCACGTCGCGAGTTTGAGAGGTGCAATGGGAGAGCGCACCGGCTTGACCCGTCGCTGGCCCCGTTTCCGTGTAGCACCCGCTGTTGTTAAATTGAGGCGCTCCATAGCCCACGTACACGGGCGTGCTGGTCGTGATGCTTTGCAGGGGGTCGTAGCTGTACGTCCGGCCCGCGTACTCGGAACCGACGTAGGAGTAGACATCCAGTTTCTTGCCGCGCCACTCCAGCGTTGCAAGACCCTGCAGGTTCTTGATCAGCCGCAGGGTTCCGTCGTAGTTGATCGTGACATCGGAAAGCTGCGTTGCCCCGTAACGGCCGATGCCGCTTCCACCGAAGCCATGCAAGCCGAAAACGATGTGCTTGTCGAAAAAGGTCCAGCGGGCGTTGGCGCCAAAGCCCCCGCCGCTCTTGGAGCTGTTGTAGGCGTCCACCGGGCTCGCGGCGGTGACCGTGGCAGTGCAGGCCGGCAATTGTCCCACAACCGTGGTGACCGGAGGCGTGCCAGAGGTCACAGTTGCCAGGTTTTCGCAGGGGAAAACGCGGTCCTGGAATCGAGCGGCCAGCCCGAAAATCTCATAGTGGCCAAAACCTGGGTCAAAGGCGATCTTGGCGACGAGATCGGGCGAAGGGTTGAAACCATAAGTGGAAGTCGTGTTGTTGGTGTTGCTCGCGCCGGGTTGCACAACCAGGTAATCGCCCGGCACGGCAGCCGGTGAAGTGGTTGCCGGAGTGGCCAGCGTGGCTTGTGGATTCTCGACGGCGAAGGCAATCGCCACCTTGTCGTTGAAGTTCTTGGTCAGGCGAAGCCCGTTCTGCCGTGCAAACGAAAAACCGACCGAATACGCTCCGTCGATAGTAGACGGGCGCGCATCGTTGGTTTTACCGGTGTCGTCGCTGGGCTGAATGCCGACCTTGTTTTCAGTCACGAGACTCCACATCTGCCCGCCAAGGACACTCCAGCCACCGGGTAACTTAACCTGTCCCCAGGCTTGCCGGATGCGGAACGTGTAGCCGTTGGTCTGAGTTGCGGTGGAGGTAAGGCCCGAGGACAGGAAGTCACCCGAGACGTAGGCAGAGAAGTCAATGTTTCCCGCGCGGCTTGCAACGTAGACGTTAGGCCGCGTCTGACGGGCGGTTCCGAAGAACTCCGGCAGACTATTCTGCGAAGCTCCAGGCATAGTGAGGTTGTTGAAGGGCGTGACGACGTCCGCCCCCAGTGCCCGCGAGCGCCGCAGAAATTCCGCAGCGGCAAATCCGCCGGGCGTGATGTGGATGCCCCTGAAGTGTATGGTGAGTGGGCCCTCCATGTCCTTGTTGTAGACTTCCTGGTCCTGGCCTGAGCTCGCAGGGGTTGCTTGCTCAACCGGGCCGGCTGGACTTGCGCTGGTAGAGAACTCCGCCAGTTGAGTTGGATGGGCCGGTTGCGCAGCTTCTGGCCTTGCTGCTTCGGTCGCGGTGGTTTGCGCCCGCTGTAGCTGATCCTCCAGAGCCTGAATTCTCTGCTGCTGCGCAGCCAGGGCGTCCTTCTGGGCAGAAATAGCGTCCTTCAGCGCCTGAATTTCGGTAGTAATGGCCGGATCCGGGGCGGGCGCCGGGGCTGGGGTTGCGGCTGGAGCCGGAGGTGCGGTTGGGGCGGCAGCCGGGGTTGCAGATCCTGTTGCCGGACCCGCGTTCGAAGCGACTTGCGTTTGTGCCCATGCGCCGGCTGAAAAAACCGCCAACATCAGGGCTGTCACGAACAGCTTATTCATCTGTTTCATGGAAGTACGGTCCTCTCCTTTTTCAGATTTGTACTGCTCAGGGGAAAAATCTTGGCAATAAACACTTGCCGCGACGACTCACGAACGCAACTGAGCCATTTTGGGGTTAGCACGGCCGAACTAGCCCATGCCAAACTCAAACGACTCTGAGCATTGCCATAAGGGAACTAGACATGATGCCGAATGCCTTGCTTCCTTTCATTAACAGGAGGTTAATTTTTGGGGAGAGTGCCTGAGGCTCTGTCTCCGGGGTCCCGTCGAAAATATATGATAATTGCAATAGACTTTATCAAGTTTATAGGCAATGCACTTGCTATGCCATCGTATTGCAATCTGGTGGCGTGAGTTATGGGTGTGGGATCAACAGGTTAGCGGTGGCCATTGCGCTCCGCGCATGAACCTGTGTGCACCGGATTACACTTCGTGGGACCGGAAAATGCCATCCTGGGGGTGAAAAGTTCGCGCGCAGGTTCCTGCACACTCACCCCTTTCTGCTCGCAAAAGAGGGTATTTCGGAAGCGCGGGAAAATTACTCAGATTCAGGCGGAAATGCGCAGAATCAGCACCGTGATGTTATCCGGAGCGCCCCGTTCCAAAGCCATCTTTACCAGCGCCTGGCACGCCTGCGCCGGAGTGTCGGTTTTGACGGCGCGAATCAGTTCCTGTTCGTTCACCAGACTCCACAGCCCGTCGGTGCACAAGATCAGCGTGTCGCCCGCTTGCAGAGAGATGGGCAGCTCGGGAACATCCGGTTCCACATCCTTGCCCGATCCCAGCGCGGCAGTGAGAATATGCCGCTGCGGATGCGACTCGGCGTCTTCTGAGCGCACGATGCCGCTCTCAACCAATCTGCCGACATAGGAATGGTCGCGGGTCAGGCGGGAAGAGCTCCCCGCCCGGATTCGATACAGTCGGCTGTCGCCAACATGAGCAAAAAAGAGTCGGTGGTCAATCACCGACACTGCCGTGCAGGTCGTACCCATGCCCTGCAGTTCCGGATGCTCCTGTGCGTAATTCTGGATGTTCAGGTGCGCAGCCGTGAGTGCCTCCCTCAGCGCCCGCAGGGGATCGTCAGCCGCCGCCTTCCGGTACACTTCGCGCACCGTTTCGACCGCCAGGCGGCTGGCTTCCTGGCCGCCTTCGTACCCGCCCATCCCGTCGGCGACCACCGCCAGGCGGCCATGCCGTTCCAGATCTTCGTCCGATTCGGGCTCCCAATAAAGGTAGGAATCTTCATTATTCGTGCGCTGCAGTCCGACGTCGGTCAGGCACGCCACCTCGACCCCAGGTTTTATGCTCTTACAGTCAACTGCCATAGCGAAAGTACTTAGTTGAGGTGCGCGAGCCACGCAGACGCCATCTCGGTTGTGGCCCTTAGAAGGCGTTCAGGCCCCGGTCATTATAAGGGAAGGGTTGAACCTCCGCTCTCGTTGGCTCGCGATCGTCACCAGCAGGGCTGGGTAGCTTATCACGTTGGGAGGTGGTTGGAACATTCGGCTCGGCCTTGTTCCACAAAAGAAAAAAGCCGCAAGAACTGCGGCTCTCTCTTCTACTCGAATCTGGACGGGAACGACTACTTGTCGTGCTTGTCCTTGTAGATCTTTTTGCTCATGTGGTTGGCTTCTTTGTTCAGGTTCTTCTGATCCTGCTTCGTGAGATGACCGTTGTCCTTGGCCATGTCTTTCTTTTCGTTATTCTGCAGGCGCTGCTCGCCCTTTTCCAGATTGGCGGCCTGTCCGGGCGTCAGCTGCCCGTTCTTCATGCCGTTGGCGATGCGATCCTGCTGGTTCTGTTCCCGCTGATTGACCTGGTTGACGCGCGGATGATTGGGATCGTCCACGCCCGGGCCAGCGCCGGAAGTGTTGGATTGTGCAGCGGCGGACAGCGACATCAGTCCACCCACCGCCAGGACTACGAGCGACTTGGTGATTTTGGACATGCGAATGTAAACCCCCGCGACACAGTGTAGTTTCGGTGTGTTTTCCCGAGGTAATGACGAAAGTGATACTACTTAAGATGAGAAGTCTGAGCGAGATCTGCGGGTAACTAACAAGGCGGTTACTATAGTCCCTTCCCATGCGCGCGAGCTTCCATCTCCAGCGAACAACTTCACACCTGATTACCGCGCTGCTGCTTTTGTCCGCACCGTTGTGGGGCCAGGGACAAGGAAAGCGGCTTTGGGTACTCCGCGCTTCGGGTGAGATGACGGAGTACGATCCTGCGACGTTTGAGGCGAAGCAAAGTGTCAAGGTTCCAGCTGAAGCGGCACACTCGCCGCAAAACATCGCTGTCAACCGTTTGGGGCAGATTTTGTTCACGCCCACTGCATCGCTACCGTTGGCCGAGGGTGATGTCGAATCGGCAGCCAAGGTGTGGTTTTGGAACGGCCGCAGCGCAACCGAGCTCCAAACCGGCGTAGCTCGATCGGTCGCGGCTACGGGGTCGAATCAAGCAGTTACCGAGTCGGCGCCGGCAGCCTACCTTTCTGCCGACGGCACGCATCTGTTCTGGTTTGGCAGTCAGGCGCGGCGGCTGCAGCGCGAGGATGTCGATCTTTCCACCACCAACACGTGGCAGGCCTGGCGGACGGATGTCAGCGGCACCGCTCGCGAAGATCTCGCCACAGTGAAGTTTCCGGAATGCCGCTGCCCCTCGGGGTCGTGCGAAGAAACCTGCGCCTACGGATCGATATGGGTGCCCGCGGAGGGCGTGGGGAAATTCTTTCTGATGACGGAATTTGTTGCGGGCAAAACGGAGCCGGTTTACAAAGCCAGCGCGATCTACCTGGAAGAAGCGGGGAAGTGGACGGCCCACAGTCTGACCGAGCCCTTGCGGCGCGTGCTCGACGCGGCTTCCGGCGGAAGTGTGATTGTTGAGGCGATTCCCGACACTGGTTGTTGTGGGTGGTCGAATCAAAGCAACGATCAGACGCTGGTGCACAACAACGGAAAGACTCTGACCATGTTCGACGAGCGTGCGGCGTACAAAAACCCCGATTATGATGTGAGCTTCTTCACTTCCAACGCGCTGCTCTCGCCGGACCTGGGATCTGTCGCGATGACGATCACCGCAACCGCGCGCGCCGACCAGTCCATTCAACTCGCAGAAGAAGGCCAGGCGAATCCGGAAGAGTCAAAGCAGATTCGCAAGGCGCTGATGGATCTGCCGGCGATCGAAGTCAAAAGCCTCGAAGACTCCCCGCGGCGAATTGCCTTCGTGCCGCACGCGACGCTGATCGGATGGATCAGCGAGAAGGAAGTGCTGATCGTGGAGGATCACTTGCTTGTGGCCTACAACGTCAGCACGGGCGCGCGGAGGAAATCCAGCGTCCGGGTAGAGGACGCGGCCCACGTATTCCTGCGTTAGCTTTTTCTAGACCGGTCTGTGGCGCGGCCCAGCGCGATAAATTATCCAGCCGAGGAGGTTTGCACCCAGCACCACCGCTGCGATCTTCGAGGAATAATTGGACTCGCTTTCCACCCGGATGACGGGGAAAATCGACAGGACTACAAACAGCAAGGTCACGGAGAAGCCCGACGCGGCAGCAATCTTGAGCGCAAGCCTCGGCCGCAGCGCGCGATTCCTCGCCAGCAACGGAATGGCAAACAGCGCCAGATAGGCTACGCCGTAGAAAGTAAAACCCCAGGTCAAGAGAAGTTCGTATGCCTCTTGCTCACCGACTCCGATCAGGGCCGCGATGCTGGCGGCCAGTGTCGCTCCTCCCAGGAAAAGAATCGAGTTCACCGGCGTTTTGTAGCGCGCGTGCAAGCGCGAAAACCACGCTGGGAGAAGATGGTCCCAGCCAGCGGTCATGGGCAAACGAGCACTGCCGCTGAAATAAAGGCTGAACGTTGAAAGATAGTTCATCAGCAAAAGATAGATCGCAATCGGAACAATGATCGCGCCGAAATTTCCGAAACCCAGCCGCAAAGCCTGCGGGATCGGACCGATCACGTCCACCGAATCAGGAGACACATAGGCCAGAATCGCGCCGGTAGCGAAGATGTAAATAAGAGCGATTACCGGAGCCGTGATAAGGATCGAACGCGATATGTTGCCTGCTGGATTGCTCGACTCACCGGCGAAGATGGCAACGTATTCGAAGCCGCTTAGAGCGCCAAAGGTCATCTTGCTGAAGACGCTGAGCGTGAAAATCGTCCCCGGCGGCGCCACCAGACGCAGCGGGGCAGATGCAGAAAGCGTTCCACGCCAGAGATTTATCAGCGGAAGACCCACCAGCACGGAAACTGTAATCAGTACGGCAATGCTGCCTGCATTGTTGAACCACTTGCCCACGCGAAAGCCAATCGCGGCGAGCAATACTTGTAAGCCGATCAGGGCCACCGAAGCGGCTAGTACGGCCCATTTGTTCGTGGCGACCCACGCCAGCGACGGCACCGCATATGCAACCGACGTAGTCACGACCAGCCCGATCACCGCGACGTACAACATGATGAAGAGCCAAAGATTCCATGCCACGAGGAATCCGATCTGATCGTTGAAGGCGAGACGCGCCCATTCATACAGGCCCCCTTCGAGCGGCATGAGCTGGTTGAGATGGGCGACGATCAACGCCAGTGGGATGAAGAAGAGCAGGATGGCAGCAAGCCACAAGACAACGTGCGCCGGGCCTGCCTTTACCGCGGTGCCGAAGAAGTCCGGCACCACCACCAGCAGGATCTGCGCGAAAACCAGGTCGATGATGTTGAGTTCGCGACGCAGCGCGCTGCCATGGGCGCGAGTTTCGGCCTCAACTGTGCTGAGGGCGTTATTGTTTGCCGCAGTCAAGGTTGCTTGCGCTCGTCGCTCGGCGCACGCATCAGGAAAGAAAACCCGTCAACTGTGTACAGCACTTTGCCGGGCGAATCTGGCGTGGGAGAAATTTTCCCCGCGCGAACGTCGGCAAATGCCGTCACGAGTCGCGGCAATACGCCGGGCGGCGCGACGGGGATGTTGTGCGCGCCCAGGACCAGCTTCACTGCAGGCGCCAGGGCAGCCAGACGGCGGATCGAAGCAGCGTATGCGTCAAGATCGGTTTCCGGGCGGTACAACCAAATGGGTGCGGGGTAGTAGGTGTCGCCAGTAAAGAGCAGCTGGTTGGAGCGATCGATCAACGCGATAGCGTCGGGTGTGTGCCCGGGAGTCGCGATGACTTCAATAACGCGGCCACCGAGATTGAAGCGGTCGCCGTCATGCACATAGGCTTTGATCTTCCACGGCCGGGTGACATAGGCCTTGGGGTCAAATCCTTGAGGAAGAGTTCCGCAAATCTGGTCGGGCGTGATCTCGGCTTGCGCGTCTTCTCGTGATCCGCGCGCATTCTGGCGGGTGAAGTCGCTGTCCATGCCATAAATTGTGTCGAACTGCCAGTTGCCCCCAACGTGATCGTCGTGCGTATGCGAGTTCAACACGACGACCGGCAGTTTGGTGAGTTCTGCCGCCACCTTTCTGATGTCGCTGATTCCCATACCGGTATCGAAGAGCAAGGCGCGCATCTTGCCGACGATCAGATAGCTGATGACCTCTTCGGCCTGGTGCGGTTCGTAGATGGCGAAGACATCAGGGGCCGGTTTGAACACCTCAAACCAGGGGTCGCTCACTGTGACGCGTTCAAGCGCCTTGTACTCCGGGCGCGGAAGGGCACGGCACCAGTCCGGGTTGGAAACTTGAGCCGACACTCCTGATGGCAGCAACACCGCGCAGAGGACTAGAACTAACCTGCGGTAATGCACAAATGTCCTCCTGCAACTGAAATGCTTTCAGAAAGGCGAATTATACGCGACTCTTTTTCCCCTCCAGCGCGGTGCGGCAGGCGATATTCAGCAGGTCGCGCAGTGCGTCGGGCCGAACTTTCGCGAGACTGACCAGGACCCAGGGATAGTCGCGATAGTGATCAGTGATGAAGTAGGTCTCGGGGTCTTCGGCCATCAGCTCCTCGCGGCGGTCAAAGGGCATTCTGAGGACAATCTTGTCAAGATCCTGGTGGAGTCGCACGAACAGTTGTCGTTTCACCTTCAACGCGGGCGTGCCGTACGACGTGCTTTCCTCGACGTCCGGCATCGTGAGAGCGAGGCGACGGAAGGTGTCGTAGGTGACGCGCGGTTTGGCCATAGTGGACGATTCTTGCTGCTAGGATGATGGTACGCCCGGTGGTGCCTGGAGGACCATGCTCTCGCGCGATTTCATTCTGTGGGAAGTGGACGTGCAGGCCGATTTCATGCTGCCCGGAGGCAAGCTCTACGTTCCCGGAGCTGAGAAGTTACTGCCAAACATCCGGCGGCTGACGGATCTGGCGCGGCAGGGAAAAGTGTTCTTGGTGTCGCACGGGGATTTTCATGCGCCCGATGATCCCGAGTTCAGGATTTTTCCGCCGCATTGCGTGAAGGGAACCGCGGGGGCGGAACTTGTGCCGGAGGCGCTGACGGAAAAGGTAGTCCGCGTGTCGAATGACGCTTCCGCTCAAATCCCCGAAAATCTGTATCAGTACCAGCAAATCCTGCTGGAGAAGCAGACGCTGAATATTTTTGAAAGCCGGCACGCGGACGAACTTGTGCGGCGACTGGGGACTCAGCCCGAGTTCATCGTTTTCGGAGTAGTTACTGAGTATTGCGTGAGCTTTGCCGCAAGGGGTCTGCTCGAACGTGGATGCCGCGTCGCCGTCGTGCGCGATGCGATCGAAACCCTGAAGCGGCAGGATGGCGAAAGCGCAATCGCAGAACTACAACGCCTGGGAGCAAGGCTGACCACGACGGAGCAGGCTCTCAGAACGATTAAGAGTTCCTGAGAGCCGGCTCGATGTTGGCGTTCCAGCCCACGTTTCTAGTGATGATCGTGGTCGCCGTGGTTGTGGCGCCAGGTCCAGTATTCTTTCTGCTCCTCGGGAGGCAGGTGGCGGAAGTCGCGGTGCGGATCGCGATGGGTTTCAACCGCCCAGCGATTGTAGTAGGTAATCTCTTCGTCGTTCCAGACGTGATAGTCCGTGTAATAGGGATCGTACACGCGATAGTAGTGGTGTTCGCAGGCAATTCCAGCCACTGACGACGCCATCGCCGCCGCCAGGAGCAGTGAACTCAGGGGACGCGAACCACGAATCATGGTGTTCTCCTTCCTCGATACAAGGAACACCATTGTCCCAGATTAGTTGCCGCGTTGCATGCCTGGGCTGCGACAATCTGTTGATATCTGCGTTGACGTTTTGTTGCGACCCAATGTTTCATTTACTTTCGAATACTTTTCAACCGGGTCGGAGATGTAATAGACTACAGTGTCTTTCGGCAGGAAGGAGAGTCTACGTTGGGGAATCCCCTGCGCGCCCTGCTGGAGTTGCCGGATCAGGAAAAAGCCGAGCGCGGACTCGAGCACACGCCGCGCGAGATCCACCAGCAGCCCGCGACCTGGCGCGACACTTACGAACGCTGCCGCGAGCGTCGTGCCGATCTCAACCGTGCGCTGCGTGAAGCCGGCATAGGCCGCGGAACGACCACTTCGCCCACGGTGTATCTGGTCGGAGCCGGCACTTCCGATTACATTGGCCGCGCTCTCGCACCTTTCCTTCGGCAGCGCTGGGGCTGCGATGTGTGGGCGATTCCGAGCACCACACTGCTCACCGACTTTGACGACCTTCACCTCCCGGGACGGGAGTATCTCTGGATCTCGTTTTCGCGTTCGGGCGACAGCCCCGAAGGCGTGGCCCTGCTGGAACGCGCGCTCGGCCGGCAGCGCGGCATCCGGCACGTGGTCATCACCTGCAATCGGCAAGGTCAAATGACCCAGTTGTGCGCGCGGCATTCCGATCGCGCCCTTGCTCTCGTGCTGAACGACAGCGTCAACGACCGCGGATTAGCCATGACCAGCTCGTTCAGCAACATGCTCCTGGGCGGGCAATGCATGGCTCATCTGGAAGATTTCGAGAAATTCGGCGATGTGGTAGCGCAGATGGCAGAGACAGGTGAGCAATTTCTTCCCGCGGCGTCCGAAGTCGCGGCGGCCGTCTCCACTCTCGATTGCTCGCGGGCGTGCTTTGTCGGATCAGGCGCTCTACGTGCTGTTGCCGATGAGTCGGCGCTGAAAGTGGTGGAACTTAGCGCCGGGAAAGTCACCACTCTGGCGGAGTCGCCGCTTGGATTGCGCCACGGTCCCATGTCGAGTGTGGCGGAGCAGACGCTTTTCGTGGCATATCTTTCGAGCGAGCCGCGCCGCCGGGGTTACGAGCTCGACTTACTGCGCGAGATCGAACGCAAGCGGCTGGGACGCGTGCGCGTGGCCGTCACCGTGCAAGGGATCGACAACATCTCCGCACTCACCGATTACTGTCTCTCACTGGATTGCCCGGCGGATTTTCCCGACGCGTATCGTCCCGTGCTCGATGTAATGCTCGGTCAGCTGTTGGGGCTGTTCGCCTCGCTGCGCTGTGGTTTGAAGCCCGATCAGCCCAGTCCCAACGGCGCGATCTCACGAGTCGTTCAACCCATCAAGCTGTACACGTAAACCCGCTGAGCACTTCTTCACGTACGAATGAGCGTCGGTCACTCGCCAGCACCGGTATGACCTGCCGGACGCACTCCGCATGTACTTCTGGCCCGTGTCCTGTGCACTTCCGGGGATTGACGGACACACAATTCGAAAGTAGATTCCCTCTAATAATTTCTACTCTCCTAGCTTGGGGACGGCCCTTGGCCGGGCTGACTGCCCAAGAGTGGTTCTCCGCCGAAGAAGCACGCCACCGATCTGTGTCTAGGTTTGCGCGCTACGAACACAACTTAACGCACGCATCGCGAAACTTCGCCTGACTCCGGCTCGCGCCGGAAGAATCGATCTTCGTGTCAGTGGAGAGGTGTGCCCATGAAGCATTGGAAGAAAGCAGCGTCGATCGCGACTATCTTGGCGGGAATTGCAATCGCAACATCGCAGATGACCGTTCACGATCCAGGGCCGAGAACCGGGCTGGCCGGAGCCGGAGGTTTT
>Ga0187769_10001119_pt1 | contig 15078 bp, 12 predicted proteins | sample 0116_SJ02_MP02_1_FD_133140 | JGI IMG/M metagenome (GOLD analysis project Ga0187769, IMG submission 133140) | Tropical peat soil microbial communities from peatlands in Department of Meta, Colombia - 0116_SJ02_MP02_10_MG | ecosystem: Environmental > Terrestrial > Soil > Wetlands > Peat | place... | reverse complement strand
GGCCGCTTTCCTCTGACCGTTTCCCCACTGCCATGGTGCGATGTCTCGATGGGAACAGCGGGCGAACGCAACCCGCTTTAATATGGAGGAGCGACGCCTGGCTTCAAGCCTTGCAGTACTTCGTAATCCTTACGAAGGAGTGCAATCTCTCCTGCACCTACTGCGGCGGAGGGAGCGTCACGCCTCCGAGGGAGGTACAGTATTCTGTGGAAGACCTGAAGGCGTTCCTTTCGCAAGACGCCGACGCGGTTGTGGAGTTTTACGGGGGAGAGCCCCTGTTGCGGATTGGTACCATGGCGGAGATCATGGAGACGGTCCCGGGGCGGTTCGCCGTCCAGACCAACGGCCTCTTCCTTGACAGGGTGGAGCCGCCGTTGCTGCATCGGCTCCACACCATCCTCGTCTCCGTAGACGGGACGAGGGAGGTGACCGACCGAGAGAGGGGCAAGGGAGTGTACGACAGGGTGATGCGCAATGCGGCTCTGGCGAGGTCGAGGGGATTCCGAGGCGACCTAGTCGCGAGGATGACGGTCACCCAAGGTTCGAACGTATTCGACAATGTGATGCACCTGCTTGGCACACGACTCTTCGACCACGTTCACTGGCAGCTGAGCTTCAGCATGTTCTGGGACGCAGGGGAGGACAACGAGCCGGGGCTCTCCGAGTGGGTGCATGAGTACAACTCAGGGGTCTCGTCTCTGGTAACGTGGTGGTTGGACGAGATGCGCCGGTCCGGTCGCGTCGCAGGAATCGTTCCCTTCATCGGGGTCGTGAGAACGCTACTCTCTGGGGAGAAGTCGAAGCTGCGATGCGGCTCAGGCATTGACTTCTTCGCAATAATGCCCGACGGCAGAATCTCCGCGTGTCCCGTGGCCGTCGATTTCGACTTCTCGATGGTCGGCTCGCTGCGAGAAAGCACCCCGGGGTCCCTACGGGACGCGGTCCTGGTGGGGGAGCCGTGCACATCATGCGACGTCCTCGACGTCTGCGGAGGGCGATGCCTGCTCGTGAACAAGTCGCAGATCCTGCTGCGAAAGGATGGCTACGCCAGCATCTGCTCGACGGTCAGGCACCTCGTCGCGCAGCTGGAGACGGCCCTGCCCGAGGTCGAGGCCATGATTAGGAGCGGGGCGGTGAGAAGGTCCGAATTCGACTACCCCGAATTCAACAACGGTTGTGAGATTATCCCGTAGAGGAAAGAGTCTGAGCGGAGGTTCAGTCCCCTGACGGGGGCTGCTCTTTCACGTTGGTCAGCAGCACCGCATTTCTGCCTATGGTCGATATCCTTCTCATCCCGAACCGCTCTTCCAGCCTCTCTGGCAGAGTCTTGTCGTCGAATCTGTGCGCCTCGATGACACAGGGTTTCAGCAGGTCACGATCAAGGTCCAACAGAATCCTTTCGCCCCCTTCGACGTCGACTTTCATGAAGTCAAAGCCCATCTTCAGGTGCTCCAGGCTGAAGCTTTCATTCATGGGAACGACGTTCAATCCGTTGTTGCTGACATTCCTGCAGAGGAGCTCGAAGGGTTCCGGGTCCCTCTCGATGGCGATGACCTTCGACGCGCCATGACGGAGATAGAACAGGGAGGTTTCGCCGCAGCCGTCTCCCACCGACAGCACGACTTTGCCATCCACCGAGGCAGGAAGGTAGTCCTTCTCCCACGAGTCCAACTCGTTTATCATGTTTGAGAGATGGTACGTGGTGAAGTCCATGTCCGCGCCGAGGACGGTAGCTGCGTAGTGGTTACCCGACTTCCGCACGCGATAGTCTCTGAGTTTCCTCACTAGCCTTCCTGGCTTCGACATTCCTGTCCAGTCGTGCGTCGCCTTGTACCACAAGATTTCGAAGGCCGCGTCTGTCAACCAATCGCGCCCCTGCTATTCGCCCTGCCTCCGCTTCAGCCCCCTGGTGAGGAGCACGATGAACGCCCCGCCGGTGAGCACCTCCACCAGCTGGTAGGAGACCAGCCTCCAAAGCACCACTGTTGCCCAGGATGAGAACCCATAGACTGCCGAGAGGTACCACTGGAGTCCAAGCTCCGAAATGCCTGAGCCCCCGATCGTGATGGGGACCGACGCGAGCGCCTGCACGCCAAAGACGGCCAGAATGGAGGAGGACAGGTCTATCGCTCTCCCGGGGGCGAGCAGAAGCCAGAGTATGAGGCCAGATAACACTGCCTGTACGAGAGCCAGGCAGACAGCCAAGGCGATTGTCGGCATCGATTGCCTTCCCATTGACTTGGCTGCGGCGGAGAATCCATCGGCCCACCCTTGAACCTGAGAGACGATGCGCTCGGCTCTGGCCCTGCCGAGGAGGCGGGAGGCAATCCTCTGAATGATGCGAGGGAATCTGACGCCCCTCCTCGCGAAAAGCAGGATGAAGAAGGCGTAGCCAGCCATGATGGGCACTATGACGATGACTATGAGCGCCGCCACGGTGGTCGCCCCCCTTTCGAATGCGACCAAGGCGGCGACCAGCGAGACGGCTGAGCCCACGTAGACGTCGATGCAGATTTCAACGAACCCTATCCAAAGCGCCTTGCCGGCCTCGACCCCCTTCCTGGCAAGCCAGGCAGCGCGCACGAATTCCCCTCCTATGAAAGAGGGAGTCGTAAGCGCGACGAATTCGCTTCCCACGCGGGCCGTCGCGACCCCCCTGAAGTCCGTGAGCGACCCCCGGGTCAGCCCCCCCGCGATGACCCGGAACTTGAGGACCTGAACCATCAGCTTGGACAGGACCGCGAGGACAGCCAGCGCCACGAAGACGAATCCGGGGCCTTCCAGCTGCGAGAAAGTGACTCCGGAAGAGAAGGAGATGATTATGAGGACGACGGAGCTGACCGAGACGCCGGCGACGATCCACCGCTCCGTCGTCTTTGGCAGCCTTATGCTTCCGTGGGCGCCGTCCGGAGGAGCACCTTCGTCGTGCTGTGTCGCCCCCACGAATCAGCAACCTGAGGTCTAGACCATTTAACGCCTTCTCCAGCCTGAGCCTTGGGGAATGCTCAGCTTCTTTGCCAGAAGAGCTTTGCGCCCTTTCGGCTCCGCTCTTTCAGCCATCTTCGCACCAATATGATCAGCACGACTGCGAGCGCGAAGATGATCAACAGCCAGACCCACCACAGTGAGCTGGGCTGTGACGGTGGTGGAGCAGTCGTCGCGATACTGGTGGTCTCGGTCTTCGTGCTCACCTCTGTCGCCGTGAGGGTCTGGGTCGCGGTCGACGTGATTGTGGATTTCATCGTGGTGGTTGCCGTAGACGTCGTGACCGATGTCAGGACGCTTGTAGAGACGGAGAAAGTCGTGCTAGTGCTCACTGAAATCTTCGTAGTGGTGAATGTGACGGTGGCTGTGGAAGCGACGGGCGATGTGCTCTTGGGCACTGAAGTTGAGGTGGACGTCGAGGTGGAGGAGCTGCTGGAAGCTGGAGGAGCACCACCGCCGCCCCCGCCCTGCTGGACGGTGGTGGGCTGGAAGCTCGCCGACATCTCGAGGACGAAGGTTACGGCGCCGGACATCGACGACGTATCCGATGCGAAGGCGACCAATTCGATGTAGGCGACTTCGCCGGGTCCCAGGGTGTCGGGAAGCACGTTGTGCCCTGAGAGAAGTCCTCCCGAGGGCCCGGTTATGCTGAAACTAGCGCAATCGTCGCTGCCGCTCGGGTCATCCGTCATCGACGTGCAGTAGTAGACGGTGACATTGCCAAGGTTGGCGGCGCCGGTCACGTCTGTGACGTTGAGGTAAGCGACGGTGTTGGAGTAGGTTCCCTCGTTGTGGACTTCCAACGGGTCAGTGTAGTAGACTTCCGGCTGGGGAACGGAGAGGTTCGATCGGGGGATGCTTATCCCCATGGTCGCAAGAGTTCCCGTTCCATCGACGGAGACGGTCGCGCACGGGTAGACAGGGGAGGCAGAGCAGTTCGCGTCGCTCCCGGGCACGAACACCAACCCGCTCGACGACGTGGTGCTAGCGGTCAGTACCATGCCAAGAATCCCCCCCGCGAGCAGTATCAGGACCATTGCGCTGGCATACCGGGAGGAAAGCCATCGACGGCGCGAGGGGCTTGGCCCGCTCATGTCAGTTCAGGGCCTCCCTGGACTCGGGGCGGGGCTCGGCCTCGCCGCCTCGGGACCTCTCCACGCTCAAGAAGAGCGCCAACAGCAGGACGAAGCTTATCGGGAGGAGAATCAGCCAGCCTCTGAATCCCCAGAGTGTCGGGGAAACGTACCCCAACATCGGCACCACGAAAACGACCCTGCCCACGTAGTCCTGCTGAGTGACGTACCACGGGTCTGGTATGGCGTTGGTGGCGAGATTGTCTCCCTGAGTGACAAAGCAGACTGCCGTCCCGCAGGTCGTTTCAGACACGATCCTGTGGATGATGGTCCCAGGGTTGCCGCGGGGGTCGTGAAATGCGATCACGTCTCCCACCCTGAGGGTGTTGAACGGCTGGAGGTAGTTCACAGTGAGGTCTCCATAGTTGATGGTCGGAGACATGCTGCTGGGATTGTCACCTATGACGAGGAAAGGCAGTCCGCCGAGGGCGTACTGCACACCACCGTAGACGACGAGCCCGATAAGGGCGATTGATACGGCGTAGCTCAGGCATTTGCCCAGGCGCCGGAGCTTCTCCCCCATTAGTTCATCACCAGGTTGATGGTGTACTGGGCGAGGGCCGTGCTGGAGGAGGACTGCACCACGAGAGACGCCGTTATCGTCGACGGACTGTTCGAAGACGTGGGGAGAGCGCTCGCATAGGCGGCCAGTGCGATGTTGAGCGTCCCTGAGGCTGCGAGGGCCACCGTCCCCCCCGAGGTCTGGGTGAGCGCACCGTTCGTAACGACTATCTGCTTGGTAATGACGTTAGACGGGTTGACGAGCCAGACCGTGACGTTGGTGAGCCTGCCAAGGTTTGTGGCCATGGACGTCATCGTGCCCATGCTTATGGTCCAAGAAGCAGTGGTCAGGTTGTTCACAACCAAGACATAGACGTAAGTGCTGGGTGTTCGGAAATTGGTCGACTGCCCAGCCCCCCAGTACAACGTGACAGCCAGGGACCCGGTCGTCGGAGCAGTGAAGACCATCTCGAGGTAATTGGTGCCTGCCACGGAGCCCGCGGAGCCTGCTATGGCAGTCTTCACTTCGCCCTTGGAGACTCCAATCGTCCCGGTAGCGGCACCGGAGGCCAGCGCAGAAATGATTCCTCCCGAGGAGCTGACGATGTATATCGAGACACTGAGAGTCCCGCTGGATAAGGCCGACCCCCAGACGTCGGCAATCCAGCTGTCTGCGTAGATTGTCGATGCAGCAGTGAATTGGGGGGAAATCAGGCATGCCGACGCAGGGTTGGAGACAACCGCTGCGTACGCGGCAGTAGGCATGACGCCGTTGGGAGGGTAGACCCTCACTTTCCATTGATAGAAGTAGGACTTCCCGCTCGCCCCCGCCCAGTTGGCTATCCCCAGGTAGGTGTTCGCGGCGCCGAGGTTGCCGTTCGTCGCGGTGGTCGAAGAGATGGATGTTCCCCCCATGTAGGACTGTGAAGTGTAAAGGTGGTTGCTGAGGGCCGTCCCGGCGATGGAGCTTGTGGACCAGGTCCATCCGGTGGCTCTGGTCCCGCTTGTTGCAAGGACGGTGTTGGTCGTCCCGCTCTCGTAGGCGATGGACGACTCCGTGCCCGTCCAGCCCAGGCCTAGGATGTAGTTCGTAGTGGTGCTGGAGCTGGCGCCCCGGGCGGCGTACAGCGCGTTCGCATTGTACGTGGAGCCATCGGTCGTGCCTAGGATGTCGACCCAGCCGTCAATGATGAAGTTGTCGCCTACGACCCCCGTCGTGTGCCACGCGACTGTCTCGGATGACGTGGTTGTCGAGCCGCTGCCCGCGAGGGAAAGCACATTCGTGGTAATGCCGTACGGGTCAGCCATTGACGTCACCCCCAACGACCCTCCGTTGACGACGGCGAATCCTGTCGACGTCCCACCGTTGTTGTAGTAGAGGAACACATTGGCGGCGTTGTCGTACTGGCCGTAGGTGGCCGAGAGGTCTGATGCCTCCCCCCAATAGACCCCGTCGAAGGTGGTAGTCGTGGGCAAGAAGACCATGTAGATCGTCGTGGCCGACGATGCAGGTATCGAAGTAGGAATCATGACCCAGACGGCCGAGCTCGTGGCCGCGTTCGCCGTCGTTGACCCCGCGAATGCCTCCAGCCAGGCGTAGAGCTCGCTGGATGAGGCGAGAGAGGTGGAAGAGTAGAACCTGATGTTGCCTACGTCGCTTCTCAGGTAGGCCTGGTAGTTGAGGAAGTCGACGTTCAGGAGAACCTGGAGCTTGGCGGCGGTCGCGGAGGTCTGGGAGTTCGTCACGGTGATCGAAACATAGGTGTAGGGAGAGATGGTGTACGAGCCGGTAGACCCGGGGGCGGTCAGGCTTGTGTCCACCGTAGGGGGGGAGCAAGACGCCGGCGCGTTGGCTGTCTCGTAAAACGTGAGTCCTGCGGTCGTGGTGGCGGTCGCTGCAATCGGGGCGACAGCGTCTATCTTGGACGAGCCCGCGGTACCGGCTACGAGCGTGACTGACGGGTTCCGAATCGTGGAATTCTGGGTGGCGTAACGGAAGCCGGAGACCGACGCGAACGTGGGCGCTGGCGAAAGCAACAGCGACACGGCTATCGCTAAAACAGAAAGGGGGGAGAGTCGCAAGGGGCTCTCCTAGTCTAAATCCACTGGACTGCTACGTTGAATTTGATGGTGTCACCGGCGACGACGGTTGCCCCACTGCCTGCATATGCAACTACTTCGATGTAATGCGTGGCTCCTGCCGCGATACCGACTCCGGTACCAAACCCGGGGAGCGTCCCTCCTGTGGTTGAAGTTATTGCGAAACCGCCAGGGCTACCGACGCAGTTGGCCGGGGTCACCGGGGCGCCGGAGGGGCTGAATTCGGTCTGGGTCGTGCAGTAGTAGACGACGATCTGGCCGAAGTCCGCAGCTCTCGTGTCGGTAATCCCGAATATCTGGACCGATAGTATCTTGTGGGCATTGTTCGCGTCCTTTACCTGAATCAGGTTCGAATAGTACGAGGCTGGCGGCGGTGTGAAGGTGCTGTTCGCCTTGAACATGCTTATTTGAACCGCGGCCGTGTCCGACGTGCTCGATATGGCGACAGAGGCGCATGGGAAGGTTGTGCAAGGAGGTGTCGAGTCCGAGCCCGCAGCGAGAGTTATGTCCTGTGTCTTGACTGTGGACGTCGGGTTCACGTAGTAGTAGACGTACACGGTTGCGCTCGCCAGGCCGACCATCGAGACCGCCAGGAGTACCAGAATGATTCTGCCTATGGTGGACTTACCTACGAGATGCAATCCTGAACGAATGTTCATTCTGTGTTCCCACTAACCTATGTCCACTGAACCTGAACGTTGAAGCTAACTGCATCGCCGCTGCTGGCACCTGTGCCGGCGTAGGCGACGATTTCGATGTACCTGTTGTTCCCTGCGCTCAAGGCATCTGGGCCAGAGAAGACTGTGCCTGTACCGCTCGTGCCAGTTATGCTGAGACTGTTCGGGCAGTTGGTCGCCGGATCATCTGTCTGGGCGGCGCAGTAGTAGACGGTTATCTTGCCAAAGTCGCTCGCCGAAGAGGCAGTGATAACCGGTATGACCTTGACGGAATCGATGACGTGGCTGTTCGCCGTATCCCTAATGACAGTTAGATTGGTGTAGTATGTCGCCGGCTGCGGATTGTTGGCGGCGGACTTTGCGAAGCTGAGCGAGACTGTGGCGTAGTCCTTGGTGCCTGAGATCGCTACCGTTGCACATGGATAGACGTTGCAGGAGGGACTCGCATCAGACCCCGCAAATAGCGAGATGTCGTTGCTCCTGACTGTGGCCGCAGTACTCACATAGAAGAGTTCGAACACGGTTGCAGTAGCCGTGATGACCATCGCGGCAAGTAGGATGGCAGGGATGAGTTTGCCGTATTTCGAGTGGAAGAATCTTGACCTGAATTTTGCAGACATTTTCTTGGCCCCGAGTCAGGCACCAATGACTTAGTGGTCTGAGTCAAGGATATTGCACTAATTCGTGAACTGCCTGGAATTTCTTGGATTATTCGCATCTGCTCGCAAATGCGAGCACCTCTGAAAACTTCATGATGCGTGGAGCCCTTGACGGAACGCCTCCCTTGCCGACCTTGGAGTACTACGACGCCCGGCCGACTCCGCGGTAGGCAAACCCGTGTTGCTTCGCGTCTCTGGGGGTGACGATGTTCCTGGCGTCCACCAGTGCCGCCTTCCTGCTAGCCAGCGTTGACAGGTGGCCCAGGTCGAGGTTCCTGAACTCTGAATGGGCGGTGCCCAAGACTATGCAGTCGGCCCTTCTGACCGCCCTCTCGAGGGAACTCCTGGCTTGCAGCCCGAAGACCTCCTCCCCCTTGTACATGGGGTCGTAGAGCTCGATGGTTGCTCCCATCTCCTGGAGGCGTTCGACGACTCTCTGTATCGGCGAAAGCTGAACGTCCTTAATGTTCGGCTTGTAGGCGACGCCCAACACGGCTATCCTCGACCCTCTTACCGTCTTGCCTGCCTCGTTCAGCGCCTCCGAAGTGAGCTCCACGACGTGGTCGGGCATCCTGTCGTTGATCTCCCGGGCCATCCTGATGAGGTAAGGTATGTTTCCCGCTCGGAGGCCCTCGGAGATCAGATAGTAGGAGTTGGAAGGAAGGCAGGGGCCGCCTACCCCGGCCCCGGGATAGTGGGGCATGAAATTGTACTTCGAAGCGCAGGCGTTGATCACCTCGATCGAGTCGATTCCGATCTTCTCGTAGAGGAGGGCGAACTCGTTTGCCAGGGCTATGTTGACGTCCCTGAACAGGTTCTCAGTGAGCTTGACCGCGTTGGCGGTCTTCGGGTTGCTGACTCTGATCGCCTTCACCCCGAGGACGGCTTCGTACAGCGTGGCGACCACGTCGGTCGTCGCCTCGTCCAGGCCACCTATGATCCTGGGCAGGGACTTCATGTTCACGAGGATGTTCCCGGGGTCCGACCGCTCGGGACAGCTTGCAAGTCCAAACCCGGAACCAGCCTCGAGGCCCGATTCGGCCTCAAGGATGGGCCTGACCATTTCTTCGGCTACGCCAGGGCCGATGGTGCTCTCGATCACCACCACGCTCCCCTTTTTCAGGAAGCCCCCGATGGAGTGAGAGGCCTTCTGAACGGCGGAGTAGTCGGGAGTCTTCGTCTGGTCGACGGGAGTGGGGACGCAGACGATGATGAAATCGGCCTTGGATACGGCTTCGGACGGTTCGACTGCAGCCTTCAGCTTCCCCTCGGACACGACCTTCTTTATGATCTCCGGCAGGCCCAGTTCATCTGTAAGACGGCATCGTCCAGCGTTGGTGTCGCGCACGACGTCTTCCATGATGTCCACCCCGGTGACCCTGGCACCCGCCTCCGCGAACACGGCAGCCGTGGGGAGGCCGATCCTGCCCAGCCCAAATACCGTGACCCTGACCTTTCCTTGCCTTAGCAGGGTGCCCACCTTCTTTACGTCGGCCGGCGTTCCGGGCAACGCTGATTGCATCCCAGTCACCGGGAGGGTCCTCCCCTGTTGCCCCTGCGCAAGAAGTACCCGGAGAGAAGGGCGGCGGCCAATGAGCATGCGATCAAGGGGAGCCTGTACTGGTCTAGGAGCACGTACCCGTACGAGAGGGGCGAGAACGGCGCGAAGAGCCCTTCGTCTACCGCAAGGTGGCCAGTGAATGCTGACAAGAGTGCCAGTTCCAAATCGAGCCGCCTTAAGACTATCGCCGTGCAAACAACGGCAACCGCGATGAAAACGAACGAGTGAGCGGGCCTGATCGGTTGTGCCAGCCCGATGTACGCAGGGAGATGGTCCAGGTCCAGGAGGACGACGAGCATGGGCGCCAGGATGACCAACGGGAGACCCCTTATGCCGCCGATGACTGCACTCATGGCCCCCAGGAGCAGACCGAAAGCCAAGAGTTCGGACAGGTGTACCGGGATGTCGTTCGCCGGACGGGCGGCCCCGACCTGGGCGTCCGGCGGCGCGACCGCCATTCCAATGACGGTGAAAGCTAGAATCAGCGCCGCGTAGACGACGACCAGTGTGATGCCGGCCCTGCCCAGGCCCCCCGCTGACTTCAAGGCCTGGGGGATCTTCCCTTTACCCCGGCTCTGCCTACCCCTCTGTAGGCGTAGTGGAGTCGGGCCATCTCCGGTGGGTCGAAGACGTGCCGGGCATCGACGACCACCTTGAGCTTCGGGGCCAGGTCCGAGAGCCCCCTTCCCGTCAGTGCCCTGTACTCGAGATGGTCTGTGAGGAGCACCAGGGCGTCTGCCCTTCGGAGGGCGTCCTCGAGTTCCTTGGCGAAGGCGACGCCGCGGATGCCGTCCAACGCTGGTCTGGGGCTCGCAAGGGGATCGTGGGCCAATACCTTCATTCCCGCGGCGGCCAGCTTTCGAATCACCGGTACGCTCGGCGATTCCCTGGTGTCGGCCGTGTTGCCCTTGAACGAGAGCCCGAGCGTCGCAACCGTCGTGCCCCTGACGGGGATCCCGACTTCAGCGCACGCATCCTTGACCAGCCGGACGACGTGCGCGGGCATCCCCTCGTTGACTTTTCGCGCCACGGAGAGAACTCTAGGCTTGAAGCCCCTCGGGATTGCCGGGTGGGTCAGGTAGTACGTGTCCTTGGGCAGGCAGTATCCTCCTGCGCCAGGACCGGGGGTAAGAAGATGAGTCTTGGGCTCGCTCCTGGCCGCTTCCAGAACCTCGGTCACGTCCAGTCCAAGGGCTTCCGAGGCGAGGGCCAGCTCGTTGGCCAGGGCTACGTTGACATCGCGATAGATGTTCTGGAAGAGCTTCGCCGCCTCCGTGACCCTCGGGCTCCCGAATGTGTAGACGGGCACGTCGAAGACCCTGAAGACGGCGGCGGCCAGCTCAGAGCTCCTCCTGTCAATGCCCCCCACCGTCTTGGGCAGCGTCCTGTTGCCGAGCAGGGACAGCCCCTCTAGGGTGGTCTCCGGGACGTGTGCCAGCCCGAAGTCTTTCCCCCTCTTCAGGCCTGATTCGCGCTCGAGAATCGGCGCGAAGACGTCCTCGGTCGTTCCAGGTGACACGGTGCTCTTGAGAATCACCATGGTGCCCTTCCTGAGTCCTCGGCCGATGTCCTTCGCCGCTGAGAGAAGAGGCTTGAGGTTCGGACTCTTCTTGGCGTCGATGGGGGTGCCGACGCAGACTATTACGATGTCCGAGCGTCTCACCCCGTCCGTGACGTTGCTCGTCAGCGACAGCCTGCCGGTCCTGAGCGACTCCGTGAGCAGCGAGCCCATCTCGTCCCCAACGTCGGCGCTGGAGACGTTGTGGCTTCTTCCGGTCAGGCGAACCTCCCCTCTCACGACCTCGGCGACCTTCATACAGTTGGGGCAGAAGTCGTCCCCCGACCCGTGAAGAATCCTGACGCCGCAGGTGGGACAGGTTGCATCTAGAACGCGCTCTCCGAGCCTCAGCGAAGAGTGCTCCACGATGGGAGACACTCCCTTGCGCAGTTTGTCGAGGTACTCCCCCTCAAGCTCGCACCCCAGCACGGAGGCTCCGTGTGACGCGAAGAGCAACGAGAGGGGAAGGCCCACGTGCCCGAGGCCGACGACGGCTATGGTGACGCTTCCGTCCTTGATCCGCCTGGGAATTTCTTCAATATCTAGGCTGAATAGCTGCAATTTGCCTCCACCTATCAGTCGGGTCCCGTGAAGTGGGATAAGAGAATTCCTCCGGGACCTCGCGCGTTTCAGGCTACCGAGCGGCTGGACTACGATGTCATTTTCTTGAAATCATGGCCTCGGCTCCTCACAGGGCTGGTTCGGCCCTCTCACGAGGAGAGGGCATCGGGGCCACGGTTCACCCACATTTTTATACGAAGGCCACGGGCGTGGGAGAACTCCTGAAATGCAACTTAGCAGATCGAATGCGTTCGCCATCGCAACAGTCGTGGCTTTCCTTCTCCCCGTCGTAATCCCCGGCGTCGGGCTCGACTACCAGTACTTCTTCATCATCTCAATTGTCCTGTTCGCTTGGTTCATAATCAAGTGGGACGCCGTGAAGAAGATATCTCGGAAGAGCTCGAAACTGGATACGGCGCTGGGGGTCGCGCTGATCGGAGCGGACTACGCCTTCAACGCGGTCAGGGGGTCGACCATCGGGCTGCTCGACCTGATAGTCGTGTTCATCGGAACCATAATCATGTTCTACGGGCTCAGGTCCCTGAAGCTCTTCTGGGTTCCGATGGCATACGGTGTCATTCTCCTCATTGGCTATCAAATCGAGATTTACACGCCGAACTACGTCGCGCTGCAGGATTGGCTCGCGGGCGTCATGGCCTCGGCGGTGAGCGCCCTGGGGATTGGGGCTAGCGCATCAGGTGAAATAGTGTCGATGACCATGCCGAACGGCACCCCATTGCTGCTCGACGTGGCGGGTTCGTGTACGGGGGTCCAGGGGATTCTTGCTTTCGGTCTGCTCTCCACTATGACGCTGTTGGATTTCAAACCTAAGATGTCCCGGCTGGTTCCCCTGTTCGCCATAGGCTTTGTAGGAGCCTTCCTGATCAACATCCTGAGGCTGCTCGTGGTTTTCCTCACATTCGAGTTTCTGGGGGCCGATGCCGGCACGACGATGCACGTCTATTTCGGATACCTGATCTTTGTGGCCTGGGTCCTGGCCTTCTGGTCATTGGCCTTCAACTACCTGGCCCCTCCGAGGCCCGGCCCGGTCCAGCCGGTCCCACTTGCGCCCAGCGGGCCAACGACGCAGGGCGCGTAGTGCCGACCCTAGGGCGCGCTTGCTTCGCGAGGCAGCGGATCCAACCGAGTCTAGCCTGCCGGAGGCGAAAGGACGGGGAGGTCCTCGAGCACCCCGTTGGAGGGGGAATAGGACTTGCTCCCGGCATAGGCGGGGTAGAAGTAGGCCTGGTTCCTCGCAGTCTTCGGGAGCGGCGGGCTCGCGAGCTTTAACAAAGTACAGGTCGGACAGTTGCTGGACCAGCCATAGTATCCCTGCGGGTTTGTGGTCGTTGACGTGAGGACGGACCACTGGCCCGTGGCGAAATTGAACTCCATTATGTTGATCGTTGCGCCACCTATCCCCTGCCCGGTCGCGATGTTGGTAAGTTGACCGTCGATTGTGAAGCTGTCCTGCCCGCAACAGTAGACAGGGTTGGTCTGGGAATATCCCGGCCTGAGCTTCGAGAGGCTTGGATCTCCCAGGATATGGATGTAGAGACCGGTCGGGGTCGGAATGCTGAAGCCGCTGGTCGGGCTGACCTTTATGGGGTTGGAGGGGGCCGAGCCGCTCAGGTCGGTGAAGAAGCCGTACTCCTTGACCCATTGCGCGAACCATTGCATGTAGGGACAGGGCCCGTGCGCGGAGACCCAAGTGGGGTCGTCGTTCGTGAGGTAGGGCATCCCGTATAGGAACATGACCTGACCCGCCCGCGGGTTCACCTTGGCGCCCGCGGCGAATCCTGCGAACATCGCCTGCAGCTTCGCCTGGGTCGCGTAGTAGGGGGGCTGATTCAGCACGAACCAGTTCTGGTCCCATTCGCCCGCAACTGCGCCGACTTGGACCGAGGCGTCGCGCGGCGGAGTCGCCACAACGCTGTACCAAGTGCCGTATGCGGTAGCCACGTCGCTCTGGGTGGTCCCAGAGGGGAATCCGTAGCCACCGGCGTCCCCCATGAACCACTGCGCTGGCCCGTCGGCGACGGAGTTGCCCAAGAATTCGTTTATGGGGTCGAGACTAGTTGAAATCCCCAGCGCATAGCCGTAGGAGTTCACCAGCTGCTGAATCTTGTCCCAGGTGGAGTTGAACTGGCTGGCGCTCTGGGGAAACGAATTCATCCCGCTGGGGCCATAGGCCACGGTCGCAGGGACGAAGTTGTTCCCTTCCCAGCCGCCCGAGCTAGCTCCTCCCCCCGTGAAGATCCCTTCCTGCGAGCCTCGGAAGCCTATCCCCCATACCGATGGGTTCTGGGAAGCGGGGCCCAGCGACTTCAAGAAGTCGGAAATTGTGCCCACCACCGTAGAGTCGAAATTGTTTTCAAGGACGAACCTGATGAATATCTTGGCCTGGTTCCCGCCATCGTCCTTGTTCGCGGCGTGAATAAACGAGAGCAGCCATGCCTTGTCGCTCGTGTATTGAGGAGGGTAGAGTGGGGGGTCGTGCAATTCGTAGGCATACGCGGTGAAGAAGCCTCCCTCTTTCCCGCCCGACAGTTTCCAGCCGTGCGTCAGGTACTCGTACACAGCCGACCCGTTCTGGGGACTCACTCCGTGAAGAGACCCAAATCCACCTCTGACGTACCAGGAGAGGTCAAGCCCGAACCTTGGGGGCGTATAGGATGCCGAGGACGCAGTCGTGCTCGAATTCTGCCCCATGGGCGCAACCCAAGCGTAGTTGGAAACCAGGAAGAGGCATGCGATGAGACTCGCCGCCGCCTGAGGCTTAATGTGACTAAACCAGAAAGTCAAGGCAAGTCATCAATATTTTTCGCTTGAGGTAATAAGCCACGTGGACGCGGAAGTAGGTGTTTGGAATACACATTGGGAGTCCATGTCTGTATCGAGAAGTATCGCTCTCTTTCAGCATCGAATCCTCCATTGAGTCAGGTCTTTGTTATGTGTAGTTGAGTCAGATATTGTTAGGCAGTTGAGTCAATGGGTCTTGAGGCGATACAGGGTCCAGCGATCCATCGCGACTACCGGATACGGACCTGGAGGTCTAGAACTTGCGCGGTACCAGCCGTTTCCTCATCAGGAGGAGCGCAAAGGAGCCTGCTCCCATCGCGACAGCCAGCGATCCGAACTGGGGGGTCGAGAAGAAGAACCCGATGTCGAAGAAGAACCCCTGGTTCACCGCAGTTGCGGACTTCCCGCAGTGCATCGTCCCCTCGAAGTCTACCAGGTATTTCCCAGACACGCCGGTCGGACTTGGGGTTGGGCTGGTGACGATGTTCTGATTGGGATAGACCGGGTGGCCATTCAAGCTTATCCTCCACCAGACGTAGGT
>Ga0187769_10001118_pt1 | contig 15085 bp, 11 predicted proteins | sample 0116_SJ02_MP02_1_FD_133140 | JGI IMG/M metagenome (GOLD analysis project Ga0187769, IMG submission 133140) | Tropical peat soil microbial communities from peatlands in Department of Meta, Colombia - 0116_SJ02_MP02_10_MG | ecosystem: Environmental > Terrestrial > Soil > Wetlands > Peat | place... | reverse complement strand
AGCTTGGTGGCCGTCTGAAGCGGCGCGATGGCTTCAGTGGCGCGTCCGTCTTCAATCAATGTCCTGCCGAGCCCGATAAAGGCGTCCGTGAATTTATCGTCGAGCTTCGTGGCACGCTCGAAATGCTCCACCGCGACATTGGTCTGCTGGTCCTGGCGCGCCAACTCGCCCAGCACGTACTCCGAAGGAGCGCTGGAAGGATCGGATTTGAGCTCCTCTTCAAATTCCCGTCGCGCTTCCTCTTTGTTCGCATCCCGGTTCGGCCCTGAAAGCAGCAGGCGCCCGATGCGATAGTGAATCCCGCGCACTTTCGGCTCTTTTTTTAGGACCTCGCGGTATTCCCCGATCGCCTCGTCCGGCTTACCCTGCGCCTCCAGGGCTTCGGCGTTCAGCTCGTGCATCTGGTAAGAGGCTGGAGCACTGGCCGACAGCTCCTCGGTAGCCTGCAATGAAAGGTCGGAAAATACGTGGACCGTCACGTACAGCACCTCGGGATCGTGGGGAAATTGCTTCCTGAGCGCGCGAACCAGGTCCTCGGCCGTGTCCGCGTCTTTCAGGCTCATGGCGCACTGCACGCCGTCCACACCCAGCCGCTTCTTCAGTTCCGGGTCGGTAACGTGCGGCCATGCCGTCTTGATCAGCGGGAGCGCTTCCCGGCAATTTCCCGCTTCGGCAAGCTTCGCGATCGACAGCGGTGAGGGTGCTTGAGCCTTCGCCGCGCCCGCTAGCGCCAGCGCGCCTGCGATCAGCCGTTTCCGCACGCCAACATTGTACGCTGGTGCTGTCTCGTTGAAGAATTTACATCTGACAACCTGCCTGAAATCAAGGGATTGCGTAAAAGAAGCCAACCGCTTGACACCACGCCGCCGTGCTGTTGCGCCAAATTTGGGCCTTCCCTATTGACAACATCCACATTCGGAGTATCATCTGAACAAATCTTTTTATAGCTTTTTGGGATCTGAGATTCCAATCCGCGATAGGGTTGCGCCGGTTCGGTGGCGCTGGGCCGCTGCGGGCCGTTGTGCCTGCCCGGCCGGAAAGGTGCTGGTATGACAACTCCAAGTAAAGTCTGGCTGGTCGCTTTTGTGCTGGTTTTGAGCGCTTCGCTGGCTTGGGCGCAACTGTATTCCGGATCGGTTGTCGGTGTCGTCAGCGACCCTTCCGGCGCGGTCATTCCGAACGCCAAGGTAGCGCTGGTGGATGTGCAGAAGGGCTACACCTTCAACACGACAACCGATACTACGGGCCGGTACCTGTACCGTGGCGTCCCTCCAGGAACTTATAAGGTCACGGTTGCGGCCGAAGGATTTCAGATTCAGACGAGGACGGGCATCATCCTCAATGTGGACCAGAACACTTCTGTAGACTTCACCTTGCAACTGGCCACCGGTGCGCAATCGGTCAACATTACGACGGAAGCGCCGTTGCTTTCCACGCAGGATTCGGTCACCTCCCAGGTGATCGACCGGAAACTCATCAATGACCTGCCCAATGTCGACCGCGACGTCATGAGTCTTGCCTTTCTGACTCCGGGCGTCGTGCCAATTGTAGACGGCGGGCCGCAATCCGGCCAGGGCAATTGGTTCGTGGCCAATGGGGGCCGGGAAGCTACTGCCGACGTGGTGGCCGACGGGATCACGCTCACGCAATTCGACCAGAACAGCGGCGTGCAGGACCTGCAAATGAATCCCAATCTCGATTCGGTGGAAGAGTACAAAATACAAACCTCGAATTTCAGCGCGGAATTCGGTTTTTCCGGCGCCACCATCGTCAACATGATCACGCGTTCGGGCACCAATGAATTTCATGGCAGCCTGCACGAAGCGTTCCGCAACAAGATACTCGATGCCAACGATTTCTTCGATAACGAGGCAGGCAACCCCTTACCCGGCCTGCACCGCAACCAGTTCGGCGGCACGGTGGGCGGGCCCATCAAGAAGAACAAAACCTTCTTCTTCTTCGATTACGATGGCTGGCGGCAGACCGCGCAGGCGACGCAAACGGCAGGGCTTCCAAGTAACGCCGAGCGGCAGGGGAATTTCGGGGAACTGTGCACCTACGCGGGCGGCTCATTTGACGCGAACGGCATGTGCTCGGCTCCGGCCGGGCAGATCTGGGATCCCTATTCCGGCGTCTATAGCGCCGACCAGGGCGGAGCAGTGCGCTCGGTCTACATCCCGTTCAACAATATGGCCACATTCATGAGCGGCGGGAGTCCGGCCTTGCAGGGCACCCCTTACGAACCGGCGCCGCGCATGGGCAACCTGATTGATCCTGTCGCCTCGAAGCTGATGCAGTATTTTCCCCAGCCGAATACGGGCGGTATCCCGGGAACGCCGAGCTACAACAACTACCTGAACTGGATCGCAACGGGCGCCAATACGAATAACAACAATCAGTTTGACATCAAAATCGATCATCGCTTCAGCGACAAAAGTCTCTTGTCCGGCAAGTATTCTCAGCAGAACAACCTGGTCGTCCCCTATAACTTTTTCGGAAACGTGGCTGATCCCTACAATTATGGGCCCACGCCAATGCACGTGCATGCCCTGGCTATCAACTGGAATTACACTTTCACCCCGACCATTCTGTCGACCCTCTCGGTAGGGTTCATCCGCGAGTGGAATCTTCAGCCTAACGCGACCCAGTACAAGAACTTCAATCCGGTCACCTTGCTCGGAGAGCCGTCATACATGGACCTGGGCTCGCCTGCCGCGCTGCCCTATATCAACATCAATGACTCATACGGCACCACCATCGGTACGCAGCCGTATAACTACTATCTGGCCGGACAATCGACGGGTCAGATCCAAGAAACGGTCAGTTGGGTGAAGGGTGCGCATGAGATCAAATTCGGCGGTGAAATGCGCCAGCATCTGGGCAATTTTGCCAACCCCGGACCAACCGGCGGACAGTTTCCCTTCGATTACGGCGGGACGTCGCAGAACCCCAATTTTGGCAGTGGCGGTGACGCCTTTGCCAGTTTCCTGACCGGGTTCTCCACCGACAATAGCGGTGGCGGGACATATGAAGTTGCCAACTGGGTCAGCACGGCGAACTATCAATTCGGCGGTTACATCCAGGACAACTGGAAAGTCACGAAGAAGTTGACCCTGAACCTTGGCATACGTTACGACATCACGATGCCGCGAACCGAGCGGTACAACCGCACGGAGTGGTTCGACCCCAAGTTATTATCTCCGCTCCAAATACCCGGCTTGCCTACGCTCTACGGCGGCGAGGTTTATGCCACTCCCAGCGACCGCACTATCTATGACCTCGATCCCACGAATTTTCAGCCGCGCTTCGGTTTTGCCTGGCAGCCGCTGAGTAAGACCGTGGTTCGCGGCGGTTTCGGGATGTTTTATTCGACCTCGAAGGTGGGCGCGGCCGGTCCCGGCGCGTGGGGCTGGCAGGGATATGTGAAGGACACGCCCTGGATCACCACCTACCAGAATGACGGCGCCACTCCATTCGCCCCGTTGAGCAATCCCTGGCCCAACGGCGGCCCCAGCCTACCGCCGGGCAACACGCTCGGTGCGCTAAACGATTACGGCGGGAACTTTGCCTGGGGTCCGGTCAAGAGCCTCGCCTCGACTCCGTACGAGGAAACGTGGAGCCTTGGCTTCCAGCGCGAGCTTCCCTTCAACATGGTGGCCGAGGGCGATTATGTGGGGAAGGCGGGGCACCACCTGTATTTCGACGGCGCCGGCAACTACGACTATCTGGGACCGCAAATCCAGCAATACTCCCCCGGCCAGATCGCGAATTTGCTGAATTACGTGAACAATCCGTTCTACGGGCACCTTACCGATCCCAACCTTCCTTACAATACGCCACAGATTCAGCAGTTCAATCTGCTGGTACCGTATCCGCAATTTGGTGGGGTGGCCGGCGATGCACCCCCGTGGGCCAACTCCATTTACAATGCGGCGCAGCTCCGGGTAGAAAAGCGGTTCTCTTCGGGACTGGAATTCCTGGTGAACTATACCTTTTCGAAATCCATTGACGATGCCTCGGCCGCCGATGGCAACATCGACTGGATCGGGCTTGGCTAGGGCCGTCTCCTGGATCCCAACGACCTGGCGCTGGAGCGCTCCGTCTCCGCTTACAATGCCACGAATGTGCTGAATATCAGCCACGTATATGAGCTGCCGTTCGGCAAGGGAAAGCCCATCGGAAATAACTGGAATCCGGTGGTTAACGGGATCGTCGGCGGCTGGCATGTTAACGGCATCTGGACCTTCGAGACAGGTTTTCCGCTGACCACCGGCCTGATTGGCGGCTTCAACCTGCCGACGTGGGGCGGTCAAACGGCGGATCTCGTCGGCACTCCCACCCGCGCCGGAGGTCCGGTTTCGAATTGGATCAACAACTACTTCGCCAATCCGGATGTATTTGTCCGGCCGCCGAAATATACCGTGACCGACGCACCCAGGACCTTACCGTGGATCAACCGGCCGGGCGTGGACAACGCCACGCTCTCGATGTTCAAGGAGTTTTCACTCAGTCGAATACGTGAGGGAATGCGTGTGGAATTTCGCTTAGAGGCACTGAACGCATTCAATCGCGTGCAGTTCAGCCCGCCGCACACGAGCTTGGGGTCAAGCCTGTTCGGCGTCATTACCAGCCAGGCCAACCAACCGCGCCAGGTGCAGTTGACCGGGAAGTTCTACTTCTGATATACAAGGGCGGGGCATGCCCCGCCGCCGCGCGATGCATTTCGTCGGGGCCGGACATGTCCGGCCCTCGTTTCCAGAGACCCACGAAAGGAGTCGCCCATGAATCCTAAGGAGAGCATGAACCGCCGTGAATTCCTGGCCCCGGCTGCGGCCGGCCTGGCCCTGACCATTGTTCCCCGTCACGTGCTAGGCGGGCCCGGGCATGTCGCGCCCAGCGACAAGATCACGTTGGCATACATCGGCTGCGGTACGCAGGGAACCAGAGAGATGCTGCGCCTGATCGCCGCGCCTGAAGTGCAGATCGTGGCCGTCTGCGACCCGGTCAAGGACGGCACCAACTACATCGACTGGAGCGCCACCGGCATTCGCGACAGCGTCCGCAGGACTTTAGAGGACCCGAATTGGGGAGCCGAGGTCTCGGGCATTCGCGCCGGGCGCACCATGGCCAAGGAAATCATCGAGACTTACTACGGGAAAAAGCGGGAAACGGAGAAATTCAAGGGCGTCGCTGACTACGCCGACTTTCGCGAGCTGCTCGAAAAGGAGAAGGATCTCGACTCGGTCAAGATCATGACGCCGGACCATCTGCACGCGACGATCTCGATTGCTGCCATGAAAAAGGGCAAGCACGTGCTGATGCACAAGCCGCTGGCCAACCGCGTAGCCGAGGTGCGCATGGTGGTGGAAACGGCGCGCAAGACCGGAGTGGCCACGCACCTGCTGGCCTGGCATGCGCCGCTGACCCAATTGCGGCAGATGATTCTCGATGGCGCCATCGGCAATTTGAAGGAAGTGCACAACTGGACCGACCGGCCGTTCTGGCCCCAGCAACTAGCGCTTCCCACAGATCGGCCTCCCATCCCGGCGAATTTCGACTGGGACCTGTGGCTGGGACCGGAGCAGGACCGGCCGTATCATCCCACTTACACGCACGCCGTATTCCGCGGCTGGTACGATTTCGGCGGCGGCAGTATCGCCGATATGGGCAACTACAGCCTGTGGCCGATTTTCATGGCCCTGGATCTGCCCGTGCCATACAGCGTGGAAGCGCAGTCAAGCTCCAGTTGCGAGATCAACGATCAGGTCAGCACGGTGAAGATGAATGATTTCGCGTTCCCGTACGCCAACCGCATCTGTTTCAAGTTTGCAGCCCACGGGCAGTGGCCGGCGCTGAAGCTGTATTGGTACGACGGCGGCATGCGCCCGTTCACACCGGACGAATTATCGGAAGACGGCAAGTCCACCCCCGCCACGGGTAGTTTATTCGTTGGCGAAAAGGGCATGATCCTGAACAACGATCTGGTTCCGGCGAAGAAGATGGATGAGTACCGCGCCGCCAAGGGGATACCGAAGCCTCAGGAGGGCCGCCGAGGCGGTGGAGGCTATGGCGCAGCGGCTAATGCCGAATGGATCGCGGCCTTTAAGGGCGGGCCGGCTTCCATGGGTAACTTCCTCAATGCCGCCAATTGCTCGGAGGCCATTGCGCTCGCCGGAGCAGCCATCCGCTATAGCCGGAAGATATTCAACGAGGAGACGTGTGCCCCTGCTCTTCTTTGGGACCAGGAGGGGATGAAGTTCAGCAACATCCCTGATGCCAACCAGTATTTGGCCCGCAACTATCGCGACGGCTGGAAGCTGACCAGCGCCTGAGTGGAGGAACACGTGTCCGGATTTTCGAGACGGCAATTTCTAAGAAGATCGACGACGAGTGTCGCGGGCGCTGGACTCCTTTCGGCCGCAGTGCGCAAACTGCAAGCCAATCCGCTGGGCCTGCCGATCGGGAGCCAAACCTACCCGCATCGCCAAAGAATCAAGAACGGTGATCTTGCCGGACTCTGCGCGGATATGGCGGCGCTGGGCATCGGCAACGTGGAGCTGTGCTCGCCGGGTTACGAAGAATTCGCCAGCCTTTCGGACGGCAAGCAAACCAGAAAGATTATTGAGGATCACGGCCTGAAGTGTCCGAGCGCGCACTTCGACCTGGAGGAACTTCGCCACAAGCAAGAGCAGTCGATCGCCTGGGCACACGACATCGGCATGACCCAGATGGGCACCGCGAGTCTGGACGGGAAGGTGGAAAACGGCGTCGCGACCATGGACACGGTGAAGCAATTGGCCGAGGAGTACAACAAGATCGGCGAGCGGGCGGCCAAGGCCGGCATGCAGCAGTTCCTGCACGACGAGCGATTCGAAATGTCGAAAGTGGACGGCCGCTTGACCTACGAAGTCCTGCTGGAGTTGCTCGATCCCAAACTGGTGAAGATGCAGTTCCAGATGTCCGCCATGAGGGTCGTGGGAGACCCCGTGATGTATTTCAACAAGTATCCCGGCCGCTTCGTCTCCATGCACCTACAGGGCGTGGACCTGAACGCCCCTCCGCCGGGCCGCGGGCAGCGCGGAGGTCCTCAGCTGGCCGTCGGCAAGGACAGCCTCGATTGGGCCAAGATCTTCGCGGCGGCAAAAACCGGCGGCGTGAAGAACTACTTCGTCGAACAAAACTGGGACCTCACGGTGCAGAGCGTGGCGTACCTGAAGACGCTCAACGCGTGACGGCAACCGCAGGCACCTGCTGCCGGACCTTTGGTAAATGGAGTGTGCACTGCCCGCGTAAGGGGTTTAGGAATCCGTGCGTCCCGCCGCGCTAATCGTTCTGGCTTTTACCTTCACGGCAGCCGATGCTCGCTTATTTGCACAGCCCGCAGCGGCAGCGCAGGAGCACGCCGATAAAGCTCTTGAGTTCGTGGAGCGGGGAGATTTGAAAAGCGCGGAGAGCGAACTGCGCAAGGCGGTTGAACTCGCGCCGGGCGATTCCAACCTGCTGACGAGCCTGGGAGGCATTCTCGGCATGGAGGGAAATCTCCAGGAGGCGAATACGTACCTGGCGCGGGCGGTGAAGTTGAATCCGCAAGATCCAGCGGCGCGCCGCAACCTGGCAGCCAACCAGTGGCAACTGGGCCGGCTCAAGGAAGCGCATGAGGCTCTCGATTTGCTGCTGCGCGAAAACCCGCAGGATGAGCTGGCCATCTATCTTTTGGGCATGGTTGCGGAAAAGGAGAAAGCTTATGCCCGCAGTGCCAAACTGCTGGAGTCTGTCCCTGATGTGATGGCGCAACAACCGGAAAGCTGGGTGGCGCTGGCGAGTTCCTGCTATCATACCGGCCGGACTGAGGCCGCCAGAGCCGCCCTCCGGCGCTTGCCCAGCCCTTCGGTAGATCCACGGGCGGCATTCCTCGGCGGGCGCGTAGCCATGGATGCGCAGGACTATCCGACCGCCGAGGCTCTGCTTCGTTCGGCGCGGTTGAGTTATCCCGATCGCGCTGCCCTGGAATTCGAAATCGCGCTGGTCGAATATCGAACCGGGCGCGCGAGCGACAGCGAGAAAACACTGCTGGAAGCCGTGGATGCAAATCGCGCCACGAGCGAAGGGTACGTGTTGCTCTGCACCATGCTGAGCCATGAGGGATCGGACACGCGCGCGCTCCAGATGGCCGCTCGTGCCGTCCAGGCGTTCCCGGATTCCGCGGAACTGCTGGCCATGAAAGGTTCCATTGAACTGAGGTCGCGATACTACAATGACGCCGTGGCGTCTTACGAGAAGGCCGCCGCGCTTAGGGAATCAGCCGAGGCGGCGAGGGGTCTCGCTACGGCGCAGTGGAGGGCAGGCATGCACGAGCGCGCGATTTTGACTTTCGAGCAGATCATGCGCCGTTTTCCGCGCGACGCCCAGACCTATGAGGTCTATGGGGCATTGTTAATCGAAGAAGGGTCGCCTGAAAACAAGGGCCGCGCCGCCGGTTTACTGAAACACGCGCTGGCGCTCAATGACTCGGCCGTGGAGCCACGTTATCAGCTAGCCAATCTCGAACTGGCCGATGGACATCCGGAGCAGGCTTGCGCCTATCTGGAAAAAGCCATCCAGTTGGATCCGAACGACAGCCGGCTGCACTTTGCGCTGAGCAGGGCATATCGCCGTTTGGGTCGTGAAGCTGACGCTAACAAGGAGACGGAAATCTTCCAAAAGCTCAGGGCGGCGAAGCCGACAGGCGCGGCGAACGATTCCGCGGGGACCCACCGATAGTGCGTCGCACGGTCTTTCTGGCCTGCACCGGGGCCATCACCCTCGCGGCAACTTGGACGCATACCCGAGTCAGAGGGAGCGAGAGCCTGTTCACTGACGTCACGGCTGCCGCGGGTATTCATTGGAAACACGCCAGCGGAGAGTCAAACGACCGGTTCCTGATAGAAGCCATGGGCAGCGGAGTGGCGCTGGCCGATTTCGATCAGGACGGTTTGCTGGACATCTTTCTGGTGGCCGGAGGCGAAACGCCAAGAGGCAAGAGTTCCACGCCGCCGCGGAACGCGCTCTACCGGAATCTCGGAAACGGCAGATTCGAAGACGTCGCGGCTAAAGCCGGCCTCGAACGGTTGCCGTTTTACGGAATGGGCGTGGCCGTTGCCGACTACGATAACGACGGCTTCCCGGATCTCTACATCACCGGCTATCCTGCGAGCGCGCTTTATCACAACAACGGCAACGGCACGTTCACCGACGTGACCGCGAAAGCCGGTGTCAGCAATTCCGGCAGATGGGGAGCGAGCGCCGCATGGTTCGATTACGATGGCGATGGCCGGCTGGATCTTTTTGTCGCCAACTATGCGAAGTTTTCGTTCGACGGGCCGCAGCACTGTTCTTATCAGGGGCAGCCGTCTTATTGTGCGCAGACCGAATATGAAGGCGAGCCGCCGCGGCTTTATCACAACAACGGCGACGGCACGTTCACCGATGTCACGGCACAGGCCGGGCTCGCAAAATTGGTCGGCCGCGCGCTGGGCGTGATCGCGATCGATGTGGATGGCGACGGCTGGCCCGATGTTTTCGTGGCGCGCGACGCCTCGCCCAACCTGCTCTTGATCAACAAGCACAACGGTACTTTCGAGGACGCCGCGATGAGCGCCGAGGTCGCCCTGAATATGGACGGCGATGCGCGCGCCGGCATGGGAGTAGACGCGGGCGACGTAACAGGGAATGGCTGGCCGGCATTTATTATCACCAACTTCAACGACGAACATCACGCTCTGTTCGTTCACCCGGGACATTTCCCGTTTGAGGAGCGGACGGCGCCTTCCGGTCTCGCGAGCCTCACCAAGTCTTTAGTCGGCTGGGGTACGCAGTTTCTGGACTACGATAACGACGGCAATCTGGACCTGGTAATCGTCAATGGTCACATCAACGAGGTGGTGGAACGCACGCGCCGGGACATTTCTTACCGCGAGCCTCCGCTTCTGTTGCGCAATGACGGCCGGGGCAATTTCCAGAGCATGGCCCAGCTCGCGGGTCCTGTCTTTCAACAAAGGTTTCGCGCACGCGGGCTAGCGGTAGGCGACTGGGACAATGACGGACGGCCCGATGTCATCTTCACCTGCCTCAACGATTCACCAGTGCTTTTGCACAACACCGCGGCGGAATCCGGCTCATGGGTCGGACTTCAGATGGAAGGAACGCGCAGCAACCGGGACGCCATCGGCGCGAAAGTGGTGGTCTCGGCCGGCGAGCGAAAGCTCACGCGGTGGATCACCGGCGGCGGGAGTTACCTATCCTCGCACGACAAGCGACTGATTTTCGGGCTGGGCCAGAATGCGCCGGAGCAGGTGCGGGCCGAAATTCACTGGCCCAGCGGCCAGGTCCAGACGCTTTCCGGTCTCGCCGCCGGGCGCTATCACAAGATTGTCGAGGCGCGCTAGATTATGAAGTCCGCCAGGCCACGCCACCGGTCTCGTCGTAGAAGACCTCCTGAATATTCGGGCCGGCCAGGGAAAGCACTGCAAACCCGTTGAGCACACGCTGCGGGGTGTCGGGGTCATTAGCGGGACGCTTTTCGTACCAGATGACGTTTGGGTTGTTATCGAGTTCCGTGGCGTGCCCCCAAGGCAGGCCGCCGTGACCGCAGCAGCGGCATGCCACGTTCCGCCCGGCGGGATCGTGATTCTGATAGACCACCGCGGCATGGACGTGTCCCCAATACCAATAGGAGGGGCCGCCGCCGGCGGGGAAGGCGTTCATCACCTGATCCCACAGCAGGTCGGTTTGCGCGCCGGTCTCATCGATGCCGTTATGGTGCGTAAGCAGGATCAGCTTTTTTCCATCGGCCTGCGCTTGGGCCCCTTTTTCCAATAAGAAGGAATTCTGTACATTCGGGTCACCGGCCGGAAAGAGTGCTCCGTCCATATAGAGATTGTCGTCGTCAGAATAGTAAGCCGAGTCCATACCGAGGATGACCCAGTTGCTGTTCTCCAAGGCAAAAAAGCTGCATCCCTTCTGGATCTCGAATGGCGAATTGGCGATGGCCTGAAAATACGGCTTGGCTCCCGAATACATCTCGTGATTGGAGTTCAGTGCCAGTGAACCGATCGAGCCCTTCGGCCAGAGATTGACCAGTTCGTTCTGTTCTTGATCTCCGGTCCCTGAATAATAAACGTCGCCCAGATGAATCGTAAGGTGGGGTTTGAGAGATGCCATTTGATTGCGCACGCTGGTGCTGGGCGCGTTGCCGGTTCCCCAGTCGCCGGCAAGCGCGAGCGTCACGGAGTCCGGTATCGGGATCGTTTGGGGGGTCTCGACAAACTCGTGAATGCTGCCGAAGACCGCCGTTTCGAGAAACACGGCAAAGGCCTCGACCCAGCCCGGATCCAATTGCTGGTACTTGCCCGTTCCCCAGATCACTCCATCCGGCCCGACATCAAGAACCGCGCCGGCTTGCAGGCTGCTGACGATGTTGTCGGCATCGTTGGTCAGCGCGCTTTGGGCCAGCATCAGGTGATGCGGGGCGGCTGGGGCCGACGGCGCCTTGCCGGTCTGAGAAACATTCACCGCTTGCCGATTGGCGTTTTGGATTGGCTGGGTGATCCGGGCCTGCTGGTCCGGCGACATCCGGCTCCATGCGCTGTTGATACGGCTGGCGATTGCGGGGTCAATACTAATGCTCATGTTCACCTCCAAAAAGCGGCTCCGCCCTTTATCTATTTGTCGAGACATTGTAACGCCAACAGGGCTGGAAGCATGGGATGTGGACAGATGCCTCAGTGGCTGCCGCACAACCAGCCGGCGCATCCTCGACTTCAGTTGAGCTGCGCCTTCCAGTGCTGGTATCGTTCCCGCTGCTCGCGTTCGAGGTCCTGCTTCACGAGATTGAGCCCATACACCCGGAGCTCGAACGACTCCGAGAGCCGGCGAAACAGCGGGGCCTCGTTGCGGTGCTCGAATTGATCGAAGTGGGAAACAATCCGGTAAGATTCCTTCCCAGCCATGACGTAATCCACCATGCTGTCGAGGCACAGGCCGCGTCGCGGCAACGAAGCGACGTACTCAGGGAAGAGCCCGGTGAGGAACAGTGTGTAGTCGCCAACGTGCTTGCGCACTGCGCGCTCCCGGTCGAATGATCGGGCTTCCAGCAACGGGTTCGATTCGATGAGCATCTCGCCGACGTCTTCCAGCCGCCTTCCACGGGCGTTGCGGATCCGGTAGAGGTTATCGGCGTGCACAAAGTCCAGGAGGAGTCCCGAAACATATTGCGCGATGCCCGGGTCGTCTTCAAAATGGCGGCGAACCAGTTCGCCGAACAGTTTCCGCAACGGATGATCGCGGCTAATCGGCATTCTCCGCTCCTCGGGTCCCGACAACAGAAATAACATGAAACGATACCCGGTGCGGCGGCCCATAGCACCGAGTGGTGTATTTGACGCAGTCCACAAAATGCGAGAGCGCACTCTCACCCATGCAGGGCAGCACGCCCTGCGGGGCTTCGCCGCCGCCCGGAACGGACGAAACTGATGTCCCTCAAACATGCGTCAAATGTAGTAGAGTTCCTCCGGTGATGGTGAACGAGAAAAACAAAGGTGCTGCCGTGCCAGCCGCCCAGAGTATCGCCGGAGGGGCTGCCTCGCGATGCGTGGAGGAGGGATAGCATCATGCCTCGATATCTCAGGCTATTGGATTTCTCTCATGGGAATGGATATTGCGCAGGAGCGCTGATCCCGCATGCTCTCTTTCTTACGAGCGAATACACAGTGCTCGTGATAGCCCATTGCTGTGATTGCGACGCGGACTTCCAGGCAGAGTTGCCCATCGAACAACTGATAGCAGCCTGCCCCGGCACGCCTCGCACGATTCCTCCGCCCACGTTTATCACCGCCGATGACATCGCGTTTCTGCGCGCCTTGCACATCGACCCAGACCTCGAGACGAACGAAAAGCAGAAAGGCACGCCTGCTTCGCCACACAGGTGAACGCCGACGAGTCTGAGGCCACGGCATCAGTCCAGGGAGGCCGAGAAAGCTCTTCGCCTGCCTCACCTTGACATCAAACCATGCAAGATTCACTATTTCGGGCAGAGAGATACGCAACCCGTGCTTCGACAAACTGATCGCGATGTTGCCGCCCAGTTGAAGGCATTGGATCTGCAGGGAGAGCGCGTTCGCCCGGCAGCCATATCGCCCTGGTGCAGATTAGGGTTGCTGCTTGCGGCATCGCTGACCATTCTCTTGCTGTTCGTGTACCTTGCATTGATTCCTCTGACTGGTTGGGGCGTCTACCGGCTCGCGGTGGCGCTCGGCTTTCGCTCTGGCGCTACCCTAAACGCACTTATCGTTTCTTCCGTCGTCGTGTTGGGCGGCTGCCTGATCATTCTGTTCCTGTTGAAGCCTCTGGTGGCGCGCCCCGCCCGAGCCCCGGAACCGCACATACTCGACCCTGAGGAGGAGCCGCTGGCGTACGCGTTTGTAGGGGAACTTGCCTCCAAGGTTGGAGCGCCGGAACCGTCGCACATCGCCATCGACTGCAACGTGAACTGCTGTTGCGTTTTCGCCGGAGGCATCACGGGCTTCTTCCGCCCCGAATTCGACCTGCTACTCGGATTGCCCCTGGTGGCCGGCTTACGCCTGGATCAGATGGCCGGCATTCTCGCGCATGAACTCGGTCACGCCGCCCTGACCACGAACATCCGATCGAACCGGCTCCTGTGGACCGTCACCGCGTGGTTTTCGCGCGTGGTGTTCGAGCCGGATGAATTGGATCAGCAAATCCTCAAACGGCTGGAAACGGCGAACCGGGGACAGAGACTGGTGTTCCAGCTGGCCCAGGTGCTCGCCCAACCGGCGCGCGGACTTCTATGGCTGCTGATGTTGGCGGCCAGCGCAGCCACTTGTTTCGTGCTGCGCCGCATGGAACTGGAAGCGGACCTTTACCAGATCCGCGTGGCCGGCACGGAAGCCTTTACTTCGGCTGTCCTGGAAATCAATCTCCTGGCGGTGGCCACCCAGCGGGCGCTCGTGGAACTCAGCCGGATGAATCGGGAAAAGCGGCTCGTCGACAACTACCCGAGCTTTGTCGTTTCCCTTCGAAGTCGCTATTCGGCGGGATTCGTTGGCCGGCTGCTGGCTGGGTTGGAGCAGGGCAAGACCGGGATTTTCAGTACGCATCCTGCCGACCGGGACCGAATCGCGCTTGCCCGCAAGCAGTTAAGCCACGGTATGGCGTCCGCGCTACCGGCGGCAGCGCTGTTTCGAAACCATGATGCACTCTGTCGCACAGTGACGCTGGAATTCTACAAACAGGAGTTCGGCCTGTCGGAGGAGAGCTGCGAGTTGGTTACCTGCGAAAACGTTCTGAAGCGGATGGAAACGGCGCCCTAGGCAAATGAGCACCTCGAGTCTCAAAAATACGGTGAGGATCCTGCTACAACGCTACGGCCGGACCTTCGCGGAAGATCTCGGCATCGCGGCGGAGCAGAATCAACCCTCGGCGCTGTATTGTCTGCTAATCAGCGCGGCGCTCTTCAGCACGCGCATCAGTCACAACATTGCCCTAAAGTCCGCCCGCATCCTCTTCGAGCATGGCTGGACCACAGCGGAAAGAATGGCCGCCTCAACCTGGGAGCAACGCGTGCGCGCTCTGGATGAAGGCGGTTACGTGCGCTATGACGAGCGCACTGCGACCATGCTGGGGCAGACTGCTCAAATGCTGATTGACGGCTACCAGGGTGACCTCCGGAAGCTCCGTGCAGCCGCCGGAGCCGATCCGGTGCGTGAGCGAACGCTGCTCGATCGGTTCCCCGGCGTCGGCGACGTCGCCGTGAACATCTTCTTCCGAGAAGCGCAGCTTGCCTGGCCGGAGCTGTTTCCGTTTTCGGACGAGAGAACATTGGCAAGCGCGGCCACGCTCAATCTCCCGGCGGATGCAACTAAATTGGCTGCATTAGTGCGCAATCGCCGGGATTATGTGTGGCTGGTGTCCGCGCTGATTCGAGTTCAGCTCGAGCGCAAGCATGAAGAGATCCTTACCGCAGCTCGCGCGGCGCGTAGACGTCACACATCAGCTAGCTCTTGAGTTATTCAGATAGTTTTAGGTT
>Ga0187769_10001117_pt1 | contig 15098 bp, 13 predicted proteins | sample 0116_SJ02_MP02_1_FD_133140 | JGI IMG/M metagenome (GOLD analysis project Ga0187769, IMG submission 133140) | Tropical peat soil microbial communities from peatlands in Department of Meta, Colombia - 0116_SJ02_MP02_10_MG | ecosystem: Environmental > Terrestrial > Soil > Wetlands > Peat | place... | reverse complement strand
TCGGCCGCACCGGTGTGGTCGGCGTCATCCGCGGCCGCAAGCCCGGCCGCAAAGTCGTGGGGCTGCGCGCCGACATGGACGCGCTGCCGCTCCAGGAAGAAACCGGGCTGCCCTACAAATCCACCGTAGCCGGCAAAATGCACGCTTGCGGCCACGATGGACACACCTCGATGCTGCTCGGCGCCGCCAAATATCTCGCCGAAACCCGCAATTTCGCCGGCACCGCGGTGGTCATCTTCCAGCCGGCGGAGGAGGGCGGCGCTGGCGCCGCCGCCATGATCAAGGACGGGCTGATCAGCCGCTTCGGCATCGAGGAAGTCTATGGCATGCACAATTATCCGGGCCTGCCGCTCGGCCAATTCGGCATCCGCCCGAGCGCCATGATGGCGGCCGCCGACCACATCGAGATCACGCTCGAAGGCAAGGGCGGCCACGCCGCGCGGCCGCATCTGGCGATCGACACGATTCTGGTCGGCGCCCAGATCATCAATCAGCTGCAATCCATCGTGGCCCGCAATGTCGATCCGCTGCAATCGGCCGTGGTGTCGGTGTGCATGTTCCAGGCCGGCCATACCGACAACGTCATCCCGCAGCACGCCACCTTGCGCGGCACTGCGCGCAGCCTCACCCCGGCGGTGCGCGAGATTCTCCACAAGCGCATCGGCGAAGTGGTCGAAGGCACCGCCATGCTTTACGGCGCGACCGCCAAAATCACCTACACCAACGGCTATCCGGTGCTGGTCAATCACGCGCCGCAGAGCACGTTCGCCGCCGACGTGGCGCGCGAAATTGTCGGCACAGACAAAGTCAACACCGACTTTCCGCCGGTGATGGGAGCGGAGGACTTCGCCTTCATGCTCAACGAGCGGCCCGGCGCCTTCATCTTTGTCGGCAACGGCGACAGCGCGAGCCTGCATCACCCCGCTTACGATTTCAACGACGAGACCATCCCGGTTGGCACGTCGTACTGGGTGCGGCTCGCGGAGACGGCGCTGAAGGGGTGACGCTTCCATCCGCACCCGCTATCGCGGGGCAGGATGAGGCGGACTACTGCGCCGGTTCGACGGTGTCGGCCGGCAATTTCGGGGCCTCCGGCATCACCGTGGTGATCACTTCCTGCGACTGCGGCAGCAGACCAGCCGCTTTTGCGCCGATGAGGGTCACCAGCTTGGTCTCGAGGCCGCGCCAGTAAACGAAGCTGTTAAAGCGCGTGCCCTCGATCGCGGCGATCGCGACCGCGGCGAGGAACGGCAGGCTCTGCACCACGAGCACGACCGCGAAAATATTTATCTCGTGGACTTGCTTGTAATTGGTAACGACAAGCGTGACGGCGCCGATCAGCAAGAGCGCGGCGATCACCGCCTCCCAGAACGCCGGGAAATCCGGACCCTTGCGGGCACTGCCGCCTTTGGCGGTGCGCAAGAACGGCATGCGTTCGTGGATTAAGCCCATGCCGACCGCGCGCGCCACCGTCCATTGCACCGCCATAGCGGCGCACACTGCGCCTAGCATCTCGCCGAGCGAAGCGCGCACGCGCAGCCGATAAAGCGCCACGAAATGCGCCACCGACACCGTGAATGCGGCGATGATCGGAACGGTGAGAATGCGATCGGGCACCGCGATATTGGCAAAGGCGACGACCGGCACCCAGACGATGTTGAGTAGCGCCACGACGACGCCGATGGCATCGGCGCCGAGCCAGTTGAGCCAGCCGATGCCGTATTCGCGCTTTTGCTCCCGCGTCAGCCCGTCCACCCACGGCAACAGCCGCCGCCAGTGCTTGCGCACCAGCTGTAAGCCGCCGAACGCCCAGCGGTGGCGCTGCCGCTTATAGGCCTCGAACGTATCGGGCAGGAGGCCTTGGCCGTAGCGCCGGTTGGTGTAGTGGGCGAGCCAGCCGTGTTCGAGCATGGCCAGCCCGAGATCGGTGTCCTCGACGATGGTGTCGGTCGACCAGCCGCCGGACTTGTCCAGCGCGGCGCGCCGCACCAGGCACATCGTGCCATGCATGATGATGGCGTTGAGCTCATTGCGCTGGACCATGCCGATGTCGAAGAAACCGGCATATTCGGCGTTCATGGCGTAATGCATCGGCGAACGGTGGCCGTCGCGGTGGTCCTGCGGCGACTGGATGAAGCCGACGCGCGGATCGGCGAACAACGGCACCAGGTCCTTGAGCCAATCCGGTTCGAGGACGTAGTCGGCGTCGATGGCGCCGATGATTTCCGCGTCGGGCGCGGTGTGCGCCAGCGCCAGCCGCAGCGCGCCAGCCTTATATCCGGCTAGGTTCTCGATGCGGACGAATTTGAAACGCTCGCCGAGCGCGCGGCAATGGTCCTCGATCGGACGCCACAGCGCCGGATCGGGCGTATTGTTGATCACCAATACGCATTCGAAATTGGGGTAAGCCAGACGCGCGACCGCATCGAGCGTCGCTTTAAGCATGTCCGGCGGCTCGCAACACGCCGGAATATGGATCGACACTTTCGGCGCGTACGGCTCAGGCACCAAAGGCGGCGCATTGGCGAGCCGGCGCGGCGGCCGGCCGAACGCGATCGCGGCGATCTCTTCAAGACGCGACAACGCAATCGCAACGAGCGGCAGCAAGAGCACGATGCCAAATCCGAGTGCAAAAGCCGCGCCCGGCACGAAGTAATGGCCGTTCCAGAACGCCACGATGGCGGCGAACCAGGCGCCTACCGCATTGGCGGAGACCGCGAGCATTGCCGCTTGCGTCACGCTCACGCTGGCCATGGCCAGGATCGGCAGCGACAAGAGGAGTCCGAACAGCACGGCGAGCCCGGCCTTCTTCACGTAGTCCGGGTCGCCGATGGGCCCATTCCACGAAAACTTGGCCTGCCGGGAGGCGTCGAAAATACCCCAATAGGGCCCGACGCCGCCCTCCATGGTCTTCCACGGCTGGTCGACGGCTTCGACGATGTTGTAGTCGATGCCGTAGGCTTGGGCGCGGGTCACGAAATCACGCAATACCTCGGCCTGCTCGATGCGGCCGGGATTGGCGGCATGGAAATTATAGCCAGCGCTCGGCCAGCCGAATTCGGCGATCACGATGCGCTTGCCGGGATGCATCTGGCGCAGCTTGTCGTAGAACTCGATGGTGTGGTCGACCGCATGCGACACATCGAAGCCTTCCCAGTAAGGCAAGATGTGCGCGGCGATGAAGTCGACGGCCGAGGCAAGCTCCGGATGATCGATCCAGACTGTCCAAATTTCTCCTGTAGTTACAGGTACTGGGCTCGATCGCTTCACGCGTTGGATGAGCTTGATGAGGTCGTCCACGCTCATTTCGGCGCGCAGCGTAGTCTCGTTACCGACGACGATGGCGTTGACGTTGCCGTAGTGGCGCGCCAGTTCGAGCGCCGAACGGATTTCCCGCTCGTTACGGTCCTGATCCTTGTCGATCCAGGCGCCGACGGTGACTTTGAGGCCGAACTCGGCCGCAATCGGTGGCACGAGTTCAGCACCGCCGGTAGCCGAGTAGGTGCGGATCGCGCGGGCGAAAGGCGCTATCGCTTTGAGATCGGCGCGGATCCGCTCAGGAGTCGGGCGCGGTCCGGAGTCGGGGTGGCTGGAGTCGGCAAAGGGCGAGTACGAGATACTTGCGAGCTGACCGGTGAAATCCGGAGCATTGCCCTCAGGCCTCACGAGAGCCCATATCCCGGCGTGCACGCATGCGGCGAGCGCAAGCACGGCGGCGACGGTGCGCATAGACTTCTAACCAAGCGGGGCGAACCACACAGGCCCGAACCTGCCCCCAGGCTCGACGATGGTCGTAAGGGTGAGGCAAACCTTCCGAACGGCGACAGTTAAACTAGCGCCCGGCCACGTCAAATTCAAGACAACAAGCCGCGAGCGGCGCGTGCGAATGACGATTTTTTTGAAACGGTGAATGTCAGCGCGTCGTCGTCGCGCTCGGCATGGCTGCCGCTGGCGCCGGCATGGCTTCGCGTGTCGGGTTAATCCAGCAGGCCAGCACCCGGCCGTTCAGGCTGTCGGGGGTCTTGGGGTCAATCGTATTGGAATGCAGAACCAAGCAGCGGAATGCCGCCTGGATATGGCCGCTCGGGCAGCCGAACCGGTCGTAAAGATCGAGATGCCGGAAAGCGGTATCCAGATCGTCCCGCCACAACAGGCTGACCACCCGCCGGCCGAGCCAGACGCATTCCGGATCGCCGGCGGGTCCATTCAACGCGTGCTGGGCTTCGGCATATTCGTCGACTTTTTGCGCCTCCTTGGCGGCATCGCCATTGGCGGGAGCCTGCTGTTCGGCGCTGGTTTGGTTGTTGTTCTGGGCCAAAGCGGCCGGCACAAGGGGAACCGACGGCAAGACCCGGGCGACGAGCCAGGTCGCGACGCAAACGCTTAAGGCAACACTGAACACTCGATGCGACATGGTTTCCTTTTGGGCCGATTGAGAAGCCCAGAGGAGAACGTTTCCCCCGGTCCCCGTCCTCGTATTTGTCCCCAGTATAAGCCCCGCACCGCCCCCGGACTTGGCCGCCTTGCGACGGCCCGATCGCCCCTTTTAGCCACCGGATTGAGCCGCCATTGCGGCGGGTCGTCCGAAAATAGCCGCCAAGAACAACACCCTAACTGCGTGCATTTGTCCAGCGCACCCCGACCGCGCGCTTGGCAGCGCCGTCCGACAAGGCTAATGCGGTTTTGTGCCCGCTTCGACCGCCGGAAAATTAAGCGCCGCCGCGCTGTTGCATTTTGCCACGACCGCGCTGGGCATCGGCGCCGTGTGGTGGTGGCTCGGCACGCCGGTGCGGCTGCCGCCATCGCCGCTCGCCAGCGGCGGTAAGCTTTATTGCGTGTCGTATGCGCCGTTTCGCGACGACCAGGACCCATTGATCGAAACCACCTTCGTCACCGAGCGGCAAATCGACGACGATCTCGCGTTATTGTCGCGTTACACGAACTGCGTGCGCACCTATTCCGTCGACAATGGCCTGGATCTGATCGCCGCGGTCGCGGAGCGCCACGGCATGAAGGTGCTGCAAGGCATTTGGCTGTCCAACAAGCCGCAACGCAACCGCCGGCAGATCGCCACCGCCGTCGCGCTCGCCAAGAAATATCCCGATGTGATTTCCGCCGTCGTCGTCGGCAACGAAGTGCTGTTGCGCGGCGACCTTTCGGCAGCCGACCTCGAAGCCTTAATCGGCGACGTCAAGGCGCAAGTGTCGATGCCGGTCACCTATGCCGACGTCTGGGAATTCTGGCAGCGCTACGCCGATCTGCGCAGCGCGGTCGATTTCGTCACCGTTCATATCCTGCCCTACTGGGAGGATTTCCCGCTGCCGGCCTCCCTTGCCGCCGCCCATGTCGACGCCATACGCAAACAAGTGGCCGCCGCGATGCCCGGCAAGGAGATCATGATCGGTGAGTTCGGTTGGCCGAGCCAGGGACGCATGCGCGAGAGCGCGCTGCCATCGCCGTCGAACCAGGCCCGCGTCATTACCGAGACTCTCGCGCTGGCGCAGCGCGAGAATTTCCGCGTCAACGTCATCGAGGCCTTCGACCAACCCTGGAAGCGTCAGCTCGAAGGCGCAACCGGCGGCTATTGGGGCATTTTCGATCGCGGCAGCGGGAAACCGAAATTCAGCTTCGATGGCATCGTGTCCGATCATCCCTATTGGCCGCTGCAGGCGGCTGCCGGAATCCTGCTGGCCGCACTGACATTCGCCGCGGCGTTTATGGCGGCGCGAGGCAGAAAAACTCCGCCGCAGTTGTGGCATTTGACCGTGGCGGTGGCCTTCATCCCTTGCGTGCTGTTGGGCTGGACGCTGGAACGGCTGTTGATCGACAGTTTCGATGCCGGCGGCTGGCTGCGCGGACTTGCTTTCGCGCTCACCGCCGCGGCAGCGCCGATCGCCGGCGCGGCGGCCTGTGCCGGCGACCGCGGGGTGCCCAGCTTTGCCGCCATGCTGTCCCGCTCCGGCGCCGCCCGCGACCGCTTGGATATCGCGCTCGGCGTCATTCTGATCGCGCTCACGCTCTTGTCGGTACAGGCCGCGCTTGGCCTCGTTTTCGATCCGCGCTATCGCGACATTCCGTTTGCGCCGTTAAGCAGCGCGGTCGTCCCGTTTTTGGTGCTGACTTTTGCCGCGCCGCGGCGGTCCGGAACGCGCGCCGCAGCCGAGACGCTGGCCGCCGCGATCGTCGCGCTGTCTGCCGGCTACATCGCGTTCAATGAGAGCTTCGCCAATTGGCAGGCAATCTGGCTGGGCGCGGGATTGCTCGGGCTCGCCGTCATTCTGCTGCGGGCGCGGGACGCGCCAGGCTCATGATCAACAGGCCGGCGGCGAGCGCGGAGAGCCCGGCATTGTGCAGCACGATGCCAAAGCCGCCCGCGGCGAGCGTTACCGCAACGAGCACGATCGACGGCCGGATCAGATTGAGCAATGCTGCGATCAGTGCTACGGCGCCGAAAACGTTGTAATTGAACAGCACGATCGCGAGCCGGAACGTGTCGCACAGCCAGGTGCGCAAGCCCGCCGTGCAGGCCAGCTCGACGTTGAGATTTTCGATCGCCATGTAGCGCAGATACATGGCCTCGCCGACCGACAAAAAGCCGACAATCAAAAGCCAGTTGGTCTGGCGCGCGGTCGGCAGGAACAGGCGGCGGCGCGCTGTCGGTGATTGCGTCAGGTCTACCCCTTCAATCGCTTATTGCATTCGCTGTAATAGCCGCCGCCCTTCTGGATCCATTTTAGTCCGCCGTTCGTATTGTTCGCTTTATTGGCTTTATATTGATCCAGACAAGTTTCCATCCGCGCTTTGCCGGGAGACTGCTTCGAATATTTGGAATCGACGGCGCTCGGGAAAACTGCGTTTCCAACCGCGACCGGCGCAGCTGACGGCGCTGGTGCGGGAGCAGCGGCAGCTGGCGCGGGCGCGGCGGTCGCCTCGGCCCCGCATTGCGCCTTGCGGAAATCATTCCATTTCTGGCCGTTGAGCGTTCCGGCAGCTTTGGCCGCCTCGTATTTGGCGCTGCACTCCTTCATAGTAAGTGCCTGAGCCGACGTAGTTTGTACCGCGGCGGCACCAAGAGCCATGGCCGAAATTAAGGTCACGTGACGCATAAGCATAATCGCGCTCCTAATGTTGGTAACGTCGGATTTTCCCGAAAGACAAACGACAGAGTTTCGATGCCAGACGCCGGAGACCCGAGCTGGGCTTGAGGTCTCGCTATTTCACGCCAGCATCGGACAAGCACTTCTTGGTGAAGCTTGTTTGCGCGGCACCGTGCAGCTTTTGCGCCGCGGCCTGATCCGAACAGCATTTTTTGGCGAAACTAGTCAGTGCTGCGCCGTGCAGATTCTTTCCGGTCGCCTGCACCGCGCAGCTATCGTCCGCCATCGCCGCCGTGACAAGGCAGAACGATGCAAGTATGACGGCAGTCGTTTTCATTTTCATCTCCCTTGATGTCCTTTGCGATTGAAAATACTCGCCGGCGGTCGCGTTACTGCACCCTGCCGTTCGGGCTCGCCTTGTCGACGATCTCAGGCAGGTACTGCGCCATAACCTTCAGTGTCTCGTCGACCGGCAGGCCGAGGTGCCGGGCGAACTCCTGGACCTGGCTGTTGCCGAGAACCGCCTTCAACTGATCGGCCGTGATTGACATATTAGCGCCGTTGCCGAGCCACGACTGTACCTGGGGGCCAAGGCCGCCCTTTTCCAGCGCGGCTACCAGCCCGGCGAGATCATGATACTGCGTCTGCGCCAGCACGGCATTGATCACCGCCGGCAAGGCCTCGCTTTCGAGCGCGCCTTTAAGACTGTCGAGTAAACCCATGACGACCTTCCTGAAAATGGTTTCGAGGTGATACGCCTGCGTCGTGTCTGCTGATGGCGAGAGTTTAACGCAACCGCACGGGGCGCGCCACCCGCTTACAACGTACTTGTCTGATGGCGGCGTCCTAATGATCGGCACAACTGCAAGTAAACTCTTCTGATTCATTGATAATGGTATTTTCACTTCTGTTATTGACCTAGATCAACACGCGATAACTATTCATATGCTCATGCGTGTTTGCTTCTCCGTCCGCGTTCGCGATTTGAAGTATTTTTGTTTCGGCGCGGGAAAGAAAAAATTCTTGGAAGAATTCAAGAAATTTGCAATACGCGGAAATGTTGTCGATCTCGCAGTCGCGGTTATCATCGGCGCCGCGTTTGGAGCAATTGTAACCTCGTTGAGATTACGGGCGGCATCGGTTTTTCGAACTACTACCTGCCGCTGTCGTCGAGAGCGCCGTCCAGCCTTTCTTATGCGGACACGAAGAAACTTGGAGCTGGGACATGCTGAAGAAGTGAAAAGCTTCGGTCTGCCCGAAACTTCTCGGGTCAACTCCGCGGCGGGTTGGGCGGAACAGTTGATATAGATCAGTGCGGGCGGAAGAGGCATTGCCGATTTTCTTCAGGCTCTCTTATAAGGTGTCGAAAATATGTCGGCCAATTTGCGAGAACGGCTTTATTCACTCTATGCCGCGTTCCGGCTCGGCAATATCGATTTTGTTCTGAAAGCATTTGATGACGACGTAGATTTCATCAGCTATTCGCCCATCGAGATATTTCCGTTCCTTGGCCACCATCGCGGCAAGGAGGCCATGGCTACAGTCCTTAAAGCCGGCTACGATGAGTTTGATTTCATTACGTACGAACCGGTGTTCATGGTGTGCGAGGGCGACGATGCAGCTGTGATAATATTCGCTCGCTTCGTTCATCGTAAAACCGGTCGTTCTATTACAACGATGATCGCCCACTTCATGCGATTCAAGCAGGGACAGATCATTGAACTGCGGGAGTTTATGGATTCATTCAATGCAGTGAAGCAATTGCTTGGCCGGCAACTGGACCTTGAATAAATCTATGTCCGCCGCGGAACCGCGCGCCGTCACCGCAGCGCGAGATGCTGACCGTCGAAAACGGTCGGCTGGCAGAACAGGCCAAGCGCGGTCAGCGAAGCGCACAGCTGCGCGGCGGCCGCCAACTGCGGGAGCGGCCCGGCGATGAGCCGCAGCTCGATCCGGCTGGTGCGCGGCACATCCCTGATGTTGACGATGGGCTGCAAGCCTTCGAGCAGCTCGCCATGCGCGCCGCGGATCGCGAGCCAGCGCGTGCGCAGCGCATCGATGGTGAGCCCGCTGCCGATGTCGATGCCATATTCGGTTCGCGGCGCTGCGGTTGCGGTCTCGCCCGCCGATATTGCCGCGGCGGATCGCGCGGCGGCTGGAGCGGCAGTGGCGGTTGGCGGGCCGATGGAGACCGTCACCGCGGCGGTGGCCGCGAGGCTCGGCCCGTCTTCGGAGCGGCGCGCCGCATCGGCGGCTTCGAGCTGTTTGCCGATCGAGCCGGTCATGTCGTCCATGTCGCGCTCGACCGCGGCAAGCCGTGATTTGATTTGTTCGTCGCCCGCGGCGAGACCGCGCAATTGTTCGGCAAGCCGCCGCGTCTCGGCTTCCGCGTCGAAGCTCCGGGTTGCCACCTGCGTGGCCGTGGCGCCATGCAGGATGCTCGTCACGCGTCGCACGCCGACCTCGCTGCGGCTCGATAGCGCGGCTAGCAAAAGCGCGCCGGCAGCCGTGGTGCCCCATAGCATCAGCCGCCGCAGCGCCCGCAGCGTCAACGGTTTCTTCGCGGCTTTGCTGCCGCCGGCTGTGGCGTCGATCCTTCTTGGCGGTTCCGGTTTTAAGGCGTCCGCAAGATCGAGCATGCTGCGCTCCGGCGGGTCTTTGGCGAATCAGTGATAAAAACCTAGCAGATTCTGTCATTTGGCACTTCGTGTCGCGTGTCCAGCGGGCGTTGTCGCATTGCCCGCTTGCCGCATTCGCGCCTTTCGGCCGCGTTTAAGCTCAGCTAAGAGAGCGCCGCGCGGAGGTTTTGATGGCTGATCGGACGTGTCTGGCGATCGTGCTTGCGGCCGGCGAGGGCACACGCATGCGCTCGGCACGGCCCAAAGTGCTGCACGCGGTCGCCGGGCGCTCGCTGTTGGCGCACGTTCTCGGCGCCGTCGCCAAGGCCGCAGTGACGTCGACGGCTGTCGTCATCGGTCCGGATCAGGACGACGTTGCTGCCGAAGCAAGGCGCGCCATGCCGGACGCCGGCATCTATATCCAGCGCGAGCGGCGCGGCACGGCGCACGCTGTGCTGGCGGCGAAGCCGGCGATCGAAACCGGAGCGGACGATATCCTGATCGTCTATGCCGACAATCCGCTCATCCGGCCGGCGACGCTTGCGCGCTTGCGCGCGCCGTTGGCCGGCGGGGTGGCGGTCGCCGTGCTCGGCTTTCGGCCCGCCGATCCGACGGGTTACGGGCGCCTCGTCATGGCGGGCAACGAGCTCGTCGCCATTCGCGAGGACGCCGATGCGGGCGCGGGCGAACGCTTGATCAATTTGTGCAACGGCGGCGTCATGGCGCTTGCCGGGGCGCATGCGCTTGCCATCCTCAATCGGATCGGCGACCGCAATCGCAAGAACGAATTTTATCTGACGGACGCGGTCGAAATCGCACGCGGCATGAAACTTCGCGCCGCGGCGGTCGAAGTCGAGGAGGACGATGTGCGCGGCATCAATAGCAAGACCCAGCTCGCCGAGGCGGAAGGCGTGGCGCAAACGCGGCTGCGCCGCGCTGCGCTGGAGGCGGGCGTCACGATCGTTGCGCCGGAAACCGTATTTCTGTGCGCCGACACCAAATTCGGCCGCGACGTCGTGGTCGAGCCCTATGTGGTGTTAGGCGAGAAAGTGACGGTCGAGGACGGCGCGATCATTCGTTCGTTCTCGCATCTGGCCGGCGCCCATGTCGGCAAGGGCGTCTCGGTCGGCCCATTCGCGCGGCTGCGACCCGGCACGCGGCTCGGCGAAGGCGCGCGCATCGGCAATTTCGTCGAGATCAAGGAGGCCGTGATCGAGGCCGGCGCCAAGGCCAATCACCTAAGCTATATCGGCGACGCGGTCGTCGGCGCCAACGCCAATGTCGGCGCCGGCACCATCACCTGCAATTACGACGGCAGCGAAAAACACCGCACCACGATCGGCAAGGGCGCCTTTATCGGCTCGAATTCGGCACTGGTGGCGCCGGTTGAGATCGGGGAGGGCGCCTATATCGGTTCCGGGTCGGTGATTACCGAAAACGTGCCGGCGGACGCGTTGGCGCTGGCTCGCGGACGACAAACCGTTAAGGAAGGCTGGGCGAGCCGCTTGCGCGGCCTCAAATCGCTCGGCAAAAACAAGGCGCATTCGGGCGATTGACGGCCGTCGCCGCGGCCTTCCGTCACGAAACGAAAACTATTTTGATTATCGCGATTTAAATGGTTGCGCTTTAAACCTTAACGACGGCAAACGGCGGCGCAGTCAAGGGTTGTTTGCGGCATGTGCGGCATTATCGGGATCATCGGCAGCGAGCCTGCGGCGCCGCAGCTTATCGACGCGCTCAAGCGCCTCGAATATCGCGGCTATGACTCCGCCGGCGTCGCCACGCTGGAGCACGGCAAGCTGATGCGCCGGCGCGCCGAGGGCAAGCTTAAAAACCTCGAACTGCGGCTGTCGCGCGAGCCGCTGTCCGGCACCATCGGCATCGGGCATACGCGCTGGGCGACGCACGGCCGGCCGACCGAGAACAACGCGCATCCGCACGCCACCGACAAACTCGCGGTCGTGCACAACGGCATCATCGAAAACTTCAGCGAGCTGCGGCGCGAATTGCAGGGCAACGGCGTCCAGTTCTTAACCGAAACAGACACCGAGGTGATCGCGCATCTGGTTACCGAGGAGATCAAGCGCGGCGCCTCGCCGGTCGCCGCGGTCAAGGCTGCCTTGCCGCGGCTGCGCGGCGCGTTCGCGCTCGCCTTTTTGTTTGCCGGCGACGACAATTTGTTGATCGGCGCGCGTCAGGGTTCGCCGCTCGCCATAGGCTTCGGCGACGGCGCCATGTATCTCGGCTCCGACGCCATCGCGCTCGCGCCGTTCACCGACACGGTCAGTTATCTGGAGGACGGCGACTGGGTTGTCGTGACGCGCGCTGGCGCCGAGGTGCACGACCGCTCGGGCCGCATCGTGCATCGCCCCGTCATCAAATCGCAGGCCTCGGTGCTGTTGATCGACAAGGGCAACCACCGCCATTTCATGGCGAAGGAGATTCACGAGCAGCCCGAAGTCGTCGGCCATACACTGGCGAACTGCCTCGACATGACGGCCGAGCGCGTGGCGCTGCCGTTCGCCTTGCCGTTCGATTTCGCAAAACTCAACCGCGTCGCCATCGCCGCCTGCGGCACCGCCTATTACGCCGCCATGGTGGCGCGTTATTGGTTCGAACAGTTCGCGAAAATACCGGTCGAAGTCGATATTGCGTCCGAATTCCGCTACCGCGACGTGCCGCTTGCGGCCGGCGAGCTTGCGCTGTTCGTGTCCCAATCGGGCGAAACCGCGGACACGCTCGCCTCGCTGCGCTATGCGCGCGCCCACAAGCAGCACGTCCTCTCCATCGTCAACGTGCCGACCTCGAGCATCGCCCGCGAAAGCGACTTCGTGTTGCCGACGCTGGCCGGGCCGGAAATCGGCGTGGCTTCGACCAAGGCGTTCACCTGCCAGCTGGCGGCGCTGTTGGCGCTGGCGATCGCTGCGGGCCGCGCCCGCGGCATTCTCGGCGCCGACGACGAGAAGGCGCTGGTGCGCGCGCTCATCGAAGTGCCGCGGCATTTGAACGCGGCTTTGGCGATCGAGTCGCAGCTCGAGCAGCTGGCGCGCGATCTCGCCAAGTGCCGCGATGTGCTCTATCTCGGCCGCGGCACGAGCTTCCCGATCGCGCTGGAAGGCGCGCTGAAGCTGAAGGAAATCTCCTACATCCACGCCGAAGGTTACGCGGCGGGCGAGCTCAAGCATGGGCCGATCGCGCTGATTGACGAAAACATGCCGGTGATCGTCATCGCCCCGCACGACCGCGTGTTCGAAAAGACGGTCTCCAACATGCAGGAGGTCGCCGCACGCGGCGGCCGTCTCATCTTGATGACCGACGCCGCCGGCGCCAAGGCGGCGCACGACGCCGACGGCCAGTCGCTGCGGACGATCGTCTTGCCGGCGGTGCACCCGGCGGTGGCGCCGCTCGTCTATGCGGTACCGGTGCAGCTGCTCGCCTACCACACCGCGGTGGCCATGGGCACCGACGTCGACCAGCCGCGCAACCTGGCCAAATCGGTGACGGTTGAATAGCGGCGCGCCGGCGCGATGCAAATTTCCCTGCCCGCGCTATATTATCGGCGCGCGGCAGGCGGGGACGGCCGAAGCCCGATGAGCAGCAGCGAACACCACGCGGCACCTTCCGCGGCCCATGCCAGGCACGGCCCCGGCCTGATGGGCCGCATTCGCAATTATTTTCTGACCGGCTTGATCGTTGCCGGGCCGGTGGCGGTCACGGCCTGGCTGATCTGGTGGTTCGTCACCTGGGTCGACAATCTGATCCGTCCGCTCATCCCGGTCGCCTACCGGCCGGAAACCTATCTGCCGGTGAACATCCCGGGCACCGGCCTGATCATCGCGTTTGCCGCGCTGACGCTGCTCGGTTTTCTGACCGCCAATCTGATCGGCCGGCGACTGATCGGCATCGGCGACAGCATCTTGAATCGTACGCCGATCGTGCGGCCGATCTACCGGACCGCGAAACAGATTTTCGAAACGCTGTTTTCCGGTTCGGGATCGAGTTTCCGCCGCGTCGGGCTGGTCGAGTTTCCCTCGCCCGGCATGTGGTCGCTGGTATTCCTCACCCAGTCGCCGAGCCCCAATATCGCCGCGCAACTTCCGGCGACCGAGCATGTCTCGGCGTTCTTGCCGTGCACGCCCAATCCCACCACCGGCTTCTTCTTCTATGTGCCGCGGCGCGACGTGGTCGATCTCGACATTACGGTGGAGGAGGCAATGCAGTTGCTCATCTCCGCCGGGGTTATCCAGCCCGGCAGCGCGACGCAGGACACGCTTTCCGCCCTGGCCGAAACCGCGCGTGCCGCGCAGGCCGCACGGGCAGCGCAAGCAACCACGGTGAAGTAGCGCGGTTCCGGCTGCCGGCGCCGCCTGCTAAGCTTAAGCAGCCGCGTTCGGGGACCGACATGAGCTTTGCGCAGGCGATCGCGTCCGGATTTGCCAATTATGTCAATTTCACCGGCCGGGCCATTCGCTCGGAGTTCTGGTTTTGGCAGTTGTTCCTGGTGGTCGGCGGAATTGCCGTCGAAATCCTCGATGTTGCGCTGTATGCGCTCGTCTCCCATACGCTGACGTTTTCGCCGCTGACCGACCTGTTCTGGTTCGGCACTTTGCTGCCGAGCGTTGCGGTCGGAGTCCGCCGCCTGCACGACATCGACCGCAGCGGCTGGTGGTATTTGTTGATGTTTGTGCCGCTGATCGGCGCCATCGTGCTGATCGTGTGGTGGTGCAAGCGGGGCGGCAAGGGCTACAATCGCTTCGGCGCCGATCGTCTGCCGGCGGAGGCGAGCCTGCACGGGGCAGGGCGGTCGCTGCATCGCGCCGATAGCTAAGCAAGGTGATCGCCCTCGCGCGAGCGGATCCGGATCACCCCGCCTCCAACAGCCTGATCGCCTCGTCGCGAGAAAACAGATAGAGCAGATCGCGCAGCGCTTGCCCGCGCGGCGAGGTGAGCTTCGGATCGCGCGACAACACGAGCGCGGCATCGTCGCGCGCTGCCGTGAGCAGCTTACCGTGAACTCCGATCTGGGCGATGCGAAAGCCCGGCTCGCCGCTTTGCCTGGTGCCGAGCACGTCGCCTTCGCCGCGCAGCCGCAAATCCTCCTCGGCGATGCGGAAGCCGTCGTCGGTCTCGCGCAGGATGGCAAGTCGCGCCTTGGCGGTGACCCCGAGCGGCGCCTTGTAGAGGAGGATACAGGTCGAGCGCTCAGCGCCGCGGCCGATGCGGCCGCGCAATTGATGCAATTGCGCCAGCCCGAACCGTTCGGCGTGCTCGATCACCATGACGCTCGCCTCCGGCACGTCGACGCCGACCTCGATCACCGTGGTGGCGACGAGCAGCCGCGTCTCGCCCGCGGCGAAGCGCGCCATCGCCTGGTCCTTGTCCG